>Ga0307477_10000354_pt1 | contig 54144 bp, 41 predicted proteins | sample atmos_gasesECM2C_FD_203316 | JGI IMG/M metagenome (GOLD analysis project Ga0307477, IMG submission 203316) | Hardwood forest soil microbial communities from Morgan-Monroe State Forest, Indiana, United States - atmos_gasesECM2C_515 | ecosystem: Environmental > Terrestrial > Soil > Temperate... | reverse complement strand
GATGGCGCCGACAACAACGACGAAGTGGTGGGCGGGACCTTGATGAACTTCCCGGAAGATGGAATCGGCGAGTTTCAGATCGCGACGAACAAATATACGGCGGAAGTGGGTCGTTCCGAATCCGGCATCATCAACATCGCCACAAAGTCCGGGACCAACAGTGTGCACGGGTCGGAGTACATGTTCTTCCGGCACAAGGCGCTGCAAGGCTTGCCGGCGACCTTCGATCGCAGACAGCCTACGCCGCGCTTTGCCCGTGAACAGTTCGGCGGTTCCCTGGGTGGGCCAATCGTTCGCGACAAGCTGTTCGGGTTCTTCGCCGGGGAATACCTCAATCAGGACCACGCGGTTCCGATTGGCATTCGGGAATTCAATCCTGACGGCACGGGTTTATCCCCTGTGCCGGTCGGTGGTTCTGCGCTAGCTTTTGTCCACGATGTGAGGATCACATCCAAAGGCGACTGGCTCCCTACGGCGAAGGACCATATCGCGCTGCGTTATTCTTTCCAGAGGTCCCTGGACGTTGACAACGGCTTTCAGGTGCGGCCCTTCGGTTCTGCGGCCAATCGTCAGCAGTCGCTCAACCGATACAATTCCTTTCTGGCGAACTGGTCGAGAACGATTTCGTCGAATAAGGTCAACACTTTCATCTACCAAAAAAATTACTTCATCAATTTTATTCCCTTCTTTTCGCCGAATGATCCTTTGACCAATCCCGCCGGGCTGGCGGCAGGCAATGAGGTCCGGTTCTCCGATCTTCAGGATGGGGCGAACTACCGCATCCCGCAACGCACCAGACTGGCGCGCGACCAGTTTCGCGATACGTTCTATTGGTCCGCAGGCAAGCACAGCTTGAACTTCGGGATTGAATACCAGCATTACGGATCCGACATCTTCTTTGACCTGTTCGGTAGCGGAAGCCTCTTCATGGCGGGGGACTTCCCCAGCCAGAAACTTATCTCGACCTTGCCTAACGATCCGGGTTTGGGTATGCCTTGCTCGGCTACCAATCTCTGCGACGACACCGACATTCCGATTGCCCTCGGGTTGAAGAGTGACGCCCCAGGTTCTCCTTCCGGGCCGTTTGTACACAACAACTATCTGGGAATGTTTGTACAGGACGACTGGAAGATTAGACCCACGCTCACGCTGAACCTCGGGCTTCGTTGGGATATCGACTTCAACTCGCTCGGGGAGACCGACCGCGACAAAGCTTGTCCGTCGCTTACCGCCCTTGATCCTTCAAATCCCAACTGCGAGTTCATTCGCAACATCCTGGGAGCACACAAAGGTAACGGCAAGTACCATAACTTCGGCCCGCGCGTCGGCTTTGCGTGGGACCCTTTCGGCAAGGGAAGAACAGTGGTGCGCGGCGGGTATGGCATTTACTACGACCGGGTGATTCTGGAGCCAGCCGAACTGGAGGAGGTGCTCAATGGTCGGGTTCTGCCCATCAACGCGTTCGGTGGCTCCAATTGTGGCGCGCTAGGCGCACCGCCCGGCACGCTCACGGAGTCCTGTGGCACGCCTGGCGCGGTTTATGCTTGCGCCACTACGGATCCCATCACACACAAATTAGTGGTCGCCGACTGCAGTACGCCAGGCGTCATACCTAAGGTTTATTTGGGCCCCAACCGATTCTCAGGTGGCTTTAGCCCCTTCGGAATTGGAGTCAATATCATCGACAACAATTCCAACACGCCTTATATGGAGCAGTTCACGCTGGGTGTCCAGCAGCAGTTTGGAAATAACTTTGTCCTGTCAGTGGATGGACTCCACGATCGCGGCTACCGCCAGCTCGTGCCAAGATTTCTGCGCAGCTTGCCGGCAGGAGTTGACCCCACCTACATTGACTGTCCCAATGGCAGAGACCCTTGCACAGTGATTGATCCTTCCCACCTCACCCCAGCAGCTACCGGGTGCCCGGCCGATCCCACCTGCCAGCAGGTTACTGACTTCGTGTCAGTGGGGAGGACATGGTACGACGCATTGTTGATATCGTTCAAGAAGCGCCCGGGAAGCGGACCATGGCGGCCGGGATTTAATGTCAGCTATACCCTATCGAAGACTTTCGACGAACAACCAGACGATCAGGTCAGCCCGAGCGGCGGTTCGACGGAAGATCCGAACATCGTCGCCATGCACTTTAATAACCTGAAATTCGAAAAGGGTTATTCGACGGGCGATGAGCGGCACCGCTTCGTGCTCTCTGGGAACATGGAAGTGCCCTGGAAACTAAACGTTTCGCCGATCTGGACGTGGGCCTCCCATGTCCCGATGGACTCCTTCGTTGGCGCATCACTGAATGGCGGCCGGCTTCCCAACATTCCTCGGAATGGGTTGGGACGGCAGATCAAGGATGGGGCGGCACTCTATAATGCCATCGTCGCCTACAATGCGCTGCCACCCTGCGGCAACCCGGGTCCCGTCCCCTGCAACGAGGGAACTGTAACTCCCGCTCTTTCCCAAGCCGACTTCCAGAAAATCCATTTCGGCGACGATTTCAACTCATTTGACATGCGGGTCACGAGGACCTTCCACTTCAAGGAGCCGCATTCGTTGCAGGCGATTGCTGAAGTATTCAATCTGTTCAACATCACCAACATCCGGGGCACGACCAACAGGAATTACTCGGGATTCAGCAATACGATCGACTCGACGGGCTTCAATCGCCCGCTTGAAACAGCGGGGAAGTTCTTCGGTTCCGGCGGCCCGCGAGCGTTTCAGTTCGCTTTGCGGTATACGTTCTAGGGCCGGTCCCACTCATCGCGCACTTTTGTGATGAGTGGGATTCCGCCGCAAACGGCTGGCCAGCGCCAACCATTCCTTCTCATGAGAGTGCTTCATCCAAGCCTTGCTTGGGCTGGGGTCCCTCCCCAAGAGAGAAAAACGCGGAATCCGATGTCAGCTGGCCTCCGGAGAGCGCAACAATCCCACGCCGAGCGTGACCACCGCGAGGGCAAGAATCACTGCTCCAGCGTAGATCAGGGAGACTGCTCCACTGGCTTCGGTAGCGGTTGGCGAAAGCATCGAGAAAAAGAAGCCCGACGAAATGAGGATCGCAGCCAGCGGCACTCCGACTCGGACTGCCCAAAGCAATGAGCCGGGAAGCACGGCCGCATCCGCCAGCACTTGGCAAATCAACGACAGAATCACGATCACCCCCGCGTGGGCATGTCCCGCACGAAAAAAATTCTGGCGTAGCGGGTTGTCCATGTAGCCGCTGCCCTTGGTCATCAGCGAGGTCAGCAGAAAATATCCACCGTACTGAATCGTCGGCACAGTGATGAGGATGATCCCCGACATCATTCTTGCTTCGCGAGTCATAAGCTCTCCTTCCGAGGCAGTTCGGTCGAGACCTTGGTAGAATCGTTGGCCGAAATGGTAGGAGCGCTTCAGAGGATAGTCAATAGGTGGCTTCGCGGCGGGCGGTCCGTTTCTCGCTTGTCTATCTTCCCGCCGAGATCTGGACCATGTCATCTCTCGGGAACTGGTCGCGGGTGATGTGCTCTTCGATCCTGGACACGAAGTTCGGTATGTGGCTTTTCACCATTTGCCGGATGCCAGGTCCAAACTCGTGGAGGACGTTGATTCCCGCGTCGCTGCCAACCGTCGTCCCAAAATTGTTGAGCGCCGCCGAAGTGGAGCCTGCCCAATATGGACGGTAAGCGGTGGCGATGGCAACCGAAGTCAGCACCCCGAGGAAATACGAAGTGTTCAGCCTCCTCTTCCCGGAGTCGTCACGCGTGATAAAAATGCGCGAAGCTGCGTAGGTGGCCCGGCCCATAAAGTTGTCGCTCGTTGAAGGGTAATAACGGGGGTCCTGCTTGAGCAACGACGGATACAGGTATTTACCAAAAAAGGCGCTGGACTCTTTTTGAATAAGTGCTACTTGATAGAGAGCGGTAAAGCTGGGTTGCGGTCCGGGAGTGAAATGTTCCAGTTCGGTTTCGCGCATTACACCCGCGTTGACTCCAACCGCGCCAAGTATCAAAGGCGAGCGGGCCTCATCGACGAACGCCTGAAATTTCTCCACTTGAGTTAGAGGTTGGACCGACGGAGCATCGGGAAGCGATCTCCACGTGCGCATCTCCTGGCGCTGCGCTTCGGACAAGTTTGAGCCGTCGAAGTGTAATCCCTGAAGTAATTCAGGCGATGGAGGTTCGCTCTGGCACAACGCCCCGCAAGCAGCCAATAGAAGAAAGGATAGGACCCGGATTGGTTCGGTTCGCTTCACCATAACTCGGTTCTGCAAAGAGGCAAGCGGGGCTGCTCGGCGATTCGGCTGGAAGCGCACCTTCTGGAAGCCCACCCTGAAGTTAGCACGCCACGGGCCATTCGTCTGAGCAAGAGTGCTCACCCCGGGAGGCAGAAACTCGGTCTTCCGCCGGTAATTGAAGGGGGATGAAGGTCAAAGGCCCCACCCTTGCGCAACGGCGGCGCAAGGATGGGGCTCCTCAGTCCGGGGGTGTTATTGGTTGTCGGCACCGCTCAGTGCCCACGTGCTCCAGAACGGACCGTCGGCGTTGCTGCCTGCGGTCATGATCATCCGGTTGTTGGTAATGTCAATTCCCTGATTGTTCCAGCGCGCTCCCGCGCTCGGTTTCCAGAAGGCAAAGGTTGGAGCAAGTTTCGTCCACGTTGGAACACCGCCGATGCCGTTGGCGTAGGCGAGAGTATAAGCATCCGCGAGGGAGCTAGTTGCACTGTTTCCCCCGAAGACCGTGATGTGGTTACTAACAGGGTTGTAGACCATTGCAGGCTGCGAGCGAGCCAGGGTGAGACTGCCAGCCGAGATTTTCTTCCACACCGGAACGCCTCCGGTGCCGTTCGCATGCGACAACGTGTAGGTGGCACTGCTCGGCAGCCCGGTACACGCGCCCACCATATTGGAGCCGCCGAACACCATCATGATGTTGTTGGTTGCATCGTAAACCGCGCCCGAATAATACTGGCCGGTAGGCCCTGTTTTTGTCGGCGAGAGCTGGGTCCATGCCGGCACGCCGCCTAGTCCGTTGGCATTGCTTAACACCCACACATCGTTGTATCCGCCGCAGGATCCGCCGCCGTTCTGTCCTCCCCAGACGATCATGGAATTAGTATTCGGATCGTAGACGGCCTGGTGCCCCTGTCGTCCCGGAGGAAATCCGGACGGAGAAAGCTGCTGCCAGGTTGGGGTCCCGCCTTGTCCATTGGCGTTGATGAGAACCCAGATGTCGTAGGCGAGGGGATAACATCCTCCTTCGCAGCCGCCGTAGATGATCATGCGGTTGTTGACCGAGTCATACACCGCAGAATGATTGTGCCGGCCCGCGGGAGAGCCGGCAGTTCCGTTCGGAATCAGGTTTGTCCAGGTGCCGGGTCCGCCCAAGCCATTGGCGTTGGTCAGGATCCAAACATCGTTCGCATGCGGATAGCCTTGAGCGGGGTCTAGCGCTGTCCCACCAAAAACGATCATCTCATTCGTAACAGGATCGTACACCGATGAACCGCCGGCGCGGAACAGAGCGTAACTGGTTCCTGATGCGGATACGTAATTCCATGCCGGACTGGCAGCTGCGGGAACTATGCTTGCCAGCACGAAAACGAAACTGCAAATGAACAACAAGCCACCTACCAAACCGCTTTTGCGGATCATCAAGGTCTCCAGTGATCGAATTTTTTTGAGATGATTATCGAACTGACAGGGGGTGAAGGAAGGACAGTCGAAGGTTGATTGTGGCTTGCTGCGGAGGTCTCGTCAAGATGAAAGAATTTGCGGCAGGGTTGGAAGGATCTATAAGTGGTCAAGCGTGTTTTGATATTCGGCTCCCGGCTTTGAGTAACTTGTGCTGGTGCTGGCCGTATCGACCCTGATGTTAAAGATAGTTACCGAATGAAAGTCTGCGTTTTCTCGCGGAAGCGAGGTTACCATCAGCGAACCAACTGGTAACGCAGGTCATCACGGGTAACCTCAGCGGCGTGCTAGTCCCGGGGCAGCGATTGCAGAACGCGAGCGGCACACTACCGGGGACGAACCTTCCCGGCCATTGTCAACCGCAGGCAGGATGCCGGTGCGCTCCATTCCCGGACCACGGAGAACAGCATCGCAGCGGCGAACAAGGCAAACACCAGAATGCGAGAGCGCATCATGTTTACATCATGACGCGTGACGCCACGATCTGGCAAGCACTCCGCCCCGCTCCGATGAAAAAAGGCCCGATGAAACAGAATCACGCGTCCGCGCCGCTCGATTCCTTATCGCGTCTGTCTTCATCCAATGAAATGATGCCCCCAAGAACTGAAGCAAACATCACGAAAGCTACCGAGCCATATCTGGAAGTAGGCTTAATCTGCGCCGATCGAGACGGCAATCGCATTCGCATCGACCGCGTCGATCGCGACGCCGGAACACTCTCCTACCATTTTCTGAACGACGAGCTGCGTGTGCAGGAAGGTGTTCAGGACCGATCTATCGAGCAATTCCTGGCGGGAGGCTGGTACATGGCGGCCTCAGGAAAATCGCTATAACAACCAGCGGAAGAGACCATTATGGGCGCAGGTTTGGGGGCAGTTAAGGCCGGGGTTTCAGACCGCACGTTTCGGACCGCACAATGATCGCCGGGCGCATTCCGCACCAGCGCCAGCGTCCTTAGGTCGTTGTGTGTGGGAGTCGTCGGTGTGAACCTCCGAGCTGCCCGCAGAATGGTCATGCACAGTTCGCTCGCGCTGAGCGCGGACGCGTGCTGAAAGCTTTGTTTTACCCCGTCCAGTCCGAATTCCGCAGCATATTCCGCAGCCTGCTGATCCGCGTCGAGGTGGTCCGCTTGAACATAGTCCGCTTCGACAATTCCGCGGGAGACAACCAGAAGAGCCGAGCCGGGCATCAGGTGACAGGTAGCCGCACTCTGCATCGTGTGCGAGAACAAGCCCAGCGGCAGCCCGGTTGCTTCGAGCGGCGTGATTCCCGTGTTATCGCGAAGCAGTCCCGGCGTGTGGCCCGCGTTGGCATAACACACCGTCCCCAGATCTTCGTTATAACAACCGATGAATGCCGGGCAACTGCGAAGACCGCCACGCAAAATGGTTAGGTTCATCTCGTTGCACAGTTCGATCATGGCGGTGGTCTCGTTGAAGTCTTCTCCGGAGAGAAGCTCGGGCGCCAGGGTTCGGAATGTCTTCTGCACGGCGATCAGGATTTCACGCGTGTCCGCCCGCAGGCCGGCGATGTCCAGCAGCACGAACAGCATGCGCGACGGCCCCACTCTCAGGAATTCATAGAAATCGCCAGCCACGCGCTGCCCGCTGTACACGGCGGCAATCTCGGCATGACGCAGCAGGGGCGCATCGCAGTGGAGCGGATCGGCGAGCCGCGGCGCGACTTCGTCCAGCTTGAACAGCGAGCGCCAGAAACCCGGCGAGGGTAAGTTGAGTCTCCCAACGTCCACCCTCTCCGTCATAGCGCGGCTCCCGCAACATGGGTGCCAGGCGCCTGAGGGAAGACCGAGATCCGAGGCAAGGCGGAGTTCTGCCGCAAAATGAAACTTTGCCGTAAAGCGAACCTAAGACGAGAAGTCGGCACCTGCCTGGCTAATCGGCAGGTTGGCTTTGATGCTTTAGCGGGGATAATCGCGGCTAATGCGGTAAATAGCCCGACTCCATGGGTAGTTTACCGTCTACTTTGACGACACTCACGCGATCAGTGATCGATCGTTCTTCCACGAATCCGATCGCGCCCGGAGTGGACGCCACCGCATCAATCACATCCGCATCGGTCCCTACCGTCCGGATCGAATCTTTGCGCAAGGCGAGCAGCGCTTTCACTTGCGCCTCGGTCATCTTGTTTAGATGTTCCAGCGTAGTGATCTCGCCCGGCGAAGAGTTATGCAACACCAGCACCACGCTTCTGCCGTCGTCCCACTTCTTCACTTCCCCTTTGAAAATCTTAGCCAAATGAGCGGACGTGACGTTCTGAACCGTGTTGTCCTTATTAACCACGACCGCCATATGGTGCCCAAAACAGGGTGTGAGCGACAACGTCACCGACGCAAACAGACAGAGAATCCGCGGGTACTTCATAGCCTCAGGTTACTCTCGCTGTCTGGCGATTCTCGTCAAAAAATTGTCAAAAGCGCAGGAGGAACCAGTCTCGTAACAGGGTTCGCCATCGTTCAGAATTTCTGCCTTTTAGAATCCCATGATGTTGTATCCGCAATCGACGTGAATGATCTCGCCCGTGATGCCCGAGCTCGCATCGGAGGCAAGGAACACGCCGGTGCTGCCCACCTCGCGGACGTCCACATTGCATTGCAGCGGCGCGCGCTCGGCGTGTGCTCGCAGCATGTCTCCGAGGCCGGAGATGCCGCGCGCGGCCAGCGTCTTGATCGGCCCCGCCGAGATCGCGTTTACACGGATCTTCCGCCGTCCCAGATCTTGCGCCAGATACCGGACCGCGCATTCGAGCGCCGCCTTGGCCACGCCCATGACGTTATAGTGCGGCACCACTTTTTCCGCCCCGTAGTAAGTCATAGTAATGACGCTGCCTCCGTCTTCCATCAAGGGCCCCGCGGCCCGGCACACCGCGATCAGCGAATAGACGCTCACGTCGTGCGCCACACGAAAGCCCTCGCGGGTCGTATTCACGAAGTCGCCCTTCAGTTCTTCGGCCGGAGCGTAAGCCACGCTGTGCACCAGGGCATGCAGCTTGCCGTAGCGAGTCTTCAGCTTTTCGAAGAGCTGTGCGATTTCTTCATCCTTAGAAACATCGCACATGAAAGCTTCCGCGCCCGGCAGCGACAGAATCAGGTCTTTAGCCTCCATCTCCATCCGCTCGTTCTGATAGGTGATCGCGAGGTTCGCCCCCGCCGCATGCAGTCCTTGCGCAATTGCCCACGCGATCGAGCGCTTGTTCGCCACTCCGAAGACGACCGCTGTCCGGCCTTTCAAGTCCTCAAACATAAAAAACTCCCCTCGTAAGAAGTCAATAAGAATAGCAGGGCATGAAGTCCCCTGTGTTGAAGTCCCCTGTGTTCCTCTGTGCTCCCGGTGGTAAAGGTTTTGCTCGGCGAACGCAACAAATGCGTAGTACTACTCCGCCACAGAAGCCACGACCTCCCGATTTCGAATCGGCCAGCAGGCGCTGCCAAAAGCGACCGCATACACCGCCGCAATCACGCCAAACCCAGCTGCCAGGCTGATCCGCGATGCGATCCAGCCGACCGCCAGGCTCAGCGCCACCTGCAGAAACGTGCCAAAGAAATAAAAAGTGTTCTGGACGCGCCCCATAAACTGCGGTGGCACTTGTTCCATCAGGCTGGTATTCATGGCCACGCCGCTGACACCCCGGGCCGATCCCATCAGCCCGTAGAGCAGGACGGCCATCGCGAGCCACGGCGAGAACGGCGAAAGCGCCATCGTAAAAGTCAGCAGCAGCATCGAGAGCGCAATCGAAATGCGTGCCCCCATCCGCGCAATCAGCGCCGGAGCATAAAGAGCGCTCAGGAACGCGCCCACGCCCCATCCCCCATTCAACCATCCGTAGCCAGTCGCGCCGGCATGGAAGACGCGATCGCTGAGTGGTGCGGTGACCACCACTCCCGTCATCATCGCGCCCAGAAATAAAGCCCAACTCGTTCCCAGAAAAACAACACTTCGATGCTCGCGCAAAAACATCAGCCCTTCGCGCATCTCGCGCAAGAAGCGTCCGACCGCGGTTTCCGCAGCTTCCAGATCGTGCCGAAGTTCCACCACTCGCGGCACCACATGCCGTCCCTGGCGCACTGCGAAGTAGCAAGAAAAAGAAACGACGTACGTGCTCACGTCAATGAGCAGCACTCCGCCGAGCCCAATGTGTTCATAGACAAATCCAACAATCGCGCCGGCAATCAGCCAGCCGCCTTGAATCCCTGCCAGGAGGAACGTATTCGACTTCACGAATTCGCCCTCGGGCGTCAATTCCTGAATCAGCGCCGTGATCGTCGGCCAGAACATCCAAAAGCCCGCCGCCACCAGCGTATTCATCAGGTAAAGTTGCCAAACCTGCACGCGATGAAGGAAGGCAAGCACCATCACGACGAAGATGACGACCGCACGCGAAGCATCGAGCCACATCACCAGCCGCCGCCGGTCTTCGCGATCAATAATGACGCCGGTGAAGGGAAGCATCAGCATGGCCGGAATCGTTTGCAGCGCCGCAAACGTGCCTAAAGCCATCTCAGAGTGAGTGCGCTGCAAAATCGTCCAAGCCACCGCGGCGGAGTTCATCCCGCTGCCGAGCATGGAGATTACATTCGCCGCAAACACAAATCGCAGCGAGCGTTTTTGCAGAATGGAGCGCATCATTCGAATCTAACATGAGGGTAGTGAGCGCTCAGCATTCAGCCGTCAGCGATCAGCTCTTAGCTTTGAACGCCAAGAAATTGTCATGCTGAGCAAACCGAAGCACCTGCAGTTTGTGGAACGCGAGGAAACCTTCGACCGTTACTGCTGCCATAGCGATATTTGATCAGTTTTCGTTGCGGGCATGGAGGCGCTACGATCAATAGGCAAACAGCGGCTGACACTGCCCACAGAATAATGAACAGGATGTTATTTGTCGGGCGAAGTGGAACCATGAGTCTTAGTCATACGTTCGATTGTCGCTTCTCCTACTTCAATCCCGTAACCACATACGCCTCCGACAGCACCCGAATATAGATGTATGCATACGCAGTTCCGTCCCTCGAAAAGTGAGGCGCAGCTACGGTCGAGACTCCCGCTGACGTTTCTTCCCCGAAGGTTTTCCACGGCTCCATCTTTCCGGTCTGTACCTTGACTCGATACACCATTGCGGCTTTTGCGGCGAGCCGTTTGTTGTTCGCCACATATACGGATTCTCCGTCTGGCGTCCAGCCAATGATGGAGTAGATCGATTCGAGACCGGGGATGGGACGAAACCCGCCGCCTTCGAACGACCAAATTCCCCGCTTTCCCTCGGGTCCGCGCACCGCCGTGCTCTTGCCGTCCGGCGAGATTTGCACGCCCGCGATGCCCTCGGGAGTGACCGGTTTGGAGTCGCCGCTGTTCAGATCAATCACGTAGTCGCGCCCACCGTGCCCGGCTTCAATCCCAAAGGCCAGCAACCGCATGCCATCCGGAAAAAATCGAGCCGTGTCGTAGCTCACGGCGTCGTGGGTCAGTTGCCGAGCTTCGCCTGCTCCCGTCGGCACCAGACTCAGCGGGCCGCCTTTGGGGGGTTTCGTGATCACCCATTTTGCATCGGGCGAGATGGCAAGGGCGAGGCCCTCGCCAAGACGGGCTGGAGGCGAACCATCTGTGTCGCGCAAAAACACGGTGTAGTTCGGCCCACCACCGTCGCCTTCTTCTTCGAAGACGATCTTGCGGCCGTCGGGGCTGATGTCGCGCAGCTCCGACCACCCGAACCACCCCAATTCATGCTCCTCTTTGCCGCCGGGCGCCATGCCTTTGATCCCAAGACGCATGTGATTTGAGACGGTCAACACGCTGCCGTTACGCGAGTCTTCCAGCCACATGCCGCCCGGCGCATTCGTGATCGTCCGCAGCTTGCCAGAAAGTGTCACAGCGCGCGGGTTCGAGTTGGCGCCCGTATTGGTGGAGGTAAACCAGATCTCATCGCCCGCGGGAGACCAGAGTACTCCCTGCAGCGAGGTCCAGCCGGAAGAAAGTTTCCTGTCTTTGTTATTGTCCGTTCCATCGGTGCGAATCACCGCCACCGAACCCTCGTCGTCGCCCCCGGGGTTTTCATGGTCGGCAAATGCGATCCATTTGCCGTCCGGTGAAATCTTGGGATGACTGATCCATCCGATGGTGTCCAACAAAACCTTGCCGACAGGATATTCCAAACGCCAGTGATTGTTTTCCGGAACGTAACGGACGATCGCCATGGCGTCGCCGTTCGCTGACCACTCCGCGTCCTGCACATTGTCCAGTACTTCGTGCGGCGTTCCTCCACTCAGCGGAACTCGCGCCAGCGTTCCGCTGCGCGCGTAGCCGCCGTAAAACTGCGTGTTGAGACGAATTGCCAGTTCTCCGCCTTTGGAAATCGAAAGCAGTTCCGCATTCTTGATCCCCAGTTCACGCGAGCCCGGATCGTCCGTGCGCGACATATAAAGCTGGTCCTCGCCCCCGTCCCACGATGCGCTGTAAATAATGCTGCCGTCTGGCGTGAATCGCGCGTTGCCAATCCTACCAGTGCGAAACGTAATCTGCTGATACTCGGCCTGAGGAGCGCGTGCGCCGGATGTTCCAGTCCACCACCCGAAACCATACAACGCAGCCGCTATCGCGAGTCCAGCCGTGGCGCCGATCAGCATCCGGCTGCGTGACTGGTAGTTGCCGATGCTAGTGCCGGCCGCGGTTACCCTTGCCGAGGAACCGGAAATCCCGGAAAGATGTTCGAGATCAAACGCAATGTCGCTGGCGGAATGGAAGCGCGCCTCGGGGTTCTTCTCCAGGCAGTGATGGACAATGCGCTCCAGCGCCGGCGAAATGTTGCGATTGGTTTCGTTCAACTCCGGAGGCTCTTCCTTCAGAATCGAGCTCATCGTATCGGCGGGAGTGTCTCCGTGAAATGCCCGCTTGCCGGAGAGCATCTCGTAGAGAATCGCCCCAAAGCTAAAGATGTCGGAGCGCGGATCGAGCGCCATGCCGCGCACCTGTTCGGGAGACATGTATCCCGCCGTGCCCATCACCACGCCCGCCTCGGTGCCCTGGGTCGCGGTGGGCATTGAAGTGTGGGATGACGACCCGGGATCGGCCTGAGTCAATTTGGCCAGCCCGAAGTCCAGAATCTTGACCCTGCCATCTTTCGTGAGGAAAAGATTCTCCGGTTTGAGATCACGATGAATGATTCCTTTTTCGTGAGCCGCGGCCAGCCCATGCGCGATTTGCAAGGCGTATTCGAGAGTCTTGCGTACCGCAATCGCTCCGCTGCGCAAACGTTCCCGTAACGTCTCTCCCTCAAGCAATTCAGAGACAACGTAGGGCGAGCCTTCGCTGGTGCCAATGTCAAACACCGCCAGAATGTTGGGATGATTCAGGGCAGCGGTGGCCAGCGCCTCCTGCTCAAAACGGCGCATGCGGTCCGAGTCAAGAGAAAGTGCGTGCGGCAGAACCTTGATAGCAACGTCTCGTCGAAGACGAGAATCCCGGGCGCGATAAACCTCGCCCATTCCGCCAGCGCCCAGGATGGAGACAATTTCGTACGGACCAAGTTTGGTGCTCGGGGCCAGATTCATGAGTGGGCGCGATTATAACTCAGGAAGTGCGGTTATCAGTTGTCAGGCTCTAGCGTGCCCTGGCACAACGGATGTCCACAGAGCCCGACCAGTTCTAGAAGTGAGGTAGCGGTGTCCCATTCAGGGTGGCTTGGATCACTGTACCCGCGTACGCCAGGTCCACCGATACCGGGGTGGTAAAGATCATTGACCCTCGCCAGCTCTCCGGAGCCTCCAGGTGGACTCCGGTGAAGATTACGAATCCTTTGCCGGATTGGCCTTCGGTGATCGCCGGCGTGCCGTCGGGAAATTTGGCGACAACCGCGCCCCACCCTGAAAGCTGGGGACCGTCCTGCCAGTACACATCCAGCGGAGCGCTGCTGGGAAAGGAGATTTCTACCGGCTCCACGTGAATCCCCTTGTTCTCATCGGCGTAAAAGTCGAACGACACGCCTGCCGTGAGATCCACTCCGTTGTAAATGGAATATCCCCCGAAGAAAGCTCCGGCACAAATTCCGAGGTAATGCAGGCCATAATCTTCGACCGCACCTCGGATCATCGATGCGGTGTTTCCAGTGAGACTCCCGCCGATCGTGATCGAGTTCCCGCCGGGGACGATCATCAGCTTGTATCCTGCCAGCTGCTGTTCGCTCATCGCGTTCAGTTGACTTGAGTCCGCAGTTTTATAGCCGACACCCAAAGTGCCGAGAACCACTTCGACCGCCGCAACATCTGACGACGAAGTGCCTGTTCCGTTGAAAAGAAGCACAGGTTCTGCCGCGGGTATCGGAGGTGGTAACACCGGAGCCGGCTGTTGCCCACTTTGAGATCCACACCCAGTGAAGGTGAGCAACGCCACCAGTGAGGCGACCACGAGGATCAAGCGCGGTGTGATCGCAACGCGATTGATACAAAAACACACAAAACCCGTCTCAGATAGTCCAGCACATTCATTATATCTGCTGCCAAGGGAAGTCAAGGGACAGAATGTCGCCGGCATTTGCCAGAGTCAACTTCCTGGTTCTCGCTTTCCGCGGGAGCCGCCTTCGGAGCCCTATTCGTGTCGTAAAGCCTCAATCGGATCCAGCCGCGAGGCGCGCAAGGCGGGAACCATGCCGCTAACCAATCCGACAGCGCCGAGAATAAGCGTCGAGGCGATCAGCGTTCCCGGAGCGATGATCAGGCGTATGTCGCCGGCTTCCCCATTCTTGGCAAAGGCGCTGTACAAGGTCAGCCGTCCCACGGAAAGCGCGACCGCGTAGGCCAGTATCACTCCCAGCACACCGCCGATAAAGGTAATGGTGAGGGCCTCGGCGAGGAACTGGGTGAGGATGTGCCGGCGTTGCGCGCCCAGCGCCTTCTGCACGCCAATTTCGCGAGTGCGCTGCGTGACCGAAACCAGCATGATGTTCATCAGGCCGACGCCGCCGATGCCGAGTGTAAGCGTGCCAATAAAACCCATCAGCACCTTCAACCCCAGAGTAATGATTTCGAACTGATGGAGCTGAGTCATGAGGTTGAACACTTCCACCGCCTGGTGGTCGGTCTGGTTGAACTTGTGCTGCATCGCCATGATGGTGCGGACCGATTGTCCCAGCTCCTCGTACTCAGGAGTCAGGTAGGTGAACCAGATCGAGTCCAGGTAATGGGTATCCTTCAGATCGCTCATGGTGCTGAAGGGGACGTATACGACGCGATTGATATCGTCATTTCCCTCCTGCATTTTGGCGCTCAGGATGCCGATGACTTCGAAGCTGAGACCGTCAACCCGGATGCGCTCACCCAGCGCGTTTCTTCCGGAAAACAGTTTTTCCTTCGCCTCCGAACCGATCACCGCTACGCGGCCGCGCTGGATCTGGTCTTCCATATTGTAGAAGCGGCCCTGCTCCAGCCTGAGGGCGCGGATGGAAAGCACGTCGGGATCGTTGCCGGTGACAGCCCATGTGAAAACCCTGGTGTCGTACTGAATGCTTGCCTGCTTGCTGGCTTCGGGGGTGATGTGGGTGATTTGGGGAAGGTTCGTGGTCAGCGTCTCTATATCATCCTGCGTAAAGCGGACGAGGTTTCCCGCCTTCTGACCTCCGGCCTGCATGGAAGTGCGGCCCGGCACCACGATAACAAGCTTGGTGCCGAAATTTGCAAAGATGTTGGCGCACGCCCGTCCAAATCCATCGCCATATGCGAGCAGCATGACCACCGTAGCGATGCCCCAGGCCATGCCCAGCATGGTCAGCGTCGTGCGGCGGCGGTTGTGACGCATCGCGTTATAGGATTCGTGGAGCAGGTCGCGCATCATGTCAAGTTCAATTGGTAATTTTGTAATCGGGTAATTTGGTAATTTCAAACCTTAGCATCGGTACGATCTTGTTCGATTACAAAATTACGATTACAAAATTACCCAATTGCCAAATTACAAAATCCATTTCACTCCTGCCGCAGGGCTTCCACCGGCTGCAGCATGGCTGCTTTGCGCGCGGGATAAAGGCCCGCGACCACTCCTGCCAGCGTCAGGCTGCCAATCGCCAGTAAGGCCGACATCGGCACCAATTTCGGCGGATCAAATCCGCCGGGGCCGTGCACATTTCCGGCCATCGCCATCAAGCCTCCCGCCAGGCACATGCCGATCAGACCGCTACCGAGTGTAAGGAGCAAACCTTCCAGAAAGAAATGAAAAAGAATGCTGCGATTGGTGGCGCCCAGCGCCTTCCGCAATCCGATCTCATGAGTGCGTTCGCTGACCGCGACCAGCATGATATTGATCACGCCGATCGCGCCCAGAGCCAACGTCACCATTCCCACCGCTCCCAGGAACATGTTCATGACGTCGAAAATGGTTCCCACCATTTTCGATTCCTTGATCGTGTCCCAGCCGTCAAAGGCGTTTTCATCGCTGACATCGAGTCCGTGATTGCGGGCAACAATCTTGTGGACATCATCCTGCGCCAGCAGGTGCTCAGCCGTCACGCTCGGCTGGTATTCAATATAAGAAATGGCGTTCTGGTGGTTCTCTCCCTTGACCGGGAAATTCGCGGCCATTACCTGGAAAGGGATATAGCCACGCATGTTCAGCCAGGTGTTGTCGCCGCGGCCGAGGTGCGGCATGCTGCCTATGACTTCGAACCGGATGCCGTTCAGCAGGACGATCGCGCCTACCGCCGGGCGCCCGGGGAACAACGTTTTCAGCAGTTCGTTGCCCAGGACGATCACATTGCGCTTCTGCGTGTTGTCCATTTCATTGAGCCAGCGTCCCTCCTTGAGGGGGAGAAAACTGATCTCGTTCAGCTGAGGCTCCACGCCCAGGATTTCGGTCCCTGCACTAGCGAATTCGCTCACCTCGTGCAGGTCGTTGCGAGAAAGCAAAGGGCAGGCATTGCGGACATGTGGGGCTTGGGTACGAATCTCCCTGTAGTCCTGGTAGGTGAGCAGATAGGAACGCGCGGAGTTCATGCTGCCCGCTATCGCTGGAGCGCGACCGGGAAAGATAAACATGATGTCCTTGCCGAACTCCGCCAACTCGCGCTTGTTACCCGAGCGGAATCCTTCGCCGACTCCCACCAGCAGCAGTAGAGACCCGACGCCCCAGGCAATCCCGAACATCGTCAGGAACGAGCGCAGCTTATGCGCCCAAAGGTTGCGGAAGATTTGCGCGAAGATGTCGAAGACCGTGCGCATAATCGAGATACATTGTACCTTTGAACAGTTGCAGGCTTGACTCCTCAGATTGAGTCGGCCGTTGTGGTTACCGGATGCGAAAGCTGCCAGAGTCAGGCGCTTTCACCGGAGAGTCCGCAGTAAAAAGCCAATCGCCAATCGCTAACCGCTAACAGCCGCTCCTCCTAGTTCTCACTCTCCACCGGCTTCGCCTTCGGCGCAGGCAGCACTTTCGCCGGCTTGCCCGGTTTCCCCGGCGTGGCGGGCGGAATCGGCGGAGCCGGAGGAATCACCGCGACCGTCCCTTTGCGGATCTCAATCCGGCCTCTTTCGCAGTTCATCACGAGGCGCGGGCCGTTCGTTCCGATCGAACCGCTGGCGCTCGATTGATTGTTGTGATTGTCAACTTTGATTTCCTCGAAGTCACTCTCGATCTCTCCCTCGCGCGTGCGCGCCTCGATCTTGACAGCCGTATTCGGCGGAATCGAAACCTGCACGTCGCCCTTACGATTATCAATCTGGATATTCCCCGGCTTATGCAACCCGACCTCGACCGTCCCGTTTTCGTCTTCCAATCGCAGATCTCCTGACAACCCTTCGAGCGCGACATCCTTCGACCGTGTCGTCAGGCGCATCGGTCCGGACAGCGAATCGGCGCGCAGGTCGCCGGAATCCAGGTCCAGCCTGCCATCCAGCCGCGCAAATTCCATCTCCGTGCGCGACGACCGGAAACTCACCGTCTTGCTGACTCGCACCAGCCGCACGCTTTCCTGAAACTCTCCATTCAGGTGAACCGCGCCATCCACATCTTCGACAGCGACTTCATTCGCCTTACCCTGAATAGTCACGTCGCCCTTCACATGGGCCAGCCGCGCGGAACTGCCGTCCAGACTCAGCGAGACGGTTCCCGTGTGGTCGTTAATATTGACTTCGCCGCGATGATGATTGACCTCAACATTGCTGGTCATGCCCGCGACGCTTACATCGCCTCTGCCCGATGTGATCACCAGCGCGGTATTCAGCGGTACATAAATATCCATGTCAGTTGTCACGCCCTTGTCGCCCGCGCCCTGTGTGTTGGCGTTTAGCGTGACGACTTTTTCGGCGACGATGATCTGCGGCTTGGTCTTACTGTTGTAGTTCTCGGCGTCCTGCTCTTTTTCCGCGCGGACCTTCTTGCGAACGGAAACTTTCATCGTCTTGCCGTCTCCGACATTGACCGTTATCGTGCCGTGCTCGTCATTCACGTGCAGGGTGCTGCCCACCGGAATCTCCTGCCTCTGTTCGTCGCTGTAGTCATAGGTGGACCCGCCAAAAATCTCGTCCAGTCCTTGATCATCGCCCAGTTGGATGTGCTCCCCGAGGCTCTTCCAGTCCACACGCGCCGCCTGGGTTGCAATCAGCCCGACGCCAATCAGGAAAAGCATCAGGAAAATGCCGCCGACTCCAATGCCGCGCGCCGGCTGGCCCAAGCGCTTAGCCTGTTCGTATTCGATCAACTTGATCACACCCCACAGGATCAGCAGGGCAGGCCAGAAGCGGGCGAACAGCCTTCCCAGATTGTGTATTTCCAGAATCCCCATCGTCCCGCTCAGGAACAGCACTCCCATCAGGATCAGCACGACGGGCCCGGCAATCGAACGATGCGGACGCGGCGGAGGAGGCGGCGGAGTCATCATTGGGCTAGCCACGGTTCACCTCATTTGTTGGAGGAACGGGCGGAACCGATGGAGTCGGAGGCGTCGCAGCCTCCGGAGGAATCGGCCCTCCCGCAACTGGCGGCTTGGTGCCGAACCCCGTGAACGGAATGTGTCCTTCCACCGAAGCGCTACCCTGCAGCAACCTGACCCCGCCAACCACCAGCAGAATTACCGGCCACGTGCGGCCAAAGTTCGCCACATGCAGGTTCTCCAGCAGGAACAAGATGCCGATCGTCAAAAGCACCGCGGGGCCCGTGACGCGCCGGGAGCGGCACCGCGCACATTGGCAGGAGGTAAAAGCCATCCCTGGGCCCACCATCCGGCGCGTCCGGCAGCGCGAACATTGGCAGTTCGGATCATGCGTACTCAGGTCGCCCCAGTTGCGCGCGAACATCCACGCGCCGACTGCGATCAAAATCAGCGGCCAGAAGCGATCCAGACCGTATTCCGCCCAGCCCATGGTGTGCAGCATAAACAGCACGCCCACCAAAATAAGAACGATCGCCCCCATCGGGATCTTGCTCGTCTCAACTCTTCCTCCGCCAAACGTTGTCGCCAGGCCGAAGGGATCCGGGATCGGTTGCGCCATCTGGATCGCCTTTGCCGAACGCACCGAATCAATAATCTGGTAGACCCAAAAGAAGGCGATGCCCAGTCCGCAGAAGACACCCAGAGCCGTGGAGTGATCGCTGTCGGCAGCATTGGCCCCCGCGATGAGCAAAACAAAAATGGCCAGATGCGCCAGTCCCTTGGCATATTGCCCGGTGTACACAGCCCCCACGCCGAAGGGAAAGAATCCGGCAAGTATTCCCGCCACGGTCGGATTGGGTCCACTGCTGCTTCCCGGAGGAGGCGGCGGTGGAGGAACGTACCCCGGTGCTCCCGGAGAGAATGCAGGGGAAACGAATCCCGCCGTCCCCGCCGGAGCACCTTCCATTCTTGCTCCCAGGCAGTCCTCGCAATAGATCACGCCCCGCACGGGACGTGTACAGTTCGCGCACAGTGCCTTTCCGCAAGTGCGGCAATAGGCCACTGCTGACGCATCAGCATGATTGGCGCAATTCATACAAACCTCCGATTCTTAGTCGCCTTAAACGACACCGCCACAGCAGGTGGAGCATCCCGCAGCGCGGCTAATATCGGCTGATTGTATTCCCGGGAGTAATTACGATCCTGTCGCTGATCTGGCCCAACGTGATCTGGCGAACCATGGTCTGGTTGCCCACTGGTGTTGTTCTTGCGATTTTCTTTCTGTTCTTTCGGCTCGGGCTCGGCGGGAGTGTTGGCCCGCTTCAGCTCGCGCACCTTCGATTCGATCTCATACACAAACCGAATATTGTCGTAGTACTTCACAACTTTGATTTGCGCATCGTTGTAAGCATGACGCAACGCCGACGGCCGCAGGTTGACTTTCGCCACATCCGACGGCTTCACGCCCGCCAGCGTTGCCACCAGCGAGAACGAGAAGAAGATCATGCCAAACGACATCGCAAACCGCGGTTGCCGCACAAACGCCGACGCTGGAGCGAAGTACGAATCCCACCACTCGCGCACCCTCTCGCCGAACGGAGTCGTCGTGCCGTCGGGCCTCACCGCCAGCGGCCGCGTGCTCACGACTCCACTGGTAGCCGCCAGAATGTTGTGGACGAGATGCGCGGGAGGCTCAACCGGCTCCAATGCCAACGACCGCAGCAACTGCCGCCCAGCCTGTACCTCCGCGAACAGCGGACCGCAAATCTCACACACGCGCCGGTGTGCTTCGAAGCTCTCCTTGCGCGCCGCACTCAACTGCCCGTCCTTGTCCACAAAATCGTTGTCCAGCGCGTCCGTGAGCAGCGCTTCGAACTCGGTGCATTCGATTCCGTGTTTTGTTTCACCTGGCATCAGATCACCTGCCTATATGTACGTTGTAGGAGGCGCGCAAGTTCCGCTCGTCCCCGGTTAATTCTTGACTTGACGGTCCCCTCCGGAACCCTCAGAGCCGTAGCGATTTCCCGGTAGTCCATATCCTGTAAATCCCTTAAAATCACCGCCTCCCGCAGCTCCGGAGACAGTTTCTGCAGCGCCAAATGCACCATTTCCCGCGTCTCCCGGCTCTGCACCGCGGCATCCGGAGGCAACCCCCGGTCCGCGATCTGCTCGCTAAGCGGCTGAGCATCCTCATGTTCGGAGGGCGCCGAATCCAGCGAATCCGTGATCCGGTCCCCTTTACTCTTGCGGAAATGGTCGACCAGCAGGTTGCGCGTGATCGTAGTGACCCAGGTCATGAACGCGCCCTTACCCGAATCGTACGTATTCAACGTCCGGTACATCTTGATAAAGACCTCTTGGGTGAGGTCCTGCGCGTTCTCGGAATCCCCAGCAAACCGGTAGCAGACGTTGTATATCCGCCGGTGATAGCGCTGCACAATCTCTTCCCAAGCCGCGGCATCGCCCGAAACGCAGCGACGGACCAGCAATCCGACAACCTGGGCTTCTTCCAAACCAGACTCCGTGAACTGCGCTTTATTCCAAAAGGAACGTCGAATGCCCTAGCTCGCGTAGGGGCGGACGCATTCGTCCGTCCCCGCCGAGCTAAGCTCGGCCGCTCCGCCAGCATCACTACACTTAAGGCATTGTTCCAGAAATCAGCGTGAATCAAGGCTCTTTTCAGCAACTTCCAAAGCCATCGCCGGTTCGAAACCGTTGTCCCACCATCAACAGCACAGGAGAAGTACGTTTCTGTAAGGCAGGAAGTTCCCTTGAATCATGAAGCTAGCGATTGTAGCAGGGAGACGAAGGTCTATGCGCCAAGCCCCGTAGGAAAGACTCGTACTATCGGAGAACTGGGGGTCGAACTGCCGAAACCCTGATCACTTGAACGGATTTGTCGCCGTGACCCCGAAGCCCCAAGGTTTTACTGACAGCTGGTACTGGCAACTGGCACCGCTCAAGAGAATCTCACCTTCACATCCGGCCCCTTGTCCAAGTGAATGCTCTCAATAAACCGCACCCGCCCCGTCTTCAAAGTCAGAATCACCGAAGAAACCCGCGTCCCTTCGCCAAAAAATCGGACGCCTTTCAGCAGCGCGCCTTCGGTTACTCCGGTTGCGGCGAAGATCATCTGTTTCCCCGGAGCCAGGTCTTCCGCTTCATAGATTTTCTTCTTGTCTTTAATTCCCATCTTCGCAATGCGTTCTTCCAACTCGGGCTTGTCGACGACCAACCGTCCCAGCATGTATCCGTTCAGGCAGCGGATGGCCGCGGCCGTAATCACCCCTTCCGGAGCGCCGCCCGATCCCATGACCGCATGCACCCCGGTCCCCATCACCGCCGCCGCAATGCCCGCCGACAGGTCGCCGTCACCGATCAACTTGATGCGCGCGCCAGCTTTCCGAATATCGGAGATCAGCTTCTCGTGCCGCGGACGGTCGAGCACGACCACCACCAGATCATCCACTCCGCGCTGCATCCGCCGCGCTATATTTTTCAGGTTGACCGCCACCGGAGCGTCCAGGTCGACCGCGTTCTTGCACGATGGCCCCACCACAATTTTTTCCATGTAGCAGTCAGGAGCATGCAACAATCCGCCCTTTTCCGAAGCCGCCAGCACCGTAATCGCTCCGGGAGCGCCCGTAGCGCAAAGGTTAGTGCCTTCCAGCGGATCGACCGCGATGTCAACGTGAGGCACCGCGCGTCCGTCCAGATACGGACCGCCAACCTGTTCTCCGATATAAAGCATGGGCGCGTCGTCGCGCTCGCCCTCGCCGATCACAATCGTGCCATGCATCGGGACCGTGTCCATCGTTTTGCGCATGGACTCGGTCGCTACCTGGTCGCTCAGCGGACGGTCGCCTTGGCCCATAGTGCGCGCCGACTCAATGGCCGCGTTCTCCACCACGCGCAAAAATTCCAGCGCCAGATCGCTTTCAATATTTTCCCCGAAATTCTTCGCATGCGCTTCGGGACGCCCTTCGGTTGGCATCAACGCCTCCTGCATAAAATGCGACCTAGGAATATATCCCCTTCGGAGCAGAGATGGAAGTGCCGGTGAGTGTGGAAAGGTTCGTGTGGCAGGTTCGTGTGGCGCGGGCGCCCTCGCCCGCGAACTGTGCGCAGCAAGATGGCTCGCAGGGCATCCACGGATGTCCTGTCCAATCTAGGCCGTATGCACAGCGCGCGCCATATCCGCTGCCACCATTCCGTACATCTCGATGTCGAGAAACTCTCCCCACTTCAAGATATGGCCGCGCTGGCTGCCTTCATGGCGCATGCCGATTTTCCTCAAGACTCCCCCCGACGCAGAGTTATTAACGAAATGGCTCGCGAAAATCCGGTGCAGTCCAAGCGTCTCGAATCCGTATTGCACCATCGCCCTGGCAGCTTCAGTGGCATATCCTTTCCCCCGATAAGGGACACCAATCCAGTAGCCAAGCTCGGCGCGACGATGGTCGGATTCGATGCGCAGTCCAACACCGCCGCACAGCGCGTCACTCTCGCGCACGACAATGCCCAGCCGCAAGCCACTGCCGTTCAAGAGTTCCTCCTGCGTGCCGGCGATAAAGTCCTGAGCGTCGGCCTCGAAATAGGGATGCGGAATGCGTAGCGTGGTAGCCGCTATCTCACGCGCACCGATAAGTGGCATGAGCGCTGGAATATCCGAGGGTGTATGGAGGCGCAACGTCAGCCGCTCAGTTTGCAGTGGAGCGAAAACCATTTATCTATCTAACCCGTACGCTGATTCTCAGAACTAGATAAACACTTCCGGCGACACACGGAATCGGCGGCTGAGCCGGCGAATATGCTCCGTTGTAAGTTGGCGCTTCCCGTGGAGAACCTCGGAGACGATGCTGGGCGTGCCGAAAACATCCAGCATGTCTTTCTGTTTCAGCCCGTTCGCCATCATCAGTTCGTTCAGCACATACACGGGGCTGCTTGCCTTGAGCGCGTAATGTCTTTCTTCGAAGTCTTCGATCAGCAAAGTCAAAAGATCGGCCATGCGGCGTTCGGCAGCCGTCATCCGATTACCTTTGCTGTCCAGTTCTTCCAGCATGGCGACGTAACGCGCGTTCTCCGCCTCGCTGCGAATGACGGCAGGCAGAGTGCTCGAAAGGAGAGCGGCATATTCAGATCGGGCTGCGGTCGCACTCATGATTTCCAACCTCCACGGTCATATTCGGCATGGGTCAAAACATGGCGGATATAAATCCGGCCGAAGACATAGTTGATCTCGGCGATCAGCCGGTACTGGTTCCCTTTGATATTGAAAACCGTCCACCTGCCAACTGCATCCGCGCTCGAAAAAGTCTTTCGGACCTCAGCCAGGTTCCTCCACAGAGCCTTCTTCGCAATACGAAACCACGCGTCGAGCGAGCCCTCCATGTCACCGTGTCGTGAAGCGGCTTCTTTAAGCTTCCTGCGGCTGATGACATGCATGCCGCTCCTCGCAAGTTCGCAATATGCGAATATTGTACTTCGCAAAATGCGAAGATGTCAAGAGCTTCTGAATCAAGAAGAGACAAGCCTAGAACGCGTCAATCCCCGTCACGTTCGCCCCGATAATCAGCGTGTGGATATCATGCGTGCCCTCATAGGTCTTCACCGATTCCAGATTCATCAGATGACGCATGATGGGGTAATCGTCGGCCACGCCATTCGCACCCAAAATATCTCGCGACAGCCGCGCGCACTCGAGCGCCATCCACACGTTATTTCTCTTTGCCATCGAGATGTGCTGATGCTGCACTTTTCCAGCATCTTTCAATCGGCCTACTTGCAGCACGAGTAACTGAGCCTTCGTAATCTCGCTGATCATCCAGGCCAGTTTCTCCTGCACCAATTGATGCGAGGCGATGGGCTGATCGCGGAATTGTTTCCGCAGCAACGAATACTGGAGCGCACAGTCGTAACACGACATCGCCGCGCCGATTGCGCCCCACGCGATTCCATAGCGCGCCTGATTCAGACACATCAGCGGAGACTTCAATCCGCCTGATCCTGGCAGCAGATTCGACTCGGGGATTCGCACATCCTGCAGCGACAAGCCCGACGTCACCGAGGCGCGCAACGACCATTTCCCATGAATGTCGCTAGCCTTGAATCCCGGACGGTCGGTCTCCACCAGGAATCCGCGTATCTGATCCGCTTCGTCGTCCCCTTCTTTTTCGGAACTGACCTTGGCCCAGATCACCGCCACGTCGGCGATCGTGCCGGAGGTGATCCACATCTTTTCGCCGTTCAGCACATACTCTTTGCCAACCTTCTTCGCGCGGGTTCGCATACCGCCCGGATTCGATCCGAAGTCCGGTTCAGTCAATCCGAAGCAGCCGAGCTTTTCGCCCTTTTGCATTGCTGGCAACCAGGTATTTTTCTGCTCGTCGCTGCCAAAGGTATAAATCGGATACATCACTAGCGCGGATTGCACGCTGACAAACGAGCGGACGCCGGAATCGCCGCGTTCCAGTTCCTGCGTGACCAGTCCGTATTCGACGTTCGACATGCCGGCGCAGCCGTAGCCGTTCAGCGACGCGCCGAAGAATCCGAGGTCGGCCATGGGCTTAACGAGTTCGCGCGGGAACCGGCCGGCGCGGTTGCATTCCTCAATGATCGGCACGAGATTGTCTTCAATGAAGCTGCGCGCCGTGTTACGAACCAGGCGCTCATCGTCATTCAGCAACGCGTCGAAGCCGATGAAATCCACACCACGGAATTTGATGGCTGGCATTACGTCTCACCCCACAGAGTCAGCAGACAGCAAACAGGAAACTAATCAAAGTAGCAGAGCGGCAGGGCAGTCAGCAACGCGAACCCGCTTACGGAGAGACGAGCGCCCTCGCCCGTCAAAGCCGAGACTAACTCGGCCGCGCCTCTCCGCGCCGGTCAAAGCCTAACTTTCGGAATCCAGCGCGGCACGGACGCGCGATAGCGATCGTATTCTTCCCCGAACTGCTTGCGCAGTGTCGGCTCTTCGTAGAAGAGGACGAACAGGTGGGCAGTCAGCAGCATGCAGACCATGTAGATCGCGATGTGCCGCGAGTGGAATAACCAGGCCTGTCCTCCGATGACGAGCGCGACCCCGGTATACATCGGGTTGCGCACGAAACGGTGCAGACCTTTGACGACGAGGATTTTGGTCGGCGCTATGGGCGCGGGTGTTCCACCGCCAATCAAAGCGAAGCCCCAGAACGCGGTGTGCAGATAGATAGCAATCCCGATGACGATGACGGCAAGCGCCGCCCATCCTTCAGCGCCGGCCACGGGTGCTGCAGCATCCTGCCTTAAGCGCCATGGCACATAGCCAGCGACGGTCCCGGGCACGAACACGGTAAAGAGCAGCGTTTTGGCGACTGCGGGAATGTCGACGCGCACGATAAGTATCTTTGTCCGATACTACCCCGCCGTCAACCACGTGGTCCGCAGGGGCGGAGAGACCAGCAATGCAAAGAAATATCGCGAAAAAATAATTGAAAAGTATTAGCTGAAAGAAAAAAGGGCCGCGTTTCTTGTAATCACTCTCGACACCGCTTCCCACCAGGCGATAATCTGTTGCAGCCCAGCGTTGCAGTCACTCGTCTGCGTCGCTGTTCTCTGTCATGTCTTCACCCGCGAATTTTGTCAATCGACTGCTGCCGCTCCTGATCGGCTTTCTTGTCGTGTCCGCAATTTATCTTTACGCGTTCCCGCAAGCGAATGTGCTCTATGCCGGAGTGGTGTTGCTGCACGCCGTGGCTGGCGTCGTGGCTTCAGTCTTGCTGCTGCTTTGGCTGGTACGCTCGTGGCGTGAAGGCGAACCCCTTGTCCGCGTGGGAATTGTTTTGCTGTTCCTGGGCGCAATCCCAGGTTTGGTGCTGATTTACACTGGAGCACTGCGTACGCAGTGGACACTCGTCTACGTCCATATCGGCGTGAGTTTTCTCGGTGTCAGCCTGATCGCCGCGGCAAGACTCAGGTGGCTATCGCGCCACGCTGTCATTCGGGTTGCGGCCGTGCTCGCATTGCTGGCGGTCCTGGCGCCGGTCGCTCGCTATCTCCGCGAAACCCGCTGGAACCAGCATGGACGCATTGAAAATCCAACCCTTCCGCCCGTCAGCATGGACGGCGAAGGCGACGGCCCCACCGGCCCATTTTTTCCCAGTTCCGCGCAGGTCTATGGCGGAGAAAAAATTCCCAGCAAGTTCTTCATGGAATCAGATTCCTGCAAGCGCTGTCACGAGGATATTTACAACCAGTGGAACAGCTCGGCCCACCATTTTTCTTCGTTCAACAATCAGTGGTACCGCAAGTCGATCGAGTATATGCAGGACACGATCGGCTCCAGGCCATCAAAATGGTGCGGCGGATGCCATGACCCCGCAGTTCTCTACGCCGGGAAGATGGATACGCCCATCAAACAAATTGTGCACGCGCCCGAGGCCCAAGCGGGACTCGGCTGCATGATGTGCCACTCCATCGCCGACGTAAAAAGCACGATGGGCCAGGGCGATTTCTACCTCGAATATCCCAAGCTGCACGAACTCGCCGCCAGCAAGAATCCCGTCATTCGCACCCTGCACGATTTCATGATCAAGCTGAATCCGGAACCGCACCGCCGTGTCTTCCTCAAGCCGTTTATGAAGCAGCAGACAGCCGAATTCTGCTCCTCCTGCCACAAGGTGCACCTCGACGTGCCGGTCAATCACTACCGCTGGATTCGCGGTTTCAACGAGTACGATAACTGGCAGGCCAGCGGCGTTTCCGGAGAGGGCGCGCGCTCGTTCTACTACCCGACCAAGGCGCAGCAGTGCGCGGATTGCCACATGCCGCTCGAGCGCTGCAACGACATGGGGAACGTTGCCGGCAAAGTGCACTCCCACCGTTTCCCCGGTGCGAACACCGCGCTGCCCACGGCCAATGAAGATGCTGCGCAGTTGAAGACCACGGAAGATTTCCTGACCAGCGGAGCTCTTACGGTTGATATCTTCGCGCTCTCGCCGGCAAGCGCTCCGCTAAAGCCAGGAGCAATCGCGCACCACGACCTCGCAACCACCTTCGCTGTGGGAGAGGAAGCAGAAGCGAAAATCACGCCCAGCTCTAGTTCCAACGTTGAGCCCGCTCTCGTCACAGCGCCTCTCAACCGCGTGCAGCCCGCCGTCCGTCGCGGCGACACCGTTCGCGTCGATGTTGTGGTTCGCACCAAGCGCGTCGGGCATTTCTTTCCCGGCGGTACCGTCGATGCCTACGATACCTGGCTCGAACTCAAAGGTGTCGACGACAAGGGGCTGACGATTTTCTGGAGCGGCATGGTCGAGGATGATGGCAAAGGCCCGGTCGAAAAGGGTGCGCACTTTTATCGCTCGCTACAGGTGGACGCGCACGGCAATCCGATCAACAAGCGCAACGCCTGGGCCACGCGCGCCGTCGTGTACGTGCGCCTGATTCCGCCCGGCGCGGCTGACACGGTGCACTTCCGCATGAAAGTTCCCGAGAGGAGAGGCAGCAAAATTACTTTGACCGCGCGGCTCCGCTATCGGAAGTTCGCATGGTGGGGTACGCAGTTCGCGTTTGCGGGTGAGCGTGAAAACGCGCGCGACGGTGAGCGCGATAACAAGCGCGACAATAGTCAGTCGAAGCTCGCGGTCGCGCCTGGCGCCGATACGCCCGCGGCCATCACCGCCGACTACGACGATACAAAATACTCGTTTACCCAATCGCTGCACGGAGTTTCCGCGAAGTCGGAGCAAATTCCAGATCTCCCGATCGTGACGGTTGCGCAAAACGAAGTAGCTATAGACGTCCTGCCCGCGAACGCCCCCGCGCCGCAGCCCAAAACCCAACTCGCGAAAGAAGACTGGCAGCGCTGGAACGATTACGGCATCGGCCTGCTGCTGCAAGGTGATCTGAAAGCTGCGCAGGCTGCCTTCGAAAAGGTCACCGACGTCGATCCGCAGAATCCCGATGGCTGGTTAAACATCGGACGCGCGGCCCTGCAGGAAGGCGACCTGCCTCGCGCCCGCACCGTTCTCGAGAAAGCGCTGGCCCTCAACCCGAATCTGGCGCGAACTAATTTCTTCTACGGGTCGCTGATGAAATCTACGGGAGACTACGATCAGGCCGCATCGCATTTCCAAATCGTGATTGCGCAGTATCCGCATGATCGAGTGGCGCTGAACAATCTTGGCCGCATTCTGTTTCTGCAGAGGAAGTACACCGACGCCCTGAAAATCCTGCAGCAGGCGCTCGCCGTCGATCCCGAGGACTTGCAGGCGCACTACAACCTTATGCTCTGCTACAACGGCCTTGGTGACGAAAAGATGGCTAAAGAACATCAGGCTCGCTACCTGCGCTTCAAAGCCGACGAAGCCTCGCAGGCCATCACCGGCCCTTATCGTCAACTCAATCCCGAAGACAACAATGAACGGCAGAGTATCCACGAGCACGTGTCAGTCCCGCTGCCGATCTTGAACAACGTACCCGCGAAGCGCATGCGCACAAGGGTCGCCACGAACCGCGTAGGGACGGACGCATTCGTCCGTCCCGCCGGGCAAAGCCCGGCAGCAGCCCGCACCACTACGACTTCTGGGGCCCAAAGGTGATACACACGTTCAAGAAGAATGTTTTGCCAGCCTTCCTCTGTGCCTCTGTTTCTCTGTGGTGGGTGTTGCCGTTTCTGCCAGCAGCGGGAATCGTCGCGTCGGCACAAGTTACCTTCCGCGACATCACCGCCCAGGCCGGCATCCGCTTCACGCACAACAACGGAGCCTTCGGAAAGAAATGGCTCCCGGAAACCATGGGCCCCGGCTGCGCCTTTATCGATTACGACAACGACGGCTTTCCCGATATCCTGCTCGTCAACGGCGAGGACTGGCCCGGCCACGCCAAAAACGGCGCGACCACGCTGAAGCTCTATCACAACAACCATGACGGCACCTTCACCGACGTGACGCGCAAATCCGGCCTCGGCGTTTCGCTCTTCGGCCTCGGCGTCGCCGTCGGCGACTACGACAACGACGGCTTCGACGATATTTTCATTACCGCCGTCGGCCAGAGCCATCTCTTCCACAACAACGGAAACGGCACTTTCACCGACGTGACCAAGTCCGCTGGACTCTGGGGGCCGAACGAGTTTTCGACCGGCGCCGCCTGGATCGACTACGATCGCGACGGCAAACTCGATCTAGTCGTCGCCAACTATGTGCAGTGGTCCGAGCAAACCGACCTCTATTGCACGCTCGATGGCTCGCACAAGTCCTACTGCACGCCCGAATCGTACAAGGGAACGTCGGCTCGTCTGTGGCACAACCTGGGCAATGGTAAGTTCGAAGATGCCACCCAGAAAGCCGGGCTCTACGATCCAACGTCAAAGGGACTCGGCGTCGCCATCCTCGACTACAACAACGACGGATGGCCCGACATCTTGATCGCCAACGACACGCAACCGAATAAGCTCTATCTGAATAAAAAGAACGGCACCTTCGAAGAGCGAGCTGTTTCCGCTGGCATAGCGTTCAGCGAAGATGGCGTGGCCCGAGCTGGTATGGGCGTCGATGCCGCAGATTATGACCGCTCCGGCAGCGCCAGCCTGATCATTACAAATTTTGCTAACCAGATGCTTTCGCTCTACCACAATGAAGGGAACGGCCTGTTCGTGGATGAAGCTCCGCGCTCGGAAGTCGGCCGCGCGACGCTAGTAACCCTCGGCTTCGGCTGTTTTTTCTTCGACTACGATAACGACGGCTGGCAGGACATCCTCATCGCCGACGGCCACATCGAAGACCAGATCGAGAGCGTACAGAAACGAGTCAGCTACGCCGAGCCGCCGCACTTATTCCGTAACCTCGGGAACGGCAGGTTTGAAGAGGTCACGACTAAAGTCGGGAGCGCTTTTGCCGCTCCGAAAGTCGCGCGCGGCGCCGCCTACGCCGACATGAATAATGACGGAGCCCTCGACGTCCTCATCATGACCAACGGCGGCCCGGCGCATCTCTACCTCAGCCAGGGCGGCTCTAACCAGAGCCTGCGCATAAAACTCGTCGGGACAAAATCCAACCGCGACGGCATCGGCGCCACCGTTCGCGTGAGCGCCGGGGGCGACAAGCAGTGGCTCACCATGAAGACCGGCTCCAGTTATCTGTCGCAGAGCGAACTGGTGCTGACGTTCGGCATGGGATCGAAAACCAAAGCCGATACGGTCGAAATCGACTGGCCGAGCGGGCAAGTGGACAAGCTCGCAAACATTTCGACCGGACAGACAATCACCGTCCAGGAAGCAAAAGGCCAGATCGCCGCGCGGCCCTACGGGAAGAAATAGCCCTATGTGTTCAAAGCGACCTCTTTAATTTTGTCATCCTGAGCGGGGCAGGCCATTCGCGAAGCGAATGACCTCGTAGTCGAAGAGCCTGCCCTGAGCGAAGCCGAAGGGACCCCATACCCGCGTGAGCTACGATGAACCTTCGCAAGGCGTTCTCACGATGCGTTGGGCATTCAGGGTCCGAGCTCGCGGACACACATCAAGCACTCAGATAGAATCGTTCCCAAACCTCCAATGACCAAGACGCTCAGCATCGCCCTCGTCTCCATCTTTCTTCTAGCACTACTCGTCGCGCTACTAGCCGCGACCGGTCCCGCCGCCAATCCCCAGGAAGCCGCGCGCCTCAACAACATCGGCGTCGCGTACATGAATCAGCAGCTTTTTGAAAAGGCTTTGAAGGCGTTCGAAGAAGCGGCTGCGAAAGATCCGGCATTAGAGGTGGCGACCATCAATCGCGGGGCAGCGCTGCTCAACCTGCAGCGCGTCGACGAAGCGAAGGCTCTGCTTGAGAAAGAAGCAAAGAACAATGCCAAAGATGCCCACGTGTGGTACAACCTCGGCCTCTATTACAAGAACTCCGCCGATGCGAACGCTGCCATCGACGCGTTTCGTCGCGTTACTGAAATTGATCCGAACGACGCCGATACCTGGTACTTCCTGGGATCGACCTACACTCAACTCAAACAATTTCCGGAAGCCATCGCAGCCTTCGCAAGCGCGTTAAAGCTCGACCCGCTGCACGCTTCCGCCCAGTTCGGACTGGCGCGAGCCTACCAGCAATCCGGCCAAGCCGATCCCGCCCACGAAGCGATGAAAAAGTTCCAGTACATCACACAGAACAAGTTGGGCTCGCCCATCAGCCTGGCGTACGGCGAGCAGGGAAAGTATTCGCGTGCCGAAGAATCACTGGTGGCGGTGGAGAAAGTTGGGGCGGCGATTCCGGTGAAGTTTGTGGATGTGACGGAGAAGGCGGGGATCGCCCCGACGCTCGGAGCGCAAATAGGAGGCTCAGCAGCCAGTTTATTTGCTCCTGGCGCCTGCTTTCTCGATTACGACGGGGACGGCCAGATCGATCTGTTCCTGCCCGATAACGGCACTCAAGGAGGGATGTCGCTCTATCACAATCTCGGAAACGGGAAATTTGAGAACGTCACGAAGAAAGCTGGCCTTGAGCGGTTTGCTGAAGGTTTTTCCTGTACGGCGGGTGACTACGATAATGACGGCTTCACCGATCTGGCGGTGGTTCTCCGCGACCGGATTCTCCTCCTGCACAACGAAAAAGACGGCACGTTCAAAGATGTGGCGCAACAGGCTGGCTTGACGACCGGGAAGCCCACGTCAAAGCAGGTTGTGGCGAAGCTGCCAGGTGCGCCATTTGTCGGGCCAGCAGAAGCTTTGGGCGTAACGTTCATAGACTACGATCACGACGGTGACCTTGACCTGTACGTTACAAAACTGGTTCCTGTGAGGTTGCAGGACACATCCGAAAACGTCTGGTCTGAAACCCTATCGCCCGCCGGCGGCAATATTATGTGGCGTAACAATGGGAACGGAACCTTCACAGCCGCACCAGAAGTGGGTATGGCAGGCAATACCGGAAGCGTCGCCGCCGTGGGAACGGACTATAACAATGATCGGGCTGTGGATGTAGTCCTGACCGGCGGGCCCAAAGGTGCGACAATCTTCGAAAATCCGCGCGAAGGGATGTTCAAGGTCCAGGAATTATGGCCTGATCGTGGACCCGAGCGGGCAACCGGAGTCGCCGTCCTTGACTTCGATCACGACGGATGGATGGATCTCGCTTTTACGCACAGCACTGACCCTGGTCTTACGTTGTGGCGAAATAATCACGGCAAGGGCTTTGAGCACGTAGACTTCCCCTCACCCAATTGGGCTCGCGCTTACGGCGTCGCCGCCATCGACTACGACAACGACGGCTGGGTCGACCTCGTTGCCGTAGGCGAGACGAAAGACGGCAAGGGCGAAGTCCGCCTGTTCCGGAATCTCGGGCCCGATGGCTTCAAAGACGTCACCGCCGAGACCGGACTCGACAAAATTCAGCTTAAAGAGCCGCGCGCCATCATTGCTGGCGACTATGACAACGACGGTGCCGTTGATCTTCTGATCACGCAAAATCACGGCCCCGCCGTGCTCCTCCACAACGAAGGTGGCAACAAGAACAACTCGCTGCGCCTCGCGCTCAAGGGCCTGAACGATAACAAGAGCGCCATCGGCACGAAAGTTGAAGTATTCTCCGACGGCATTCGACAAAAGTTTGAAGTGTACGGATCGTCGGGTTATCTCGGACAGAATTCGCCTTACCTGACCATCGGCCTCGGGCAAGCGAAAGAAGCCGACGTTGTCCGCATGTTATGGCCAACGGGTGTTTTGCAGGATGAAATCGGAGTCGCCGCCAACAAGCGTCAGGATTTTCTGGAGATGGACCGCCGCGGCAGTTCGTGCCCAACGCTTTTCGCGTGGGACGGTCACGAATACCAACTCGTCGGCGATATGCTCGGCGCAGGCGTGATAGGACACTGGATCGCGGCGGGCGATAGTAACGTCGAGCGTAATATCGCTCGCCCCACCGAAGCCATCAAGCTCGACCGCAATTCGCTCCGCGAAAAAGATGGCAAACTAAGCTTCCGCTTCATGGAGCCGCTCGAAGAATCCGTCTACCTCGATCAGGTGCAATTGCTCGCCGTCGATCATCCCGCCGATGTCGACGTTTATCCGAACGAATATTTCGCCAGCAATCCGCCTTATCCTCCGTTCAAGGTTGTGCTCAGCAATAACAAAGATGCGCGTCCGCCCGCCGGTGCGTGGGACGAGCATGGGCACGACGTGCTCCCCGATTCGCTCGCGCATCGTTATTTCGGCGACTTCAAAGTGCTTCCGTTCTTGGGATTCGCCGAGCCCCACAGTCTGGAACTTGATCTCGGCGAGCCCTACCGCGGCGGCCCATTGTGGCTGCTGATGCATGGAGAGATCGAATATTTTTCAGCAACGAGCATGTACGCCGCCGATCAAGCGCATCTGCGGCCGTTTGCGCCGTATGTTGAAGCGCTTGTCTCGACCACGAGTTCGACCAGAAATGACGGGAAGGGAAAGTGGGTGCGCGTTGTCGATGACATGGGATTCCCAGCGGGCGGGGCACGCACCATGACCGCCGATCTTACCGGCAAGCTTCCGCAGAACACGCGGCGCATTCGCATCACTACGAATCTGCAGATCTATTGGGACAACATCCTGATCAGCCGAACGAGCCAGGAGCAAAGCCGAGATGAGATCCATGATCAGAGCGCCCGCCTGACGCCCGTCCCGCTCGCGCGCGCCGAACTGAATTTCCACGGATTCCCGCTGAAGATCGAAGACCAGCCGCCGGGCAACGTGAAATACATTTACGAAAAGGCGAGCGCTACCGGTCCTTACACGCGGCCCGCCGGCGCTTACACACGCTATGGCGATGTGCGGCCGCTGCTCGTCTCGATCGACGACGAGTTTGTCGTCTTCGGATCGGGCGATGAAGTTGCGCTCGATTTTGATCCGGCGAAACTGCCCGCCGTGCCGCGCGGCTGGGTGCGCGACTATTTCTTCGTCGCCAACGGCTACGAAAAAGATATGGACTTCTACGCCTATCACGGCGATACGGTTGACCCTCTGCCATTCCGCGACATGCGCACCTATCCGTATCATGACCAATCTTTTCCGGCCGATGCCGATCACCTGAATTACTTGCTGGAATACAACACCAGGTTCATGTCAGGAAATGAAGCGAGCGGATATTCGTTCCAATATCCCAAGTGATAATTTTTGTCACCGTGATTAGTCACAGTAAGAATTTGTCATTTTGAGCGAAAGCGAAGGATCTGCTTTCTTGTCAGTGCAAGATACAGCAGGTCCTTCGCTTCGCTCAGGATGACAAATCTAAAGTAGCCGGCTAGTGTCCTCCGAAGCTGTAGCCGATGGAGAGGCCGAAGCGGGTGATGCGAGCGGAACTGAAGTTCAAGTTGTTGTTGACGAGGTACAGTTTCGCCTCGGGACGGACAAAGAAGCCGCCTTTGGGATAGAACTTGATGCCGGCGCCGAAGTCTCCCATGAAGTGTTTGTCGCTCGAGTAGTTGGTGTTATAGCCGTTGCCGCATCCTTGACAGTAGATACGGGTATCCAGCGCACCGATCCCGGCGACCAACTCAAGATACGTGTGGCTCGCGAGTTTGGGCGAGTAAACGGCGTTGGCGTCCAAAAGAAGTGGACGAAACGGAAGGGTGGGGTCGCCGCCGTACTTCCCCTGATTTGCCTTCCAGTAGATTTCGCCCCCGATGCCGAGATTGTGCCAGAAGAGCACGTCGCCGCTAAAGCCGGGATAGGTGCCGCCGGTGAGTGACACCGGAGCGTGACTGCTGTCGGCTGCACTGGCCGAGGGCGCCGACAGCGTGCTGACACCAAAAGCCACGTCGATTTTCTGCGCCTGCGCAAAATTCGAGAACGCTGACAAGGCAGCACAGGCAAAAGACAAGACAATGGCGGTGGTTAAAATTTGTTTCAATCGAAACCTCCGGTAGCAATTCTGGGTTTAATCGCTTGGATGCAGGCTAGAGGTGCCACGCTGCCGAGCGGAAGGAGATTTACAAGAATTTACGGTGGGCCGAAGACCGTAACTGCCCTGTGTTGTGACGCTCACTTTCGACCAGCGGACGTGCGCACATCTATCCGTCGAAAATATGTCCTATATGTAAGGTTCAGATCTCTCTTGCTAGTCGAGAGGTTGCAACGGGACGATTAGTAAGCCAGCAGGATTCGCAGGTCGCGAAGATTATTTCCGGTGGGGCCGGTGATGACGGTGTCGCCTAACGCATCAAGAAACGGATAGGCATTGAAGCTAGAGAGCGCCTGCCGCACGGCTTCGGGACCACCGGCTCGACCAAGGCTGCTTCCGTCGACTACGGCGCCGGCGGCGGGACTGTTGCCGTCGATGCCGTCGGTGCCGGCGCTCAGCACGGTAATGTCGTCGCCCGATATTTGTTCGGCGCAGGCTAGGGCGAACTGCTGATTGCGTCCGCCGATGCCCCCGTTGCGGACGGCCACGGTCACCTCGCCGCCGGAGATCAAACAGACGCGGGAAACTTTGCTTCGCAGTTCGCGCAGGCGGTTAAGTAAGTAGGCAGCCGCCTTGTCGTAAGGCCAATCGTCGCAGGAGTTATCGACTTCGACGGCGAAACCGGCGCGAGTCGCGACAGCGACAGCCTCATCGATGGCGACCTTGTTTGAGAGCACGGTCCACCAGCGAGCGCGGACGAAAGCCGGGTCGTCGGATTTGGGCGTCTCGTCGAGCGCATGCTGACGAAAAAGATCGGCAATGGAACTGGGGAATTGATCGACAAGATTGTATCTGGCGGCGATGCGCTCGCAGTCATGTATGGAAGTGGAATCGGGCATTGTGGGGCCGGAGGCGAGCGCGTCGGGCGTATCGTCGGGCACGTCGGAGACAAGAATCGAAACCTGCTGCGCGGGGTAAGCTGCCTGGGCGAGGCGGCCGCCTTTGACCGCGGAAAGATGTTTGCGGATGGCGTTGATCTCCGCAATGGGCGCTCCGGAGTGGACGAGCGTCCGGTAAGTGGCGGCGAGGTCGGGCAGCGAGATTTCATCGTCAACGGGCTTTTCGACGATGGAAGAGCCGCCGCCGGAGATCATAAAGATGACAAGCGCCGCGGAGTCGAGAGCAGTTAGCGAGTTAAGGATGGCGCCAGCGGCGAGTATAGATTCGTCGGTAGGCGTTGGGTGTCCACCGCGAAAATACCGAAAACCGCGGATTTGGCTGGCTGGTTCGACCGACGATGCGACGATGCCTTCGAGGCCGCTGCCGAGTTGGGCTTCGAGAGCGGCGGCCATGGTGTGCGCGGCCTTTCCGATGGAGACGACGAAGACGCGATTGTAGGAATCGAGATCGTACAGATCGTCGCCAATGCGCACGACGCGGCGCTCGCAGTGCACGTTGCGGGCGAAGGCGTTTTCGATGGAGGCGTGCTTCAGCGCGGCGGTGAATATCTCGCGGGCGACATGGCGCATGTGGCGGAATTGGTGGTCGCGCTCGGGAGAGATCGCGGGCATGGTGGGGATTATAAGGTCGTTAGTCGTTAGTCGTTCGCAGTTCGTCGCTCGCCCGCTCATTCATCGTTCATCGTTAGTCGGCGATGACTTTTGTGAGCACGGTCTCGCGGAGCCAGTCTTCGATCGCTACCCGCATCTCCTTGAGTCTGCCTGCAAAGAAGTGATCTCCGGCTTCGATGCGGATCAACTTCTTGGGCTCGGCGAAGGTGTTGACGAGCTCTTCGAGTTCGCCTGGGGGACCGAACTGATCACGCGAGCCGCTGACGAAGAGTTTGGGCTTGGTGCAAGCGCGCAGAAATTCGAAATCGTAGATACGGCCTTCGATGGGGACGGCGGGCAGGCCGAGGGCGATGAGCGCGCGGACGCGATCGTCCGAGTAGGCGGCGCGCGATCCGACAGCAGCGCCGAAGGAAAAACCGGCGAAGATGACCGGCAGCGTGAACTCGTGTTCGAGCCAGTCGAGCGCGGCGCGCACATCTTCGACTTCGCCGATTCCATTGGCGTGGTCGCCTTCGCTCAGCCCGGTGCCACGGAAGTTGAAGCGGAGCACGGGGAATCCGAAGCTGTTGAGCGCTTTCATGGCGTGGAAGACGACCTTGTTGTGGAGCGTTCCACCGAAGAGTGGATGCGGATGGCAGACCACGGCGGCGTGCGTCGCATCGGGTGATCCGGCGTTGAGGAGCGCTTCCAGGCGTCCGGCGGGGCCGGTGAGGAAGAGCGAGCGGATGCTTGAGGTTTCGGGGAGCACGGAATCAGAGTACAACAGTGCCCAGTGGAGCGACGGGCGCCCTCGCCCGTCCCGGCGCTCCACCGTCAATTCCGCACTATCCACGAATCGCGACGGGCTGTTACGCTTTTTCTGCATGGACCTGTTTGCGCTTGCCCGCCGTCTGATCGATATCGAATCCATCACTCCAAATGAAGGTGACGTGAGAGATTTTCTTTGCGACGAGCTTCGGCGGCGCGGGTTGGAAGCTCGGAAAATGCCGGTCGAGGGCGCCCGCGCGAACGTGCTGGCCACGTGGCCGAGGCATGCTCGCCCGGAGATTGTTTTCTCCACCCACATGGATACGGTGCCGCCATTCATTGCCTCGTCCGAAGATGACGGCCGCATCTACGGACGCGGATCGTGCGACGCGAAGGGGATTATCGCAGCACAAATTCTGGCGACGGAGAAGCTGCGCGGAGTAGGCGTTTTCACCGGGTTGCTGTTTTTGGTGGGCGAGGAGCGCGACTCGATCGGCGCGAAAGCGGCCAACCAGCAGCCGATAGGCGCGCGCTTTATGATCAACGGCGAGCCGACTGAAAACAAACTGGCGCTGGCGAGCAAAGGTGCGCTGCATGTGGAACTGGTGGCCCGCGGAAAGATGGCGCACTCGGCGTATCCGGAACTGGGCGAGTCGGCAATCGATAAGCTAGTCGAAGCCCTGCACCGGCTGCACGCGATGAAGCTTCCCGAAGATGCCGAGGTGGGCGCTTGCACAAAGAACGTAGGATCAATTCAAGGCGGGCGCGCGCCGAATGTGATTTCCGATTTTGCCAAGGCTGATCTTTTCTATCGCCTGGTCGGCCCGGCGGACGCGCTGCGTCGCGAGATTACGGACGCCGTCGGCGAGCTAGCCGAGGTTCGCTTCACACGCGAGACTCCGTTCCTGCGGCTGCGGACGCTGGACGGCTTGCCAACAATGGTCGCGGCTTTCACGACCGATATCCCGTCGATGCCGAATTGGGGCGAGCCGCTGCTGCTGGGTCCAGGCTCGATTCACGTGGCGCATACGGAGGGCGAGTTTGTGGAGAAGAAGCAGCTACTGGAAGCGGTGGAGATTTATTGTTCGATGGCGAAGAGGCTGAGTTCCTAGCTTTTGGCCGGTTTCAACTTCGCATCCCCAGCGACAGTTTGGCCATCTACTTGGAGTAGTGTTTTCGGGTAATCTTAGTTGGGGAGATCTTCAACTAAGGTGATCGCCCGCGCCACCGATGGCCTCCAATCAGGAAGAAGAAGTATTAGGCAAAGCGTACGACGGCCGGCTGATGCGGCGGCTGCTTACGTATCTGCGTCCCTACAAATGGCACGTCGCGGTGGCGCTGGCGGCGATCATCCTGAAATCGGTGTTGGATGTACTGGGGCCGTTTCTCACCAAGATTGCCATCGATAAATATCTGGCGAAATCGCCGAACTCATACTCTTGGATAGGCGACCGGCTGAGTGACACTCCGCTGACCGGCATCGCGCAGATTGGCGGGCTGTACGTCGGGATTCTTATCTTCACGTTCGCGCTTGAGTTCATCCAGACGTATCTGATGCAGTGGACCGGGCAGAAAGTGATGTTCGATCTGCGAAGACAGATTTTCCGCCACCTGCAGTTCATGCACGTCGGGTTTTTCGATAAGCACCCGGTGGGACGGCTGGTGACGCGCGTAACCACCGACGTCGACGCGCTGAATGAAATGTTCACGGCGGGAGTGGTTTCCATTTTTGAAGATGTCTTCGTGCTTGCCGGCATTATCGCGATCATGATGAGGATGAACTGGAAGCTGGCGCTGATCACCTTTGCCGTGCTTCCGCTGATCGTGTACGCGACCCTGATTTTTCGCGACAAGGTGCGCGATTCCTACCGGCGCATCCGCACCGCGATCGCCCGGATCAATTCTTTCCTGCAGGAAGCGGTCTCGGGAATGCTGGTGTTGCAGCTTTTCAATCGCGAGAAGCGCGCCTTCAATAAATTTTCCGACATCAATGCCTCGCACATGGAGGCGTTTAAAGACGCGATCATGGCGTACTCGGTCTATTACCCCGTCGTCGAAATACTGTCGGCGATTGCCATCGCCAGCATCATCTGGTTCGGCGGGAACGATGTGATCCGGGGCGTGGCGACGCTCGGCGTGCTGGTTGCGTTCATGCAGTACGCGCAGCGATTTTTCCGTCCGATACAGGACTTGAGCGAGAAGTACAACATCCTGCAGTCGGCGATGGCGGCAGGAGAGCGCGTGTTCAAGCTGCTGGACACGAAGATTGATGTGACCTCGCCCGCGATTACGAAACGGCCGCAGGGGCCGGGACGAATTGAGTTTGATCATGTGTGGTTTGCGTACGGGAACAAATCGGTAGCAGAAAAGCCTGCCGACTCTTCGGGTCGGCTTGAACGGGCGGGGGCGCCCGTTCCCACACAAGCAACAGAGCCCGACTGGGTCTTGCGCGACGTTAATTTTGTGCTTGAGCCGGGAGAGACTGTCGCCGTCGTTGGGCACACCGGGGCGGGCAAGACTACGCTGATCTCGCTGCTGATGCGCTTCTACGACGTGCAGCGGGGAGCGATTCGCATTGACGGCGTGGATATCAAGGAGATGAATCTTGATGAATTGCGCAGCCGTTTCGGCGTCGTCTTGCAGGATCCATTTCTGTTCAGCGGCACAGTTGAGGGCAACATCCGGCTGGGCACGGCGCGCATTCAAGATGCAGACGTGGAGCAGGCGGCAGAGGACGTCAACCTCGCCGATTTCATCCGAACTTTGCCGGGAGGATTCAAGGAGGAAGTGCGCGAACGCGGCTCAACGCTCTCGACCGGACAGAAGCAGCTGATTTCGTTCGCACGGGCGCTGGCACATAATCCGAAGATTCTGATTCTTGATGAGGCGACATCGAGCGTGGATACGGAGACCGAATTCCGGGTGCGCGACGCGCTCAATCGCATGGTGGAGGGACGGACCTCGCTGATCATCGCGCACCGGCTCTCGACCATCCAGCGCGCCGACAAGATCATTGTGATGCACAAAGGCCAGGTCCGCGAAATGGGATCGCACCAGCAACTGCTGGCCCAGCGCGGGATTTATTACAAGCTCTATCAGCTGCAGTATAAGGATCAGGAGCTGCCGGCGGGGGCTCCCTCGGTCACGGCCAATGCGGACGACTAAATACTCTACCGAACAACGCTCCATCTAGCCCGTTACAATGTGTCCCGTGCAAGTCCTCATATCCGCCGGCGAAGCTTCGGGCGAAATGTACGGCGCGCAGCTGATCGAGGCGCTGCGGCGGCGGGTGGCTATTCCTGCTCACGTGGTGACGGGGCTCCGCCCCGTCCAGGCGGAGCAAAGCCCCGCCACCACACAATCCTTAAAGCTCGAATTTTTTGGGGCGGGCGGCGACCGCATGCGGGCTGCGGGGTGCGAAATCGTTGTCGATGCGAAAGACCTCGCGGTTGTCGGCATCACTGAGATCCTTAGCCATCTGCCGAAGATTCTTGGGCTCTATCGGAAATTGATTCGTGCGGCCGATGAGAAGCGGCCGGCCATTGCGCTAGTCATCGACTCGCCAGCCTTCAACTGGCGCGTGGCGCGCCAGATGAAGATGCGCGGCATCCCTGTGGTGTATTACGTCGCGCCGCAATTCTGGGCGTGGCGCCAGGGACGCGTGCGTCTGCTGCGCAAATACATTGACAAAGCGCTGGTGATTTTTCCCTTCGAAGAAAAGTTCTATCGCGATCGTGGCGTGGATGCGACATTCGTTGGCCATCCGCTGGCCGATCTGCCCGCGCCTGCGATTTCTCGGGAAGCTTATGCGGCCGCGCACCAGATTGACGCCGCGAAACCCTGGATCACACTGATGCCGGGCAGCCGCCGGAAAGAAGTGCGTATGAACCTGCCGACGATGCTTGAGGCGGCGGATCGACTCGGTAGCGCCTATGAATTCCTGCTGCCCGTGGCGCGCACGCTTGACGCAGCGTTTCTTCGGGAATTGATCGCGGCGGCGCGGGCAGAGACGCGTCGAGCCGCGTCTCTACAGGGAATTCATCTGGTTCCAGAAGCTTTGCCCGCTCTATTTCACTCGCGCGCGGGGATCGTAGCCAGCGGTACAGCCACCGTCGAAGCGGCGCTCATGGGCACTCCGTTTGTAATGGTGTACCGCGTATCTCCGCTGACTTACGCGCTGGGCAAGCCGCGTGTGAAAGTCCCTTACTTCGCGATGGTCAACCTGATTGCGGAGGACGAGATCGTCCCAGAACTTGTGCAGCACAAGTTCACCGCGGAAAACATTGTCACGGAGCTGAACAAGATCATCCCCGACGGCGAGCCGCGGGCGCGTATGATCGAGCGCTTGGCCGCAGTGAAGGCGCGGCTTCGAGGGAGCGGCAGCCGTGCGTATCCTTCGGAGACTGCGGCGGACATCATTTTGAAAACGATCGGATAGGCTAGCGCTATCGCTAAAGCGATACCCTGATACGAATCTATGGCATTTGACACTCGGCCAGGCTGCATGACGGAGCCCGAGTTCGGATGCTGCCAACGCCGTTCTTGATGTGGATCGCCATCATCGCCGCGGGATATGCCCACCAGAGTTTTCGGATGACTCTGTCGCCAGGAAGCCAGGAGTGGGGCTTCTTGAGTTCATAAGCCACAAGCAATTCGGCCGCATAGATCGCCGCGCCCTTAGCGACCAGATGCGGGTTCGCAGGAACGCTGGTGACCCAGGGAGCCCCGGCGGCGAACTCGTGGTCCAGCACCAGTTTGTGCGTTGTGAAACGCAGACTCTCGGCACCCCCAAGCGCTGCCATGACGGCGATGAACTTTTTGTCAATGACAGTGACTTTAACTTTGACTGTTTGCGCGACGGGCGTATCCGGAAGCGAGACCGGCGAGGCAGGAGCGTGGGTGTAAGGAGTCGTCGGATCCAGTTCATCGCGCACTTCGCGGAGCACTTCGTTGGGCAACTGGCTTTGGGCCATGGCACGGGCGATGTTCAGAAGGACTACAGTAAGTGCAAAAACGAGCAAGCGAGCGATTTGCAAATGAAGTCCCCTTGGTCTTCGTCATCGCGAGGGCCGGTTGCCAGGAGGAGAGCGGCACACCGCTGCGTGGCTGAGCGAGTCGAGATGCTTTCACCCGTACGGTGCAACCGCTGCGCCAACTCTGCGCCAATCGAGAGGAACTTGCGTTTCAACGAGGTAGGAGTCATATTCCCGAATTGGAACGCATGACCGCGATGGCATGCGCAGGAACTTGAACCAGTTGAACTTTTATTTTTCCGTCGCGGGCCGAATCGCACGGCTAACGCACTTGAATCAGAACCCGGTGCGGAACCGCCTTAACCCAGCAATCGCGTCGCGAGGCCCCGCAAGAACACCCGGGAAGGCAACCGATCCATGCCTCCTCATCTGCTTTTCAGGAGATCGTCTTCCCCTGGCGCGGCGAAAAAATATACGCCCCAAATCCCCAGCGTGCTCGGAAGCATCTGGATGGGGGAATACCGCGCTCACTACTCGTCACTGCTTTTTCTGTCAAATCGGAAGCTCCACCGGGATGTCCGTCATGGCCGCAATGCACCCCGAATGCGTGGGCTCTGCCGGCGCGGGTGACGTTTCGGCGACAAAATGTTGACCAAACAAATTTCGCTAACCCTTGTCCTCACAGCATCTTTTGCGGGAAAATTAACATCTTAGAAATTGTAGCCCTGCCAGGAGACTCTACTTGAAGCTTTGCCACTCTCAACCAGCGCGCCGCGCGCGCGGTTTAATGATTGTCTGTTTTCTTGGTTTGTTTCTCACCTCGGCAGCGAAACAGCCCGCACTAGCGGCTGAGAAGACGCGCCTGCGCGTGGATGACTACCAGATCGACGTCGAACTCTTGCCGCAGACTCACAAACTCACCGCGCGCGCCACGGTAAAGGTCACAGCGCTCGACGACCTCAGTGTGGCCACGTTTCAGTTGAACAACGGCCTGCGGATAACGAAGCTTACCGACGCAAGCAACAAGCCCCTCACTCCGGAGCGCAACACGCAGGATTCGACCGTGCGCTTCGCGCTCAACAGCGGCCTCGCAAAAAACTCGAGTAGCACGTTCAACTTCGAATACGAAGGCACGCTCGAAAGCGCCGACGACAGCCCAGTTCAGGGATTGAAACTCGCCTACGTCGGTCCCGATACCAGCTATCTGCTTTACTCCGGACTATGGTTCCCCGTCGCGGGATATGGCGTCAATCGCTTTACCTCGACCATCAGCGTTACCGTCCCGGCGCACATGGTGGTAATCGGCAGCGGGAAAGAATCGTTCGCGGCGGGGGTGGCGGCAGCAAAGAAGCCTGCGACGGCGCTGGCGAACTCCAAGACCTTCACCTTCACCTGGGACAAACCGAGTTTCCCGGGCACGATCGTTGCCGGAACGTTCCAGGAATTCAAGAGCGATGAAGCGGGCATCGACCTGCATGTGTTCTTCAAGCCCAACCACCAGAACCTCGGCGCGGAGTACGCGTCGACGGCGATCAAGGCGTTCACTTACTTCGTCACCCAGTATGGCAACGCACCCTCAACGCGGCTAAAAATCGTTGAAATACCGGACGACACGGTGCCCACGGCATGGGCGCCTGAAATCGCAGCGCTTTCGAGCCGCGCCATCACGGAGAAGACCAATTACCGGTTGCTGGCCAATACGATTGCCCATCAATGGTGGGGCGTCTCGGTGAGTCCGGCATCGAAAGACGACTGGTGGATCAGCGACGGCTTCTCGCGCTACTCCGAAGCGCGCTACGTGGAGAGCGCAGCTGGCGAAGCGGGGCTCGAGGAAATGGTGAAGGACATGTCGGTGGGCGCGCTTGCCTATGACAGCGTGCCGCTTTCGAGTGCCGCCAAGCTGGACTATTTTTCTCCCGAATTTCAGTCTCTGGTGACTGACAAGGGCGCAATGATCCTGCACATGCTGCGCTGGGTTGTCGGCGAGCCCAAGTATCTGAAGATCATGCGCGACTTCGCCACTAAATATGCGGGCAAGTCCGCCACCACGGATGACTTCCGCGAAGTCAGCGAGCATGTGTTCGGCCAAAAACTTACCTGGTTTTACTCGCAGTGGCTGGATTCCACGAGCGCCCCGGAGTTCAAGGCCAAGTACACGGTCTACCGGCTTGGCACCAACAAAGGCTTCCGCATTGTCGGCGCGATCACCCAAGACCTTGATCTGTTTCGTATGCCGGTAAGTCTGAGAATCGACACCGACGGAAGAACGGAAGAAAAACGCATTGAGGTGGTGGGCACCGATTCCCCGTTTTCGGTGGAAACCTTTGGACGCCCGCGACGGATCACGATCGATCCGGGAAATCGCGTGCTGACCAACTCTACCGACATCAAGCTGCGGTCGTCGATCGTGCGCGGACAGGGCCTGACCCAGCAAGGTGACCTGGCGGGCGCTCTGGGCGAGTTCAACAAAGCGCTCGAAGTCAACAAGAACAGTTCACTGGCCCACTATCGGATCGCGGAAGTGTTTTTCCTGCAGAAAAATTATCAGGCGTCGGCGAACGCCTACCGCGAATCGCTGAATGGCGACGGTGAGCCGCGATGGACTGAGGTTTGGAGCCACTTGCAATTGGGCAAGATTTTCGACACAACCGGCCAGCGCGAACGCGCCGTCAATGAATACCGCCAGGCCCTCCAGACCAACGACAACACCCAGGGCGCCCTCGATGAGTGCCGCCGATACATGCAAAAGCCCTACGAGCGGGAAAAAGCCAAAGAAGGAGACTAGCCGAAAAAGTGGGCCCGTACCACCAGGCGAATGGCGGTACGAGCCAGGAGAGAACGATTCAGAGCATAGAGCAGATTCCGATTAATGTCAAGTAATTCTATGGACATTATTGGAACGTGTGGTGCCGGCACTTTGCCCCGCAGACAGGGCGAAGCCCCATCCCCACAATCTAAACCTTGACCCCGTCAAATCCCTTGCGCCGCTGCTCGCTGTAGCGGTGCAAAGCATCCTCGATAATGGGATAGGCCTGGGTTGCCGACTGGATGTCGTCCACTTCGACCGACTTGCCCTCCAGCTGTTTGTAGTCCTGAAAAAAGCGGCGCAGCATGATCAACCGGTGCGGCGGCATTTCCGCCGCTTCGCGGTAGACGTTGAACTCTGGATCTTCGGTGGCGATGGCGATGATCTTGTGATCTTTCTTCCCTGAGTCAATCATGGTCATGAGCCCGATGGCGCGCGCGTGGATGATGGTCAGAGGGACCACGGGTTCCTGGCACAGCACCAGCACATCGAGCGGGTCGTCGTCTTCGGCGAGAGTTTGCGGAATGAAGCCATAGTTTGCCGGATAGTAAACCGCCGAATACAAGATGCGGTCGAGTTTGATCAGGCCGCTGGTCTTGTCCAATTCGTACTTCACACTGGAGCCGAACGGAATTTCGACGACCGTGTTGAACTCCTGCGGAAGCTTGCTGCCGGGAGTTACGTCGTGCCAAGGATGAATCATGAAATCAGGCCTGCCTTTGTGGTTTCGTTCGTAGCGCTGAAAAGATTGTAAATGCACTGGGATCAGCCGATCAGCCACTCTTGGGACAGCGGACGGTGCAGGCACAAAAGTGTATGAAACCTATGCGCCTTGCCCCAGGCTGGCGGGCGGGGCGGCCCACACAAGCAGCGGGTCTTGACCGTATCTTGACCCGCACACGGCCAGCGCGTAGAGTTTTTAACTAGGAGCGATGTTTCCATGTCTAGCGAGGGCAGGTTGAGCGAAGCCAGCAAGTATCTGAAATTCGGTTCTGTGACTGTGCTGATTCTCGTCTCGCTCGGCTATCTCGCCTACACTGGCGTGCAGGACAGCAAGAGCTACTACGTCACCATCAAAGAATTGAACGCCATGGGGAGCGAGGCGTACTCCAAGCGTCTTCGAGTAGCGGGAAACGTAGTGCCCGGCTCGATCAAGCGCTCTGGAACCCGCGTCGATTTCATGCTGAAGGAAAATGATCTGACGCTGCCCGTTTCATATACGGGGACCGAAGCTCCGCCCGACACTTTTAAGGACGACTCGCAAGCCTTGGCCGATGGCAAATTCGGCAGCGATGGCGTTTTTCACGCCAAGCAACTGCAAGCCAAGTGCGCCTCGAAGTATGCGCCGAAGCCCGGAGCCGCTCCGGCCGCTGAACCCAGTAAGAGCATGTCGCAGAACCAGAGTTCCGTATCGAATGGGATGTCGAACTAACTCGCCTTCCTTATTCCTTTGACTGACACCATACCCGCCTCCGTCCCCGTCATCACCGTCTCGAATCTGATCAAGCAGTTTGGCCGTTTTGCTGCTCTGCGCGGCGTTACTGCGGAATTTTCCGGCGGGAAACTCTACGCCATTCTCGGCGATAACGGCGCCGGCAAAACTACATTGCTGCGCACCCTGGCAGGCCTCAGCCAGCCGTCCAGCGGCGACGTTGCGATCCTCGGGACCAAGAAGTTTCACGACGTCTGCCAGCAGGTTGGCTACATGGCGCATCCTTCCCTGCTCTATGACGAGATGAGCGGGATGGAGAACCTGCAATACTTTGCCCGGCTGTACGGAATCACCGGCAGCACGCGCTGCGCGGAGGTCATCCGCTCGGTTGGACTCGATCCCGAACTCGTCCGCCCCGTCGGCCAGTATTCGCAAGGCATGAGACAGCGGATGTCGTTGGCGCGGGCTTTACTGAACGACCCAAAAATCCTCTTGCTCGATGAGCCCTTCTCGAATGTGGACGTCCATTCCGCAACGGAGATGGTTCAGTTGCTAGCCCGTACGCGCGACCGAGGCACAGCGGTCTTCGTCGTCACTCACCAGGCCTCGTTGCTAGAGGGCGCGGCGGACGAGTTCGTCTGGATGGAATTCGGCCAGATTGTCGAGCGCACGCGGGAACTGAAACGGCCAGAGAGTTCGACGACGAGTTCAGGGGAAAGCACGCGGGGAGACTCAAGATGAGCGCGCCCACCGGCGTCACCCGCGTCACGCTGCTCAAAGACCTGCGCCTGGAGTGGAGGTCGAAGGACGCCATCAACTCGATGCTGTTCTTTTCTCTGCTGGTGGTGGTCGTGTTCAGTTTTTCGTTCGACCCGACCGCCGAAGAATCGCGGCAGATTGCGGGCGGCCTGATCTGGGTGGCGTTCCTGTTCGCGGCCGTGGTGGCGCTCAACCAGACTTGGGCGCGCGAGACTCGCAACCAGGTGCTTGATGCCTACAGGGTATCGCCCGCTTCCGCCAATTCCCTGTTCGTGGCCAAGGTGTTGGGCAATTTTATTTTCGTGACCGTACTGGAAGCGCTCATGACTCCCCTGTTCATCGTCTTTTACCGCTTGCGTGCGCTGGGACCGGTATGGCAATTACTGCTGATCGCGGTTCTCGGGACTTGGGCGCTGGTGGTGAACGGAACTTTCTTCACCGCGATATCCCTACGCACGCGCAGCCGTGAAATCATGCTGCCGCTGCTTTTGTTCCCCATCTCGATACCGGCGATCCTCGCTATGGTGCAATCCACCACCGCCATACTGAACGGCGAAAGCGCGCACTTCTATATCGTGTTGCTTGCGACCTATGATCTGGTGTTTACTACGGTGTGCCTGCTTCTGTTTGAAACAGTCCTGAATGCAGAATGAATGGACAAATTGAATCATCGAGGCATTGAGCCATTGGATTTAACGGCTGGGATTTTCAATGATTCAATGACTAAATGAAGCGTGCCTTCCCCATCCTCGGTGTTCTGACCGCTATCCTGCTGAGCTATGCGCTTTACGAGGCGCTGGTCGCTGCGCCCACCGAACAGACCATGGGCGATGTGCAGCGTATTTTCTACTATCACGTGCCTTCGGCCTGGACTGCGTTCACTCTGTTCCTCATTAATTTTGTAGCATCGATTTTGTATCTGGTCCGGCGGAACCCGGCGGCTGACATCGTCGCGCTGGTCAGTGCTGAAGTTGGCGTCGTCTTCTGCGCCGTCGTGCTGGTTACCGGACCGATCTGGGCGCGGCCAGTGTGGGGCATTTGGTGGGCCCCGGGCGATATACGACTCACGTCGACGCTGGTCTTGTGGCTAATCTATGTAAGCTACCTCGTGCTTCGCCGCTTCTCCTCCAGCGGACAGACACCCACGCTGGCCGCCGCCTTGGCGGTTCTCGGCGCGCTCTGCGTGCCGTTTGTCTACTTCTCGATCTGGTTCTTTCGCACCCAGCACCCGCAGCCGGTCATGGGCGGAGGCGGATCGATTGATCCGCGCATGCTGCACGTGCTGCTCATCAACTGGCTGGCCTTTATGTGCTTCGCTTTCCTGGTTTGCTGGTCGCGTTATCGATTGGAGAGCCTGCAGCGCGAAGTCGACCAAGCCCATGCCCTGGAATCCCTGATGGACCCCCACGGGAGCATGCGATGAGAGGAGACATCCGATGAGTGGAAATGGATACCTGTTTGCCGCCTATGCCGCCACCTGGATCATCCACATCCTTTATCTGGGAACGATTGTGTCGCGCTATTGGCGCCTGAAGCGGGAGATCGAAGACCTGAAAAAGCCAAGTGTCAGGTCTTAGGTGGCAGGTGTCAGGTCTAAGGCTCATGCACTGGATTTCATTGCTAAGTTTTTCCTGACACCCGAGACCTGGCACCTGAGACCTTTTTCTTTACAACCATTTCTCTCGCATTCGGCTTCTCACTATCCGGCCCAAGCTGTCTGCCCGGCTTGACAGCGTATCTGTTGAATGTAAAAGTATTTGTTTGGTTCAATCCCAGTGTTCTGGTGACAGGTACGCATCCGCTTCCTAAGGGCGTCGAGCGGCAGCGGTGTTTGTGTGCCATTCTTGTTCTCACCCCACGAAATTGGGAAATCGGAGGAGCTTCGTGAATTGGAATTGCCCTGTGTCGGTAGGAGGATCGGTGAGACGTTCGGCTTCAAAAAAAAAGACAGGTGAAAATACAGGGAATAAGATGAAGGCTGCTTTCCTGGCAGCGGCAGTGCTCGCCATCGCGGGCGTTGCGTTCTATTTTTCGACTACCGTACATGCCGCCAAAGCCAGCGGGCCCGGATCTGGCGAGCTAAAGCCTGCCGCCCATAAGACGCTGACTTCAAAGTCGCTGTCGCTGCCGCTGTTCTTCGAGCCGAACCAGGGTCAGACCGCTCCTCAGGTCAAGTTCCTCGCCCGCGGCGCCGGCTACGGCCTGTTCCTGACCGCCGACGAAGCGGTCCTGCAACTACACCCTTCAGCCGTCAGCTCTCAGCGCTCAGCGCTCAGCTCTCAACGTGCATCTAGTGCGGTGATTCGCATGCGGCTCGACGGGGCAAACTCTTCGGCCCGCGTTTCGGGCGCTTCGCCTCTGCCGGGCAGGAGCAGCTATTTCATCGGCAACGATCCCTCCATGTGGCACCGCGACATTCCGCAGTTTGCCCGCGTCCAGTATGAGGCGGTTTATCCCGGCGTCAACCTCGTTTACTACGGTGATCAGGGACAACTCGAATACGACTTCCGTGTGGCGCCAGCCGCCGATCCGAGCCAGATAGCGCTCAGCTTCAAAGGCGCTTCCGCTCGCATTGATTCGGGAGACCTGCTTCTAGCGACCGACCAAGGAGATGTACGCTTCCAAGCTCCGCGGATTTACCAGCAGGACGGAAAAATTCAGAAGCCGATCGCGGGAAGCTTCCGCCAGCTCGCCGACAACAAGATCGGCTTCACTATCGGAGACTACGACCACAGCCGCGAGCTCGTCATCGACCCCGTCCTCAGCTATTCGACTTATTTGGGCGGCAGCGGCACCGAGAGTCGTGTGAGCGTGGCAGTCGATGCCGCAGGCTTTATTTATGTCGCGGGCTCGACCGACTCGGCGACCTTCCTCTTTCCGATTTCCCCGCCCGCCCTCCCGCCACTCCAGTCGCCTCCTGCGCGCGCTGAGGACATCTTCATCGCGGTCATTGATCCGTTCGTACAGCCCAGTGAGCAACTGGTTTATGCGACCTACCTTGGCGGTTCCGGGTCTGACCTTGCCGCTGGCATCGCGGTGAGTACCGACATAGATAGTTCGACCACGGGCATCGACGTGTACGTTGCAGGCTCGACCACATCTCCGGACTTCCCCACCAATGGCGTGAATGCACCGTTCCAGGCAACACCAGCTGAGCCCGGGACTCACGGCTTTGTATCCCGGCTGAATCTTGGAACAACTGCTGCGCTGCGATACTCCACCTACCTATCCGGCACCGATTCGACGGGCGATGCATCGGACACGGTTACCGGACTCGCAATCGATAACCAGGGAGACGCGTTTGTAACCGGAATCACCACCTCGACCAACGACTCGAGCAACGGGTTCCCAGCGAATCCCGACGGTTTCCAAACGACATCGTTTGCGCCCAGCCAGTTCTTCGCCAGCAAGATCAACACCAAGGGTACTGGCCCCCAGAGCATGATTTACTCCACCTACTTGGGTGGTGGGAACCCGCAGTCGGGGCAGACCCAAGGGGGCGGCATTGCAGTGGACACCGTCGGCAATATGTACATCACCGGCGGAACGAATTTTCTGCAGGGTATGGGACTGAACGGTGAAGCAAAATTCCCGCTCAACAATGCCTATCAGAGCTGCCTCGACGAACCCGGGAAGACAACCTGCTCTTTGAGTAACCCAACTGCACTGGACGCCTTCGTCGCGAAGATTACCCCTAAGCCCGGATTCACGTTACCCGTGTACTGCACATACCTGGGCGGAAACGGCGACGACATTGGCTTTGGCATCGCTGTCGATAGCTCCAACAATGCCTATATCACTGGATCCACCACCTCGACCGATTGGATTTTTCCCACTTCTGCGTTTCAAACCCTCTATGGGGGCGGTGGGGATGCCTTCATAGCCAAAATTGGCAACCTGACTGGATCGGCGTATCCGCTGACCTATTTCACCTACTTGGGCGGGAGCGGATCGGATGTCGGCCAGGCGATCCAGGTGGATTCAGTACAGGCGGCTCATGTAGCGGGCTCAACCAGTTCCACCAATTTCCCGATAACCACCAATACCTATCAAAAGACGTACGCTGGTGCGGGAGACGCATTCGTCGCGTCGATTTCAACCACTCTGTCGGGACAGGGAGCCGGCGACTTCTCCACCTATTTAGGCGGCAGCCAGCCTGAAAATGGCTCGGGAGTCGCAATCGATGTATTCGGCGCCACATACGTGGTCGGCACCACCCAGTCCTCACCATCGTCGACCATCCCGTTCCCCCTTACTCCAACTGCATACCAATCGCAGTTGAACGGGCCTCAGGACGCCTTCGTGAGCGAGCTCGGTGCTAATAGCGCACTCACCGTGACGCCTTCCAGTACCAGTCCAACACCCAATCCGGTCGCAGCCGGAACTCAGGTCGCCTTTACTTTCAACATCACCAACACCGGCCCCGATAATGCATCTCAAGTGCTCTTCACCGCCGTAAATTTGCCGACCACCGGATTGGCGGCAACTCCTTCCGCCAAAGTCACCAGCGGCTCGGGAAGCTGCAGTCCGCCGCAAGGGTCGACGATCCCTTGCTTTATTTCGACACTGGCTGCGGGTGCCGTCGCAACCGTTGAAGTCGACGTGACACCGGCGATTACGACCACCGCCCAGCAAATCCAAATCTCCGGCACTGCCACCGCAAACAATAGCGGCATCACCGTAGTAACCAGTCCCGCACAGCCACCAGCGAACATCGTCGACTTCAATATCACTGCCTCAACCTCGACGCCCACCATCAATGCCGGCGACACTGCCACTTTCCAGGTCGTCTTTAAACCTACAAGTAACCTGGGCTACAATGCCACCATTACTCCAAGCCAGACCACATCGCCTGCGATGGTGACAGCAACCACGCCGACCTTCAACCCCACCACCGTCACGCTTTCGGGGAGCGCTTCGGCAACCACGACGTTGAGCATCGCCACCGTCGCTCGCCCCGTGACTACCGGCAGCCTGCTGCGCCGCGGCTCCTCCTACGCTGCCTGGTTCCCAATTGGAGGCCTGAGCCTCGTCGCTTTGGGCATCGGCGCCGGTCGCAAGCGTCGCCGCTGGCTGCCCGGAGCCGTTCTCTGCCTGATCGCGGGAGCTGTCCTGCTCCAGTCAGGCTGCGGATCATCCAGCCGCAGCACTACCACCAGCGGCGGAACGCAGGCTGGAACCTACATCATCACGATTACCGGCTCCGCCGGAACGGGAGCGTCACACAACACTCAGGTGCAATTGGTCGTGCACTAAGCAAAACGCAAAGCGCCCCTATTCAAAACTCTCAGTTCAAGCCTTCGCTCCGGCGGAGGTTTTTTAATCCACGCGGAAGTCATTGCAAACAATAGCAATTCAGTTCTTGACAATATCTCATATTGCGATATTATTATCGCGATCTGGAATATATGACGTTGGGAGAAAAAATTCGCTACCTACGCGAGGTCGAAGGTTCCCTCCGCGGCATGAATCGCCCCCTCACGCAGCAGGAGTTGGTGAAGGGTATTCGCGCCGAGACGGGCAAGACTTTCAGCCAGTCGTACCTCTCGCAGATCGAGCGCGGCAAGCGTCCGCACATGACGCAGGCCTCGCGCACTCTACTGGCACGCTTCTTCAAGGTGCATCCCGGCTTCCTGGTGGATGACCCCGAGGGTTATCACACCGAACTGGTTTCCGACCTGCGCACCACCGAAGGTCAGCTTGACGTCTGGCTGATGCAAGGCTCGGAGCGTTTCGCCAGCGACCCGGAGGTGAGCGACGTCCTGATCAAGGTCGCGCGCGACAAGGACACGCGGCGCTGCCTGCTGCTGGTCGGCGAAATCCTGAATACGCCCGGACTCGCCGACCGCTTGTTCGAAGCTCTACGTCCGGAACTCGCGGACGCCACCGGCAGCGCGCAGAGGAGACGAACACCATGACATGGGCTGACTTTTATTTGACCTGTTTCGCGGTTGGCTTCTTGTTGAGCGCGATTTCCTTCATCGCCGGCGGACTGCGCTGGCAGTTGCATCTGCCGCACCTTCCGCATGGCGGCGGGCATATCGCTGCCGGACACGCACCGGTCGCACACGGAAGCGCGGCGACCCCCGCGGGTCACCAGTCGCCGGTTTCGCCTTTCAACTTCATCACCTTGACGGCGTTTCTCGCCTGGTTCGGAGGAACCGGCTATCTTATCACTCGCTTCTCGAGCATCTGGTTCGCACTCGGCCTGATGATCGCCATGGGAGCGGGACTTTTCGGCGCTGCCATCGTCTTCCTTTTCCTCACCCGCGTGTTGATCTCGCGCGAGGAAAACATGGACTCCGCCGACTACGAGATGGTCGGCGTGCTGGGACGAATCTCGATGCCGATCCGCGAAAGCGGCACGGGAGAAATCATTTACTCGCAGGCCGGAACTAGGCGCACCTGCGGCGCGCGCAGCGAAAACGGCAACGCCCTCGAAAAAGGCGCGGAGATTGTGGTCACACGCTACGACAAGGGAATTGC
>Ga0307477_10000353_pt1 | contig 54194 bp, 44 predicted proteins | sample atmos_gasesECM2C_FD_203316 | JGI IMG/M metagenome (GOLD analysis project Ga0307477, IMG submission 203316) | Hardwood forest soil microbial communities from Morgan-Monroe State Forest, Indiana, United States - atmos_gasesECM2C_515 | ecosystem: Environmental > Terrestrial > Soil > Temperate... | reverse complement strand
TCGCCTCGCTCGGCCTTCCTCAGTTGTTTGATGGCTCAGCGTAACCCTCTGAACCGCCCGATGCGGACCCGCATGTCGGGTGGTGTGGCAGGGGCGAGCGGGCGACCGCTCCCCCTATGCCGATTTCAGAGGTCTTGAGTCCAGGATTCCCGTGTCGTACTGTACGGACCGTGAAATTTGCCGCGAAAGCTTGGACGCGTTGGAGTGGACCGCTTTTTCCCTTGGAGGGGCAAAACTAAGTGCCCACTCTGGAGTTGCCTCATTCCCCTCATGCGTCCGGCGTTAGTCCCGTCATCATCCATTACAGGGAATTCGGCAGTGGCAAGCCGCTCGTCATCTTGCATGGCGGCTGGGGATACGGTCTTTATCCGTTCGACCGGCAAATCGCAGCTTTCGAAAACAAGTTTCGCGTCCTGATCCCCGACCGTTCCGGCTACGGGCATTCCTCTCGAGTCCACGGCGACATGCCGCTTGATTTTCACCGCCGGGCCGCGAGCGAAACGTTGGCATTCCTCGACGCGCTTGGCATCGAGAAAGCAAATCTTTGGGGCCATAGTGACGGCTCCGTGATTGCCGCGATGATGGGGCTGACGGCGCCGCAGCGTTGCGCGAGCCTGATCCTGGAAGCCTTCCATTACCTGCGCAGAAAACCCGGATCACGTTCCTTTTTCGAGCGATTCTCCGCACGCCCTGAAGAGCTGGGTGATGATACCCGCAGGCTGCTGGCGGAAGACCACGGAGAAGACAACTGGCAAACCGTTTTGCGCCGCAATTGCGGGGTCTGGTTCCGAATCGCGGATGCCGTCCAACGGCCGGACGAGGATCTCTACGACGGCCGGCTGGGCGAGCTCCGTGTCCCCACAATATTTCTTCACGGCAGTCTTGATCCTCGCACCGAACCCGGCGAAATGGAGATGGTGCGGCAAGCACTCCCTGAAGCCACATTTCGATTCATAGGCAACGGCAAGCACAGCCCGCACAGCGAAGCGGATTCCTGGCAGGAATGCAACGAAGGCGCGATGGAATTTCTTCGTGGCATCCGCTGAGGCGCCTGGCGTTTCAGCAATCGGACATCTCATTCGTTACGTATCGGCCAATGTGAGCACGGGCGATCTAGGCCGGCACGTTCTCGTCGGCGGGTTGCGGGAAGTACTGCGAAAACCAAAAGGAGAAGGGGGTCGCGCCGTGAACCTGGTAGTGCTCCAGGCGCTCGCGGCCTTCGGCCACGGTGGGAATGTGGCCCGCCGGGATCCACCAGAGACAGTAGATCGGTGTATCCATCTTTTCGAACCACTTGGCGCGGTCGCGGAGAACTTTCATGTGGTTCGATTTGTAGGCGTAATCTCGCAAAGCCTCCAGGGATTCCCACACCGACATGTTGACCATGACGGACAGGTCTTCGTTGTAGGCGATATCGGTGGCGTTTCCGGAACTCGATTGCAGCCGCCAGACAAACCCGGGTGCGTTGTCAGCGAGGGCGTTGATGGGTTCGAGTTGAGCGACGAATCCAGCGATCTTCGGATCATCGATCGGAGCCAGCAGGCGTCCGATGTTAATCTGCGCAAGGTGGTAGTTCATGTTTGATTCCCCGTCATTCCTTCCAAGAGACGCGTCAGAAATCGAAACGGTAGCCGGAGGATCATTTTGGCGATCAAGCGGTCCGTGGAGCGGGTCAACCCCACGCCAGTCCGAAATTCGCTTCCGGGAGAGAGATTCCGCTCGACTGCGGGAAAAATTTGGTGCTGCTGCTGGAAGGATGGCAGGAAGTCCGTGGCTGGACCCCACCGAACCGCATCAATCGCATTTGACTATCCCGAAGGCTCCCATATTCTCGAAGATTGCGGCCCAGCCAAAACAAATAGATGCACAAATCAGGCGTGGGGGTGCGCCTTGTCGTAGATTTCCATCAATTGGCGGATGGAGGCGTGGGTGTATTTCTGCGTGGTGGAGAGAGACTGGTGGCCGAGCAATTCTTGAATGGCGCGAAGATCGGCGCCGTCGGCAAGGAGGTGCGTGGCGAAGGCGTGACGCAGCGAATGCGGGTGCAGGTCCCAATTCACGTTCACCAGGCGGACGTACTTCTTCACGATGCGGCCGACGGAGCGCTGTGTCAGCCGGCGGCCTGCGTAGTTGAGGAAAATTGCTTCCACATGAGGAGCGACGAGGCGGCTGGCGCGCGAGCCAGCGGTCTGACGCAGAAGCTGTTCGCGCAGCGGCCAGTATTTGTCGAGTGCCTCCTGGGCTTTGGCTCCGTAGGGAACGATGCGCTCCTTGTTGCCTTTTCCTCGGACACGCAGAATGCGCTCTTTTTGCTCCATATCGGCGAGATTGAGGCCGGTAAGTTCACTGACGCGAAGTCCGGCGGCATAGAGAAGTTCGAGAAGAGCGCGGTCGCGGCGGAGAAGTAATCCCTCCTCGGGAGTCGCAGAAAGCCCTGACTTCTTCTTCTGGGAGGCCGTCTTGGGGGCAGGCGCGGAAAATGGCGCATGATTTTTCGAAGACGGACCAGCGCCTTTGGTTCCAGGGCCCGTTCCGGCCAATTGATTCAGGAAGTCACCCATCTCTTCGGCGGATAACACCGAAGGAATGCGTTTCGGCAGTTTCGGAGTCGACACGAGCCGCGCGGGATTTTCCTTCAAATGTCCTTGCCGGACGCAATATTTGAAGAACGAACGCAGGGCGGCGAGCTTTCGCGCGACCGAGCTTTTCTGCAGGCCGTGATCGTGAAGATGCCCGACAAACTCGCGAATCATCGAGTGCGTAACATTGGTAAGCGCGGGCGGGGGCGAGCCGGGCGGAGAAAGATAAACAATAAATTGATCGAGGTCTTTTCCGTAGTTCGAAATGGTATGCGGCGAAGAGTTCTTTACCGATCGAAGATACTCAAGATACCTGGCGATGGCTTGCTTCATTCCCGGCTGCAACTCCGTCGAGGTTCCTGAATACAGTATAGGAGCGTCACCCTTCGCAGAAGGGAGATTTGCAGTGCTGTTTCTTTGGATGCAGTGGAATCAGGACTTGGCTGCCACGGGCACCGGGTCTTCTTCCGGCTGCGTTTGGGGCGGAGCTTCGGGAATAAGCTTCTCCCAATCGCAGCCTTCTTTCAGGCAGGAGTGCACCGTGCCGATCTTGGTGCGTTTTTCGACGATGAACGGCGCGCCGCACTTGGGGCACGGCTCGGCGATAGGCATGTGCGGCGTGGTGAAGTCGCAATCCGGGTAGCGCGAGCAACCGTAGAAAACCCGCGGGCGCCCACGGCCGCCCTTGCCGGCGCTGCCGCGGCGGACGAACTCTCCCTCCTGGCACTTCGGGCATTTGATGCCCATGGTGATGGGCCGCGTGTACTTGCACTTGGGATAACCGGAGCAGCCGATAAACTCGCCGAAGCGCCCGTGCTTTTTCACCAAGCCGTTGCCGCAGAGAGTGCACTTCTCGTCGAGCGGCTCGTCCGGCTGATGCGCGGTGCGCGTGCCCTGAACCAGGCGCCGCGTGGTCTTGCAATCCGGATAGCCCTTGCAGGCAAGAAATGTGCCGAAGCGGCCGCGCTTGATGGCCATTTCCTTGCCGCAATTGTCGCAATACTCGATCTTGGGCTCGCCGCCAGTCTCTTCGGGAAGCTCCGGCGAGAGGTCCTGAATAAAATCGCAGTCGGGGTAGCGCGAGCAGCCGAGGAAGAATCCATGTCGGCTGATACGTTCGAGCAATTCGCCCTGGCCGCACTTTTCGCACTTTTTCCCGGTGGGGATGCCGGCCTTGTAGGAAAGCATCTCATCGTCCGCTTTTTCGAGGTCTACGACGAATTTTTCCCAGAACTCTTTGACGGCTTCGCGCCAGGGGAGCTTGCCTTCTTCAATCTCGTCAAGCTCTTCTTCCAGCCGCGCGGTAAACGTCACGTCGAAGATATCCTCGAAGCTTTTCACCAGCAGCGTGCTGACGCGTTCTCCGAGCATCGTGGGCGAAAAGCGTCCTTGCGTCTTGGTGACATATTCACGCTCAACAATCGTCGAAATGATCGCCGCGTACGTCGAGGGCCGGCCGATGCCGTCTTCCTCGAGTTCCTTCACCAGCGTGGCGTCGTTATACCGCGGCGGCGGCTCGGTGAAATGCTGGTCCGGACGAATTTTGTCGAGGCGGAGGATCTGCCCTTCCTTCACCTGCGGAAGCGCGCGGCCTTCTCCCTCATCATCCTTTTCGTCATCTTCGCGGTCCGCAATGGACGCAGGCATCTGGTAGACGCGCAGATAGCCGTCGAATTTCTGAACGGAGCCGGTGGCGCGGAACGTATATTCACCCGCGGAAATATCAATGGTCGTCTGATCGAAGATCGCCGGGAGCATTTGCGACGCGACAAAGCGCTGCCAGATCAGCTGGTAGAGCTTGAAGAGGTCCTCCTCGAGATATTTGCGGACGTCTTCCGGCGCGCGCATGACCTCGGTCGGACGCACTGCTTCGTGGGCCTCCTGCGCGTCCTTCTTCGATTTGTAGTAATTGGGCTTTTCCGGGAGATAGTTCGAACCAAAACGCTCGGGAATCAACTCGCGAACCTGGGCCAGCGCATCATTCGAGACGTGCACCGAATCGGTGCGCATGTAAGTGATCAGCGCCACCGAGCCTTCCTCGCCCAGCTCGACGCCTTCATACAATTTCTGCGCCAGGGACATGGTGCGCTTGGCGGTGTAACGCAGCCGGTTGTAGGCGGCTTGCTGCAACTTCGAGGTTGTAAACGGCGGCGGCGGATTGCGCTTCTTTTCTTTCTGCGCGACTGACGCGACCTGCCACTTGGCTTTGCTGACCGCGGCGACGATCTTGTCCGCGGCCGCCTGGTCCTTGACTTCAATCTCCCCGCCTTGGTGCCGGAAGAGTTTCGCTTCGAACAACGGCGGCTGCCCGGCGTCCAGCATCGCGTGAATCGTCCAATACTCTTGCGGAACGAACGCGCGGATTTGCAGCTCGCGCTCGACGATCAGCCGCAGCGCCACTGTTTGCACTCGCCCCGCGGAAAGCCCTCGCCGCACCTTGTTCCAGAGAATAGGAGAAATCTTGTAGCCCACAATGCGATCGAGCACGCGGCGCGCCTGCTGCGCATCCACCAGATTGGCGTCCACCTGCCGAGGCTTATCGAACGCCGCGCGGATAGCCTTGGGCGTGATCTCATTAAACGTTACGCGGAAAATCTTCTTGGGATCGATGGCCACCACTTCTTTTTGCGGTGGGGCCGCTTCTTCTTTCTTGGCAGGCTCTTCCGGTTTCGCGTCCTTTTTCTTGAACCGCGAAACACTGGGTTCCTGCTCGGTGTACTTGGAGGGCTTCGAAAGCACCAGAGCCAAATGCGCCGAGATAGCTTCTCCCTCGCGGTCCGGGTCGCCCGCCAGATAGATGGCGTCGGCAGACTGCGCGGCCTTGCGAAGATCGTTGATGACCTTGCCCTTGCCCGCGATGATTTGAAGGGTGGGCTCGAAAATCTTATCGTCATCGAGCCTGATGATTTTCCCCGGCGGTACTTCCTTTGGCTTCTTGCTCCCCTTTTTGGCTTTGCGCTTTTTCTTCTTGCCGCCTTCTTCTTCTCCGGGCAGACGGATACCGATCGTCTTTTTCGGCAGGTCCATGACGTGGCCGATGGACGCTTTGACGGTGAAATTGCGTCCCAAATACTTGTTAATCGTTTTCGCCTTTGCAGGCGATTCGACAATGACGAGCGAACGTGCCATCTAGCTTTTGTAACTCCGTACTGTTCTGCAGGAAGGGCTAACCGCGCGGGCGTGTGTCCTTCTCGCTACCTAAGGCAAACGGCTGGAGGCCGTTCCGTTGCCTACGTATTGATGCGGCGATGGGCCTTGTGGATGCGTTGAGCCATTCGATGCCGGCCTCCCAGCCAGCGATGCATATCCTTAACTGCTTCTACAACAAGACCTTACTGAACTGTTTGCCCGGCAACTGGCGGATGATTCGTTTCATCTCCAGATCAAACAGCGTAGCCAGAACGCCGGAAGAGTTCAAGCTGGAGCCTTCCACCGGCATTTGCGTTCCATGCTGCGTTTGGGCGGCGCGTGCCGGCGATGCTGAGGTTTGGCAGGTTCAGGACCTGCGGATCGCTGCGCGCGTACAGCAAAACCGCCGGGTCGTAGATTTGCAGAAGCGTCTGAGGACGAACGCCGTCCAACTCTTTGGCAGCGCGTCTGAAGGCTTCCTTCTTGATGATGGACTGCGCCACTTGTACCGCGAGGCGGCAGGATTCAAGCTGTGCCAGCGAGCCGCGAAAGACGCCGTCCGCCGAGCCAAATTTGCGCAGCAGCCGCGCGGACAAGTGCGAAGCCAGGCCGGGCGTCAGCGGCAGCGCGAGCCACGAGAGGGAAGCATCCAGCTCCATCGCACGGCGAGCCTACGTGCAGAATAACCGACTTGTTAAGTTGTCATAGGGGATTAAAATCTGGCCGATTATTGAGGAACCTTCGGCTCCTGCGGCTTGGGCGTTGTTGCGCTGGGATGAGCATTGCCGAAGCCAATCTCCATCGGCGTGTCTTTTGGCAACACCACCTCATGTCCGCGCGACAGAAAATTCGAATAGATCGAAGCCGATGCTCCATACGCCCCAAACGCGATGGAGACGGGTGAAGATCTGGCCGCGTAGCTGAGCAGGGCTCCGGCGAGGCCTAAACCAGATTCGCCGGCGCCGGCTCGCACGCCGGGATCACCAGCCGCATCGGTCGTGCCGTGCTCGGCGTCTGTGTGGGTCGCGGCGACAGCCAATACCACCGCAAGCCCGGTCGAGAGATAGCGCGTCTTACTGTCGGTCGCGCGCGTTCCGCCTTCTTCGTCCAGCTTCATGCCTGCGGCGCGATCGACTTCCAGGCCTTCCAGGCTTCCCTGCATTGCCCGCAAGGAGCCCTCGGGCGTTTCGATGTGCTCGAAAATAAAACGCAACTCGCCATTGCGATGCAGGTGGCGCGCCGGCTTGACCTGCACCACCTGGCCGATCAGCCGCGTGTCCGCCGGCAAGAGCAGATGATGATCGGCGGAGAAGAGCGGTTCCGTCAGCAGCGCCAGAACCGGGGTTCCCCGGCTCGCCGTCGCGGAGTTCACTCCAAGGACGAGGCGCGCGTGCAATAGCGTGTCATTTGCGGGGGCAGTGCCGATGGCGGCCAGCTGTTCGGCTGTCCGTGTCTCTGCGCCGAAATCGAGCGGCGCATCGAGCGAGGCGTTAAAGCGGGTCCCGCGTTCGATGTACTGACGGCGATACGGCGAACGCGCCAGCACCATTCCTTTCAGACGTTGCATGCGGCCCGGTGAGTTGATTTCCGTAACCGCTGCGTGAACCTTGTCCTTGGCTTCCTGCTTGGCGTTGTCTGCGGCGCGTGCCGCCGCGTTTTTTTGTCTTTGCTTCTCGGGATCGCTGACCAGGTGCACGACTTCCGCAGTGCCCGGGGAAACGGTCGTCTTGATCGGAAGCTGCTTGCCGTCTGGAAGAGTCAGCGTGTCAAAAGTGATTTCATACTTGCGGAAAGGCGAGAAATTGCCGTTGGCGTAGGCGAGACTGCGCCGCTTTGCCGAAACCGGAGCGATTTTCGTGACGTGGCCTTGCGCGACGGCGCCGGCGGGAATGACCAGCTGATCAAACGCGTACACCGCTTGCACGACTTGTCCGTGCACAACCTCGCCAACGCGTGTGATGCGGGTGCGCTGATCGAGGGAGATGCGCACCGGCGTGCCACTTGGAACGGTCAACGGGATTCTCGCCGCCAACGGAATTGCCGGAAGTTGGTTTTCTTCCTCAAACGGTTGCGGCAGCGGCAGATCGCAGACGGCAACGAGCACATCCGCGGACGGAGTTTCAGGGCACGGTTGTGTGGATTGCGCTTTAACAGGCGGAACGCACAACAAGGCGAGTACCATCAGGCCCAGGATAGAACGGGTTACAGACATAATTTTGACCCCTCGGCACGTCCTCGCAGGTAGGCAGGAAGGGAGGCCGCGATTTCTGCAAGGGGAAAAGATAGCGCGACGCGCGCCGGGTGTCTACGCCATTCCTGGCTGTTCCTGTCCATATTAATGAACGTTAATAGACTGTTGCGCGGCATCTTCTTGCAAGATGGCCGCGAGGGTTCGAACGAGAAGTTCCGCGTCAGTTTGCGAAAAAACCAGTGGCGGGCGCAGCTTTATAACATTGTGGTGCGGGCCGTCGGTGCCGGTGAGTATGCCGCTATCACGCAGACGATTCACTACGTAAGAGGCTTGCAACGGAGCAGGCTCGCGCGCGTCGCAATCAAGGACAAGATCGATTCCCAGGAAAAGCCCGGAGCCGCGTACATCGCCAATCAAAGTGTAGCGCTCCTGCAAGGACTTGAGGCTTCGCATGAGGTAGGCGCCTGCTTGCAGGGCATGTTCTTGCAAGTGCTCCTCCTCGAGAACATCCAAAACCGCGAGGCCTGCCGCGCAGGCCACAGGATTGCCTCCAAACGTGCTGAAGAATTCCATGCCGTTGTTGAACGATTCGGCGATCTCCGCCGTCGTGATGACCGCTGCGAGAGGAAATCCATTGCCGATCGGTTTCCCAAGAACGACGATGTCCGGAACAACTCCTTGTGTTTCGAATCCCCAGAAATGTGTTCCCAGCCGCCCAAATCCGACCTGCACTTCATCTGCTATGCAAACTGCGCCGGCGGCGCGCACGTGGCTATACACTTCCGCAAGGTAGCCGGGTGGAAATATGATCTGGCCGCCCACGCTGGGCAACGTTTCCGCGATGTAGGCGGCAACCCCCCGGCCTGCGGCTCGCGTGCGTTCCAGGATTTCTGCCACGTGACGCGCGTATTTCGCGCCGGCTTGCTTGTCGTCGCGGCGATAAAGCCCGCGGTAATCATCAGCGAGAGGCGCAACGTGCACCCACGGTTTCTTTCCGCTTCCACCCGGCCCGTCAAATTTGTACGGACTGATGTCAATCAGCGTGCCGGTGTGGCCGTGATACGCGTGCTCTAGCACGATAACGTCTTCGCGGTTCGTGTGTGTCCGGGCCAGGCGCACCGCGAGTTCGTTCGCCTCGCTGCCGGAATTCACGAAGAAACAGACGCGCAGCGGCTCGGGGAGCAGCCGCGTCAGTCGCTCAGCGTAGCGGCTTACGTTGTCGTGCAAATACCGCGTATTCGTGTTGAGCAGCGCAAGCTGCTCTTGCGCCGCTTTCACTACGCGCGGATGGCTGTGGCCGACGAGAGGTACGTTGTTATAGACGTCGAGGTACGCTCGGCCCGTCTCATCATAGAGATACTGCATCCAGCCGCGCACGATCTTCAGCGGATGCTTATACGAGATGGTCAGGTTTTTTCCCAGCAGCTCACGGCGCTGCGCGAATGTTTCCGCGAAATCCGGCTCCTTGGCAGGAAAGCGATCGGCCGGAATTCCAAGCACGAGATTGGGATCAGGAGAAAGGCTCGTCCACACCGAACGCTGGGAAGCACAAGCCACACCAGAAAAATCTGCATCCAGATCGAGCAAATCCAGAATGATCTGAAAATGCACGTGCGGCGTCCAACCGCCATTTTCTTGCGCTGATCCGACGCGCGCGAAGGCTTCGCCGCGAGCCACGCGCTGCCCCACCTTGAGGCTCTGGAGCGTCTCCCTTGTGAGATGGCCGTATAAGGTGAAGAATTCCTCGCCGGCGCCAGTTTCGTGCCGCAAGATCACAACCGGCCCGTAATCGAGCGGAGCGGAATTGTTCGCCATGGCGCGGACCACGCCGTCGAGCGGCGCGCGCAACGTAGTCCCGGGCTCGACGAAAAGATCGATCCCCAGGTGGATGGTGCGACGCTCCTCCGTGGGATCGTCGCTCGCGCCAAAAAGGTGCGACGTATACAGCATTCGTGCCTCGTCGTAACGCCCCACGCCGGCGCGAACGCCCGCGCGCTTCATTTCGCCGAATATTTTCTCCGTAAGCGCTTCGGTTTCCGAAGCCGAAGGATCAGCGCCAAGATATGTGCTGCCCACACTCAAGTCAAAAACCTTACTTGGGGCTGTGCGTAGATCCGTCTCGAGGAGCGGCACGACGGCGTCCACGTTTGCTCGCAGCCATCGTTCAATCACCCATGCTTTCGGAACGGGCGGCAACCCGCAAGCCGCGCGAAACCGGTACTGTGCAAGGCGCGGGTGAATTTTTGCCAGCCGCTCTAACGCTTCCCACGCCGAGGCTTCGCTCACGGTGACGTAGGAATCATCCGGTATCAGTGTTTTGCGATGCGCGGAATTCGTAACGCTCACCGCGAGCCGCGCGCCAATCAGCGCGTACAGAACAGACAACTCCAGTTCCTCTAGCGGAAACGCCTGGTGATATCCCGCGACGATCGCGGCCGCGGCCTGCAGCGGCTCTTTTTTCCCAAGAATGCCATACGCCGCGGCAATTGCCGGCTCCGACACCGTCAGCCCATGGTGCATGTCGCCAAAATCAATCACGCTAATTACCTTGCGTGGTTGCGGCCAGGGTTCGCTGACCAGCACGTTGTAATCGTTCGCATCCCCATAAATGATGCTGCGACGCAGCCGCGGCAGCGCCGGAACCACGTCCGATTCGTAAAGATTCAGGAATTTTTCAACGAGGGCGCGACGCCCGGCGTCCGCGATGTGCTGCACGTACTCTTTAATCCACGCGGTCCGCGAAGAATCCCACTTCAATTCGCGATGCGCGGCGGGATGCGAAAAGGATTGCAGCGCCGCATCCAACTCGCCCAAGAATCGGCCGAGATCGCGCAGCAACCCCGCCGAGTGCGGGCGGACTTCCGCAAGCACCGTTCCATTCACATAGCCAAGCAGCCACACGAGCCGATTCGAACCGTCCGCCGCGGTAATCGAAGCAAAGAGCTGGCCTTCGTGATTCGGTAGGACGCGAGGCAATTCTACGTGAGGCGCCCGCTGCGCCAGATGCCGCAGCGCCTGGCATTGCAAATCGATGAAGCCACGCTCCCGCGCCGGGTGCATGACCTTCAGCACGAATGCGCGGCCATCCGTCGCCGTCAGGCGGAAATTGTCATCATATTCGCCCGGCAAGGTCTGCGCTGAAACAGCGAGTCCATACAGTTCGCGCGCCAGGCCAACGGCTTCCGCCTCGGTGATGGGGTGTTCGACGCGCGTCTCCAGCAGCATGCGCCAAATCTTATCCGCAAGCGCTGCAGCGCGTCCATCCCGGACCTTTGAGATTTTCGAGCGCGTCCTTCCGCGCGGCACCCTTGGGTCTTACAGCGTCTCTCTCGATTCACGCACGGAGACGGGCCCATTCACCGTCGAGAGCCGGATGGTCGCCGGCATGTTGCCGTATTCGATGCGGCGATTCTCGTCGTCCCACGTTTTGCGCGCAGTATCGCAAATGCTCGCCCGGCAGCTTACCGGCGAATTGTTACTCGATTCCACGACAAAGCTGGACTGATACCCGTCCGGCACCATCAGCGTCACCGGGCCATTCTTCGCATCGGCCGAGAGACCCGCACCATTCCATGTCTTCCCGGACAGGGCCACCGAAATCGGACCGTTCTCCGTGTGTACGCATACGTTCCCGCTGCTTCCTTCCACGTGTATGGGTCCGTTGACGGCGGTGATGTCTGCCTCGCCGGAGAAATTCTTCAGGCTGATCGGCCCGTTGTGGGCCCGCGCCGTGAGCGTGCCGTCTACGTCATACAACGAAATCGGGCCATTCCTCGTCTCGACGTTGATCGATGCGGACTTTGGCGCACGAATGAGCAAGTAGGCCGTCCATTCGTTATCCTCCGCAGGCCCCTTTATAGAGATTGTGCCGTTTTCTATGGATACGTTGATCTGCGACAGAATATGCTCTGCCTCCTCTCCGGATCCTGCCGCCGCTTTGCAAGCGGTCACGGAATAGGCGTCTTTATCCCAGCCCGAAATCTGCACCCCGCCGTTGGCGTGGGGGAGAACCTGCAGCGTGGGAGCTTCGGACTTGGTCAAGGTGTGCTCTTCGGACCGCACCATGGCATCTAGTTCCTCAAACCGGATGTGAAGGTCCGAGCAATCCGTCACCGGCTGCCGGTGGCCGCCGGAAATACTCACGGAATGGTGATGCGAGACTGCCTGCGCGCTCGTAAAAACCAGCGCAAGCAGGGCACACGCGAAAATGAGGAATGCAAGGCTTCGTTTGGACATGGGGCCCTCCCTTCCGCTATAGACGATGGACGCAGCGATTGGTCACGCCACGCTGCCGAGGAATTGCCCTAAGAAATCCACATGGTCATTCCAGCCAGTTGGCAGCCCGTCAGGCGGCTTGGCTGCGTAGGAAAGCTCCATTGGTCCCGGATCTTTGTGAAAAGGAAGAGCTTGCGCGGTAAGTGCGTTGGAGTCACACATTTCTTTCATTTTGAAGCTGTTCACAGTTTCGACGCTTCGATTCCTCCGACCGCTTTGATTTCGCCGAATCGTTCCTACTCACAGAACCTTGCCGCGAAGAAAATGGCCTTTGTTATACTGAATCTGTACATGCGAGAACTCAGCCCGTGACGAAACTCCGTATCTCCATCGTTCAATACTTGAACACCGCGCCGCTCGTTTGGGGCTTCACCAACGGCCCGCTCCGGGGAAAATACGATCTGTCGTTCACCGTGCCGTCGCAGTGCGCGGACGATTTGCGCGCCGGCCGCGCGGACGTCGCCATCATCCCGGCCATCGAGTATCAGCGCATCGAAGATCTGGTGATCTTGCCGGACATGGGTATCGCCTCGAAAAAACAGGTCCGCAGCCTCCTGTTCATTGCAAAGAAACCCATCGAGCAGGTGAATAGTTTCGCTTTGGACCGCAGTTCGCGCAGCACGCAGGCCTTGACGCGCATTTTGTGCGCGAAAAAGTGGAACATCGCACCAAAGTTCTTCGAAGCCACACCCGATCTGGCGGAAATGTTGGCGCAAGCGGATGCCGCGCTGCTGATCGGCGATCCTGCTCTGCGGATTTCGCTTGGAATCGAAAATGAAAGCCGGCCCGGCGCGGAAGGTCAGGCGATTTGTCCGGCGGCCGCGCTCGGAATCACTAGCTCGGATTTGCTCTACGTCTACGACATCGTCGGTGAATGGCGGAATTGGACCGGGCTGCCGGCGGTCCTGGCCGTCTGGGCCGCCCGGCGCGACGCTGCCGCGCCCGAAGTGACCGCGGATTTTATCGCCTCGCGCGATTTCGGATTGGCGCGCATCGCAGAAATCAGCTTCGAAGCCGCACGTGAATTGGAACTGCCAGCCCAGGCTCTCGAATCCTACCTGCGCCGCAACATCGACTTTTCGCTGGACGCCAAGAATCTCCGCGGTCTCGGTCTGTACTATGAGCGTGCCGCCCAGCTCGGCTTGATCCCGCAAGCGAAGCCGCTCGAATGGGCCGAAACAAAAGCAGTTTCAGCGAAGTTGTAGGGCCCGCCTCCGGAGGCGGGCCGCAGGTGCATAGTTACCGAGATCGTGTCGTCGAATTCGCAACAAGCATTGGTTACCATTGAACGGGCTCTTTGCAAAGGATCAGCGTGGGACTGACGAAACAAGAAGCTCTCGAACTGCTCGAATCCGATGACCTGGTAGGCATCGGCATGGCCGCGCACCAGCTCCGCCTGAAGAAAAACGACCCGCGCGTGGTCACCTACCAGATCGACCGCAACATTAACTACACGAATTTTTGCACCGAATATTGCTCCTTTTGCGCGTTCTACCGTCCGCTCGGCGCGAAGGACGGCTACATCCTTTCATTCGAGGAAATCTACAAGAAAATCGACGAGATGCTGGAGCTCGGCGGCACCGGAATCCTGCTCCAGGGCGGCCTGCATCCCGATTTGCAAATCGGCTATTACGAAAACTTATTGCGCTCTCTGAAGGCGCGCTACCCGCAGGTTCACCTGCACTGCTTTTCGGCGCCGGAAATTCTGTGCATCGCGGAAGTCAGCGAGATCAGCATCCGCGAAACGATTCAGCGCCTGATGGACGCCGGACTGCAATCCATTCCCGGCGGCGGCGCCGAAATTCTCGACGACGAAGTCCGCGCGAAAATTGCCCGCTTGAAGTGCACCAGCGACGACTGGGAAGAAATGCACCGTGTGGCCCACTCGCTCGGACTGCGCACCACGGCCACCATGATGTTCGGCTGCGGCGAAGAATTGCGCCATCGCGTCAACCATCTCGAAAGGCTGCGCCGCATTCAGGAGGACACTGGAGGATTTACCGCCTTCATCCCCTGGGTTTTCGCCGCGGAAAATACCGCGCTCGGCAAAAAAATTGAAGAAACCACCGCGGTGGACTATTTGAAAACGCTCGCCGTCAGCCGCCTGTATCTCGACAACATCAACCACATCCAGTCGAGCTGGCTCACGCCGGGCATTAAAGTCTGCCAGGTCGGGCTGCAATTCGGCGCCGACGACGTCGGCAGCATCCTCATCGAAGAAAATGTCGTCTACGCCGCCGGCGTGCGAAACCGCACCAACGAAAGCGAACTCCGTCGCATCATCTCCGACGCCGGCTTCATCCCCGCCCAGCGCGACACGCTCTATCGCTCCTACGCTTTGAAATAATTCGGAGAAGTTACGCGGCTGGGGGTTTTGGCGGAACGAAGACGGAAACCTCGACTACGATCCCGTCAGGCAATTCGACATCTTCGAGTAGGTAGAGAACTCCACTGCGGAAACGCGCCTTGATCCGCCGAGGCTCGGGCTTGGCGCTGGAAACCTCTGGTTTGGTGGCAGGCGCTTCGCCCTTTTTTGCTGCGGGAACAACGCCTTCGGCGGCGTCCAGCGCTTCGTTCGCAAGTGCATCGGCCTCGCGATTCTGCTCGCGATAGACATGATCAATGCCGAACGATTCGAATCCCTGCGACATTTTCTGGGCGCGTTCGAACAGCGGCTGCAGATCCGCGCTTTTCACTTTGTACTGCCCGCGCATCTGCTTGACCAAAAGTTCCGAATCGCTCTCGATGCGCAACGCCCGGATCTTGTGCGACTGCGCATAATCGAGCGCCGCGATCAGCCCGTAATACTCCGCCACGTTGTTGCTCATGCGCCCGATATACTTTTTCAGTTTGGCCACCAGTTCGCCGCCGCCATCGCGGATGACCACGCCGTACGCCGCCGGGCCCGGATTGCCGCGCGAGCCGCCGTCAATGTTTGCGCGAAAGGCGGCCGGAGACGTTTTCGGCTCCGCCGCCGTTTCAGGAAACAGGCCTTTGCCGCGGGTAGTTGGTGTGCGTCGCGGCATCAGTGATTGGTTGTAGCCGCCGAAGATGCGTTCATGGAACCACCGGCCGGATTGGCCACCGGGATGGGTTCCAGCGTGTAGAGAATGAGGCCGCAGCTCTCGCACCGAAAAACCTCTTCACTAGATTCCGTGCGAAGCTCTTGAAGAATATGCGGCAGGACGCGCATTCCGCAACCGCGGCACTGCCCGTCGCGCGCCTCCGCCATGGCCGTGCCGTTGTGTCGCTTGGCGATGCGCGCGTAAAGCTCGCGCAAATCCTCGGGCACCGGCACGATAATCCGTTCGCGCTCGGCAAGCACGGCTTCGAGCTGCTTTTTCTTCTCCGAGCCTTGCGCATGAATCTCTTTTCGTTCGGCGGCAACCGACTGCTCAGCTTCTTTCAGCCGGGATTCCGCCAGCTTTATGCGCCGCTCGAGATCCTCGCTACTCATCATGACTTCCAGCTGGCGGTCTTCCGCCTTGGCAACTTCGGCGTCGGCGTTTGCGATTTCATGCTGCAGGGCTTTGAAGGATTCGTTGGTTTTGACCGCCCCGCTTTGATCGCGGTATTTGCGCGCGCGATCCTTCCACTGCTGCACTTCAAATTCAAGCTTCTTGCGTTCCGCGATCCCCTGCGTCTGCGTCTCCTTCACCGCGCCGAGCTCGGCGCGCGCGCCTTTGAGCTTGGTGTCCGCTTCGACGATGCGTTTCGGAAAGGAATCCAGCTCCGCGCGCAAACGGGCAATCTGGTGATCCACGCGTTGGAGCTCAATCAGGTGCGGAATGGCGGGATGCATTAGCAGGTAATTCTAACACACCAAGGCAGCGGGCTTTGCGCGAACGCAACCGGCGGATAGAATGCCTCCGTTTCAGAGGAGCACTGCTCCCAGAACGGGAATGATGGAGGAAATCCATGCCCCACGTGCAAATTACCTGGGTGGAAGGACGATCAGCGGAGCAAAAGCGCAAAATCGCCGAGCGCGTCACCTCCGCACTGATCGAGGACGGCAAGGCCAAGCGCGAGAACATTCACGTATCGTTTTACGATCTTCCGGCAACGAATTACGCCGAAGCTGGCGTGCTGGTCGTGGACCAGAAGCGCACACCGTAAGCGATTTCGGCGCTACAGGAGGAGGAAGCGGTCCGCAACTCCCGCGACAGCCACCCGGCTGCGTATGAGCCTGACCAGATTAGCTCGACCTAGTTCGACGCGCGTGCGTCGCGCCGGATCATGGACCAATCCAGGAAATACCCAATCCCAATCGCAAGAGGAATGACGCCGAAGGCGGCAGCCGTCCAAACGTCACGATCCGCCTGCAGCTGTGCGATCAATCCAAAGGTAAGGATGTAGCCGAGTGCACCGCTGACCAGTAAGAGGCCCGCCCGGCGGGAACGTGCCGCCTGCGTCAGCTCCGGCTCCATCGGAATCTCCACTCCCCGGGCAATGGCCGCGAGCCGCTCTTCACTGCGGAGCTTGCGTACCCGGTAATAGGTGTACAACACCCCGAAGGGCACTCCCATCCCCAAAACTACGGCCGCCATTCCAATCCATGCTCCGTCCATGATCTACTCCTTCTCTCTTTTATGCGCCGTTGAGGCGCCGCCTAGTGTGGGAATTACATTCAGTTGAAGATACGCCTGGCGCTGCAGGAAAGTTCCAGAGAGTTTAGATCGAAAATATCTCCGATAGGGCCGGATCAGCTGCGCTCCGGCCCATAGAGCCTTCATGCAACTGCCCTGGTCATCGGCGCTCATCCCCCCGCGAGGAGACAAACGTCACCTTGCCCAAAGGGCCCTCCAAAGTGCTGGCCCAAGAGTACTGTTGAGCGGCCCCAGGATTTGGTACCGTTCCTCTATTCGTCCCGCAAGCCTCAAAATCTAAGATTGTTCCAAGAGGAAATGGGCTCTGCCGTTGACGGCGCTCATTTTCGATCGCAACTTGGATGGGGTTTGCTTTGCGTCTCGGGCTCTAAACTCATTCGGAGACCGAAACCCGGGAACTTGGGCAGCCCCCAGCAAGAAAGAGGTCCCAGCCACTATGTCCACGCTTCACTTTCGCCGCGTCGATCGCCGCCGAACTGCTCGAATTTCCGTCTTTGCGGACTTGACCGTTCAAGGCTTCACCTTGACGAACACAAGATTCAAAATCCATACGCGCTCTCTCTCGGTCAGCGGCCATGGCGGACTGACGGTATTGGACGCCGAAGTCGCCGTCGGGCAAACGCTTCTGGTGACCAACGAGAACAGCGGGCAGAAAGCCGAATGCAAGATTATTTCGATTCGACCAGGGGGCGACGGCAAGAACATTGTGGCCTTCGAATTTGTTACTCCCCAGGCGGAGTTCTGGAAGATGCACTTCCCGCCTTCCGGCACGAAACCGCTCCGACGGAATCTGCCTGTCGCCACAGGCGCCTAATCGTAAGCTCAGTTGACTTCGTGGACCTGCATGGTCGCATCCATCGCGAGATTGGGATAGCGAATCGGGGAGCCTGCCGGGGCAGGAGCATGCCGCGCCGTGACCGTGAAATCGCCGCCCGAACACTCCACCGAATACGAATAGCCGTCCCGCTCGGAGCGGCCCATCGAAAGTGAATTTCCAGAAACGAGCTCGTTGAGCGTGGCGCAGTGGCCGTTCATGGCGATGTAGCCGCGTTCCGCTTGCGCGATCTGCAGGAGGTCGCTGCGCACGCCGGTGAGGCTGATCGCCTGCGTGGTAGCCGTGCCTTCATCCGTCGTCGGCATTTGCTTGAAGTAGTAGTGGTAAATCGCAAAGACCAGGGCGGCCGCGACCAGTAGCGAAACGAGAGCTCGCATAAAGGAATTTTGCCCTCGGCCATTGGCTTCCGCAAGCGCAACGCGTAGCCCAGTGCGTTAGGAAACAACGGCCCCCTTTTTCACTTTTGCCCGCTAAGCGCTCTGCTAAACTCGACTCAACCGCTCTATTCCCCTTCCCGGTGTAACGCTCCCCTTCGGACCGGCGAATGAATACGACTGCGCCATCGGTCGAATTGCAGGCCATTGAAAAACTGAGAGAAGAGGAACTCGAAGAAGCCCGTGCCATCCAGGCGGTCATGCTTCCTGCGGAAGCGCTGCGCGCCGGTGCAGTGACGATCTCTCACTCGTTTCAACCCGTAGCGGCCGTCGGCGGTGATTTTCTGGACTATTTCCAGCTCATGGACTCTACCATCGGCCTTTACCTCTGCGATGTCTCGGGCAAAGGACTGCCGGCCGCGCTTTATGCGGCTCTGGCTGTGGGGACAATGCGCGGCGTTCACAAAACAGGCACGGCTCCGGGCGATGCCCTCGCCACGTTCAACCGCCGGCTGATGATTCGCGGCATGCCCCGGCGGCACGCGGCCATCCAGTACGCGGTGTTTGATCCTCGCAGCCAGGACCTGCGAATCTCCAGCGCCGGCATGCCCGGCCCCTTTCATCTCTGTGCAGAAGGCTGCCGCGCGCTGGAGCTGTCGGGGATTCCGCCGGGATTGTTCGCAGCTACCAGCTACGAATCGGTGACGGTGCGCTTGCTGCCGGGAGATTCCGTCCTCTTTTGCACCGATGGCATCCCCGACGCGTTCGACCGCAACGACGAGCAATTCGGAGTCGAGCGCCTGCAAGAGCTGTGCAGAGATCTTCGTGACTTACCCCCGACGGAACTCTTGGCCCAAATCTTTTCCGCCGTGCAACTCTTTTCACGCGGCCGCGAGCAACACGACGATATGGCCGCCGCATTGTTTCAGTACACCGGTTGAGCGATGCCGCTGAGGTCTGCCTGCGCAGGCATATGGCGAGTGAGCAAAGGGTTCACGGATTGCGATTGACAGTCGAGCCTCTCTCCAGTAACTACGATAGGTACAGGTTTCGTACTTAGGAGAGTCCTCGATGATGACGAAGTCCTCCCACGCCCTTGCGTTGGCTGTATTCTCGTCGTTTCTAATTGCCATCCCGGTAGACTTGGGAGCCGCTCCCCAAGCCGCTGGACAACGCGCAGGAGAAGTTTCCCGCGTCATTCCTGCGGTAAGCATCGCCCGCGGAGCAAAGACACTCCCGGCTTCGGCAAAATCCGCGGTGGATTGGCAGGACCTGGTCAACACCCAAGTGAACGCACGCGCGCGTATCGCGCTCGATGACGGTTCGGTGCTGAATGTCGGCTCGGAGTCTTCGATAAAAGTGGTCAAGCACGACGCTGGAGCGCAACAGACTGAGCTGGAACTCACCTACGGAAAACTCCGCACCCAGGCGCAGAAGATCGCCAAGCCAGACGGAAAGTTTGAAGTGCGTACGCCGGCGGGGGTCGCCGGTGTGGTCGGAACAGATTTTTTTCTCGGATATGACAACACCATCAACACAATGAATGTGATGGTGTTCGAGGGCTTTGTGAAAGTGTGCAATTTGGCCGGGGTTTGCGTGATCGTCAAAGCCGGACAGATGACCAGTGTTCGAAGCGTAGACAACTCCGGACCGCTGGCGCCCATTCAGGCACCACTCGATATGCTGGTCGCGGCGGCCAAAGATACCGATACCGGCGGGAGCGGCCCCGGAATCGGCCAGGTTGGGCACCATATCGGCAAGGGAACCGGGATTACCCTCGGCATTCTGGCAGTCGTGCCGGCGGTGGTCGTGCCGATCGTAGCGACCCGGGGCAGCAAGCCGCCGGTGATCCCCAATTGCAAGACCAACCCGACTGGGCCAAATTGCGGCTAAGTGCGTGTACAACTGAGAAACTTGGTGTTTGATCTTGGGCCTGGCTGAACCGTCCCGGCGGGGCCTTTTTATTCGCCTGTTCCTTTTGCGGCGAAGGCCAAGCGCAAGAATCATGCAACGATTCGGCGGCCTCAGCCGTCCAACACAGTGTTAATTGAATTGCGAAAGAGCGTCTCGGCGCCGGTTTGTATGCCTCCTTCCTGTGGCGTACACTGAGTAATTCGCGGTCTCGTCTAAACGTGAGGAACCCTTTGATCCTATGGAAGCGTAACCAAATGATTTCCTATTTCTGCGCGCTCTGTGCGCTCGCCGTCCTGGCGCCCGCCAACGCGCCGGTCGCGCAAGCTGCGCCGCCGCCGGATACCCAGGGGAAGCGCTCGCCTGTGCTGGCGGCCCTGCAAGCAGAGCTCGACCGTTCCATCAAGACTCTGCGCACCCAGGATCCTCCTGCCTACTTTCTGGGTTACACCGTTACGGATACGCAACGCGTGGATATTTCCGGCTCAAACGGCGCCCTTTTGAATAGCGGCGAGGCACGCAATCGCTGGCTCGAGGTTTCTGTTCGCACCGGCGGCTATGACTTGGACAGTTCGCACAAGGTTGGCGAACGCCAGGCGCAAAGCGGGGGACCGGGTACCTCCGCGCCCCTCGACGATGACCTGGACGTTCTGCGGCGCGCCGTCTGGCTCGAGACGGACAAGCAATACCGTGTGGCCTCCGAAGCCTTGATCAAGATTAAGACCGGAAAAGAAGTAAAGGTCGAAACGGCCGAAGGCCGCGCTCCGGACTTTTCGCGCGAAGAGCCCCACGTTGCCATCGGGCAGCAAGTTTCCATTTCCGTGGACCGCAAACCCTGGGAAGAAAAAGTCCGGGCCTACACCAGTGAATTTCAGAAATCCACGGCCATCATCAATTCCATTGTGACCTTCAGCGCGCAGGCGCAGAACGCTTTTCAGGTCACCAGCGAAGGCACGCAGCTGCAGTTCGGCCAGATTCGCTACCGCCTCGAGCTCTTCATTCAAGGCAAAGCCCCCGACGGCATGGACATTGACCGCTACTACAATTTCGATTGGGTGGATTCGAAAGACACACCGGACGACAAAGCCGTCTACGCCGCGGAAGCCACCATGCGCAAGGAACTCGAAGGGCTTGTCGCTGCGCCCATCAACGATCCGACCGTTGGCCCCGCGCTGCTCACCGGACGAGCGGCCGCCGTCTTTTTTCATGAAGTATTCGGCCACCGCGCCGAAGGTCACCGTCAAAAAGACGTGTCCGAAGGGCAAACTTTCTCCAAGAAGGTCGGCGAACAGATCCTGCCTGCTTTTCTGAGCATCACCGACGACACCACTATGAAGAAGCTTGGCTCGCAGGACTTGCTCGGTTACTACCAGTTTGATGACGAAGGCGTGCCCGCGCAGCGCGTGACGCTTGTGGACCACGGCGTTCTAAAGAGTTTCGAAATGTCGCGTTCGCCGCTCGTGGGCTTTGCGCATTCGAACGGACACGGTAGGCGGCAGCTGGGAGCCACTCCCGTTTCACGGCAAGGCAATCTGATCGTCGAGAGCAGCAAGACCGTCACGAACGCGCAACTCCGCGCCAAGCTCATCGAATTGATCAAGGCCCAGGGCAAGCCGTACGGATTGTTGATTGACGATATCGCTGGCGGATTTACGTTTACTGGGCGCGGCCAGCCGCAAGCGTTCCAGGTTCTCCCATTAGTGGTCTACAAAGTTTTTCCCGACGGACGCCCCGACGAATTGGTCCGCGGAGTCGACATCGTCGGCACGCCGCTGGCGGCCCTGACAAAGATCGTCGCAACCGGCGACACCACCGAAGTGTTCAACGGTTATTGCGGCGCGGAGTCCGGCTCCGTGCCCGTCTCCGCAGCTTCTCCAGCAATCCTGACCTCCGAATTGGAAGTGCAGAAAAAAGAAAGTTCCACGGATCGGCCACCGATTCTGCCGCCACCCGCGCATGATCATGATGTTGTCGCAACGGGAGGCCAGCAGTGAGCGACGCACGAGGATTCCTGGCAGCATTCATTCTCGCAACCGCACTGCTCGGTGCGATACCTGCGGGCGCGCAAACCCAACAGGACAACGATCAGACACTCCGCGCCATGCGCGACGAAATGGCCCGGTCAAAGACCCGCCTCGACTTGCTGATTCCCGGCACCGACCAGCCCGTGCGCCCCTACTACGTCGAATACCGTTTACTCGACCTCGACGTTCGCGAAGTCGTCGCCGAATTCGGCGCTCTCTATTCCACCACGCACACGCGCAACCGCTTCATGAATGTAGCTGCGCGCGTCGGCAGCTACAAACTGGACAGCTCCAATTTTGTGAGCGACGACGGTTTCCGCGGCTTCATCGGCCCGACCGGCTCCGTAGGAATTGACCGCGACTACAATTCCCTCCGCCAGGATCTATGGATTGCCACCGATCAAGCTTTCAAAGAAGCAGTGGAGACGTACTCCCGCAAGCGCGCCTATCTCAGCAGTCTCGCGCGGCAATCGGACATTGACGATTTCTCGAAAACCGATCCGGTTCAGCTCATCGATCCTCTGGAGACGCCCGATTGGACTAATCGCAATTGGGAACAGGAAGCGCGCCAGGCCTCGGCAACCCTGCGGGTCTTTCCTCAGATCTACGAATCGCGCGTCACGTACTACCTCGTCTATGCCACCGAATATCTTCTGACCAGCGAAGGCACGGAAATACGCCAGAACCGCCGCTACGCAGCGATCGAAGCGGGCATGGATGCGCTTGCCGACGACGGCGTGCCCCTGCATCACTATTACTCAACGTACGCGCGGAGACCGGCGGACCTTCCCGGTGCGGATGCGGTTCGCAAGGCTCTGAACGTCGCGGGCAGCGAACTAATGGCCCTGCGCGTGGCTCCTACGGCGCAGGATTACACTGGGCCCGTGCTCTTCGAGGCTCGCGCTGCTGCGCCGCTTCTCGCGCAAGTGCTCGGACCTGCAATGAATGGTGCGCGGCCCCCGGTTTCCTTTACTCCCGTCATGGAACAGCTTCTCAGCGGTTTAGGCGGCAAGAGCGATTGGGTGACGAGGCTCGGTGCGCGCGTTCTTCCTGCGACCGTCACGCTCGTGGATGATCCCGGCGCGAAGGATTTCAACGGCGCGCCGTTGCTCGGCGGCTTCGGCGTGGACGACGAAGGTGTTCACGCGCAAAAGGTCACCATCGTCGAAAATGGCAACCTGAAGGGCGAACTGATGTCCCGGCGGCCCGGTCCGGACTTCGACCAATCCAACGGCCACGGCAGAGCCGCTTTCCTGAACGACGCCAATCCCACCATGAGCAATCTGGTATTCACCTCCACGGAAACGATTTCGCCTGCGGAGCTCAAGAAGAAATTTCTCGATGCCTGCGGCGCGGAAAAACTCCCCTACTGCCTGGTCGTGCGCGAGATGGATAATCCGACCTTGAGCCTGCTCCATCAGGAAGATTTCTCAGAACTGCTGGCCAGCTTCGGTGGCGGCGCGGGCACCGGCGATCGTCTCCCGCTGCTCGTGTATCGCATCTACCCGGATGACGGACGCGAAGAAATCATCCGCGGCACGCGCATCATCGGGCTGAACACGCGCGCATTGCGCAACCTCGCCGGCATCGGCAACGATAATTTCGTTTACAACTATATGCAGAGCCAGATAACCGGATTTGCCGGCACCGCGCTCGGGGCCTTCGGTTCCGCACAAAATGGGCTGCCTGCTTCCGTCGTGGCGCCCTCACTCTTCTTTGAAGAGTTGGAAGTGCGCGGCGCACGCGGCGAAGCCAAGCGTCTCCCGCTTCTGCCTCCTCCGCCGATGAGCGCCGGCAACTAACGAAGTTTTCTACGGATCGTTCGAAATGAACGAAATCACAAGACGCGGACTTATTTTTGGCGCGGCAACGGTCGCGGCCTGTGGTGTACTCGCCGGCGTGGAGCGCGCCTGCCTTTCCGCATTCGCCGACAACGACGAACCGGACGACGAGCCCGGCCACGTCAAGATCGTGAAGTTCTCCGACGCTGGCGCTCGGCTAGGCGCGTTCAGCGTTCCAAAAGTCCTTCATACCAACTCCGAATGGAAGACCCAGCTCACGGAATTGCAATACGACGTGACCCGCCGTGCGGCCACCGAGTTCCCTTACTCCGGGGCTCTTTACGGTCAGCACGCCCCGGGACTCTATCGCTGCGTGGATTGCGGCAACGCACTCTTCGATTCGAAATCGAAATTTGACTCTGGCACCGGCTGGCCCAGCTTCTGGGAACCCATCGCCAAGGAAAATGTTCGCGAGAAAAAAGACTTCAGCGTCGGCGTCCTGCGCACCGAAGTAAGATGCGCCCTTTGCAGCGCCCACCTAGGCCACGTCTTCACCGACGGCCCTGCTCCCACCGGCCTCCGCTACTGCATGAACTCCGCAGCTCTGCGTTTCATCGCCGCGGAAGGCCGGAAGCGCGATTCCGCGGCGATCGAAGGGAACTCCGCTTCCCCTTCTGCTTCCTGATCGAATCGCCTACTGCTTCACGTCCCCCAGAATTTCTTCGAAGTCATTGATGGAAATCCGGTCGATCTTGCCCTGAATGTTCGTATCGATCGTCTCGGTTGCGTGTGCGGCGGTGATATTTCCCATCTTGATGGTTTTGTCCCCGACGTGCGCATAGAGCGGGATGGCGTCCTTCCAACTTTCCGGCACGCCGCCGCGCGTCAGCTCGGCCTTGAGGTGGGTCTTGCCGTCCGCGGTGTAGTCCAGGGCCGAGTGGAACGTATATTGCGGCTCTCCTATGCCGTAAACGTATTGGTTGAAAAACCAATCCATCTTGTGATTTCCATCGGCATCCATCGACCGCGACATGTGCTTCTCAACGATGCCCTTGAAATCTTCCGTGGAAGCCGCTTTATTCTCGAACGTCTTGCAATAGTCCTGCATCATGTCCTTGAAATTGTGATCCGGGTCCGCGTTGCGCCCGTCCCACAACTGCATTCGCAGCATGTACAGCACGTACGCGCCCTTGGAATAAATCAAGTCCTGATACGATCCTTGCCCGGTCACCGAAGACATGATTCGTTCACCCATCCAGATCGGCCCCAGCGATGCAATCGTGTGGCCGTTGAGGTCTTTGTTGTGAAGCAGTTCTTTCTCTTTGCGCCACCGCGTCAGCGCTTCCTTCATGTTTTGGCGATACTGCACGTAAAGAATGCCGGAGAAGTCGGCAAATCCTTCCGAAAGCCACTGATCGTGGTAGCTCTTCCATCCGACTCGGTGGCCCCACCATTGGTGCGAGCTTTCATGCGCGCGGAAAAAATCCGTAAGCTGCACGCCGTCCGGAAGACCGATCTCGTGGCGCTGCGTCGCGTCGAGAAAGGAGGCGGACCACAAATAAATCAAGCCGGGCCAGCCTTGGCCGTACGAGTAGCTGATAGGAAGGCTGGTGACCGCGAGACGCTTGTAAGGGTAAGGACCATAGTAGGAAGAGAACAGCCGCATGGTATTGGCCATTTCCGCGCCCATGGTTTTGGCCATAGCGGAGGGCGTGAGAGAGCCTACCGCTCCCTGAACGGCGCCGGACTCAAAAATACGTTGGATCTGCGCCATGAGATCGTCCGGCTCCTTGTTGGCGTAAATATCGATTGCCACCTCGCCGGCCTTGTCGTTTACAACTTTGTAGTCACCGTAGGCAAAGCCCGCAACCGCAAGCGGAATCTCGCTCTTCCAGGTGGTGACGCGAGTGTTTCCGTCCACCGTATCGCTAGTCTTTTCTCCCGTCGCTACCAGCACCGTGTTTTTCGGACTGTGAAACGCCAGAGCAAAGTCGGCGCGCGCGGAGAAACTATTAGGCCGCTCCGGGTACCAGCCTGAACTCTCGCAAAAATAGTTGCCGCTCCCGGCTTTGCGAATTGCGCGCTTGCCTGCGTAATGAAATTCCAACGACTCTGCTCCCGCTGCTTGCAATGGTCGAGCGAGGATAACCGCAACATAATTCCCATAAGACTGGTAGCGATCCTTATTCTCGCGGGACTGATAAAAGGTAAGGGCGCCGCCGTGTGCGTCCTTGATCGAATCGACGCGGAGATTGGAGTCCAGATCGAAGATAAGAACGCTCTGGCCCGACAGCCGAGGATCGATATCCACGCGAGCGGTGGCATTCAGTTCAGCGCCGGAAGTAACCGAAGCATCGATGTGGTACGCGCGAATCGAGAAATCTTCCTTGGCTTCCGGATCCTTCCAGGCCTCGGCGCTTGTCTGCCGGCCCGCGGGAAACTTCATCCAGACATCGAAGTGTTTGAATGGTCCGACATCCACCCAGCGTCCAATTCCTATTTCCTCCGGGTCGAGCGCGTCGTCATGGAATTCCACCCAATCCTTGCCAGCCACCTTTAGATCGGCTAGGAAATACGCAGTTCGGGCGCGGTCCGCAGATAAAACTCCCTGAAACAATCGCGGCAAAGCGGCTTCGCCAAGGTCTTCGCGCGTCTTCTGTCGGTTCGCATACAGATCGTCGCTGGCAGGACCGGAAGGCTGCCACTTCGCCTGCTTCGCGACTTCTTCGAGCAGTCCATCCGTAAAGCTGAACGTCGCGTCCGTAAAGGTCATCGCCAACTTGTCCTGCTTTATGAACAGCTTCAGTTGTTGCGCCTCGATGGCGTTTGGCGGCTCAACCAGCACCGCGCCTTTCCCGTGGAACGCCGCTCCAAACGTGACCCCGTTCACTGGCAGCGTGAATTGAATTGTCCCGTCCGTCAGCAAAACGTGAATGCGATCGCGGCCGATTTCAATATTCTCCGCACGCGCAAACTTCGACGGGTCCATCGCCGGTGCGGACAACGCATTCCAAACCGCCGCCGGCGAAGCAGGCGGAGTCTGCGCACAAGTGCCGCCAACGACAGACACTGCAACCGTAGCTAGAAAAACAGCGCGAAGAATCATGGGGAAGGCTCCCGGTCCATCGCAAACGGTATCGTGTCTTTGTTTCCGCGGCAAGTACCCCGTAAGGAATAGCCTGGCTACGTCAAAATCGGAGCAAGCCATCGGTATGGCGTAGCACCTCTTCCCAGACGGAATGCCGCCAAGAGAATCGGCAAAGTTAAGGTAGTCTAGGCGGGCCGTGGTAACGATAACCCAAATCGAGGAAGGCCGCGAAAAAAAGCGCGCCGCGCTTTTGAGCGTGGGCTCCGCTCTTCTCTTGGTCTCTCTCAAGACGTTTCTCGTCGTACGCACGGGAAGCTTGGGAGTCCTCTCCGAAGCGCTGCATTCCAGTCTTGATTTGATTGCCGCGATCATCACGTTTCTCTCGATTCGAATGTCTGAACAGCCGGCCGATGAACGGCACCCCTACGGCCACGGCAAATTCGAAAACTTTTCCGCGTTCATGGAAACCGGCCTGCTTGCCCTGACCGCCTGCTACATCATCTATGAAGCCTTCGCGCGGCTTTTTTTCCGCAGCGTGCACATTCAGCCCAGCGTAACCGCCATCCTCGTGCTCCTCGTGGCGCTTTCCATTGACGTGACGCGGGCGCGAGCCCTCTCGCACGTCGCGAAGAAATATTCCAGTGACGCGCTCGAAGCCGACGCCTTGCATTTTTCCACCGACGTCTGGAGCACCATCGTGGTCATCGCCGGCATCGCGCTCGTCTGGGGCGGCGAAACCTGGAATGTGCCCTGGCTGGCGTACGCCGATGCTCTCGCGGGACTGGCCGTCGCCGCCGTAATCCTCTGGGTTGGCGCGCAATTGGGCCGTCGTACGCTGGACGCCTTGCTGGACGCCGCGCCCGAAGGCTTGCAGCAGGAAATCGCCCGAGCCGTGGCGCGCATGGATGGCGTGCTGGACGTGGACCGTGTGCGCGTCCGCCGCGCCGGCAATCGCCACTTTGTGGACGCTACCGTCAGCGTCCCGCGCACCGCCAGCCTCGAACAAGTCCATGCCCTGAGCGACGCCATCGAAAAGCGCATCGGCGAAATTGTCCCCTCTGACGTAATGGTCCACGCCGAACCCCGCGCCCCGCAGGGCGAGCATTTGTTCGAAGCCATTCGCGCGGTGGCCCAGCGCATGGGGCTGGCCATCCATGACGTCGGCGCGCTCCAACAGGACGGGCAGCTCTTCATCGAGCTGCATCTCGAAGTGGATGAAAATCTAAGCCTGCGCGACGCCCATCGCCAGGCCAGCGCCTTGGAAGAGGAAATTCGCGAACTGCGCGATGGCCCCGTGGAAGTCAACATCCACATCGAGCCGCTGGGACGGCACATCGCCACTCCCGACACCGGAATCGGCGAAATGAAGCAGCTCTCGCGGGCCGTCGAGGAATTTCTGAACGGCTTGCCCATGGAATTCGACGAGCTCGTGAACTGTCACGACGTCCGCGCTCGTCAGGTCGAGCACCACATTCTCGTCTCCTGCCACTGCACCATGAAGGGCGCGCTGCCCATCACCCAGATTCACGACGTGACCGCCGCCCTGGAAGATCGCGTGAAGGAAAAATTCCCGCAGATCAATCGCGTCACCATCCATCCCGAACCCTTCGAGGAAAAGTAGTAGTACAGGATTCATTCGGTAGCTCTTGAGCGTGAGCAATATCAGCGCAACGGAAGCTTCTATTGCGGGTGGTCCGCACGTCCCGCGAAAACCTGAGCCCCCATGGCGATCAAGGCTGGAAAGCAAACCAGCACATAACGCGGCTCCGGCGTTTCAAGCGTCGTCAGAAACGCCGTGCGCAGCACGATGAACAACACCAAAAACGCCACCGCAGGCCGAGCCGCCAAATTCGACCGCCAAAGCCACACCGCCCCCCACAAACCAAGTCCCCCATAAAACAAATTCAACACAAAAACCCCGATCGTGATTTCCTGATCGACAGGGTCGTCCTCCCGGGTTTGCCTCAGAGGAAAAACGTGCCCCGCAACCGGTATCAGTTCAATGCGCGGCGTGAACCAGATCGTGGCGGCACGCGCCGCCGGCAGCCAAAGATACGTCCGCAGCGGATGTCGCGCAGTGCGCTCCCGTGCCAGCGCGCCAAACTCCTGATCCTCTTCCGCCGTCAGCGTCAAATCATTGTTGTATTGTTCGAGAATGCCCGCGACGCGTTGTTTCTCTTCCGCAGTGTCAAACGCGCGCCCCGGAATCTGTTCCACATCGATAGACTCATCATTCAGTTTCCACGGCACCAGGTAGCAATCTTTCACGCGATACAGCCACGTTTTTTCCCAGGCCATGAAGCCATACGGCACCAGCTCCCCCGGCAAATTGGAATTCTTCGGCGCCAGAAATTGCGGCTCACCGAGTGTGATCAGATTGCGTATGGCCCACGGAGAAAGCACCATCAGGCAACCAAGCCCCATCGCCAGGCTCACCATCACCCAACGCTTGAAGTCCTGCAATCGAAACAACAATTCCCCAAACAGAACCACTGCGGCAATCAACAAAAGCGGCGTCTCTGGACGAAACAACGTTCCCATCCCCACGATGAGCCCCGCTCCCAGCGCCGAATATTCCGCGCTTCTCCCAAGGGGCAGGTGAGAACCCTTCCGGAGAAACTCAGGCTTATCAATTCGTCGCAGCGCCACAACAACCGCGCAGCAAGCCAGTGCAGTCCCAAAGACTGCGAACACTTCCGTCAACGCCACCGCGCAGTAATTAGCCGTGAAGGGACATAACACCGCAAGCCACAACGCTACGGGCCTCACGCGCGTGTTTGTTGGAATGCCTTCCGACGTGGCCGCCAGAAGCTCCGCCAGCCACGCAATCACCAGGCACCCAAGAAGGTCCACCCAGATTTGTGCCAGCATCACCCAAAGGCGCGCATCCGCCCCCGTGCGGCCCGTCAGCGCATAAACAATCGCAAGAAACGCCGGGTAGCCCGGCATGCGCAAGTCCACCGGCGTGACCGCGCCGCCCACGTCCATCGCGTAAACATGGTGCTTCAGCCAATTCGTGGCGATCTGTTCGTAAAGAATGGTGTCGCCGGAGTTGGCGGGATACTTCAGCACGAAAAACAGCCGCAGGCACAGGCCCGCGGCCAGAGCAACAACAGAATTCGAGAAAATTCGCTTCATCAATGCCACGCATCTTACAATAGTGCAGATGGAATGGAGCAGACGGACTCAGCCCCAGCCTGATATATTTTCCCTTCCGTGCTGCCAGGTTGAAAGGTGACATGAAGGAACGCGGTCCCATATTTTACGACGCGGAGCGCGTGCGCTGGCGCCGCACTCGCCGGGTCATGGAAGTCACCGGTGTGCTGCTGACGCTGCTGCTCGCGTATTTCTTTGTCACCATTGCCGTGAGCGTGGACCTGCCCGCCGGGCTTCTTCCCGACACCAAGCCCGGTTTTCACCCGCTGAAAGCGAAAAAGAAACCCCTCGCCGTTCGCGAAGGCCGGCGTCGCCGCGTCGCGAATCTGGGAACCGTGCCCGCCAGCTACGATCCCCTGCGCGCGGCATTTTTCGTCAGCTGGGACCCCAACAGCATGGCGTCCCTCAAGAGGCATTACAAAGACATCGACCTTCTGGTGCCGGAGCAATTGCACTCCGTCACTCCCGACGGCGCGATTACCGTGGTGGACTACGAGCGCGGACAGCAGCGCGTCAAAGCCTCCGCCGCGCAAGCCATCACCATCCTGAAGGAAGACAAGCTTCACCAGTGGATGAAGTCGCTCAATCCCCCCGTCGAAATTCCAATGATGGGCCTGGTCAACAACTATGACGGCACGACCTGGCGCATCAAGGAAATGGCCGACATGCTCGCGAATTCCACCGCGCGCGCGAGCCTGGTTCACGATCTCACCGATTACGCCGTGCAATCGCATCAGGCCGGCATCGTCGTGGACTTCGAAGAAGTTCCCGACAAGAGCCAGGACAATTTCCAAGAATTTTGTGCCGCGCTCGCCGCTGCCTTGCATGGCGTCGGCGTCAAGCTGATGATCGCACTTCCCGCGCGCGACGACGCCTACGACTACGAATTCTTCGGCAAGCAGGCCGACGCCATCGTGCTCATGAACTACGATGAGCACTGGCTGACCTCCGGCCCCGGTCCCATCGCCTCTCAGGATTGGTTCGTCGAGAATCTCCGCCAGATCCTCGAAGTCGTGCCCGCGCGGAAAATCGTAGTGACCATCGGTAACTATGCCTACGACTGGCCTGAGGTGGGAAAAAAGGCCAAGGAGTCCGCGGAATCGCTCACCATTCAGGATGCTCTGCTGCACGCTTACGAATCGGAAACGCCGGTGGAGTTCGATCCCGTCTCCCTGAACCCCCACTATTCCTATTCCGACGAACACAACCACGTGCACCAGGTTTGGATGCTCGACGCCGTGACCGCCTACAACGAACTGCGCGCCAGCGAACGCTTGGGCGTCCAGGGCACCGCGCTCTGGCGGCTGGGTTCTTCGGACACGTCCATGTGGCCCATCTGGGATGCCACGCGCCCCGATGATGCGACTCGTCAAAAAATCGCGGATCTTCCGCCAGGGCCCGACCTGATTTTCGAAGGCGAAGGCGATGTCTGGCATTTCATTGACACGCCAAAGCACGGAAGCCGCTCTTTTACCTACGATGCCGCTACGGATCTCTTCACCAGCGAAAAATATGATGCTTACCCGCTCTCCTACCACATCGATCAGCTCGGGGCGGCATCCAAAAAGCTTGCCATCACCTTTGACGACGGCCCCGACCCCGCCTGGACTCCCAAAGTCCTCGACGTCCTCAAGCAAAAAAATGTGCCCGCCACATTCTTTGTGATCGGCGTGGAGGCTAGCCAATGGCCGAATATCCTAAAGCGCGAATACGCCGAAGGCCACGAAATCGGCAACCACACCTACACGCACCCGTCCTGGGACGACGTCTCGCCGACCCAAATCCGCTGGGAACTGAATCTCACCCAGCGGCTCATCGAAAGTACCTTGGGCGTGAAGTCGATTTTGTTCCGCCCGCCCTTCGGCATTGATCATCAGCCCGAATATGCCGAGGAAGTCGCCCATCTTCCTCTCGCCCAGGACATGGGCTATCTCATCATCGGGCAGAAGATTGATCCGCACGACTGGAAACAGGAAAACGGGAGGCAGGTTCCGGCGGCGGAGATTGCAGACAACGTCATCAGCCAGGCCGGCGACGGCAACATTATTCTTTTTCATGATGGCGGCGGGGACCGCACGCAGACTATCGCCGCCCTTCCTCAAATCATTGACAAGCTTCGGGCCCAGGGCTACGGCTTTGTCTCCGTCCCCGACCTCATCGGCAAGACCCGCGCGCAGGTCATGATTCCTCTCTCGAGGGAAGAGCAATTCGAAGCTCGCGCGGACGGCTTCATTTTCGGCATCTATCACTGGGCCAGAATGAGCATCGCCACGATCTTCATCCTCGGCATCGTGCTGGTCAGCGGACGTGCGCTGATCATCGGCATCCTGGCGCTCATCGAAAAGCTGCGGCCCGACCATGCCGTGATGTCCGATCCGCCGCCGAGCGTCACGGTGCTTATCCCCGCGCACAACGAAGAAAACGTGATCGTCCAGACCGTCACGTCCGTCCTGCGCTCGGATTTCAACGATTTGCAAATCATCGTCGTGGATGACGGTTCCGCCGATAAGACCGGTGAGCTTCTGGACGCGAATTTCTCGCAGGAACCTCGGGTGCGCATCATTCATCAAGTGAATCGCGGAAAAGCGGCGGCGTTGCGTCTGGCCTTGTCCCTGGCGGAGACCGACGTCCTCGTCACCATTGATGCGGACACGGAAATAGAATCGGACGCCATCCGCAAGCTAGTGCGCCATTTTTCGGATCCCACCGTTGGCGCCGTCGCCGGCAACGTCAAGGTCGGCAACCGCTCGCGCTGGCTGACCCGCTGGCAGGCCCTCGAATACATCACCAGCCAGAACATGGAGAAGCGCGCCTTTGACCTCTTGAACTGCATCACCGTGGTACCGGGAGCACTCGGTGCGTGGCGCAAGAAGGCCATCGAGGACGCGGGCGGCATCACCGCCGATACCGTCGCCGAGGACGCCGATTTGACCATCGCCATTCGCCGGCTCGGCTGGCGCGTCAGCTACGACGAAGAAGCCATCGCCTGGACGGAAGCACCGGAAAAAGCCGGCCAGCTCATCCGCCAGCGCTTCCGCTGGACCTTCGGCACCCTGCAATCCTTCTGGAAGCACAGCGACACGCTCTTTCGCCCGAAATATGGCACGCTCGGTTCGATCGCCCTTCCCAACATTTTTGTCTTTCAGCTCGCTCTTCCCCTCATTTCGCCGATCATCGATTTTTTGTTCTTTGGTTCTGTCGCCATCTGGGCGCTGGAAAAGTGGCATGTGTCCTGGCTGCCTCAAATCCATTCCACCAACGACGACTTGCTGCGCTCGGTTCTTTTCTTCCTCGGTTTTCTGCTCATTGACATACTCACCTGCGTGGTAGCTTTCGCTCTGGAGCGCAAAGAAGATTGGACCCTGCTCATTCCCGTGCTCCTACAGCGCTTCTACTACCGCCAGCTCATGTACGTCGTTCTTTTCCGCTCCGTGAAGGAAGCCGTCAGCGGCCGCCCGGTAGGCTGGCGCGGCGTCGAGCCGGAAATCCCGCCGAACGCACCCAAAGCTCCTGCAAAGCCTGCGCCCGCACCGGTCGAAGGCAATTGAGCCTGCTCACGCCTCCTTCGAGCGTCCGTCTCATTTCTTGGGTGTGCCTCACTTGCCTGCCAACATCCCACGCCGCGCGTTTTTGAAAGCTTCGGCCACGGCTGGCGCTAGCCTCCTCCTTCCTTTTTACTTTCTCGGAATCCCGCGAACGCCAAGGACTTCACGCTCGGTGACGCCCGCGCCATTTTCACCCAACGCCTGGTTGGAGCTTTCCTCGACTGGCGAAGTAAAAATCTGGTGCGGCAAATCCGAGATGGGCCAGGGCGTTCGAACCGCGCTCCCCATGATCGTCGCTGAAGAGCTTTGTTGCGATTGGCGCCGCGTTCAGGTCGTTGAAGCCGATCTTGATCCCCAATACGGCAATCAACTCACCGGCGGAAGCCTGAGCGTTCGAACCTCCTACGAAACTCTCCGCAAAGCCGGCGCCTCTGCCCGCGAAATGCTCATCTCCGCCGCAGCCATTGAATGGAATGTCCGTCACTCCGAATGTCACGCCGAAAATGGCTCCGTCCTTCATCCCAAGACCAGTCGAAATCTCGCGTTCACGGAACTCCTCTCCGCCGTAGCCTCCTTGCAGCCTCCCGCCGATCCGCCTCTCAAAAAACAAGCCGATTTTCAGATCATCGGCAAATCCACTCCGCGCACGGACACGCTGCAAAAAATAAATGGCGCCGCGCAATTCGGCCTCGACGTCCGCGTTCCCGGAATGTTGGTCGCCTCCGTCGAGCGTAGCCCCGTCTATGGCGGCACGCCCCGCCGTTTCAACGCCAGCGAAGTCAAATCCGCTCCGCGCGTTCGCGCCGTCTTCGAACTCAAGTCCATCCACCTCACCCATCAATTCGGCGAAACCTCCGGCCCCGGCAGCCGCAACTACAGCTGCGCAGGCGTCGCCGTTGTCGCCGATTCCACCTGGGCCGCGCTCGAAGCCCGCAAGCTTCTCAAAGTGGAATGGAACGAAACTCCCTCGGCCGCCGAAAGCACCGCTAGCCTCCGCGAAAAAATGCTTCGGCTCACGTCCCAGCCCTGCCCGGTCATTCGAAACGACGGCGACTTCGAGAAAGCCCACGCCGCCGCATCCAAGAAAATCGAAGCCGCCTACGAACTTCCTTTCCTCGCCCACGCCACCATGGAGCCCATGAACTGCGCCGCTCACTTCCGCGATGGCGAATGCGAACTCTGGGCGCCCACGCAAGTTCCCGCGGCCGCCGCGGATTCCGTCGCTCAAGCCCTCGGCATTCCGCGCGATCGCGTCAAAGTCCACATCACTTTCATCGGCGGAGGTTTTGGCCGCCGCCTCATTCAGGACTACGCCGTCGAAGCCGCGCTCATTTCCCGCGAAGCCGGCGCGCCCGTCCAGGTCGTCTGGACGCGCGAGGACGACATCCGCCACGATTTCTATCGCCCCGCCGCGTACCACGCATTCCGGGCAGGCCTCGACGATCGCGGAAACCTCCTCTCCTGGCGTCACCGCGGCTCTTCACCCTCCATCGAAACTTTTTACAGCGGCACCGGGCTTTCTCCACAAGCCGCCGCGCAGGTCGACTCCCTCGACTTCCCGGCGCTCTTCATCCCGAATTTTCGCCTCGAATTCGCCATCTCCGAATCTGGCATGCCTCTCGGCTACTGGCGCTCCGTCGATGCTTCCGGGAATCAGTTCGCCATCTCAAGTTTTTTCGACGAAGCCGCCCACGCCGCCGGCCGCGATCCCGTCGAATTCCTCCTTGCCACTCTCGGTCCGCCGCGGAAAATCGGCGTGCGAGATGAAAGCATCGACGTCGGCCGCCGCCGCGCCGTCATCGAACTCGCCGCCGAGAAATCAAATTGGCATCAGCCACTGCCCGCGGGCCGTGGCCGCGGCATCGCCGCCGCTTCCGGGTGGGGCAGCTACGTCGCCCACGTCGCCGAAGTCACCTGCGATGCAAAAAAAGGCACTCTCCGCGTCGATCGCATCGTCTGCGCCATCGATTGCGGCACCGCCGTGAATCCTCTCGGCGTGCAAGCCCAAATGGAAGGCGCCATCAATTTCGGCCTGGCGCAAACCTTGAAAAGCGCCATCACCGTCAATCGCGGCCGCATCGACCAAAGCAATTTCCACGATTACCAAGTCCTGCGCATGAGCGACGCCCCCGCGCAAATCGACGTCTACATCGTGCCCAGCGCCGACGCGCCCGGCGGCTGCGGCGAACCCGGCGTCCCGGCTGTCGCCCCCGCCGTCGCCAACGCCATCTTCGCCGCCACTAGCAAGCGCATTCGACACTTGCCGATTCACGCGGCCGATTTGCGCTCCGGCTAAATGATTTTTTGTGGATTTTCATCTAGACGAGCAGTTGTTGTAGGATATCGTTCTGCAAGAGGGAGGACACCATGGCCACTACTTTTACCCTGAACGGCAAACCACAAACCGTCGACGTCAGCCCGGACATGCCCTTGCTCTGGGTGCTTCGCGACACGCTCAACATGACCGGCACCAAATTCGGCTGCGGCATGGCGCTCTGCGGCGCCTGCACCGTGCACGTCAACGGCGAAGTCGCGCGTTCCTGCATCACCGCGATCTCCAGCGTCGCGGGCAAGAAAGTCACCACCATCGAAGGTCTCTCCGCCGATGGCAGCCATCCCGTCCAGCAGGCCTGGATGGAGGAAGACGTTCCACAATGCGGCTACTGCCAGTCCGGGCAGATCATGTCCGCCGTCGCGTTGCTTTCCAAAAAACCCAAGCCCACCGACGCCGACATTGACGACGCCATGAGCGGCAACATCTGCCGCTGCGGCACCTACCAGCGCATCCGCAAGGCCATTCATCGCGCCGCCGGGATGCAGTCGAAGGCGTAAAGCTCAATCAGCAGCAAAATTTCTCTTCAACCGTTTCGCTCGCAGTCCATATCGAGGTGTCCCATGGCAACAGCTTCCGTCGTAAACCGTCGTGAATTCCTCAAGACCGGCGCCGCTGGAGGTGTGGTCCTCGTCATCGGCTTCCATCTTGCTCCGCGCGCGTTTGCCGATCAGGCCGAAGGGCAGGAAAAGAAGATTCCCAATCCCTTCGACGCCTGGGTCCGCATCCGTCCAGACAACCACGTCACCCTCATTCTCGGCAAATCAGAAATGGGCCAGGGCATCATGACCTCTCTCCCCATGATTCTCGCCGAAGAGATGTGCCTCGATTGGAAGAATGTGGAGGTCGAGCAAGCCCCCACCAATCCGAAAATCTATAGTCACGGCACCGGCGGCAGTGGCAGCGTTTCCAGTTCCTGGCTACCCTTGCGCCAGGCGGGCGCGGCGGCGCGCGAAATGTTGGTTTCTGCCGCGGCCGCCCACTGGAACGTCAGCCCGGACACCTGCAAAGCCCAGGACGGTGGCGTCCTCCATGGCTCGCGCAAGAATTTTCTCACCTACGGCGAACTGGTTTCCGACGCCGCGAAACTTCCCATCCCGGACTTCAAAACCGTTCCCCTCAAGAATTCCAGCGAATTTACCATTGTCGGCCATGACACGCGTCGCTTCGAAAGTCGCGAAAAGGCCACGGGCGCTGCAAAATTCGGCCTCGATTCCCGCGTGCCCGGTATGCAGTTCGCTGTCATCGCCCGCTGCCCGGTCTTCGGCGGAAAACTGAAATCGTTTGACGCCGAGAAAGCCAAAGCCGTCCCGGGCGTCCGCGACGTCTTCCCCATCGATCCCGTAGCGCAAGGCGCGTTCACTGCCGGCGGCGTCGCCGTCCTTGCCGATAATTCCTGGGCTGCCATCGAGGGCCGCCAAGCGCTGCAGATTTCCTGGGAAGAAGGCCCCGCCGCTTCGGAATCCTCCGCCTCGCTCCATCAACAGTTTCTGGACAACGCTGCTAAGCCCGGAAAAGTCGTCCGCAACGATGGCGACGCCGGCGCTGCCCTGGACGGCGCCGCGAAAAAAATCGAAGCCATCTACGAGCTTCCCTTTGCCTGCCACGCCACCATGGAGCCGATGAACTGCACCGTGCACATCCGCCCGGACGGCGCGGAGGCCTGGGTACCGACGCAAGCCCCGCAGTGGGCGCAAGCGGTGATCGCCGGAGTTTCGAAACTCCCTCCGGAAAAAGTCATCGTGCACACTACGCTGATGGGAGGCGGTTTTGGCCGGCGCTACCAGGCCGACTTCGTCATGGAAGCGGCGCAAGTCGCCAAAGTGTCCGGCAAGCCTGTCATGGTTTTCTGGACCCGCGAAGACGACATGCAACACGGCTTCTATCGCCCCGCTTCCTATCACCACTTCTCGGGTGCGCTGGACGCCAAGGGCCATCTCGCCGCCTGGAAGCATTTTCAGACTTCCACTTCGATTGACGCGATGTGGAGTCCCAAGGGAAAGGAGACCCCGGAGAATTCCGAATTTGCCACCGCCGCGTTCATTCCCTATCAAACGTCCAACTACCGCCTCGAATACACGGTCGCGAAATCGTCCGTTCCGCGTGCCTGGTGGCGCTCCGTCGAGCACTCGTCCAGCGGCTTCGTGGTCGAATCGTTTGTGGATGAACTCGCGGCGGCCGACGGCGTCGACCCGTTGGAATTTCGCCTGCGCCTCATCGGAGATGATCGCAAAATCCCCGACTTCACCAACCCGAAAGAGGGCAAGCCGCTCGACACCGCGCGCCTCAAAAATGTTTTGCGCCTCGCGGCGGAAAAAGCCGGATGGGGCAAGCCACTCCCGAAGGACGTTTATCGCGGCATTGCCGGATATTTTTCCTTCGAGAGCTACACCGCCGCCGTCGTCGAGGTCAGCTTCAAGGACAAAGAAATGCGAGTGCAGCGCATCGTCTACGCCGTGGACTGCGGCCGCCCCATCAATCCCGAAGGCGTGCGCGCGCAAGTCGAAAGCGCCGCCATCTACGCGCTTTCCGCATCCTTGCACGACGCCATCACCATCAAGGGAGGCCGCGTCGAGCAATCAAACTTCAACGACTACGGGATGCCGCGCATCCACGAGGCTCCAAAAACCGAAGTCCACGTGGTCATGAGCACGGAAGAACCCACCGGCATCGGCGAGCCCGGCTTGCCCGTCGTGGCTCCTGCCATGTGCAACGCGATTTTCGCCGCAACCGGAAAACGCCTTCGCCGCCTCCCGATTCGCGCCGAAGACCTGGCGTAGACTGATTCCTTTAGAAGTAACCGCTCACGCAGGAGAAAAACAGCCTCTTTCTCTTGCCGAGAACTGAAATCTGATTGCTGACAACCGGCTTTGTTGCAGAATATCGTGTGCCCCTGAGTTCCATCTATCTCGCAGCCATCCCCTTTGCGATTTGGTTTTATCTCCTTCTTGCGCGCGGCTCCTTCTGGAAAGTCCAGGAAGACGACACCTCACCGCAGCCACTCGAACACTGGCCGCGCGTCGTCGCCATCGTTCCCGCGCGCAACGAAGCGGAAACCATCGCCCGCGCCGTCGGCGCATTGGCCAAGCAGGACTATCCCGGCGAATTCTCGATCGTCGTCGTGGATGATCACAGCGAAGACGCCACAGCCGCACTCGCACTGCATGCCGCCCAAGAATCCGGCGCAACAAACCGCGTGCGCATTCACGTAGCCGCTCCGCTTCCGTCTGGATGGACCGGAAAACTCTGGGCCTTGCAGGAAGGCCTTTCCCTGGCCGCAGGGAAAGCGCCCAAATTTTTCTGGTTCACCGATGCCGACATCGTCCACGCGCCAGATACGTTGCGGCGCCTGGTTTTCCGCGCGGAACGAGATTCGCTCGACCTCACCTCTCTCATGGTGCTGCTGCAGGCCAAGACATTTCCGGAACGCCTGCTGATTCCGCCGTTTCTCTATTTTTTCCTGATGCTCTATCCCCCGCGGTGGATCGCCGACGCGAACGCGAGCACCGCAGGTGCCGCGGGCGGATGCATTTTGCTCGGACGCGGCGCACTCGAACGCATCGGCGGAATCGCCGCCATTCGAAACGAAGTCATTGACGATTGCGCGCTCGCTCGCGCCGTAAAAAAGTCCCGCGGAAAACTCTGGATGGGCGTCACCCGCGCCAGCGTCAGCCTCCGCGAATACCACACCTTCGCCGAAATTCGCGACATGATCGCGCGCACCGCCTTCGCCCAACTCCGCCATTCCGCCGTGCTCCTCGTTGCCACACTCGCCGGCCTCTTCGCGACCTTTTGGCTGGGGTGGATTCTCTTCCTCACGGGAAACGATCCCGCCTGGATCATGGCCAGCACCGCCATTTCCATAGCGACCACAACGTTTCTGCTGACCGTATCGTTTTATGACCTCTCCCCGCTTTGGTCCTTCACTCTTCCGCTCGCCGCTGCCTTCTACGCTTACGCCACCTGCCTCTCCGCCGCCCGCCACTACTTTGGCCGCGGCGCCCAATGGAAAGGCCGCTCCCAAGCGAGGCGCTGAAACCAGTCCGCATCGAGCCGCATCCAAATTTATAGTCTTACGCATCGGAATTTGTTATCCTGCGCAAAGGTGAAGTACAGGGCTGTATCCCGCATTCAGGGAACGGCACCGGAGGCCACCATGAGCGTTGTCCCGCAATCCGGGAACGGAAAAGTCACCGTGCCCGAACTTCTCCAGCGCAAACCGCACGCTACTGGGTCCCTATCCAACTCAAAGAAAATTACCTGCCTCACGGCTTACGACTATCCGACGGCGCGGCTGCTCGACGAAGCCGGCGTGGACGTCATCCTCGTCGGCGATTCGCTCGGCATGGTGGTGCTCGGCCACGAAAACACGCTGTCCGTCACCATCGACGAAATGCTCCATCACACGCGCGCCGTGCGCCGCGGAACCCGCCGCGCGCTGCTGGTGGCGGACATGCCCTACGGCAGCTATCACACGGACATGGCGGAATCTCTCCACAACGCCATGCGCTTCGTGAAAGAAGCCGGCGCCGAAGCCGTGAAAGTCGAAGGCGGCGAACGGCGCCTCGAACTGATATCGCGGCTGACCGAAGCGGAAATCCCCGTGATGGGCCACGTCGGCTTGACGCCGCAATCCGTAAACGCGCTCGGCGGCTATCGCGTACAGGGCAAAACTGTGGACACCGCCGAAGTGCTGATTCGCGACGCGCGCGCCGTGGAAGCAGCAGGAGCCTTCGCCGTGGTTCTGGAAGCCATGCCGCGCGAGCTGGCGGCGCAAATCACGCGCGAATTGCGCATCCCCACGATTGGCATCGGCGCTGGCCCCGATTGCGATGGCCAGATTCTGGTGGTGCACGATCTGCTCGGACTCACCTTTGGTACGACGCCGAAATTTGCGAGACAGTACACGAACGTCGGGAAAATGATTTCCGCCGCGGTGCGCGAGTATTCTGACGATGTGCGCGGCGGAATGTTTCCATCCGATGGGGAGTCCTACCATGCGGCGCAGATGGCCACGGAGCAGAAAGAAGCGCCGGTGAATAGTGACGGCGATTGGTAGAAAGCGAACCACCAAGGAAGAATCAAAAGCGGATTCCTCGCTTTCGCCTGCGCAGCGTGCACGCTGCAAGCAGGACAGGCTCGGAATGGCCTTCAACTAAGCTTTGCAAGTGGAGGGGAAGATGACGCCCGAAGAGATGCGCCAGTTGTACGACTACAACGCGTGGGCCAATCACCGCTCGCTCGACGCCGCGTGCAGCCTTACAGCGGAGCAGTTTGTTAAGCCGCTGGGTTCCAGCTTCGGCTCCGTTCGTGACACGCTCGCGCATATCTACGGCGCGGAATGGATTTGGCTGGAGCGCTTCCAGGGCCGCTCGCCGGCTTCTCTCCCGGACACCACGCAATTCAAGGATGCCCCCAGCCTGCGCGAGCGCTGGAGCGAACACGAGGCGCGCCTGCTCACATTCGTCCGCGGGTTGAACCAGGGTGACCTCGACCGCGTGATGGAATACAAAACGTTGAAGTTCGGCGTTTACCGAAACCCGCTGTGGCAATCCATGCAGCATGTCGTGAATCACGGCAGCTATCACCGCGGCCAGGTCACCACGCTGTTGCGGCAGCTCGGTGCGCAGCCCATCCCGACCGACCTTATGCACTTTTATCGCGAGCGCGCCACCGCTGCCGGCGCATGATTTCGAGCGCCTACCCTTCCAAGTGGAAACCATCCGAACCATTGCCTGGATGAAGGAGCTGGCGCGGCAAGCGCACGCGGAAAGCCGCATCATCGGCCTGGTCCCGACTATGGGCGCGCTCCATCGCGGACATGTGGCGCTCATCGAACGCGCCAAGCGGGATTGCTCGCCGGTGATCGCCTCGATTTTCGTGAATCCCAAGCAGTTCGGCCCCAACGAAGATTTTTCCAAATATCCGCGCACCTTCGACAAAGACAAGGAAAAGCTCGAGCAAGCCGGTGTGGATGCGTTATTTGCTCCTGAAGCGCCGGAAATCTATCCCGCGGAATTTTCCTCCTACGTGAACGTGGATGGACTCAGCGATCGCCTCGAAGGCCGCTCGCGCCCCGGCCATTTTCGCGGCGTCGCGACGGTCGTACTCAAACTTCTGCAAATCGTTCAGGCGGATTTTGCTTATTTCGGACGTAAGGACGCGCAGCAGTCGCGCATCATCCTGCAGATGGCGCGCGACCTGAATCTCAACACGGATATCGTCGTCTGTCCCATCGCGCGCGAGCCGGACGGCCTCGCGCTGTCTTCACGCAACGCGTACCTGAACCCGGACGAACGCAAGGCCGCCACCGTCTTGCATCGCGCTCTGGACGCCGCAAGAACCGAGCTTCTCGCCGGAGTCCGCGACGCGCTCCAACTGCAAGCCGTTCTTCACCGCACACTCGGAACAGAGCGCCTTGCCAAGGTGGATTACGCCGATATCGTGGACGCACACTCGTTCGAGCCCGTCACGCGCATCAGCAAAGCCTGTTACATCCTCCTCGCCGTCTTCATCGGCAAAACCCGCCTGATCGACAATCTCTTCATCGAGCCTCAGCCCGCAGCCCCGGACGAACTCGAGATTCAGTTTTAGCAATCTCAAGAGGCGCGACCTGCCCCCCGACAACATCCGGGCAGACTTCAGGCGGGCCCTACAGGATTCCCACAGCTATCGTGCGAGATAGCTTGGATTTGTACGGCTTGCAAATTTACGAGTGCGGATGGAGCGAGACGATTGGGTGAGCCCCCTAGTTTCTTGCACGTGTTGCTGATAAAGGCCCCCTGTGCCGCAAGCGCTTGTTGCGTTGCGTTCCATCAAGATGCGGCGCCCGCGGGGGCTATTTCCCGGAGATGGTTCTTAGGACTTCAGCGGGATGCCCTTTGGCTTTGACGAGGGGCCAGACCTCTTCGATCTTGCCGTCTTTGCCGATCAGGAACGAACTGCGCACGATTCCCGTGTAGGTGCGGCCCATGAACTGTTTCTTCTGCCAGGCGCCGAACTTTCCGATCGCTTTATGGTCGGGATCGCTGAGCAAAGGGAAATTCAGTTTTTGTTTTTCCTTGAAGGAGGCGAGCGCTTTGACGGGATCGGCGCTCATCCCGAGGATGGCCACGCCGTGCTGGTCGAATTCCGGCTTTGCGTCACGAAACTCGGACGCTTCAATCGTTCAACCGGAAGTGTTTGCTTTGGGATAAAGGAAGAGCAAGACGCGTTGGCCCGCGAAATCCTTCAAGGACACTTCCTTGCCGTCGTCGGCTAGAAGATTGAAGTTGGGGGCTTTGGCGCCGATTTTGAGCATGAGAGTTTCCTCGCGTGGAATCTTGAAAGCTTAGCAGAATCAGGAACGGACGGCTTCGGAACGCCGTCACGACAAAAGAAAGGGCTGGCCGGCGCTACAAGTCCAAATTGCTAGTAGTCATGAGCGCGAATCCAAGAAGTCAGTTCGTCGCGGACGGAGAAGGCCGCGCCGGAAGCGAAGCGAGCGGTCATGTCGTAGGCGACGACCTCCAGAGGAATGCCTCTGTAGACGAAGCGGCCGTCGACAAACCCCTGAACATAGGCGCGGGCGAACCGCGCAACGCCAAGCTGGCGATATTGTTCTGCATGCACGAGCTCATGAAAAAGCAGAGTAACGTCGAGCCGGCCGCGACGAACGAGGACGCAATTGTCGAACGTAATACCGGAAACGCCCGTGAAATCGAAGTCCAGCCGGAAACCCCCCAAGGCCAATACTTTTTTGACAAACCGCAACAAGGCCGGTTGGCCCAAGTTGTCGACCATTCGGATGAGCACGCCGGAGAGCAAATCGTCGTGATAGTGGCGAGCGAGTGCCGAACGTTCTTCGGCGGACAAAGGGCGCGCATGACGAATGTGCCAAGCATGTTGCGCGTAAATCCAAGCCTGCGCAAGGAGCGCGCAGACCGGTACGAACGATCTGGCGACGATCACGTTGCTTCTGCAAGGAGTTTCTTGACGATGTCGTTGACGGACTGCGGGTTGGCTTGGCCGCGCGTGGCTTTCATGACCTGGCCGACGAAAAATTTGAAGACGCCTTCGTTGCCGGATTTGAATTTGGCTACGTTGTCGGGATTCTTGGCGATGACTTCGCGCGCGGCTTGCTCGATGGCGGCGTCGCTGACGTGTGCTCCCAGGCCTTCGGCGGCGACGATTTCCGCAGCGCTGCGGCCGGATGCGAACATGGTGGCGAACACTTTCTTTCCGATGGCGCCGGTGATCTGGCTGGACTCGACAAGCTTCACCAACTCCGCGATTGCGGCGGGTGAAACAGGACTCGCGTCAATTTCCTTGCCGGAATCTTTCAAGCCGCGAAGCAGTTCGGTTTGCATCCAGTTGGCGGCGGCTTTGCCCGGGGCTCCGGCTTTTACGACGGCTTCGAAATAGTCAGCGAGAGCTTGCGTGCTGGTGAGCACTTCGGCGTCGTACGCCGTGATGGCGTAGGCGCTGACAAAGCGCGCGCGCTTGGCTTCCGGCAGTTCGGGGAGCGTGCGGCGGACGTCGCTGCGCCAGGCTTCGCTGATGTGCGCGGGGAGCAGATCCGGCTCCGGGAAATAGCGGTAGTCGTGGGCTTTTTCCTTGGAGCGCATGGAAACCGTGTGGCTCTCTGCCTGATTCCACAGCCGCGTCTCCTGCGAGATACGACCGCCGGATTCGAGCACGCCGATGTGGCGTTCGATTTCGTACTCGAGTGCTTTTTGCAGGTAGCGGAAGGAGTTCAGGTTTTTGACTTCGACCTTGGTGCCGAATTCCTTCGCGCCGCGCAGCCGCACACTCACGTTGGCGTCGCAGCGGAGCGAACCTTCCTCCATGTTCACGTCGCTGACGCCGGTGTAGAGCAGGATTTGCCGCAGCGTGGTGAGGTAGGCGTACGCCTCTTCCGGCGTGCGCATGTCCGGCTCGGAAACGATCTCGCTGAGCGGCGTGCCGCAGCGGTTGTAGTCAATGTATGCCTTGGTGGCGGATTGCGAGAAGCCTTCGTGAAGATTTTTCGCGGCGTCCTCTTCCAAGTGCAGCCGCGTGATGCCGATGCGCTTCCTTGCCCCGCCGACTTCAATTTCCAGCCAGCCGCCGGTCGCCAGCGGCAATTCGTACTGCGAAATTTGGTAACCTTTGGGCAGATCGGGATAGAAATAGTTTTTCCGCGCAAAGCGTGAGTGATCGTGTACCGTGCAGTTCAGCGCCAGCGAAGCGCGCATGGCCATCTCCACGGCGCGCTTGTTCAGGACGGGAAGGGTTCCAGGCAGCCCCAAGCACACGGGGCACACGTTCGTATTCGGCGGATCGCCAAAGCGCGTCGAGCACCCACAGAAAATCTTTGTCCTGGTGAGCAGCTGGACGTGGACTTCCAGTCCGATGACCGGCTCGTATTTCGCCAGCACTTCCGGAGCGAGGGACGTTTCCTCTGGTGTGGATTTCGCCATAACGGAACGAAGAGTATAGCATCGGCCGGTTTCGGTGGTCAGTTGTCAGTTTTCCGTAGGAGAAGAAGTGTTGGGGGTGTGAGGAAACTGGCGGAGGTAAGCAGCGATGGCGTTTCTGGCGGTGATGGTGAGATTCGAGGGCAGCTCGCCAAGCGGAAACCAGCTGACCGCGCGTGTTTTTTCCGGCTCAAAGTTGCGGGCTTCGCCCGCGAGGACTTGTCCAAGGTAGGCCGGCGAAACCCAATGCTGCCCTTCGTGAGGCAGATGATGATCGGTGACGCAGAGTAGGCGGACGAGACGGATTTCGAGGCCGACTTCCTCGCGGGTCTCGCGGACAGCGCATTGCTCCAGCGTCTCGAGATAGTCGACCTTGCCTCCGACAATGCTCCAGCAGCCCGCTTCGGGCGGCCGCTCTCGGAGAGTGAGCAGGACGCGGCCGGCTTCATCCACCAGGAGGACACCCACGCCGACGCGGGGATGGGGATGGTCGTTGTGCGGCCGTGCAATTGCCATTGGTCGTTGCCGTCGTGCGATGCCAGGTCAATCCGATTGACGCGACGCGGCGGGTTGCATGGACACTCCTAACGCCGGGAACATGCGCTCGGCAAGAGCGAACCCGCCGAAAAGCAAAGTAATGTAGAAAGCGTCGCCGCCGAGCGTGTTCCAGAAGAGCGGGATGCCGGCGATGTAGCAAACCAAGAGGCCGGAAGCGGTGTGCGGGTAGCCGCCGAGGAATTGCCACACCGCGAAGTTCGTGACGATGAAAAACTGAATCGCTCCGAGCAGCGTAGCGAGGCTGATACGCCCGATCGTGCGGCGATCGCGCAGCCAGAGCCCGATGCCAACGTTGATGAGGAAACTCGCGTAGACGATGGGCATCAGTTTGTGGAAGCCAACGAAGGCGTCTCCTGCAAACAGCGCCAATAGCGGGAAAAGGAACGCGAGCCTGCGGTCGTGCAGCGCGGCGCCGGAAAAAAGCGCCATCGCGCCCACCGGCGTGAAATTCCATGGATGCGGCGCGATGCGCGAAGCCGCGGCGAGAACAATCAAGACGAGAGCCAACAGCGTGCGGTAGAGCAGGTTTTCTTTTTGAGAGATTTCACCGTTCATTTTTTGCTTCCTCCAGTTCAGGCAATAAATCGCAAAACACAAAGCCATCGCGGTTGACGACTTCTCCCATTCGAACCGCGATGGGAGATCGAAAAATGGGGCCATCGAAAACGAAGGTGTGGAACTCGCCGTTTTCGCCGCAAGGATCGGCGTGTGGCGGAAGATCGCGGAAGAAGGATTCGTCGAGTTCGCGGCCGGCGAGGTTGGGATCGAGAACTTTCGAATCCACGCAAGCGGCGATAGCACGGAAACGCTGCTCGTGAAAATAGCGAATGAGTTCGCGCGGATCGCGCTTCCAGATGGGAAAGAGCGCGGTCATGCCGATGCGGGCGAGGTTTTTCTCGCGGTAGGCGCGGAGGTCTTCCAGGAAGATGTCGCCGAAAGCGACGGTTCGAACGCCTTGGTCATAGAAGAGGCGTAGCGCTTCTTCCATGCGCGCTTCGTAAATAGGATTGACGCATTGCGGCGGGATGCAGACTTCGTGCAGCGGCAAGCGAAGCGACTCCGCCTGCCGCCGCAGAAGTTCCCGGCGGACGCCGTGCATGGCGATACGGTCGTAGCCTTCCGTAACAGTGGTGAGAAGTGCCACAACTTCAAATTGTTTCTGCTGGAGCAGCGTGTGCAGCGCCATGGCGCTGTCTTTGCCGCCGCTCCAGCAGAAGAGGATGGGTTCGAGTGCATTCATGGGCAGTGTTGAGTCGTCCGTTTTCGGCTCTCAGTAAAGAAAAAACTTAAGCTCTGTGGATAGGTTTACTTTCGCCCGGTGAAGCGGTAATTGAGGCCGAGACGGTAATCGCGGCCGAGCGCGGGGAAGCCGATGGCTTCCTGGTATTGCTTGTTGAGGAGGTTGGTGGCGCGGCCGTAGAAAGAAACGCCGCGGCCGAAGTTGTAGCTGGTGGCAAAATCAAACCGCGCGTAACCCGGATTGCGCGTGATTCCGAGTCCGTCGAAATCACTGTCCGTGCGCACGCCCGTGAAGTAGCCGGCGAGGTTGAAATTGACATGGCGAAAGTTGGCATTGAGCCAAAGATTGCCGGAGTTTACCGGGCGGCGAAGAAGATGATTGCCGGGCTGCTCGACGGTAGCAGCTGTGGCGACGGCTTTTAGCACGCGGGTGTCGTCGTAGGAGTAATTTCCTTTCAAGACGAGCCAGTGAGTGATGTGCGCTTCACCGGACCAATTGAGGCCGCGGGCGCGGGCAGCATCGATATTGAAGAACATCATTTCGCGGCCGCCGAAGCACATCGAATTGGACGGTCCCTGCTCCTGGTCGATCAAATCGCGAAACTCGTTTGCAAAGAAGGTGGCGGAGATACGAAAACGATCGGCGTTGAAATATTGATCGATTCCGGCGTTGACGGTGCGGCTGCGCTGTGGGCGCAGCGAGGGATTGCCGGGGTTGCAGGGATCGGCATCAAAGGATTCGAAAATGGTGGGCTCTTCGATGCCTTCTCCGTAGGACATTCTGGCGCGGGTGTCTCCCCAAAAACCCTGGGAATAGCGCAGCGCATAGACGGCGCCGACGCGAGGCACAACGCGCGTGCCGAAACTGGTGTTGGCCTCGGCGCGAGCTCCAGCGCTGAGAGTGAGACGGGCGAGCGGCCGCCAGCGAGCGTCGAAGAAGCCGGCTTGATTGTTGCGGCGCGCATGGAGAGCGCTGAGATCATTGGGGTCAGCGTTTTCGACTTCGTATTGATAGCCCGCGGTTACCGCTCCCTGGCGGAACGAATAGGTGGATTGTTCGAGGAAGCCGGCGCGGTTGAATTGTGCGATTTGAAAGAAACTGAAATCGGGAAAGCCATTGGTGTCCACGAAGCGCGCTTCCATGCCGGAGATGCGGTGGACCCAGTGGGATCCGGTCTTGAAGGTCCAGCTGAGATTGCCGGAGAGCTGGCGTTCATCGTCGAAGGCCGTGGGATCCAGAGGAAAAATGGCAGCGAAGAGAGCCTGGCCGGGTGTGCCGGCGTAACTGGCGGTGCTGCGGACAGTCAGGCGCAGCTGATTTGAGTCGGAGAAGCTGTAGCCGAAGTTGCCGGCCAAGCTGCGGTTCAAGAAGGCGTCGTTGATGCCCTGGCCGTCGGTATGAAAGTAGGAGCCGGCGACGGAGTAGTCAAATTTGTCGAGGAGTCCGCTGACTTGCGCGCCGCCGCGTGCGGAAGAAAAGCCGCCGCCTTCGGCGAAAAGATTGATTTCGGGAATGCGTGTGGAACCCTGGTGGCTGACGATTTGAATCACGCCGGACATGGCGTCGGAGCCGTACAGAGCGCTCTCGGCGCCATGAACGATTTCGACTTTATCCACATTGTCGAGAGTCAGATTGGAAAAAATGAAGTCGCCGCCAGGAAGATTCACGGGAGTGCCGTCGATGAGCACTTTGGTGAAGCTGGAATTGCCGCCGTCGACGAAGATGGTGGCAAAGCCGCCGATGGTGCCGGTGCGCGCAAGGGCAATGCCGGTTTGCGTGGAGAGAAGATCGGGAAGCGACACGGCCTGGCGCTGCTGGATCTCCTGCGCGCCGATCAGATCCACCGGCGCGGGCGTGTGTTCGATTTCCAAAGGCTGACTATTTGCGGTGACCACTACGTTTTCCGAAACGCGCTCAATTTCGAGAAGGGCATCGAGCGAGCGATTTTCCGCAGCGGCTAAATCGAGAACAAAGTCACGGGCCACAAACGACGGATGTTGAAAATGGATGTGATAGCGCCCCGGCGGAACGATGAGGAGATACGAGCCGTCAGAACTCGAAGCTGCCAGCCAGATTTGCACGCTTGCGCCGGCTTCCAATTGTGCGGTGACTTTGACGTTGCCGACGCCATAGCCGGAACGATCCGTAAGTCTTCCGGAAAGATGCGCATCGGCAGAATTGCTTTGGGCCTGCAGGGAAAAACGGACTGCAAAAACGGCGAAGAAAAGAAAAGCACTTCGAAGAAGAGTCGTTTTCATTTTGTCCTCCGCTCCCTCTCGCGCGGGAGTTGAAGGTTGTCCTGTGCAACGTTGAAGCTCACACAGGCTGCGGACTTCGCCGGTCTCCTGGCTTGGCGGCAGTACTTGCGCGGCCTTCCCGCGGCAGCGCCCCGATGGGAGCAGCGAGCCGCAGTGGCCGGCGCAAAATGTTTCCGCCTTACAGTCGCGCGGCGGCGACGGCTTGTCTTGAGCTGAGGTTTGAATCTCGCTGAAGAGGCGAGTTCGAAACCGTCCGTTCAAGTGCAACCGCAAAGCGGTTGCCCGTCTTCCCGAGCACGAAGTCCACGGTGATTGTGGTCCGCGGCAAAAGCGCCGCGGGGTTCGGGTTAACGAGAAAAGCGCCGAACTAAAGTTCGCCGCTACGTTCCGACAAAACCGTCACACGCGGGCGCCCGGAAGCGCCCATTTCCACGGTGAGCGGCGTTTGAAAAACCTGTTCGAGCAATTCGCGCCGATAAATGCTGGCGGGCGGTCCGACGCGCAGGCAGCGACCACGCTGCATCAAGACGACTTGATCGGCGTACTCCGCCGCGAGATTTAATTCGTGCGTCACCACCACGACGGTGTAGCGGTTTTCCGCTGCTAGCCGGCGCAGTGCGTCCAGTAAACCAACCTGCGCGGCAATGTCCAGGTGAAGGGTCGGTTCATCGAGCAGCAGCAGCAACGGCTGCTGCGCCAATGCGCGCGCCAGAATCACGCGCTGCTTCTCTCCACCGGAAATCTCGTCCATCCAGCGGTCACTGAGGTCCGCGGCGCCCACTTGGGCAAGAGCATTTTTTGCGATGATGACGTCGTCTTCCGATTCGAAGCGCAGCGAGCGCCCGTGCGCGTGGCGGCCCTGCAGAACAAACTCCCAGGCACGAGCGGGAAAGAGCAAGCGGCTCTCCTGCTGGACGACGGCAATGCGCTGCGCACGGGTTTTTGGCGTGAGCGAATGGGTGACAAATCCATCGAGTAGAATGCGGCCGGAGAGCGGCGCGAGAGAGCCAGCAATCAAATTCAACAGCGTGGATTTGCCGCTGGCGTTTGGTCCGAGGATGGCGACGATTTCGCCGGGCTTGGCCTGAAAACTTGTGGCTTCGAGAGTGAAGAGCGGGGCCTGCGTCGGATTTGCGGAATAGGCGTAGCTGACCTGCTCGACGCTGAGGCGAGAGTCGCCCCCCGCGCGCGCGGGTTCGAAAGGATTCCGCGCCAGAGCCGAGCCGCTGCTCATGTCAGCCTCCGGCGCAAGAGGTAGATGAAGAGCGGCGCGCCGATAACGGCCGTCACGGCGCCGACAGGCACTTCCGTCGGAGCAACCACGGTGCGGGCCAGAGTATCAGCCATGATGACGGCAATGGCGCCGCCGATCGCGGCGGTCGGCAGTAGCGTGCGGTGATCGGAACCAAAGATGAAACGCATGACATGCGGCACGATTAAGCCGACGTATCCGACCGCGCCGCTGACGGAAACCGCCAATCCAGTCAAGAACGATGCGGCAATGTAGACGACGAGGCGGACCCGGGGCACGTCCACACCCAGGTGCATGGCCTCTTTTTCGCCGGCGAGGAGCAGATTCAAATCTGACGCCGTGGTGTAAATGGCGCCGGCCGCAACGAAGAACCCGACGCCAAGAAACCAGTAGACGCTCTTCTGCAAGGGGGTAGAGAGTTCGCCCATCATCCAGAAGGAAAGGCCGCGGAGACTGCCCGTAAGAGTGCTCATGAGAAACAGGATAATGGCGGAAAGGAAAGAGCCGGTGATGACGCCAGCCAGGAGCAGAGTGGTGCTGTCAATCTGTCCTTCGCGACGGCCGAGAAAATAGACCGCGGTGATGGTCGCGGCCGCGCCGAGGAAGGCTCCCAGGGGAGTCAGCAGCGCGGCAAACAGGGGCGAAATGGAGAGATGCGGCGCAACGATGAGCGCCAGGATTGCGCCGAGTGAAGCGCCGCTGGAAACACCAAGCACGTAAGGATCGGCGAGCGGATTGCGGAGCAGGGCTTGAAAGCTGGTTCCTGCAACGGAGAGCGAGGCGCCCACGATCATTCCCAGAAGAATGCGAGGCAAGCGGATGTTCACGATGATCAGGCCGTAATCGCTCGAGATTTGGCTGCTCTGCCCGAACAGCACGCTCAGCAAGTCGCGCCCGAGGGCGTAGAGCGAAACAGGAACCGCACCGAACTTCAGCGCCACGACTACGACCACGAATAAAATGATGACCAGGATCGAACATTGGAGGAGGAGGCGCCGAAGCGTCAGTGGTTTCATGCGCAGCCTCCAGGAACAGTCATTTGAGCCTGCGCGGCGCCTGGCGAAAAAGAAGAAGGCGGCGCGGGCTGCGGGTTGGGCGGAGGATTCTCCTTCTGCAACTTCTCTTTACCGCCTTCCGGCTTTTCCACGAAGGCATCCGGGTGAAGCTGCCGGGCGAGGTCTTCGATGGCCGAGACGATGCGCGGGGCAGGCCGATTGACGGCCTCGTTGATCACCGCGATGCGCCGATTGCTTACGGCTTCCACAATGTTCCATCCGGGGAGCGCGGCAAGCGCATCCACAGCGGGGGAAACCGCATCGGAATGCGCAGCCGAAAAAATCAGAAAGTCGGGCTGCAGCCGGGCGACCTCTTCCAGACTCACCTGCGGCCAGTCTTGTTCGGCATCCACGATGGACACGGCTCCGGCGTGACGCAAGGCATCGGCGATAAACGTGCCCTTGCCAACGGAGATCAGCGGCTGCGTCCAGACAACGAACAAGACGCGCTTGGGCGGCAGAGCTCCCAGGCGTTTTTGCAAATCGGCGAGATGGCGCTGCATGTCCGCAGCGACCGATGCGCCGGCCTCGGGAACTCCCAGGATGTCGGAGAGTTTTTTGGAGGAGGCCATGATTTGCTCGAGGGTATGGGGATCGGTAGCGTAAGAAGAAATTCCGAGGTTGTCCAGCGAATGAACCGTCTCGAGACGGTTGAAGCTTTTGGTCGCAAGAACAAGATCCGGATGCAAGGCCGCGATGACTTCCAGGCTAGGGCTGATGCCACCGCCGACCTTGGTTTTTCTCTGGGCGTCCGGAGGATAGTCACAATAGTCGGTGTCCCCGACCAGGCGATCCTGCAAGCCCAGCGCGTAAACCGTTTCGGTCAAACTGGGCGCCAACGAAACGATTCGGTTGACCGGCTGGGGAACGCGCACGGTGCGGCCGGCTTCGTCGGTGACTTCGCGGAACACTGGTGACGCCGCAGAGACCGGAGAAGCGCTCTGCGCACGCGACGGCGCTGCGTAACAGAATGAGGCCGCGATTGCGGCGCAGAGCGTGTTTCGAATGAGTGAGCGCGCGAAGTTTTTCACGAATCTTCCTGGCGAGAGCGTTTCCGCAGTGCAACAAAAAAGCCCCACGAGACACCCTGGGGCTTCCGGCGGCGTTCTTTCTCGCGAAGAGCGCAGCCCTCTGCGGCATGGGAGGGTGGCCTGGCTTACGGCTTTACAGCCGATTACAGTGGCGGGACCGCGGCCGATTCACACGGCCTTCCCCGCTGCCCTTGCCTGCAAATTGAAAAACGAGTGTAAGCCGAGGCCGCAGGAGTGTCAATGTGAGGAATAAAAATGCGCGATTGAAAAATCACGTGCGCGCTTCAGCGATTCTTCCAATTCGGCTTACGCTTCTCCTGCAGCGCGCGCAGACCTTCCTGCGAATCATCGAGGCGGTACAGTTCATTCAGGAAAATATTCATGGACTGCTTGAGGCCGTCGCGCAGGGACAAGCCCATGCCCCCGAGGATGGCTTTTTTGGCCATCATCAAGACCGGGCCGGAATGGGCATTAATGCGGTTCACGAGATCGGCGACGGTTTGCTCCAGCTGAGCTTCTGGCACGAGGCGATTGATCATGCCGAGCTCGAGGGCGCGTTCCGCGGTGACTGGTTCACCGGTGAGGACAAGCTCCAATGCGACCTTGGGCCCGACGAGGTACGGAAGAATCGTGGAGGCGAGCGGAGGAAAGATGCCGATGCTAATCTCCGGTTGAGCGAAGCGGGCTTTCGGAGTGGCGATGATCAGATCGCCGAAGGCCGCCAGTTCCGCGCCGCCGCCGATGGCGGGACCATTTACGACGCAAACAACCGGCTTTCCCACGTCCAACATGGCGGAAAAAACGGCGTGGAAGGCGTCCAGCATCTGGAAGACGCGCTGCGAAGTGTATTCGCCAATATCAATGCCGCCGCAAAAAACTTTGCCGGCGGAATCGAGAACAATCAATTTGACTTCGTTCTGTTCGCCGGCATGGACAATTCCGTCGGCCAGCTCGCGCAGCATGGCTTCGTTGAGAAGATTGTGTTCGGGGCGGTTGAGGGTCATGCGTGCGACGCCGCCGTCAATGCGGAGCTTCACATACAGAAACTCCTCGGGTTTGCGCCGCTCCGGTTGCACGGTCAGTTCTGCGGTTTTAGCACGCTCAATCATTCCCGTTCTCCTGCGAATACGTCGACTTCGCACCGAAAAAGAGGTCGACTCAGACCAAACTTGATGCTAACACGCCGGCCGGAAGCTTTCGGAAGGAGGCAACGGGCTGGTGCGCAAAAAGTCTGCACGTGTCAGGGCGAGATGAGGGCTGAAGCTGGACAAGCGGTTGCGCGAGAAATCTTTTTCGCATGGCGCTTACTTTTTCGTTGTGAATCGGATGGCAATCGCTATTCTGAGAGGCAGAGTGACAGGTGAATCCCCCGGGATGGATGAACACAAACCAACAGTGAGTGAGCAGACCGCGGTAGCCGTTCGAATGAGAGAAAATCTCGATGCGGAGGAATTTCCAAAACCGTCTGCATGGGGTCTTGCGAAGGCGCTGCGATACGACGCCGATTGGCAAGGCAAAAACGCTGATCCGGAACGG
>Ga0307477_10000352_pt1 | contig 54374 bp, 45 predicted proteins | sample atmos_gasesECM2C_FD_203316 | JGI IMG/M metagenome (GOLD analysis project Ga0307477, IMG submission 203316) | Hardwood forest soil microbial communities from Morgan-Monroe State Forest, Indiana, United States - atmos_gasesECM2C_515 | ecosystem: Environmental > Terrestrial > Soil > Temperate... | reverse complement strand
CGGCTCAACCACCGCTGCCACCAGTTCTGCCTGGTGCCCGACCACGACAACCGTCTTCTTCGCTTTCAGCGGCGCGCACGTGCGCAAGACGTGCTCCACGAGCATGCGTCCGCCCGCGCGATGAAGCACTTTGGCGAGGCTCGATTTCAGCCGCGTGCCCTTCCCCGCGGCGAGTATCACGATGGCAAAATCATTGGCAGGCATATGTTCCCGCCCATTTTGCGGGACGCCCGCCGATTTCGCAATCAAGGTATTTCTTTTGCTCGCGGAAGGACAAACCTAGGGGCAGGCTAGTCCGCGGCAGGGGCGGGTGAGAGTGCCGCAAAGGAGTGGTGTTCCGCGGCGTAAGCTGTCTCTTCCGTCGTAATCGTCCAGAGGGAGGGGTCGGCCAGTAACCGGCTGACCAGCTGCGTATGCAGCGAATGGCCTGCCTTGTGCGCTTCCACGCGCGCCAGCAGCGGCAATCCGGTCAGGGCGAGATCCCCGATCAAATCGAGAGCTTTGTGCCGGCCAAATTCATCCGGGAACCGCAACGGCCCGTTCATCATGCCATCTTCGGTCAACACGATGGCGTTTTCGAGCGACCCGCCCCGGATCAGGCCCATCTCCCGAAGAGGCTCGATATCGCGTTCGAAACAGAACGTGCGCGCCCGCGCCAGCAAATGCCGGAACGTCTCTGGGCTGACTACCATCTCCACTTCCTGCTGTCCGACCAGCGGGTGGGTAAAATCCACATAGCAGCGCACGCGAAACTCGTCCGACGGATAAATTCCCACGCGTCTGTCGCCTTCCACAACTTCCAGCGGCTGCACCACCTTCAAATAGCGCCGCCTTCTGCGCAGCCTGCGAACACCCGCTCGTTGGAGCATCTGCATGAACGGCTCGGCCGAACCGTCCAGGATGGGAATTTCGATCGAATCGATGTCGATATAGATGTTGTCGATGCCACAGGAATAAATCGCCGCCAGCAGGTGTTCGGTGGTCGAAAGCAGTACACCTTGTTTCATCAGGCTGGTCGCGTAACTCACGCGCGCAACATTGTGTCCCTGCGCCTCGATGGGAAAATTGTCCAGGTCGTTGCGGCGAAAAACGATACCCACATCTGCAGGTGCGGGCACCAATCGGAGATGTCCGAACACGCCAGTGTGTAGGCCCACACCTTCCACTCGGGCTTCTCTTGCGATCGTGGTTTGGAACATATTTGCTTTGCTTGATTAATATAGCACTTTGTCGGCCACTTGCATTATACTTTTGTTCAATAATTTCAATAACTTACGAACCATTTGAACCCCTCATCGGGATGCCCTGTGGTTATTACGCAACAACTTGGTGATTGCGTGTGTCTCTTTCCCATTCCTACCTTCAATCCCTCTTTACCCTTCCGAGCTTCCTTTCGCTTTACTCCCGCGTCCCATTCTATGTCGGTGGTATAATTGGTTCTTGCTGGAAGATAGGTGGGACATGAATCGAGCCGCACGCGTCGGCATTCTTGCAATTTCAGTAGCCATATTCTGTTACGCCGGAATCGGCCATGTCCTCGGCCGCACGCCTGACGACAAGTCTTACAAGTCGATGCTGGTGTACAGCGAAGTTCTGCAGAAGATCCAGCAGGACTACGTTGACGAGCCGAACATGCACCTGGTTACGGCGGGCTCGCTTCGCGGCTTGCTCGAATCGCTCGACGCCCAGTCCAGCTACCTTACGCCTCGCGAGTATGCGGAGTACAAGCAGAAGCTTCAGAATGCCGGCACTGCCGAGAGCGGGCTGACGCTCAGCAAGCGCTTCGGCTACGTCATCGTGATTTCCGTCCTGCCGGAAAGCCCCGCAGAAAAAGCGGGGATTCACAGCGGCGACATTTTCGAATCCATCGGCGGCTTCACGACGCGCGACATGTCAGTCGGCCAGGCCCTGAATCTTCTCAGTGGACAGCCCGGAAGCGCCATAAAAGTTTCCGTCATCCGCCGGGGCAAAGCGCAGCCTGAAGAAGTGGATCTTGTTCGTCTGAAACTTGCCCCTAGCAAAATCACCAGCCTGAAGGCCGATCCCGATGTGCTCGTCCTCCGTCTGCCCTCGCTCGATCCCGGCCGCGCCGAAGATGTTCGCAATCGCCTCCTGGAGGCGGAGAAACAAGGCGTTCACAAAGTGATTCTCGATCTGCGTGAATGTGGCCGGGGCCCAGTTTCCGAAGCCGTCTCCGTCGCGCGGCTCTTTGTTTCATCCGGGACGCTGGCAACACTGCGCGGACAAACGCTCTCCGCTCAGGTTTTCTCCGCTGACCCCAGCAAAGTCATCTGGAGGAATCCCGTCTCTGTGCTGATTGACGGCACGACTTCCGGCGCCGCGGAAGTGCTGGCCTCTGCAGTCGTCACGAATCACCGCGGCGATGTGGTTGGCGAACGCACCTTCGGCCTCGCTTCCGAGCAAAGATTGATCACCTTGGACGACGGCGCGGCTTTGATCCTTACTGTCGCGAACTACTACAACCCCGCGGGCAAATCGATTCTGGAGGAAGGCGTCATCCCATCGGAAGTTGTTCATGCGGCCGCGGCCGACGAAGTGGATACTGGCGATGAAGATGCGCCGCCCTCAGCCCCTCCCGAGAAGGGTGCGGCGCAGGGGCCCGAAACCCAGAAGGAGCCCGGGCTTGTACCGCGTCCGCTCTCCCCGGAAGATCCAGTCTACCGTAAGGCCCTCGAGCTCTTGAAGACGCCCGCGAAGAAAGCGGCTTAGTCATTGGTGAGCGGCTCGGCCCGACCAACTTCACAAGCCATCCGTCAATTTCTCCCCTCCCGCACTTCAGATGCACAGTGCTTCTTGCGTTGGTTCACGCGAATCGTTTTCCCACTCGTGTTGGCCATCTCTCTTTCGGGCTGTAAGAAGTCACTAGAGCGTCTGCCCGTCGAGAAGATCCATGCCATCACACATGAACTCGTTGCAGCTTCAAGCAAGGCGACGCCTTCCGGATCGGATATTCGAACCCAATTTCTCGCTTCCGACGAAGATACAGAAGGAACGGATCGCCTCGACATCACTCTCTATCTGGCGGACCATCCGGCTTCCGAACGCGCTGCCATCGCCCATCTGCTCCAATCACTCGCCGAGGTCGCGACTCGACATGGCCTTACTCAGGATGCTCCATCCGAAAGCCGGGAAGGAATCCTCTTCAACTATCGCCACGCGGGCCTTGCTACTCACACGATTCACATTCACTATCTCCAATCAACCGGATCCGCCGCCGCGCCCCGCGTTTCATCCCAGACGCAAACCGATGGCGCGAAACTCGCCATCATTCTCGACGACCTGGGGAGCGACCGGGCCGCCGCCAAAGCGATTTTCGCCATGCCTTATCCGCTCACAATTTCCATCCTCCCCAATCACGCACATTCCGTTGAAATCGCCGAAGTGGCCCACCGCCGTGGATATCAAGTCTTGCTACATCTCCCCATGCAAGCCGCAGGCAAAGAAAAGCCCGAGGCCCGGGAATTGCGTCCGGGCATGGCCGGGGCGGACGTGGCTCTGATCGTCGCTCAAATGCTTCAGGCAGTTCCTTACGCTGTAGGTGCGAACAATCACCAGGGTTCGCAGGCCACTTCCGACCCCGCACTCATGTCGGAATTAATGCCCGTCCTGCGTGACCTCCAGCTCTTCTACGTGGACAGCCGCACTACCGCGGCTACCGTTGCTTTTGACACCGCTCGCGAGGACGGAGTGCGCTCGGCGTTTCGAAACGTCCCGTTTCTCGACGACGTCGCCGAGGTAGCCGCCGTTCGCAAGCAGTTGGAACTGGCCTTGCGCGGCGCGCGCGAAAAAGGCGAAGCCCTCGCCATTGGCCACCCGCATCCTGCCACATTGCAGGCCCTGCGCGAGGTTCTGCCTCAGGCCGAGGCGCAGGGCGTGCACCTTGTTTTCGCCTCGGAGCTTGTCCGCTAAGGCTCAAACGTTCTCGGTTGCCTGGCTCGTCGACGCTTTTGCGGGAAATAGTCTCGGGAACACAAGAAAGAAAATCCCCAAAACTAGGAAATCGAGCACGCTGGCTTCCGGGCCGGCGGTGCCGCCGGTCAGCCACGTCGGCCCGTGCAGCGTCGCATTCGAGAGGTGGCCGGGAAAGATCATGCCACTGTCCGGAACGGAATAAAGAAATGTTTCGGCAAAATCAAAGCTAGCATGCATTCCCACCGCGAACCACAGGCTTCCCGTCCGCCGCAGCGTCAGGCACCAGAAAAGCCCGCTCACGACCACACCCGCCAGTCCTACCCAGCTTTCCCCGGGATTCGTGGCATGCATCACCCCAAAAACCAGGGAGAGCACGATCGCAGCGGGCCAGAATCCCACGCCCTGTGCAAGCGTAAATTGAATGTAGCCGCGGAACGCAAATTCTTCGTAAAAGCCGACTACCAGGAACACCACCGTCCACAGTATCGCCCACCGCCAGAGGTCGCTTCCGTGAATCGCTACCTCGCCAAACCGGTAGCCTCCCAGCGCCGCTATCACTCCCAGCACGGTGCTGATTTCTATCAATCCGAATAACGCCCCTTGCCAAAATAATATTCCAAAAGCCGCGCGGCCCGGCAGACCATACTCTCCTAGCCGGCGCCCCTCGAACCGGGACATCAACCAAGCTGCAAAGAACGCGCCCACCAGATCAATGCATTCTCCGAACAGAATGCGTCTTGGCAGCGGGGAGTAGAGTTCACTCGGAAAAATGATCCTCGAAACCCACTGCAATGCGTAGCCGGTTCCCTCAGCCAGCGCCACATAGAGGCACATTCGCAGAAAAACGAACGGAAGAGACGCGCTGCGGAATAGGCTGGCCGTCGATGGAGCTTCAAGATGGCCACGGCCCTCGGTCTCTGCTACTAAACCTGTGTTAGGCGGCTCGTTCATCGCTGCCGAACTTTATCACGGCTGCGGCGCATCTTCAGCCGGCCATCTTCAGATTATTTCTTGTTGAATCGCGCTGCGCTCCGCGCGTGAATTGTCCGCGCATTCATTGAACTTATGGCGTGACCTTAATTTCTGCTGCCCCCAGAATTTTCCGGCTCTTTTTCTCCTGAACGAAAACAACCGCACGCAAGTTGTCCCGCTTCCAGCTGCGATCGAGGCTCGCGCTCGCCTCGCCCGCGAACGCCGTCTCTGGGTCCCTCCCGTTCGCTACACCGATTCTCCGAAGCGTCCTCACGACCGCGGCATGATGCAAATCCTCACCCGCGTTTTCCCCGCGCGTCACCGCGTTATGCAGTCCGGTTTCCGTGATGGCAAACCATACTTCGGGATTGTCATCTCCGGTCACTTCTGCAAGTTTTCCCACATGCACGGCAAATTTCTCTCCGTCCTTGCCGGTTTCTGTCGGTCTTATGCGAACTTCCGTCTTCGCTTTCCCGGCCATCCCTTCGATCACTCTCCGCGCCTCCCGTTCCCGGCTGCCCACGAATTCCGTCCGACCATCTACCACCATCTGTGGCGTATAGACATTTCCATTCCCAAACGCCGCGGCATAGCTTTCCTGCCGCCGGGTCCATTCAGCCGACGAAAAGGGATCCCGCCAGCCCAGTTGGTCCCAATAGTCCACGTGCTCTTCCAACGCGATAATCTGCTCCTTCTCCGCCCCCTGCTTCTCCGTCAACTTGATCAGCAGTGCATCCGCCGGCGGGCAGCTCGAGCAGCCCTCCGAAGTAAACAACTCCACAACGACGGGGCCGGCATTGCCAGCAGTTCTTGCATTGGCTCTGGCGGTCTTGCCCGCGCGGAGAAACATCGTCCCCGCCGCAGCGACAAACATAAACATCCCAACTACTGTCAGTCGCCTCATTTGGTTCCTCACCTCAGGGACATTCGATGTCCTGACCGCAGAGAAGGTCTCCGGTTTGGGCCTGATCATTTGGGTTGGCAGAATCTAACCAGTTTGCTATGGTTTACCGGTTATGAGTCTCGCCTCCTGCTCGAAATTCCAAGGTAATCGGCGGCGGCCATGATTACCGCCAAACTCAATTCGCCCCTTGTCGGGGGGCGCCTCGCCATCGATTTCGCCAATTCAACCGAATCCGATTGGGCGGGATTCATTAGCTTCCTCGAAGCTTCTGGTGTCGTTTCCCCGGAGCGAAGTGCCCAGCTTCTTCCCCTCTCCCAAAGCGATCCGCAGGCCGCCGACCAATTGCTCTATCGTGTGGTCCGTCTCCGCGACGCGCTTCGCAAGATTTTCCGCGCCTTGGTCCGCAGGGAGAAAGTTGCACGGGAATGGGTTGCGCCCGTGAACGAAATTCTACGCATCACCGAAGGGCATGACGAACTCGTTTGGGACACTGTGCAGTGGCGGCTGGAATTCCTCGCACGGGAAAGCGGACCCGAATGGCTGCTCGCCGCCATCGCGCGGTCAGCAGCGGAAATTCTCGTCGAGGGGCCCGCCGCCCGCCTGCGCCTCTGCGCCAACCCTGCTTGTGGGCTTTTCTTTTCCGATCTGTCGCGGACTCGCCGCCGCCGCTGGTGCTCCATGGCTCGTTGTGGCAATCGTCACAAAGTCGCCGCCTTTGCCCGCCGCCGCACTTCGCGGAGCACCGAGGCTTGAATCGGACCACGAAACGCTTTCGCGGAATTTACTTCACGTATTTTGTCGGCTGGCCCTTGGACCACGGATCATAGCTGTGTGCAAACACGAGGCGCTCGGCCACCGGCGGGTGGCTATACAGCCAGAAAGTAATAAGCGCCGGTGGATTCGGATCCGACAAATCGATTTCGCCCATCACCTGAAATGCGTGCGACGCCACTTCCTGCGAATCCGGCACGATGCCGTGGATCAGTTCCAGTCCATAGACGTCCGCAGCATGCTCCTGCATCCTGTTGAACCCGTTGATCACCGGCGATGCTGCAAAGACCACCAGTTGCAGCAGCAGCAGGAACAGCGCGAACGACGCCCAGTCCTCCGCCCCGTAGATTTTCCACTCCTTGGCCCAGCGGTCGAGCGCCCAATGCATTCCCCGGAACGCGGCATAAAACGTAACCAGCAGCAGCAAGGCAAAAAAGACGAAACGACTCCGGATGTGTCCCAGTTTGTAGTGACCTGCTTCATGCCCGAATATGAATAGCGTCTCGGGAACGGTGGTCTTCTCGATGGTCGTGTCCCACACCACTACGCGCTTTGAGGCGCCGAATCCCGTCACGTAGGCATTGATTTGGTTTGTTTTTGCGCTGGCCTCCATCAGGAACATTCTTTCCGGCGGTATTGCCAGTTCAGCGCGCTGCAACACTTTCTCGATTTGCGTAACTAACTCATGGTGTTCCACATCGAGCGGCTCGAATTTATTGAAAAGCGGATCAATCAGCCAGGGGCTGATAAACATAACCACGAAGATGATGGGCAGCGACGCGACCCAGAAATACAGCCACCATCGCCGCGGACTGCGCCGCATTACGGCATATAGAATCAGCACCAAAATAACTGCGAACGCAGTCCCCAATAGCTCTCCTTTGGTCCAATCCCACACCCACGAGCCCCATCGTTGCACGGATTGTTCGTAGCGCAGCGAGAGAGAATGCCCGTACAACCGCAGCGGCAGTTCCAGCACATCCAGCGTCACCACAAGCACGGGGATATATACCAGCCCCTGCAGGAACCGGCTGCTGGTGGTGCTTTCGGCGAAGTCGCGGAATTTCGCCGCCACCCCCAGATTCAAAACCAAAATCATGACGAGGATGTCGAAAAACGCCATCACGAAATACAACGCATATCCGGCTCGGGAGTAGGCGATCGCCTTTTCGTAGCGATCCTGCGAGAGAGTGTACTTTTCTGTTTCGTTCTTCTGCGGAGCAGCCAGCGGCGTTTCATCCCTCTGATCTTGAACACGTTCCGCGCGCGGTGTCGCTGGAGGCCTTCCTCTTGCCGGTGGCGCTTGCAGAGCCCCTCGTGTCCACGCGGCACTGCACAAAAATATGCACAAAATCAGCGCGACACGTCGAGTCGTGGAACACCGCCCCATATGCCCTCCTCGCTCCCACTCGAGGATTGCCGATGCGGCCCCTGGGTCCTCCGCACGCGCCGGGCAGTATGCAGCACCCGAACGCGACACGCAACAATTCTTGTCCGGTGGAATCGTGCGGCGAAACTTGCTCCCGCTTTCTGGTTGATCTTGCTCACGGGAGTAGAGGTGAAGAATGCGGAACGCTGCGCTTCAGAGGTTCACTGCCGTTACCTCATTCGCAGCCTTAAAATGCAACGGAATTGTCAGCCGCTTTCGCGCGGCGTAATCTGTTATCAGACCTGGCCGGTCTTTAAGTGAGGATTTATGACCCTGGTGAATCGCATCTCATTCCGCGTTGTCTTACCGGCCGCTGTGGCCGTTGCGCTCTTTTCGTTTCCTGCTTTTGCGCAATCGCAGGACGAGCAATCTTCCTCTGTCGCCGATGCCGCCCGCCGCGCCCGCGAACAAAAGAAAAAATCCGAAAAGCCTGCGCGCGTCATCGACGAAGACACGCTGAAGCCTTCGCCCGGCCCAACGAGTCCGCCCGACTTGCAGACAGCCAAGGCCTGGGTTCCCGAGGCCCCGCCATCTGCGCCGTCAGGAGCAGCAACCCCGGCTCCTTCAACAGCGCCGCCCGCTAAAACCGCTTCCCCAGAGAAAAAAGAGTCCTCAAACAGTTCCGCCGAAGCTACAAGCATGAAAGCCCAGCTCGAGGAATTGCAAAAAGAACTGGACCTCCTCCAGCGCGAAGTCCCGCTCGAGCGTGACAATTTCTATTCAAAGCCCGACTACACGCACGATACCGCAGGCAAAGCCAAACTCGACGCTCTGATGCAGCAGGTCACCGACAAGCAGCAGGACGTTGAGGCTTTGAAGGCCCGCCTCGCGACCCTGCTCGAGCAGTTGGCAAAAGAACAGCCCGCTGCCGCCGAGAACCCTGAAAAACCGGCCACGCCACCTCAGCCATAAATCATGGAGGCAGAGCAAAAACTCCTCTCCGGGGTTTCCGGCATAAACAACGCCTCGGCTACTCCTCCGCAACGAGTCACGAAACACCAGCTTCCCCCGAGCCAGCCGCGGCGAAAGGGGTCACTAGCCACGCTCATTTGGGCTCCAACACCAGCGGCAGCCCGTTCTTCGGATTGCCGATGATGACGACCTTCGCATTCGTGCTTACGGCCAGCTTCTCTGTAGCCTCGATGCCTTTCCATTCCAGGAGTTGAGGGCTGATTCCTGTGGCCACAATCTTCTGAAAATCCGCGATACCCTGGGCCTCAATCCGTTTCCGCTCTGCCTCCTGCTTCTCTTTCTGCAGGATGAAGCTCATGCGCAACGCGTCCTGCTCCGCTTGTTGCTTCGCTTCGATAGAGCCTTTCAACATCGCCGGCAACTGCACGTCCCGCAGCAGCACGTTTTCCACGACTACGCCGCGAGGGGCGAGCTGCTTCGTCAACTCGTCCTGAATCTGCTGCTGCACGAGTTCCCTGGCATTGGTATACAGCGCATTGGCCGTGTGTGCAGAAGTCGAAGCGCGAATCGCCGCCCGCAAGGTTGGCTCTACGATCTTTTCCGCGTAGTCTGCGCCGACCGTCTGGTACACCTGCGCGGCCATCGTCTTGTCCAGGCGGAATAGAAGCGAAGTGTCCAGCGCCAGGATCAATCCCTCATTGGACGGCACATTCGCGCTTTCCTTCACGGACTGTGTCTGAACTGAAAGCTTCTGGACCGCCTTCAGCGGATTGATCAGGTGAATGCCCTCCGGCAAAGTTTCTCCCGTGACCCTCCCGAACAGCGTCAGAACGCCCACATTTCCCGTGGGGATCGACGTGACACTCGCCATGAACAAAAAGAAAATCACGATCGCCGCAGCAATCCATAGAATCCTCGAACCTGCACCCCGCAAACTGGGCATCGTTGGAATCCCCCCTCCTCCCAAATCAAAACCACCGCGTGTCACATTCGCCATTTTTCCCTCCGTCGCACGGCCGCCAAGCCGGCGCACCACTTTTCCCCGCTATAAGAAGGGTGAGTAACGCCGAATTCCTGGACAGTATCCCGCTTCGCAACCATACCACAAGATATTGTATGTTTTTCTCTTGACACCACAGGCTTCCCGCTGCAAAATCCGCGCCATCCAGTTGTCGGCCTGGTGACCGTGCTTTGGGGGCTGGAGCACTAGCTCCGGCAAGTAACGCCAAAATTGTTGGGCTTTCGCCCTGAGGCAGCACTAGCCTCGAGGAGTCATAGATGCAGTACATGCCCGGCTCCACCGTGCAGTGCATCAACCCGAACTGCGAAGCGCGCGGCCACTGGGTCCGCGCCGACGTGGTCCGCAGCGACTTCTGCCCCTCCTGCGGCGATGCCCTGCGCCATGTGCCCCCGCCGCTCACCCCGCACTTCCGCATGCGCCCGCGCCCCCTCGCCGCGCGCCCGCCGCTCCGGCCCCGTCCCCGCTGAGACTGATCGGCACTTCTTTCCTTCTCAGAGCGCGCGGAAAGTTTTGGGCATTGCTGGGGCTCTGTCTGCAGAGCGACGCATCCGCCCTCCTTCTTGATCATGGCGGGGCAAGGGTGTGGCAAGCACCCGTCTTTCCGCTTGTGGCAAGAAATCGCGCAATTCGTGCACTCCTGAAGCGCGATCTGGGCGAGAGAGTGGAAAATAAAATAGAGGGAGGGGATACCCTATCCCCGGTATTTTGCAAAGTGTGCGGAACCGGCTGATTCTAAAAGAGTTGGAGAAAACAGTTGCTTTCAAGTGTGGGTCAAGTGTGCGGAACCGCTTGATTTCAAAAGAGTTGAGAGAAATCTTTGCTTTGGTAAGTAGGTAGGCACCCCTCCCTTTCACTCGGGGCAAGGAGAAGTTAGAGAGAGCAGAAGGAATATGGGAAGCCGTTTGGGCGGCGATTCGGAGAGGATGGGCTTCGGTATACACGGGGAAGAATAGCATGCCGGTACGGATTGGTTAAGTAATTTGCAGGGAATGGGGAAAATTGAGGGTTGAACGGCAATAGGGCGGGTTTAATGGTGCGAGCGACACCAAGGAGAACAAGAGAGAAGCAAAGTCAAAAACCCCAGCTCCCTGACCCGGTCCCCGACCAGGCCGGGACAGGCGGGGTAAACTCCATCTGCATCTGGGGCACCCGGGTTCGATTACCTGATGTGATCTAGTGCGTTATCGACCGTGCCAGGCTCTGGCTTGCACTCATGCTTGTCAAAGTCGGATTGGAGTTGCTGTTTAGCTTTGTCGGCGTCAACTAGAAACTCCTGTCTCGTCTTGAACATTAACTTGCAGAGATCGCAATAGGCGATGCTCGGCGTGCTGCCGATGAGTCGCGCTATCTTGAGATTCCGTTCCGGCATGCCAACATCATTGCAAGGCACGGCTGCTGAGTCAAATGCGGCGACCAGAACGGCGCAGCGCAGTGATTACAGCGCAGGCGGGGCTCTACTTCAGCAGGTCTTTCGCGTATTTGGCGGGAACAGCAAGGTTCGAGCCTCCAAAATCCTTGAGTACGGCGAAATTTACGCCGACCACTTTTCCGTTGCGGTTGAAGAGCGGTCCGCCTGAACCACCGGAGGTGGTGGCGGCGTCGTAGACAATTTTGTCCTGGAGCACGTCGCCGATGTGGCCTTGCGTGGTGGTGGGGCGGATGAGGCGCTGAGAAGCGAGTTGCGACACAATGTGATTGACGTCCCGTGCGTCGCCGGCGATTTTCTGGGCCACGTCCGTACCCGCCCGGGCGAGAATGCCGTCGATTCCGGTTGGGTAGCCAATCAACACGACGGGGTCTCCCGTCACCGTGGCTCCAGCACGATCGTCGAGTTCAAGCACCGCGGAGCCGGGCGTGAGCGGAGATTCGAGCTGAAGAGTGGCGACGTCCGCCTGCGGGGAGATGCGATCCAGTTTAGCGCGCAGACCCTCCGCCTTTCCGGGGAAGTAAACATCGTAGGACAAAACATAAGCGGTAGCGCCGTGATCGAGGAGTTGCTTCAGCTCGTCGTTATTCCACCAGGGTTCAGCGACGTGGTGATTGGTGATGAGTTTTCCGTCGCGCTTCACGAGAAAGCCGGTGCCGAAGACGTCAATCTTAAGATGAGGCCCCGCGCCGCCTTCATCGAGCGTTACCATGCCTTTGTCGTCGACCAGCGGCTTGCCCGCGGAATCGACGGCGACCTGGATGGGACGTCCGGACTGGGTGTCGAGAAATTCGACGACAACGTGCAGCAAACAGACGCTGGGGCCGTAATCGTGGACGACGGTTTCGGCGATCTTGCCTTCGCTTTCCAGAAGTTTTAGGCGATTCTGCGTGTCCGCGAACTGGCGTTTGAGGGATTCGGCGTCAGAGCCGCCGGCGGCGACGCGCTTGCGGAGATCTTCGGATTGTGCTTTCAGAGAATCGCGCGTGGCGGACGCGGATCGCGACTCCGCCTCGAGCGAACCGCGCGTGGACTCCGCGCGGCGCAGGAGTTCGTCTTGCTGGCCGAGACCGCTGTTTAGACGCGCGATTTCCGCCCGCAACTGACGGGTTTCCTTGCGCGCTCCGCGGCTGTAAACGCCTAAATAGATCGCCGCGAGCACAACCGCCGTGCCGAGCGCGGAAATAACGGGAATCACCCAGAAGCGGCGTTTGGCGAGCGGGCCGCTCAGCGATTCGACGGCGATATCCGCATAATGCTCGCGTTGCACGGCGTACTCGAGCATGGTCTTGAGTTCTTCTTGCGGCTTGCGCTCGCGGAATTGGGTCCGGATCCTGGCGGCAAATTCCAAAGGATCAAAAGGGAAGGAGATGACGTCGTCGGCGCCAAGGTCCAGGGCGCGAGCGCGCTCAAGCGCGCCGCCGGTTACGAGCATGACGATCTTGAGCGGCGACTCGGTTTCGGGGCGCGATTTAAGCTGCGTGATGAGACCGCAGCAACTGAGATCGGAAGGCGTGGCCTCGGTGACCAGTACTTCGGGCGAGAGAGTCAGCACTTGATCAACCGTCAGCCCGCTTTCCGTGGCGACTTCGTAGCCCTGCCCAAACAAGGCACGGGTTGCCGCGTCAAGGGACTCCGGGCGGAGATTGAGAATCAAGATACGCATCACGTATTCGATGCACAGAGGCATTCCAGAGACACGGCCGAGTTTGAAGAACTGGCCACGAGCAAATCCGCAGTTACGCTGCAGAGGGGAATGCCCACGGTGGTGAGCTTATCATTGACGGTTCATTTTAGGGATGGCCGGGATGAAACGGACCCGGCGGGGATGCGGCGGGTGGTGCACTCCGGAGAAGATAAAAAACTACTTGACATATTCCCATATAGGAATGTAATATGCCTCATGGCACGAGCAGCGACAACGTCGGATGCGTTCAATGCGGTGGCCGAGCCGCGGCGGCGGGAGATCCTGAACTATCTTGCTTTGCAGGAGCGGCCTGTCGGGGAAATAGTGGATTCACTGGGGCTGGAGCAGCCGTCTGTTTCGAAGCACTTGCGCGTGCTTAGAGATGTTGGCCTGGTCCACGTTCGGCGGGACGGCCGCCGGATGCTGTATCGAACCAACGCCGAAGCAATCCGTCCGCTTCACGAATGGACGGAAACATTTGAGCGCTTCTGGCGGCACCAATTGAGCCGCATCAAGGAACGCGCTGAACGGAAAAGCAATCCGTCAAACGACACAGGAAGTGATTTCAATCCAAGGAGGAAGAATGATCACGACAGCACCAAGAATTGAGGATTTGACGCTAAACGTCACGGAGGAAATCCACGTGCGCGCGCCGCTGGAGACAACCTTTGCAGCGCTGCTCGAACAACTCGGGCCGCAAAATGACACGCCCGACGGCAAGCCGATGCCACTGAAGGTAGAGGCGTGGCCGGGAGGAAGATGGTATCGCGACCTCGGCGACAACAACGGCCACTTCTGGGGAAACGTGCAAGCCATTAAGCGGCCCACGCTGCTGGAATTTACGGGGCCATTGTTTATGTCCTATCCAGTCGTGTCGAACGTGCAGTACCGCTTGAGCGAGAAAGACGGCGGAACGTTGATCACCTTTCACCATACGGCACTGGGACTGATTCAGGAGGACCACCGCAAAGGGGTAAATAAGGGCTGGGGTCATATCCATGCGAGCGTGAAGAAGCGGGCGGAAGCAACCCGTTCGCGGTGAGCGACGAGAGGAGAATGACTCTGCAATGGAGAACGCAGGGAAAGAAGAGCAACGCCAAGTTCAGCGTAGTTGATTCAGAAAAACCATGAAAAAAAAGGAGACAAGGAACCATGGAAACAAAACCCACGTACGAACAAGCGCAGCTTCACCTGCAAGTCTACGAGATGCGCCGCGAAGCCAAGCTGCGCCAGGGACGCGATTGGTTCTTCAAGAACTACTTCGCGGACAACCTCGAGGACGGCATGCGCATCGCGGCCCCGGGAACGGAAACAGGCGCGCTCTTCATGATGGTGCTCAGTTATTGGGAGCAAGCCTGCGCACTGCTCAACTACGGTCTGCTCCACGAAAGCCTCTTCTTTGAGACCAGTGGGGAGTTTTTCGGGGTCTGGGAGCGCGTGAAGCCCATCGTCCCGCAGGCTCGTGAGCGGTTCGTGAATAAGCAGTTCCTGGCGAACCTGGAAAAGGCGGCGCAGCGGTTCGAATCCTGGATCGAAAGCCGCTCACCCGGCCACATCGCCGGCATGCGCCAGTTTATGAAACAGATGCAGACTCAGCTTGCGACAGCAGCGAAAGCCTAATTGGAACTCGAGAGCGAAGAGCGAGCCTGCGACCGCCGTGCGCAAGCGTACTTGAGCATCGCAGGCTTGTTTTCGCTTGAAGGAGAAGTTCGATGTGTCCCGCATGCATTCCATCCATGGCGTTGATCGTCGCTGGCGCGTCCTCGACGAGCAGGCTATTCGCCCTCGCCGTGAAGGTGCTTGGCGGGAAGAGCAGGATGAAAGAGTCGTCCCAGAACGCAAATCAAAGGAGAATTGATCATGACTACGGCGACGAGCAAGAGGGAAGGTCCGAGAGTAGTGTCGCAAGCGGAATGGGTTGAAGCTCGCAAGGAGCTTTTAAACAAAGAGAAGGAGTTCTCGCGGCTGCGCGATGAACTGAGCCAGCAGCGCCGGGAGCTGCCCTGGGAGAAGGTGGCGAAGGCGTACGTGTTCGATGGGCCTAAGGGTAAAGAGACGCTGGCCGATCTATTCGGCGGCAGAAGCCAGTTGATTGTGTATCACTTCATGCTGGGTCCGGACTGGAAGGAGGGCTGCCCTAGCTGCTCGTTCATTTCCGATCACATCGACGGCAGCGTGGTGCACCTGGCGGCGCGAGACGTGAGGCTGGCGGTGGTTTCGCGAGCGCCGCTGGCACAAATCGAAGCGTACAAGAAGCGCATGGGCTGGCGGTTCCATTGGGTATCGTCGCACGGCAGCGACTTCAATTATGACTACCAGGTGTCAGCGACAAAGGAAGAGCAGGCGAAGGGCGAAGCGTACTACAACTATGGAATGCAGAAATTCCCAAGCGAGGAACGGCCCGGCACAAGCGTGTTCTTCAAGGATGCGGGCGGGAACATTTTCCATACGTATTCGAGCTACGCTCGCGGGCTGGACATACTCATCGGGGCGTACAACTGGCTGGACCTCACGCCAAAGGGGCGCGATGAAGAGGGGTTGAAGCACGGGATGGCGTGGGTGCGGCACCACGACAAGTATGACGAAGCCTACCGAGTAGACGCGAATGCGGAGTACGTGCAGCCTGCTAAGGCCACGGATCCCTCGTGCTGCGCGGGCGAGCACCATTCGTAAGCGCTTATAAATACTGCCGACTGCCCACGTCGCGATGACAGCGAGCCAACGGGCGCGTTACGATGGGGACGCTACTGATTGGGCGGCAGAGGCAAAAGCAATCATGAATGAGGTGGAGGTCAAGGTCCTCCCCATCGAAGTTCTACGCGAATTCTGCACGCGGGTGTTTCTCCACTTCGGCGTGCCCGAGGTCGACGCCAGGCAAGCTGCCGAGGTACTCGCCACTGCGGATCTGCGCGGGATTGATTCTCACGGTGTCGCCCGGCTGCATACCTACTTCGACATGCTGAGCGAGGGGCGAATCAATCCCAAACCTGAGGTCAAAGTGGTGCGCTCCACTCTGAGCACCGCAACGGTGGACGGCGACAACGGCTTGGGTTTGGTCGTCGGGCCGCAAGCGAATCGAATCGCCATGGATATGGCGGAGAAGTCCGGCTCCGGCTGGGTGAGCGTGCGAAACACGAATCATTTCGGGATCGCCGGCTACTACGTCCTGAAAGCTATCGAGCGCGACCTGATCGGCTGGGCGATGACAAATACGACCAAGCTCGTCGCACCCTTGTGGGGTGCGGAGCGAATGCTGGGCACAAACCCAATTGCCATCGCGTTTCCGGGGAAAAAAGAGCCGGCCATCGTGATTGACATGGCGAGCTGCGCAGCTGCCTATGGAAAAATCGAAATGGCGCGCCGAAGGGGCGAGGCGATCCCAGATGGATGGGTGATTGATAGCCAGGGCCGGGAATCAACCAACCCGGACGACATGGTGGCGGGCGGAGCGCTTCTGCCGCTCGGCTCCACGCGCGAACGCGGCGGGCACAAGGGCTATGCCCTGGCCATCATGGTGGACATACTGAGCGGCGTGCTCAGCGGAGCAAATTGGGGACCCTTTGCGCCGCCCTTCGCTCTGCGGCAGGAAATCCCAAAGCGGAGCGTAGGCAAGGGCATCGGCCACTTTTTTGGCGCGATGCGCATCGATGGCTTCATTGACGGAGATTCGTTCAAGAATCAGGTGGACGACTACATCCGCGTCTTTCGCGGAACAAAACCAGCGCCGGGGACGAACGGCCCGTTGATTCCAGGCGATCCGGAACGCGAAGCTGAGCGAATTCGTCGTAAGAACGGTGTGCCGGTCATTTTGCCGGTTGTCGAGGAATTGCGCGACATCTCAGAGAAAACGGGAATACCGTTTGAGTGACTCCCGCGTAAGAGGAATCCCTCGGGAAGCTCGGCGTAAACTCAGGGAAATTTCCGGAATAGAAACACTAGCCGGGCGAGACGGCAAGGTGTTGGGGAGCGCGTGCCAGAGCCGCAAGTGACTCGGTGTAGGGCGCGCGGGCGACGCCGCGTTCGGTGAAGATGGCGGCGATGTAGCGTGCTGCTGTGACGTCGAAGGCGGGATGCGCGGCGTGGACGTCGGGGGCGATGCGGACACCCTGGAGGTGCGTGACTTCGGCAACAGAACGCTCTTCGATCGGGATGTGCTCGCCATCGGGAATCGTTAGATCGAGCGTAGAAATCGGCGCGGCAATGTAGAACGGGACGTTGTTTTCCTTGGCGAGGACGGCGATCTGGTAAGTGCCGATTTTGTTGGCGGTGTCGCCGTTGGCAGCGATGCGGTCGGCGCCGGTGACAACGGCGCTTACCTTTCCGCTCTTCAGGAAGTGGCCAACCATGTTGTCGGTGATGAGAGTGAGCGGGATGCCGCCTTTGTGGAGTTCCCATGCGGTGAGGCGCGCGCCCTGGAGATAGGGGCGCGTTTCCGGCACAAGAACGTGCAGCTTCTTTCCCTGCTCGATGGCGACGCGAATCACGCCAAGCGCCGTGCCGATGCCGCCAGTGGCCAGCGCGCCTGCGTTGCACTGGGTCATGACCTGGCCTTCGCGGGGCATGAACTCCGCACCGAAGCGGCCGATGGCTTCATCGGTGGCTTTCTTTTCGAGATGAATCTCCTTGGCTTCAGCGACCATTCCCCGTTTGATTTCAGTAAGGTCGGAGGTTTTCGCGGCGAGCTCGACAAAGCGGACACACATGCGTTCGAGAGCCCAGCGGAGATCGACGGCGGTGGGCCGGGTTTCGTAGAGAGTGGCACAGATCTCTGCGAGCTCGGTCTGCAGCTCTTTAGCCGATTTTGCCGACGAATGCAGAATACCAAGGGCCACTCCCATGGCGGCGGCGACGCCGATGGCCGGCGCCCCACGAATGATCATTTCGCGGATAGCGGCGGCGACTTCGCGGTAGCCCGTATAGGTGTAGTGGACTTCCTCGGCGGGAAGCCGGCGCTGGTCGAGAACGACGACGCCGCGGTCGGTCCATTCAATGGGTTGCGCTACGTACATGCACTTCCATTGTAGCCAAGGGAGCGGCCGAAAACGAATCCATCAGGGGTGCGGAGGAAATTGCGTGAAACCCCGGCTGGCGATGATCGAGGAGAGCGCGATCATGGAATTGTAGCCGAGGTGAAGGAGATAACTGGCCAGGACCGTGCCCGTACGCGCGCGCGCAAAGGTGAAAATGACGCCGACGAGGATGAGGAGAGAAACAAAACCCCAGGTCCAGCCGAGCTGCGCGCCGTGCATCAAGCCGAACAGCCCGCCGGTAAGAAGTATTCCCGGGAGGACGCCGAACGTTTTTGCGAAGAGCGGATAGAGATAACCACGGAAAACGGTTTCTTCAACGAGAGGCGCGACAATGACCGCCATGGCCATCAGAAGCATGGCGCTGTTTCTGTTCTTGAAGAATTCCTCGATGGGCACCTCTTTAGTGGTGTGAATCCGCGTGCTGGCATAGGCGACGAGGATGGCCAGTCCAGAGCCAGCAAAAAAAAACGCCCAGGGGTTGACCTTTTCCCCGGATTGGCCAGTCCTGAATTTCTTCCAACCCAGCGAGCGCCAGAAAGGCAGATCACGCAGAACAGCCAGCGTGACGTAAAGAAACAGGAACATGAGCGCAAACCAGAGAAGATTTGTGCCGATGAGGAGCTGCGGTTTGGATTCGAAGAGCTTCATGATCTGCTTTTGTGAAAGATGGCGCTCGGCGGAATAATAGAGGACAAAGCCCAGCTGGACGACCAGCAGGCTGGCGAATCCAAAAAAGAGAAACACCACCAGATGAGGCCAGGACCAGGAGATGCGCAGGTCCTCGGGCAAGTTGGGCTGCGGACGATATGCAGTACTGGGCGTCGTCGCCGCGTAGCTAATGGGGTCGCCGGCGAGGGGGGCGGCAGGCTCGGCGGCGGACGGCTGGCCCGCTGGCGGCTGCTGATCCGGCGGGGGATAAGAGTTGTCGTCGAAGAGACTCATCGTTTTTTCGAGCGCGAAGCATTCGCCCGCGCCGTTCGCGACCAGCTCTCCACGGCGGGCCAGCCAGAAGCGAGCGCCGCCGCTACTAACGGCAAAAGCAGTTCGTGATGGCCGGTGATGGCGTAACCTCGCGATTCCTGGGCGCCGTGGGGCCGCTGCGGAGCTGTCGGGCGCTTCACTACATTCTGCAACGGACGGTAGTGCTGGATGAAATCGAAGTTGGCGGTGGTAATCGGGCGCAGCGGTACGCCGAGATTGCGGACGACCGAAACTGCTTTCAAGAACACTTCGGGGAGGAGCACAGCGGAGCCCCAGTTGAGATAGACGCCGCCGGGATTCATCTGCTGGACGAGGGCGCAGAAGAGGCGGAAATCGAAGTGCGTAGCCGCGCCGAGCGCCAGGCCGTCCGCGGACGGATGCATGTGAGGGATGTCGGTGCCGATGGCCAGGTGGATGGTGACCGGGATGCGGTGTTTGTAGGCAGCAATGAGCACGCTGAAATCAGAGAATTTTGTGTCGAGAATACCGCTGGCGAGGAACTGGCCGGCCGCTTCACCGTAGCCCATGCGGACGCGATAGGCGAGCTTGGCGATTTCGTTGAGGTATTCGCCGGTTTCCTCAGCCATGCCGAACCGGCCGGCACCAAGGCCTGCTTCGACGTCCTCGGAAGTGTTGCCGACGAGGGCGATTTCAAAATCGTGAATGAGCGCGGCGCCGTTCATGGCGATCGCGGAAATAAATCCGCGTTTAATGAGGTCGATCAGGATCGGGCCGAGACCCACTTTGATCACGTGGCCGCCGATGCCCCACAAGATGGCTGCACGCCGCTTGCGGGCGCGATGGATGGCGGCGAGAAGCTGGCGAAGGTCTTCGGCGGCGAGGATGTTCGGGAGCGAATCGAGAAATTTGGTGAGTGAGACGTTGCGCGCGGGAGGCCTGGCAAAGTCGCGAACGCGGACCTTGCTCTTGCGCGAAGCGAGCGGGTAAGTGTGAATGGCGCCGAGCGTGATGGGCCGGATGGAATAGACGGACATACGGAGAAGATACTCTACCCTGCAAAACAGCGAATACCAAATGGGCGGAAGACTCCCACCAGAGCGAAGTGCGTGAGCGGCTAGGTGTGATTCACGGCTCGTGCTCGACCGAGACGTACATGGGGCCGAAGCCAAACATGGCGACGAGGAACCAACTGAGTCGCCCGGGACTGCTGACCGTGCGGAGTTTTGCGTGTTCGCCGGGAGCGAGCTCGAATTCGATCTGGCGTTTGTTCCAAGTGTTATCCACACGGAGGATGTGGCGTCCCGCCGCGACGGCTGCGGACGCAGATTGACCGAACATTAAGGTAGAAAACGGCAGACCATCGAGCTCGACGATGATCTGCCGTTGCTGCACGTCATCCGGCGAAGTACGAGAAACGGTGATGCGCGACTCCGTTTCACTCATTTGGAAATTCCGTTGCCGTTCGCGTGGACATTGTTGTTCGACAGGCCGAGGACGCGCGCGAGGGCCTGGCCAGTGTAGGACTTCTTGGTGCGCGCCACCAACTCCGGCGGGCCCTGGGCTACGACGCGGCCGCCTCCTTCCCCGCCTTCCGGGCCAAGATCGATAATCCAGTCAGCTTGTTTGATGACGTCGAGGTGATGCTCAATGATGAGGACGGTGTTGCCGAGAGAGACGAGGCGCTGGAGGACATCGAGGAGTTTGCGAACGTCATCGAAGTGCAAGCCCGTGGTGGGTTCGTCCAGGATGTAAAGCGTGCGCCCGGTCTGGCGCTTGGAAAGCTCGCGGGCAAGTTTGATGCGCTGCGCTTCGCCGCCGGAGAGCGTGGTGGAAGACTGGCCGAGCTGAACGTAACCTAGGCCGACTTCGACAAGCGTGGAAAGTTTCTGCTGAATTTGCGGGATGTTTTCCAGCAGCTTCAGGGCGTCGGAAGAAGGCAAGTTGAGCATGTCGCTGATCGAGTGGCCTTTGTAGCGCACGGCAAGCGTTTCGGAATTGTAACGGCGCCCGCGGCAGACTTCGCACAGAACGTAAACGTCGGGGAGGAAATTCATCTCGATGCGGCGAAGGCCATCGCCCTGGCAGGCTTCGCAGCGACCGCCTTTGACGTTGAAGCTGAAACGGCCTGGCCGGTAGCCGCGTTCGCGCGATTCGGGAAGCATGGCAAAGAGCTCGCGGATGGGCGCGAAGACTCCGGTGTAGGTGGCGGGATTCGACCGCGGCGTGCGGCCAATGGGCGCCTGATCGATTTCAATCACTTTGTCGATGTGTTCCGCGCCAAGAATTTCGCGGTGCGCGCCGGGGATTTCCATCGAACGGTAGAGCTTTTGCGCGAGGGAGCGATAGAGAATGTCGTTGACGAGCGTGGACTTCCCGGAGCCGGAGACGCCGGTAACCACAGTCAGCAGGCCAAGGGGCAGTGTGATATCCACGTCCTTCAGATTATTGGCGGCGGCACCGAGGATTTGAATTACCTTGCCGTTGGGGCTGCGTCGTTTCTCCGGGACGGCAATGCGCGCGGCCCCGCTAAGATAGCGGCCGGTGAGAGATTCGGCGCTGGCGGCGATTTGATCGGGTTTGCCCTGCGCGACGAGGTACCCGCCGGCATTGCCCGCGCCGGGACCGAGATCGACGACAAAATCAGCGCGGCGGATGGTGTCTTCGTCGTGCTCGACGACGAGCACGGTGTTACCCAGGTTGCGAAGCTGTTCGAGGGAGCCGAGCAGGCGGCCATTGTCGCGCGAGTGCAGGCCGATGGAAGGTTCGTCGAGAACATAGAGGACGCCGCGCAGGCGCGAGCCGATTTGCGTGGCGAGGCGAATGCGCTGGGCTTCGCCGCCGGAAAGGGTGGCGGCGGAGCGGTCCAAGCTGAGATAGCCGAGGCCGACGGCGAGAAGAAACTCGAGGCGCTCGGAGACTTCCTCGAGCGGGCGCGCCGCGATTGCCAACTGGCGCGGCGTGAGTTGAGAGAGAATCTTGCCGACAGCGGAACGCGCGGCGCTGAGAGACAGCGCGGTGAAATCCGCGACGGACCATCCGGCAAGCTTCACCGCGAGCGATTCGGGACGCAGCCGCTTGCCATGGCAGGTGCTGCAGAGCGTGGCGGACATGTACTGGGTCATCCACTCGCGATAGGTATCGGAGCTGGACTCCTGGAAATTGCGCTCGAGGAATTTCAAAATTCCCTGGAAGCGAAAACCCTTTTCGGGGCGCGCTTTCCTGGTGGCCGGAGCGCCACCGTTTTCACCGGGACGCGCGTTCGACGGCGGATAGCCATACAAGAGCAGGTTCTGAGTGCGCGCGGGAAATTTCTCGAATGGTGTATCCAGAACGAAGCCGTGGGCGTAAGCGGCAAGTTCGAGAGTGCGCTTTAGAAACGTCGAGCCGGAGCCCGGACCGAGGCCTCCGTCAAAAAGCGGACGTGTCCAATCCACGATGACTTTGGCGGGATCGAAATCGTATTTCGAGCCGAGACCATTGCAATCGGGACAAGCGCCATAAGGCGAATTGAAACTGAAAGAGCGCGGTTCGAGTTGCGGAACGGAAATCCCACAATCGGGGCAGGCAAGTTTTTCGGAGAAGACGTGTTCCTTGCCGCCGACGATGGCGACAGTGACAAGCCCTTGAGCAAGTTTCAGTGCGGTGGCGATGGATTGTTCGAGGCGCGCGGCGATGCCTTGCTTGACGAGCAAGCGATCCACGACGACTTCGATAGTGTGGTTTTTGCGCTTGTCGAGGCTCGGCGGGTTATCGAGCGGATAGAGCTCGCCATTGATGCGCACGCGGACGTAGCCATCCTGGGCGAGCTTTTCGAGCTCTTTGCGGTAGGCGCCTTTTCGTCCGCGCACGATGGGCGCGAGGATCATGATGCGATCGTCGGGCCGGCAAAGGTCACCGTTGAGGATGGCCTGAACGATCTGCTCGCTGGACTGGCGGGTGATGGGCTTGCCGCAATGTGGGCAGTGGGGAACACCAATGGTGCTGTAAATGACGCGAAGGTAATCGTAGATTTCCGTGATTGTGCCGACGGTGGAGCGCGGCGACCGCGTGGTGGTTTTTTGTTCGATGGCGATGGAAGGCGAGAGGCCTTCGATCACGTCCACTTCGGGACGCTCCATCTGGTCAAGAAACTGACGGGCATAGGCGGAAAGCGATTCGACGTAGCGGCGCTGGCCCTCGGCGTAAATGGTGTCAAAAGCGAGGGATGACTTGCCAGAGCCGGAAAGACCGGTGATGACCGTCAGCGTGTTGCGGGGGATTTCGAGGCTGATGTTTTTGAGATTGTGTTGCCGCGCGCCCCGGATGACGAGTTTGGTCAGGCCCATGAGACGAAAGCGCTCCCTCCACAGGAGCCACGGCACCCAGTGGGTACACTGAGGCCAAGATAATTCTCAACGATAGCAGGAGCGGACCCGATTCGCCAGAGTCAAGAGAGTGGCAGAATTGGCAGTGAGTCTATTCGCGACACCGCAGAGGGACCGCTGTTTCCTAGAACCGGGTTTAGGGAACGGGAAGGGCACTCGTCCGGTATGCCGACTTGTAGGGACTTAGGTTCTCTATCATTCGGAGTTTCACCTCTGTACACTCCCATGGTGGTCGAAATGCACGTGGGTTCTGATTTGTCCTATGGTTCAAAGAATGCTGCAAATTGAGCAATCCTCCATGGCCGCCGTTCAACCGGAACTCACGTCCGGCGAGAGCGTCGTGTGGGCGGGGCAACCGAAAACCTCTGTCGTCTTTCATAAGGAAGACGCCTTCTTGATTCCGTTCAGCCTTCTCTGGGGTGGTTTTGCTATTTTCTGGGAAGCAGGCGTCTCGGGAATCTGGGGGGCTCAGCCCAACGGTCGGTGGTCGTTTGGAATCCTGTGGGGCATTCCTTTTGTCTTAGTTGGGCAATACCTAATCTGGGGCAGGTTCCTCTACGCGGCGTGGTTGAAAAAACGTACTCACTATGCAGTGACGAACCGTCGGGTAATCGTAGTGCAGAACGGCTGGAAACGACAAATGGCCTCGGCCTACCTCGACTCTTTGCCGACGCTTACCAAGGAAGGCGGTTCAGGCGGAATAGGTGTCTTACGCTTCGTCCAACCTCAACCCATGTGGTCTAACAACCGGGGATGGGGAGCATGGAACGGGTTAGGTGTTGGGGGCGTACCAACCTTTATGGACATCGAGGATGTGGACTCCGTTTACCGGCTGGTCTCCGATCTCCGCGAGAGAGTGCGGACGGCCAAACCGTCTTTCTGAAGATCCCGGCACCTTGCCTAGGTTTGAGACACGGTCTCAGGGGCCAGCCCAGTACCGTTCCGGCGAGTGGCGTGGGGCAATGGGGGTCTGCCGACGGGTAATTTTTCGCGGGGGGTGGAGCGTTTTTACGCTGGATGGAAGTGTCAGTCTATTGAAAATAAAAGGTTTAGCTGTGGAGAAGGTCTTGCAGTTCTCCAAGTGTGGGGGAGTCGAGCCGAGGATCCCTTTAGGGGATTGAGGGCTGGGCCGGTTCGTTACTCCCCCTTTACTTCCGCCGAGATGACCCGCAAGCCCCTCCGGTTGATCCCCACCTTCCTAAGAAACCGCACCAAACGTACCCGAACGCGGCTGGGGTGTGCATGAGCGGCAGGTAATTGCCAAGGACGATGTTTTGCTGGGGGTTAGTGGGCGTCCCAGGCGCGGCTGCCATAGTCGCCGAGGGTCATGAAGAGCATGATTGCCAACCAGAAAACGCCGGCGATGACGATGAGCTGGGTGCGCTTCGAACTGTAGTAGGCGTGCATGAAGAAGAGAACGACCAGAGTCGCCTTACACGTGGCGATGACCAGGGCCACGATGACATTCAGGCCGGCGAAATATTGATTGAGGTCCACGGTGGCCGCGAAGACGGTGGTGCCCGTGAGAACCATCAGCGTAACGAATATCAGGATGTACAGCTTCGGTGAAACAATGTGCTCTGACACGCGCGCCTCTCCGGATTCTTCCCGCTAATGTCGATCAATCAGATACAACAACGGAAAAAGATAGATCCACACAATATCGACGAAGTGCCAGTAGAGACCGATGTTCTCCACGGGGGTGTTGTATTGCGGCGTGAAGCGCCCCTTGAGCGATTGCTTGATCAGCCAAACGAGCAGTCCGGCGCCGACGACCATGTGCGTGGCGTGCAGGCCGGTCATGCCGAAATAAAGCGAAAAGAACAGTTGCGCGTGAGCATTGGTGGCGACGTCGGAGCCGGCCTCGAACTCGAAGGGAAGGCCGGGGATGTGGTGCTCGACGTACTTGGCGTGATACTCGATCGCCTTGACGCCGAGAAACACACAGCCCAGGATCAGCGTGAGCATGAGAAAAAGGGTGACAAGCTTTTTCTTTCCTACCTCGGCGCTCCACACGGACATGGCCATGGTCAAGCTGCTGGCGATCAGGACAACGGTATTGAAGCCGCCAAGCCGCAGGTCCAGGCTCTTGCTGCACTCAGCGAAAATGCCCGGATAGGTGTGGCGGTTGATGGTGTAGGTGAGGAAGAGGCCGCCAAAGAACAAGATTTCGGTGGCCAAAAAGATCCACATGCCGAGGGTGGCAGATTCCTTCTGCTGCTCCATCGTCTGAAAATGTCCGTACAGTTCACCCGTGCGATGCACTCGGTATTCCTCTTTTCATCCAGCTAGCGGCGTGGAATGCTCCGCGCCAACAATCCAAATCCAAGCTCTAGTCGTCACCGTGAGCGGGCGCAGGCGACGGTGCCAGCGGTGCCGCCAGGCCAAGATCGGGGCGGTTGCCATAGTCATACGGCTCCCAATCCACTTCCGGTGTGACGTGGAAATTCTCCGCGGGCGGCGGCGAATCGGTGCGCCACTCGAGTCCCGTGGCGGGCCAGGGGTTGGGCCCGGCCACTTTGCCGTAACGCATGGACCAGGTCAGGTAGACCATCGGCAGAAGATAGCCCAAAGCCAGGATGGAAGCTCCGGCGGTGGACATGACGTTGAGCACCTGGAACTCCGGCGGGTAGTTGTGGTAGCGGCGCGGCATGCCCAGATAACCAAGAATAAATTGCGGGAAAAACGTCAGGTTGAACCCGACGAAGAGAATCACCGCAGCGACACGCGCCAGAAATTCCGGATAGAGCTTTCCGGTTATTTTTGGCCACCAGAAATGCAAGCCGCCGACGTATCCCATGACGGCGCCGCCGACCATGATGTAGTGGAAGTGCGCCACGACGAAGTAGGTGTCGTGGATGTGGATATCCAGGCCCAGGCAGGCAAGAAACAAACCCGTAAGTCCCCCGATCAGGAACAGTCCGATGAAGCCCAGAGCGTAAAGCATCGGTGTGTCGTAGGAGATGGAGCCTTTGTATAGCGTGGACGCCCAGTTAAAAACCTTGACGGCCGAGGGGATCGCCACAAGGTAGCTCAGGAGCGAAAACGCCAGCGCGGAGTAAGTGGATTGCCCGGTCAGAAACATATGGTGGGCCCAGACGAGGAAGCCGATGACGGCGATGGCGATACTCGATCCGGCGATGAACGAATAGCCGAAGATGGGTTTGCGGGCAAAAGTCGGAATAATTTCGCTGACGACGCCCATAGCCGGGAGAATCATGATGTAAACGGCGGGATGCGAGTAAAACCAGAACAGATGCTGAAACAGAATGGGGTCGCCGCCAAGCGCGGGATTGAAGAAACCAAGATGAAACATGCGCTCGAGGCCGACGAGAAGCAGCGTGATGGCGATAACCGGAGTTCCCAGGATGAAGATGATGCTGGTGGCGTACTGCGCCCAGATAAATAAAGGCAGGCGGAACCAAGTCATCCCGGGCGCGCGCATGGTGTGGATGGTGACGACAAAGTTCAACCCGGTCAAAATCGAAGAGAAGCCGTTGATAAAGATGCCGAGAACCGCGGGAGTGACGGCGGAATTGGAATACACGCTGCTGAGAGGCGTGTAGAAGGTCCAGCCGGTGTCCAAACCCCCGGTCGAAAAGGAATAGAGAACGAAACAGCCGCCGGTGATATAGATGTACCAGCTCAGGAGATTGATCCTGGGAAAAGCGACGTCCTTTGCCCCAATCATCATGGGGACAAGAAAATTGCCCAGGACCGCGGGAATCGACGGGATCAGGAAAAAGAAAATCATGGCCACGCCGTGCATGGTGAAGAGCTTGTTGTAATTTTCCGGAGTAACCAGGTAGCCGGTGGGCGTCAGCAAGTGGATACGGATCATCGTGGCGAAGATGCCGCCGACGAAGAAGAAAAATGTAACCGAAGCGAGATAGAGCAGCGCGATGCGCTTGTGATCCGTGGTCAGCAGCCAGGAGCGTATGCCGTAACTGGCTTTCAGATAGTGCTCGCGGGGCATGATGTGGGCCGGCGCGGTAGATGTAGAGCTCATGACTTATTTCTTCTCCGTGGCCGGCGCTGCTCCGGCCCCCTTCGCGGGAACCGGCTGCGATTGCAGAGACTTGATGTACGCAGTGAGAGCCAAAATCTGCTCTTCCGTCAATTGTCCCTGGAAAGAGGGCATCAGCGGCTGATACCCGGCCACAATTTTTGCGTTGGGCTGCAAAATCGATTCGCGAATGTAAGCCTCGTCCGCGGTCACCGTGGATCCATCGGCCAGCAGAACTTTGGCTGAGTAAAGACCGTTAAGGGACGGTGCACGGCCCAACCCGCTGCCAATGTGGCAGGTGGAGCAGGCCCTTTCGACAAATAGCTTTTCACCCTGTGCGACGGGATCGACTTCGGCACCCGTAGAGCCGGAAAGCCACGCGGCGTAGTTGGCGGGCTCCATGACGGTGACCCAGCCGCCCATAACGGCGTGATTGGTGCCGCAATACTGCGAGCAGAAGAAATGGTAGCGGCCCACCTTCGTGGGGCGAAACCACATGGTGTTGTAGTGGCCGGGGACGACATCCATTTTCACGCGGAAGGCCGGCACGAAGAAATCGTGAATGACGTCCTCGCTCGCCAGGATGAGCTTGACGTCGCGGCCGACCGGAACGTGCAGCTCGTTGATTTCTCGCAGGCCGGTGGGCTGCTGCGCTTTCCACATCCATTGTTTCGCAACGACGTAGATATCCAGAGTGTCTTTGGGAGGGTGGCGATATTCGACGAAGACCACCGCACCCCAGCCGTACATAACCATGGCCAGAAGGAACGGAATGACGATCCAAGTTGCCTCGAGCCGCATGTTGCCGTAGATGGGGACGCCCACCTCATTGGGCTTCTTGCGGTGAAATCTGAAGAAGAAAAAGACGATCGCCGCGGTAATGGCAAAGGAGAAGAAAACGGACACCAGGGTCAGAAACGTCATCAGCGAGTCCACACTGCCAGCGAAGTTGGACGCCTGATCCGGGTACAGCGACAATTGAGACTGCACGGCTTAGTGTGCTCCTTCCAACCGAGTGCGCGCCGCGTTCGATTCACGCCGGCGGAAAACCAAAATTGAGGCAACGAGACACACGACGGTCAGGATTCCGCCCAACCGGACGATCGCCAGAATCGAAGCGCTATAACGGGCGGTTGACGGGTCGTATTGATAGCAAAACAGCAAAGCGCGGTCGACCGGCGTGCCGATTTTCCCCGCCGAAGCGTTCACGAGACCCAGACGCACGTCGCGGGAGGGATACTCCACGCCGTAAAAGTAGCGCGAAATCCGGCCGTCGGGAGTGAGTAACAGGATGCCGCTGGCATGCGCGAATAGGTTGGACTTTTCGTCAAAGGAGAAGCGGAAATTCGCGCTACTGGTGAGCGCGTCGATGGGATCTTTCGAGCCGGTGAGGAAGTGCCAGCCCGAAGCAGTCTCCGGGCGCCGGAAATGGGACATCGCCGATTCTTTCTTCTGAAAGGCCATGTCGGGTGTCTCGCGCGGATCAATGCTTACGAAAACGACCTGGTAGTCGCGGCCGGGATTGAAAGAAAGCATGCGCAGCGCCCCGACAACGCCCTGCTCCACTTGATTGCAGAGCATGGGGCATCCGTAGTAGACCAGCGCAAGGACGACCGGCTTCTGACCGAAATATTCGCGGAGCTGAACATTGCGGCCGGCCTCATCGCGAAAGGCGAGGTCGAGCGGCAACTGCGCGTTGAGCTGGGGCTCGAAGCCGACATTTTGCAGCGCGGGGGGCAGAGTATTGGCCGCCGGAGCGGGATTGTCCGGGATGGTCTGCGCGCAAACTGCAGCCGAGAACAGCAGAGCGGCCATTGCGGAGATGGAGCGAAGCCAGTTCATGTGCTCACTTTTTCTTTTCCGCCGGCGAGGCGGTCACGCCCGGCAATCCTTTCTCGGCGATGATCTTCATCGCGTCTTTCACGGGAATCTGAGCGATTCCCGCCTTTTCGTCGATCCAACCGAGTTTCTCGTTGGCTGCGGTATCTTCCTTCACCTTGTTGCGCAGATCCTGTTGCGCATCGGTTTCGTGGCCCAGGATCCCCTGGAGGCGCGGCTCGGGAGGCATAGTCGGCGCAACCCCCTGGCGAACAGGAGGAGGAGGCGTGTGCGATTGCACGGCGAAGTTCGTGGCATAGCGAAAAATGTAGATACAAAGCGCAAACGTGACGATCACGGCGATCGCCAGATACATGAGGTAAGCGAGGATGGACTTCGTCTGAACGTCGCTTGATTCAAAAGAGACGTCGTCGTTCTGCGTCAGCTGCCCGGCAGACTGGGTCGTTTTGTGAATCTCAGTGCTCATCGTGCGCAATGGCCTCCGCAAGTTTCGGGTCACCGAGCGGGAGAAGCGGCATTTTTTTCAGGTTGAAGGCGAAAAAGAACAGCCACAATCCGATCACAGCAAGCGGCACAGCGAGATCCAGCCAGTTCGGCATGGCGCTGGCGGTAAATTCCGGGCGCGTCAGCCAGAAAAGATCCACGAAGCGCATCAAGATCAGCCAGATGGCAATCTTGGGCAGGAGCTTCGCGTTGCGCTTCACGTCGCGCGAAAGGAGCAAGAAGAACGGCACGAAAAAGTGAAAGACCAGAACAATCACCGCGACAACGCCCCAACCGCCATAGAGACGGCTGCGGTAGAAGGTGATCTCTTCCGGCTGGTTGCCGGACCAGATGATCAGAAGCTGCGAGAAGCCAAAATAAGCCCACAACATCACGAAGGCGAGCAGGAGTTTGCCGAGGTCGTGCAGGTGGCGCTCCTGGATGAGGCCGACCATCGGTTCCGTTTTCGAGAGCAGGACGATCACGGCAATCATCAAGGACATCGAGGAAATCAGCTGCCCGATGACGAACAGGAAGCCGTAGATGGTCGAAGCCCAGTGCGGCGAGAGTGACATCACCCAATCAATCGCAGCAAAGGTCATCACAAATACATAGAGAATGATCCCCGGCCCGGCCAGCATCTTGAGCTGACGCCGTAAAGCGCGGTTTTCCCGGTCAGCATCCTGCTTGGCGGACCAGTAGTTGAAAATCAGCATCAATCCCAGCCAGATGCCAAAATATACGGCTGCGCGGATGAGAAACCAGTTGCTGGTGAGATAGCTCTGCTGCATTTGTGACAACGCGCCTTCACCGGACTTCGGCGCTTCCAGCCATGCCCGATAGAGGTACTTCATCCCTAAACCGACCGGCACAAAAAAGACTGCCACCAGCGGCAAGGCGCGCGTGGCCGCTTCGAGCGGCCGCCGAATTACGATGCCCCAATGGCCACTGACCAGGTGCTGCAACATCAGGAGTCCAAGCGAGCCCACGGACAAACCCAGGACAAGCATGAACGCCAAAAGATAAGAACGATAGAATTGGTCGGGCGTCCTGGCCCAGCCGATGGCGCAGAGCACCAGTCCGACGACACCCGCGACGAGCGCGCGTTGCTGCAGGCGTCCAACGCTTTCCGGCGCTCGATAGTCCTGCGCGATCATTCCTTCTTCTCCCCCGTGCCTTCCTTGATGCTGCCAATCTGGCCCGGCCGCGCACCGCCCGGAATGTCTCCGGCAACTCCCGCTGGGAACAACCGATTAAGCACATCAGGTGGCAACTCCGAAACCTTCGCGTTGCGGCTCAGTTGAAGCGCGCGGACGTAGGCAATGATGGCCCAGCGGTCGCGCGGCGGGATCTGCGCCGAATAGCCGTACATCGCTCCGAAACCATTCGTGATGTTGTCGAAGAAATAGCCGTTCGGCGCCTGACGGAGACGGTCCTGATGAAAGGTGGGCGGATGTTTCATGCCGCGCATGCTGATCAAACCGTTGCCGTCACCCTGCAGCCCGTGGCAAGGGGTGCAGAATATTTTGTAGCGATCTTCGCCGCGTTCGAGCAGATGCAAATTAACCGGCAGCGGAAAATTGTTCGAATCCTTCGGGACAATGAGCGCGTCATCGGCGAGGGCCCCGCGCGCAACGGTGTTCTCGATCAGCGGGCGCTCCGAACGGCCGTCGGCGAAAAACTCACTGGGCGCAAGCGGCCGGGCTTTCGGCTGGTGGGCCATGTCCTGCTTCAACTGGCACCCGGTGAGCGGCAAGATGCAAGCGGCAGCACACACGGTGAGGAGGATTCGCGAGGTGTTAGTCATCAGACACCTCGGAGACATGATGTGCGTCGAGTCCCTGGAGGAAGCGCGCGGTCTCCGCGAGATGAAACTTTTTGTCGCGGGCCTGGATGCAGATGAAGAAGCGGTCCGTAGACGCGTGCGTGAAGCGCGGGACATTGAAAACCGCATGGTGCGGCTGGGGCAGACGGTTCAGGGCCAGCATTCCCAAAACTGCGGAGAGTGAAGCTCCTAGAATGGTCATCTCGAATGTGACGGGAATAAATGCCGGCCAGCTGTTGAGCGGGCGGCCACCAATGTTCAGCGGATAGGTGATTGCCGCTGCCCAGTATTGCAACCCGAAACCTCCCAGGCCACCCGCCAAGCCGCCCAGCAGGGTGACGAGCGGCACCCACGACCTGTGCAGATGAAGCGCTTCAGAGAGGCCCTCTACGGGAAACGGGGCGTAGGCGTCCACATGGCGATAGCCAGCCTCGCGCGTCTTCTTCGCCGCCTGGATGAGCTGCTCCGGCGTTCCGAACTCACCCATCACCCCGTAAATATGCGAGCGATGCTCCATTACTTGCTTTCCTCGGACGTCTCCGCGACGAGCTCGCGCATTTCTGCGATGGAAATCGCCGGGAGAACGCGCACAAACAGGAAAATCAGGGTCACGAACATGCCGATCGTGCCGATGAACGTGGCCCAATCCCAGAACGTGGGCGTGTAGCGGCCCCAGGCGGAGGGCATGAAGTCCCGCGTCAAGCTGATGACGACAATGACAAAACGCTCGAGCCACATGCCGACATTTACGACGATGGCCATGAGGAATAGAACCACGACGTTGTGGCGCATTTTATAAAACCAAAGCAACTGCGGCGTCAGGATGTTGCACAAAATCAAAGCGTAGTAAAACGGCGCGTAAGGACCGTGCAGGCGCTGCTGCACCAGAAATACATCAAACTTGTTTCCGCTGTAGAGTGCCATGAAGAATTCAAAGAAGTACCCGTAGGCGACGATCAGCCCGGTGGCGAGCATGACTTTGGCCATATTGTCCAGGTGGCGCATGGTGATGAAGTCTTCAAGGCCATAAGCCTTGCGCAAGGGAATCGCGATGGTTAAAACCATGGCGAATCCGGAATAGATGGCGCCGGCAACGAAATACGGCGGGAAGATGGTGGTGTGCCAGCCGGGCACGATGGCAATCGCGAAATCGAAGCTCACCACGGTGTGCACGGAGAGAACGAGCGGTGTCGCGAGTCCCGCGAGAAGCAGATAGGCCGATTGATAGTTGTGCCAGTGATGCGCGGAGCCGCGCCAGCCCATGGCGAGCATGCCGTAAATAATCTGCTTCGCCTTCGTCTTGGAGCGGTCGCGCAGCGTCGCGAGGTCGGGAATCAGCCCTACAAACCAAAAGAGCAGAGAGACCGTGCCGTAGGTCGAAACCGCAAAGACGTCCCAGATCAGCGGGCTGCGAAACTGCGGCCAGAGTCCCATCGTGCTGGGGTAGGGGAACATATAGAACGCCATCCATGGCCTGCCGGTGTGGATCAACGGAAAAATGCCGGCGCAAGCGACGGCAAAAAGCGTCATCGCTTCAGCGAACCGATTGATGGACGTGCGCCACTTCTGGTTCAGGAGGAAAAGAATCGCCGAAATCAGGGTGCCCGCGTGGCCGATACCGATCCACCAGACGAAATTGACGATCGCAAAGCCCCAGCCGATGGGGATGTTGATGCCCCAGATTCCCACGCCCTTGGTGATGAGCCAGCCGATGGCGATGGTCATCAAGCCCATCAAGCTGAAGGCAATCCCAAATCCCACAAACCAGCCGAGGGAAGTCGGGCGCGTCAGCACAATCGAGCTGATCTTGTCCGTAACAGACGCGTAGGAGTGCCCTGGCCCGAGCACCGGCGTCAGGCGGCGAATCTCGGGAGAATTCAACGGTGGCTGCCCGGCGCTCATGCCTTCTCCAGCTCGGGATTTGGATTGCGCACTGCGGCCAAGTACGTTGTGCGCGGACGGGTATTCAATTCTCCAAGAATCGAGTAATTGCGCAATTGGGCTTTTAGCTTGGACACGCGGCTGTTCGGGTCGTTGGCATTGCCGAACACGATGGCCTCAGCCGGGCAGGCCGCTTCGCAGGCGGTGACGATTTCGCCGTCGCCAATCGGGCGATTTTGTTTTTCCGCCTCGATGCGTCCGGTATTGATGCGCTGAATGCAATAGGTGCACTTTTCCATCACGCCGCGGCTGCGGACGGTCACTTCCGGGTTGCGCATCAATTTGAAGGAAGGCGTCTCCCAATCCTGAAAACGCAGAAAATTGAAGCGGCGCACTTTGTACGGGCAGTTGTTCGAGCAGTAGCGCGTGCCGATGCAGCGGTTGTACACCATTTCGTTGAGGCCTTCGGCGCTGTGGGCGGTTGCGCCGACGGGGCAAACCTGTTCGCATGGCGCGTTCTCGCACTGCTGACACGGCACCGGCTGAAAAAAAGTCTCGGGATTATCCAACGATTCGCTGTAGGTCGAAGGATCGTCGGTAGCGGTTTTCGCTTTGTAATAGCGATCGATGCGGATCCAGTGCATTTCGCGGCCGCGCATCACCTGGTCCTTGCCCACGACCGGAATGTTGTTTTCCGACTGGCAGGCAACCACACAAGCGTTGCAGCCGTTGCACTTGTTCAGGTCGATGGCCATCGCCCACTTGTGGGGGGCGGAAGGAAATTCTTTTTCTCCATTGTAGAGAGAGAGTTCTTTGGGTGGCTCCGCGACTCCTTCATGCGGAAACGCCGGATTCTTGTGGTATTCCTCGAGCGTTGCCGTGCTGAGAATCTGCCGGCCTTCCATGTTGAAGTGATACTGCGTGCACGCGAGCGGATATTCGTCGCCGGTTTTCTTGATCGCGTCTTGTGCCGCAGTCGCGCTCCACAGCGCGCTGGAAGCACGCACCGCATAAGCGTTGAATCCTTTGTTCGATCCCGTGTAACCCGCGTTCTTGCGGCCATAGCCCAGCGGAAGCACGATGACATTTTCCGCCTGGCCCGGTACGATCCAGGCCGCCGCCGTAACTTTGCTGTTCGATAACGAAATGTCAATCACGTTCGAAATGATCTGGCCGTGTTCGCCGCCGCGCCAGGCGACGCTGTGAGTCAGAGCCAGTTTCTCAGCCGTCTTGGGACTTACGTAGGCGGCGTTGTCCCAAGTGAGTTTGGTGATGGGCTTCGGCAACTCCTGCAGCCAGCCGTTATTGGCGAAGCGGCCGTCATGAATGCAAGGGTCTGGCCGGAATATAAACTCGAGCTCATCGGCCGATGCCGCTTTCGCTGGCGGCAGGCTGGCCGGAGTAAATTTGGGCGTCACGGTAATGGGAGCGAAAGCCGTGTTCGCAACAACCCCGTCATTCAGCGTCTTGCGCCAGAACTTTTCGAAATCGGCGCCGGCAGCGGCGGCCTTCAAGCGCTCGCGGACGGCATCGTAGACGCCGACTCCGGGCTTGTCGCTGAACGCCGCGAGCACTTCGAAAGCGGAATGCGTGCGATAGAGCGGAGCAATGAGCGGCTGAATGACGCTGACCGTGCCATCGAAGGCCCGGGCATCGCCCCAGGATTCCAGGTAGTGCGATTCGGCAACGTGCCACTGGCAATATTCCGAAGTTTCCTCGAAGTGAGGGCTTACGTGAATCGCGGTGCTGACTTTTTTCAGTTTTGCGGTGAAATCCCAATCGTGCGGTACGGTGTAAACGGGATTGACTCCGAGGATGAGCAGTGTGTCCACCTTGCCCGCGTGCATGTCGGCGCAAAGATCGCGCAGCGAGTCGAGATGATTCGTGGGGTTCGCCTCTACTGGCTCGGTGTAATAGAGCGACGTTCCGACGTTGTCCAGGGCCGCGTTGATGGCGTGAGCTAGCGCGTGAACTTCCGCGGGCTGCTGTTCTCCGGCAACGACGAGAGAATTGCGGGGATGCTTCTGCAAATCCTTCGTGACGGCATCGAGCCACTTTTCCGCGGCGCGTGGAAGCGGCGCGGAGCCCCCGAGCCCGAGTTTCCCCGCGAGCGAGCGCGCAAAAAGCGCGACATCGGAAGCGCGCAACGCCAAACGATGATCCGCGGTCGCGCCGGTGACGGAAGGCGTGGGTTCGACGACGTACAGCCGATTCATCTCGGCGCCGCCACGATCCGCCTCAGCAAACTGATCCAGTTTGCGGCGACGATAAAATTCCTTCATGTAGCGAATGTGCCCTGGCCCGCTGGCCAGAAAATCGGAATCGAGAGAAAGAATGACTTCAGCCTTCTCCGGGCGATAAACCGTGTTCACGTAGCGGCCGAAGGCGAGCTTGGCGCCTTCGCGCGCCCCATCGCTGCCCGCAGGTTCCCATTGGTGCCACTTCGCCTGCGGGTAGATCGTCAGGAGCGACTGAATCTGCGCGGCGAGCGTGGGTGAAGTTACGCTGCCCGTCAGGATGCGGAAGCCTGCGCCGGACGTGCTCTTGATCGCGGCCGCGAGCGTTTGGGCGGCGTCGAGGAAGCCCGACCAAGCGCGAATTTCGCCGAGATACGTCGCCGTTTGTGCGCGATCGGGGTCATAGAGATTCAGGATAGAGGCTTGCGCAAAAGCGTCCGTGGCACCGAGGCTCGAGGGATGATCGGGATTTCCTTCGATTTTAGTGGGGCGTCCTTCATGGCTTTCCACGAGCAATCCGATGGCGTCCGCGCCAAACGGCATGGCCGTGGCGTAAAACTGCGGCTTGCCGAGAACCATCCCTTCCGGCTGCTTGACGTAGGGAACGATGTGTTCTTCCGGAGTACGTCCGCAGCCGGAGATTCCCGCGAGCGCCAGTGACGCGGCCATGAGCTTCAGGAAATCGCGCCGGTCCACGGATTCATCCCACTCGGAGGCTTGACGCGGGAACTCGCGGTGCAGCAGTTGTTCAAACTCCGGGTCGCCGGAAAGTTCCTCGAGCGTGCGCCAGTATTGCTTGCCGCTGCTGGATTGGAGCCTCGCACGAACCGTGGCAAGATCGAGCGTACGCTCCCGCGGCGTCAAATCTTCCGCGCGCTCCTCCTCGTGCCCCTGCGCGTGAGAATGGGAGTGGTCGTGCAGCTGCTCGAGGGAATTTGTCTCGACCTCTTGGTGATCGCGCATACCGTCCATCATCGATGACACGTCGAACAGTTCGTCAGCTCGGTCGTCGTGCGAATGTTGCGTTCCCCCGCAAATTTCTTGCCCAGCTCCGCCTGGTCCGCCGGCGCTTTCCAATCCATATTGAAAACCTGATCCAGTGGGCGGAGCGCCTGCGCCGGATCACGATGGCAGTCGAGGCACCATTGCATCAGCAACGGAGAGGCCTGAAAGACCAGCGGCATCTGATTGACTTGCCCGTGACACGAAGAGCAGCCCACGCCTTTGTTGATGTGAATGCTGTGGTTGAAATAGACAAAATCGGCCAGGCGGTGCACTTTCACCCATTGAATGGACTGATCGGTGCGATAGCTCTCGCGCACCGGCTCCAGGTAGCCGGCGGTGTTGAATAGCACCGAGTGGCAGTTCATGCAGGTTTTCGTGGGCGGGATTCCGGCGACGGCGGAAGTTTCGACGCCCGTGTGACAGTATCGGCAGTCGATGCCATCGTCGCCGACGTGGTGTTTGTGGCTAAACTGCACGGGTTGTTCGCGAAAAACGTTCTGATTGGTGGCATAGGGCGAGCGCGCGATCCCCAGCACGCCTGTGAGGGCAAGCCCGGCAAGAAAAATGGCGGAGAAGACACTGAATCGAGAGATGAAATTCGTGCTGCGGTGAAAAATCTGCGCCATGTTATTGCTGCACTTTGGCGGAAGAGCTCACCCGAAGGAACTCGCTGCCTGAGCGTCCACCACTGTCTAACCAAGCAGTACAAACCCGGGCCGTCTTGAACGCGATAGTTTCCAATAAAACATTCCGGAATGCAACTTTTCCGCCAAAATGAAGGCTTCTACAAAATTGGTTTCAGCAAATCGACTTGATTCTTCAAATCATTCATATAATCAGCCGTTATGCCGCATTTCTTTTCTTGGTTTGTTGCCGCCGAAATACGGTCTTGCCGCCCGGCGGATCAAATTGCCCGTCACTTCGTCGTGTTTCGCCCGTTGTCCCCCTTGGCTGGACCTTCATTCTTATGTCTAGATGCACCAGAGCTCTGAATAGACAGATAAATTTTTGTGGAAGTGCAACCCTGGGAAATGCGCGGGCATGGTATCTTAGATGAACCCTCCGCCGCTCCATTTTGCAGCGGAGCCCACCCACTTTCGGGAAACCCTGACGCCGTCGGGGCCGGCGAACGCCGCTGGGGCGTGGTCCAACCGGTAGGACACCACACTGTTAATGTGGATGGTGAAGGTTCGAATCCTTCCGCCCCAGCCAATTTTTCTTCGTGATCCGGCGGACGGACCCTTCTTAGTCTTTGGCCGTGGGCAAGCCGGCTTCGACCCAGCCCTTCCAGCCGCCGTCCATCGATTCCACGTTGGTATAGCCCATCTTCTGCAGATTGTCGGCGACTAGAGCGGAGCGGAATCCTCCGCCACAATACAGAATCAATTTCGTGTTTGTGTCTGGACACTGCTGCTCGATGTCGCGTTCGATTACCCCTTTGCCCAAATGCACCGCGCCGGCAACGTGACCCCTGACCCATTCGTTGTCTTCCCTGACGTCGATGAGCACTAATTTCTCGCCGGCGTCCATGCGCCGCTTCACGTCGGGAACGTTCGTTTCTTTGACATGCTTCTTCGCATCCTGAACGAGTTTCAAGAATTTCGGTGCGTGTGCCATGTTTGCCTCCCGTCTCTAAAGATAATGAGGCAGAAGCGTACCACAGGCGTGAGAGGGCCCGCCTCAAGCTGACTGCAAAGGTGCGAGAGCGCTGCTTATTCGGATTTGTTTCCGGCGTTAAGCTCGAAAGCCAGGATGGCGCCTGCGCTACTGCTTGGGAGTCTCCGCGGCTTTTTCTTTCGAATCCTTCTTCGAGAAGGAGCGCACCAGGTTGATGAGATTCCAGCGTATCACTTCCTTGGTGCGGTCGCCCTCGCCGACCATCGCTCCTCTGCCGTTGGTGAGGATATAGAAGAGCTCGCCGTCGGTTCTGCCCTCCATAGAGGAGACGTTTCGCCAGTCATTCATCTTCAGCTTCATCGTCTCGACAAGGTCACCTTTGCCGTCGCCATTCTCGCCGTGGCACATCGTGCACTGGTATTTATAGAAGCGGCGAGCTTCGGCAAGTCCCTCGGGGGTGGGCGGAACAGGATTCTTCCGCGCCGCTTCTTCCTGGGGAATTTTGGAATCCGAAGTTGCCGCCTGGGACTCTTTGGGTTTTTCTTGCGTGCCGGTCTGCTTTGCGGTCAAGATTCCGGAACTCGCGAGCAGAAGCGCACCCAGGACAAGGAGAAGACGCCGCATAACGACCTCCTGGCAGTACGGGCCGGCTGTAGGAGCGAGTCGGCTGGATTTTGAGCGGATTCTACGCCCTGAGAGCGCGCAAAGAAAGGGGGAATAGCCCCAATGGGACGGTCAATACCGCCTCTCCCATTGACAAAAATCTATTGCTTGGTTTGTAGCGTTGCGGACGTGGCCGTGGCGGCTGCGCCCTTGCCATTCTTGGTGATCGGGAGCGAGCAAGCGCGGCGCGGCGCGGCGTCGCCCCTGCCAACGCGGAAGGGACTCGATTCGCGAACGCGCGTCCGCAGACCATCGATGACCGGAGGAATCGGATCGTGCGCAGCGCCACGCATGACGAAGATCATCAATGCCGCTTCTCCCGGCGAATCGACGCTGGAGCTGATCCCCACGGCATGAACGCCCGCGCGCCCTAACAATTCCTCGAAGTGCGCGGTATGAACCACTTTCGCGCGGGCGGTTTCCGCTTCGGAAATCGCATACACAAGCTCCGGCGGCGCGGCGGTTTTTTCGAGCGCCGCACTCTCTTCCGCGGACAACGCTCCTCGGCTCGCGAACAGTTCGCCTTCAATAATCCGCGTCCGGACGCCTTCGACCTGCGCGGGAATATTGGTGTGCGGCTGGCCCTTCGTCACAAAAAAGAGAATGGCGGCCTCCGCTGGGTCGTCGTAGCTGGCGCCCACACCGACTGCTTGCACCTCTGGGTGAGCGAGAAGCTCGGGTGCGTGCGCGTCTCGAGCGACGGCGGCACTCTGGAGTCTCTCGGATGCAATTGCGGTCGCCGCGAGAGTCTGTGTCGCGCCCGCGAGCTTCACGGGGAGCGTGCAGCCGATCACCGCATGCGGCGTGGCACTCCCGACAAAGGTCGGAACAGCGTTGCCGGCGCCCAGGAACTTGCTGGTGGTCAAGACATCCGACACAGGATTGCCAACCGTGTCCGTATCCGAACCAGCGAAGAGCAGGGCGACAGGATCCGCCGTGTTTTGCGTCACGATCAGTGAACCAGAGTCGCCTTCGGCGCTAAACGCGGCGCCGGGAGCGCTGGCAACGTCAACCAGCCCAGTGAATGGGATCGGATTGGTCATAGCGCCAGCTCCACAGCCCTTCTGGTATGTGATGGAGGTAGCGGTGCTGATGGAGAGGACGCTTGAGCAAGTCAACCCTGTCGAGCGGCCGCTCTTCGCGACCTGCATGCCCACCGTGGCGCCCCCGGGCACACCGGAGCCGGCATGCGGCGCGCCAGGATCGGGGATGCCATTCGTTGCAGTCGCACCGAGGTAGATGATGTTGCCTCCCGTATCGACCTTGCCAGACACAACCTGCGCGATGGCCGCGTCAATCTTCGTGCCCGGGTCGCTTTCGAGATTAAAGAACGCGGTAAGATTGGCGACCGTCGAGGTTCCTGGGGTCGTGCAGGTATTGGGCGCGGGGTTATCAATCAAGCCGGGCTGGATTATGGCGTCGCCCGTGTTGCCGGTACCGGCGGTACCAGTGTCACTGATCGCAATGACGTGATTGTTGCTGAGGATGAAGTTCGTGCCGTTGCGCGTCAACAGGGAGCCTAGGGTGCCCCCGCAACAAGTGATCTTGTTGCCGCTGGTGCTGAACGCTTTCGCGTTGCCCCCGGAGCTGCCCAGCAGGATGGCGCCCGTCTGCACATTTTGATTCTGGGGGACAATCGTCACCGTAGCGAAGTTGGAGGCTGTAGGGTTAGCCTTGGAGACAGCAGTGACCTTCACCGTCGTGGTCGTGCCGCCGGCCTGCGTGGGCACCCCTCCGGGCGCGACGAAAAGACCCGCGCTGGAAATGAATCCGGTGCTCTGGCTGCCGCCCGCTACACCGTTCACCTGCCAGGTCACGGCCGTGTTGGTGCTCCCAGTAACTACAGCGGTGAGTTGCTGCGTCGCGAAATTGTTGACGGTGGGAGTAGCGGGAGTAACCGTGACCGTAACCTGCTGATTGCCGCCACCTCCGCCGGTCTTCGGAAGCCCGCTGCACCCGGCTAGAAACAGAATGATTGCCGAACACAAGAATAGAATGTTTATGCGACGCATGATTCCCCTCAGGCCTTTCGCCGATAGTTCACGCTAACACGAGATAACCCTGCTCACCGCAGGAAAGACTGCGCTCCGTAACCAAAATTGGAATAGCTCAAAGGAAAAAGAGCTTCCTGTACGGAAGTACAGGTCTTGCAAAAGGATCCTCACAATGGGGGCGGAGGCTTCTAGTCCAGGTCGCGCCAGTTGGGCCCGGCGCCAATCTCAACGACAATCGGAACCGCGAGTTTGTGAACGCCTTCCATCTCCTCCCGGACCAGTCTTTCCAGAGCATCGCGCTCTTTAGCGGGGGCTTCGAATAAGAGTTCGTCGTGGACCTGCAGGATCATCTTGGCTTCGAACTTTTCAGCGGCCAGGCGGCGGTCGATGGCGATCATGGCGAGCTTGATGATGTCGGCCGCCGTCCCCTGCAAAGGCGAATTGAGTGCAGTGCGTTCCGCAAAATTACGAAGCTGCATTTGCGGAGAATTGATCTCCGGAATGGGGCGGATTCGCCCGAAAAGCGTCTTGGCGATGCCGGACTTGCGTGTTTCTGCGAGGATTTTGTCGAGATACTCTTTGACGCCGCGGTAGCGCGCGAAATACGCGTTGATGAATTGCGCGGCTTCCTTCTGCTCGATGCCGAGTTGTTGCGCTAGCCCGAAAGGGGAAAGGCCGTAAATTATTCCGAAGTTGATGGCCTTGGCCGCGCGGCGGTGCTCGGCCGTTTGCGCGAGCGGGCCGACCCCGAACACTTCCTGCGCAGTCCGCGCGTGAATGTCTTCGCCGTTGCGGAAGGCCGCGACGAGCACCGGATCTTCGGAAAAATGCGCCATGATCCGCAACTCGATTTGCGAATAGTCCGCGGAGAGGAGCATTTTCCCTTTTTCGGCAACAAAGGCCGCGCGAATCTGGCGGCCCAACTCGGTGCGAATCGGAATGTTTTGCAGATTGGGATCCGAGGAGCTGAGGCGGCCCGTGGCTGTGCCGGTTTGCGAAAAGCTGGTGTGCAGGCGCCCGGTTTCGGGGTGGATAAGTTTCGGCAACGCGTCAACATAGGTGGACTTAAGCTTCGCGATTTCGCGGTACTCGATGATTTTCCCCGGCAGCGGATGCTTTGCGGTGAGTTCTTCGAGAATGTCGGCCGCGGTGGAACGTGCTTTGGCCTTTCCGCGGCGCGCGGACGGCTGGAGATTCAGTTTATCGAAAAGAATTTCCGCAAGCTGGCTGGGAGAATTCACGTTGAATTCTGAACCGGCAAGTTTCCAGATCTCTTTTTCGAGGCGGCGAACCTCTTTTTCCATCGCCTGCGACATTTTGTCGAGTTCTTTGGGGTTGACGCGGACGCCTACGCGCTCCATGTCCGCGAGCACGGGTGCGAGCGGCAGATCAATTTTCTCGTAAACTTCGGTGAGTCGCTGTTCATCCACCTGAGCCCGCAAGGCCGGGGCCAGGCGATGGAGATAGTCGGCGCGCTCGCCCGGCGCGCCGCCGAGTATGGCATTGAACTGCCGCATGACGACGTCGGCGAAGTTGTGGTTCGCCGTGGTGGGACGCAGCAGGTAGGAATAAAGCTGCGTGGCGTGTAGGATGTTCGCGGCGCGGCCGGTTAGAAGCTGAAAAAGTTTCGGGTCGTGGACGATTTTCGCTCGCTTCCGGTCGGCGAGAAATGGGTCCAGCGCTTTGCCCGCCTCGCCCTTTTCATCGAACCAGATGGAGCGTCCTTCGCTGGGTTTCGAGGAAACCTCGATCGAAGCGATGCGCGTGCCGAAGCCTTCCGATTCGCGCTCGCCGGTTTCGAGGTTGAGCCAAACCGCCAGCGGTTGCTTCGCTGTGAGCTTTGCCAGGTATTCACGGAATTCGGCGAGCGTCGCGCACTGAAGGTGATCCGCTTTCGTCTCGGAACTCTCTCCTCCAGGCGCGGACGCCGCGACCGCTTCCGAACCCAGTTCTCGCAACAGCGAGTTGAAGCCCAGTTCACGATAGAGTTCTGCGAGCGCAGCACCGTTTGGCGGACGTAGTTCCAGTTCCTGCAGGTTGACCTCAATCGGTGCGTCCTTCGCAATCGCGGCCAGTTGTTTGGACATCAGCACCTGTTCGCGCTGCTGCTGCAATGCTTCCCGGTATCGCTTGTTGGGCACTTCGTCCGCATGATCGAGCGCGCTCTCGACACTCCCGTACTTCTTGATCAATTCCGCTGCGCCCTTTTCGCCTATTCCCTTTGCGCCTGGAATGTTATCAATCGTGTCGCCCAGCAGCGCCATGTAGTCCACGACTTTTTCCGGCGGCACCCCCAACATCTCTTCGACTTTTTTTTCATCCACGATAATGTCGCCCTTGGCGCCGCCAGAGCCGGTCCGCAGCGTTCGCACGCTTTTGCCGACGAGCTGCATCATGTCTTTGTCGTTAGACACGATCAGCACTTCCAGATTGTGCTTGCCTGCTTTGACCGCCATCGTTCCGATCACATCGTCCGCTTCGTAACCTTTGATTTCGAGCATCGGCAGGCGCATCGCTTCGCACAACCGGCGAACGAAAGGCAGTTGCACGCGCATTTCGTCAGGCATGGGCTGGCGCTGTGCTTTGTATTTTTCGAAAAGTTTGTCGCGGAAAGTCGCTCCCGGAGGATCAAAAACAATTCCGATGTACTCCGGCTGGTAGTCCTTGATCAGCCGTCGCAAGATATTTCCGAATAGAAAGGGAATGTTCGTGGGCACGCCGCCGGGACCTGTGAGCCGCTGAGGCATGGGCGCAAAAAAAGCGCGGTAGATGTGCGCCATGGCGTCGACGAGGAAAAGTTTCTTCGGGGCGGAAGGCATCTGCGCGAGTATAGCAAAGCGAGCAACGCCAGACTCGCGATGTCAAAAACAAGAGTTAGGCCGCCCGGAACTTCCTTTTCCGGGCGGCCTTCGCTTCTGGATAGGCTTCGGTCCCGCGTTATTGCTTGTTCGGTTTCTCGGGGCTCGATTTTGGCTCGGCTTTAGGCGCAGCGCTCTTCGGTGCAGCTTGCTTCGGTTCCCCCTGCGCTCCAGCAGCCGCTTGCGAAACCAGCAGCATCCGCGTGCCGCTGTCGAGGTGAACGTTCTTGCCCGCGGAAGTAATGATCGAGCCCTGCGAGCTGTTCATCGCCGCCGAGTTCAGGTTGAGGCCGTTCAACCCAAATGCGCCACGGCTGTCGGATGTGAGCTGTCCAGCGGCATTCAATCCGCCGGCTGCTCCACCGGCAACACCATTGACCGAGCCTGCGGCATTCCCCGCTGCGTTCGTCGTTGAATTGAGTGCGCCGCCAGCCGTGCTGCCCACGTTCGCTGCGGTATGCGTCACTGCCCCAGCCGCGCCACCTGCCGTCGAGGTGACTCCGCCGAGTGCACTTCGTCCACCGGCCATGCCGGAACCTGCTGCGGATGCGCCTGCGCCGCCGAACGTGTCAAGATCGGGTCCCGCCGCGCTTGCCGCGCTTTGCCCTGAAGCGAGCGCCTGAATTCCCGCGTTCAGCGGAATTTCCTGCCCATTCTTCAGGATCGCCTTGTCGAACACGATGCCCAGCGCCGATTCCGATTCGCCATTGGAGCGAGCGGAAGCTTGCGTGACATGCCCTATCAGCTTCGTGCCCTTCGGCATCACCGTCTTCCCATCCGACTTCGTTGCTTCGGTTGTGTGAGCGGTCACCGGATCACCCGGCTTTGCCTTTTTTGAATCGACAGGAGCATTTAACGCCGCGTTGAACGTCGATTCGTTCGCGAGAGCGGCATTGCTATGCTCGGTCTGTGCCGCGGCCGACGACGCTGCCGTTCCGCTTCCGGATGCCTGCGCCCCCTGTTTGCTGGCCTGCGCGTTCGCCTGTGCGTTCGATTGAGAGCCCGCCTGAGCGCCCGTCTGTGACTGTGCGGCGGCGCTGGCAGTGAAGAGCGTCACTCCCAGAAGTACATATCCGATGCGATTCATGATTATAAATCCTCCTGAATTTGTGAGAGGCTTTTTGGTTGGTTCTGGTCCCCGATAGAAAAGAGTATCCAAATCATACTTTGATGGCTGCAAAAACGGTTCCAATAGCTAAGTGTTTTTCTTTCAACAATTTAACGAAATGATTGAAACCGGGGCGGCAGCCTTGGAAGTGAAAAAACGCCTAGTACAGGAAGGAATTACAAAGTTTCCGAAAATCCATCGTGTAGGGTAATTACCTGAGTTAAATAATGCCGAGCGGCTTGGCAACTTCCGCAAGAATGTCCGCGGCGCGTAGCAATTGCTCCCGCTTGTGCGCGGCGCTCACCATCGCACGCAGGCGCGCCTTGCCCTCCGCTACGGTCGGATATCCGACTGCTGGCGCGAACACGCCGGCATCGAAAAGCTTTTTCGAAAACTCAAATGCCTTCGCCGCATCGCCCACGTGAATCGGAATGATCGGCGTCTCGCTGACCTTGAACTGAAACCCGCGTTTCTTCAATTCGCGCTTGAAGAATTTCGTATTCGCCCAGAGTTTTTTCACCAGCTTTTCCCCTTCCGGCGAATCGAGCAGCGCAAAGGCGGCCTGGCAAGCCGCGGCGGTCGCCGGCGGGTGTGAAGTCGAGAAGAGAAACGGCCGCGCGCGAAGATAGAGAAAATCGATCAGGTCGCGCGAACCGCACACATAGCCGCCCATCGCGCCGATGGCCTTGCTGAGCGTGCCCACCTGAATGTGCACGCGCCCGTGGCATTGGAAATGATCCACTGTGCCGCGGCCTCCCCGGCCGAGAACGCCGGAAGCGTGCGCGTCGTCCACCATCATGATGCAGTTGTATTTCTCGGCCAGGCTGCAAAGTTCCGGCAGCGGCGCAATGTCGCCGTCCATGGAAAAAACGCCGTCCGTGATGATCAGTTTGTGGCCGTTCCAGTTCGCGCTTTCCTGCAGGATGCGCTCGCAGTCTTTCACATCCTTGTGCTTGAAAACCTTGATCGTCGCCCGCGAAAGACGCGCTCCATCAATGATCGAGGCATGATTGAGCTCATCCGAGACGATCAAGTCTTCCTTGCCGAGCACGGCGGAAACCGTGCCGGCGTTGGCGGTAAAGCCGGATTGGAAGACGACGCAGGCCTCGACGTTCTTGAACGCCGCGATCTGCTCTTCGAGCTCCATGTGCAGCCTCATCGTGCCGGCGATCGTGCGCACCGCTCCCGCGCCCGCGCCGTAGCGCTTGACGGCGTCCAGCGCGGCCTTGCGCAGCGCTTTGTGTGTGGTGAGCCCCAGGTAGTTGTTCGACGCCAGGTTGATTACTTCCTTGCCGTCGAAAATACACACCGGCTTCTGCTCGCCTTCCAGGACGCGCAGCTTCGGCGCAACGCCTTTCGCGCGAAGTTCGCTCAACTGGTCGGAGACGTACTGCAATGGATTCTGCTTCGTCGTTTGTGTTCCCAGCTCTGACATGGCTTTCCTTCCGCTTAATGAGGCAATCCGTTTGGATAAAGCAAAATTTTTCCCGCCATCCCGCCCTGCAGTAGGGAAAATGCGTGCTCGAATTTTTCAAGCGGCGCTCGTTCGCCAAACAGCGGATCTAGATTCAGCCTTCCTGCTTTCAGCAGGGCTGTCATCTGCACCCAGGTTTCGTACATCCGCCGCCCGTAAATCCCTTGCACCGTCGCGCCTTTGAAAATCACGTCGCTGACCAAATCCAGCGGAACATTTTCCGTTGGGATGCCCAGCAGCGACGCGCGTCCTCCCGCTCGCAGCGCTTTGAAACCTTGCTGAATCGCCGTGGGATTTCCGGACATTTCGAGCAGCGCGTCGACGCCCGTGCCGCCGGTTTCCGACAGGATGCGCGCGACGGCGTCTTCCGCAGCGGGATTCAGCACCACATCCGCGCCCATTTTTTTCGCCATCGTTCGGCGCTGCTCATTCGTTTCCGTTGCGTAGACCATCGAGCTGCCGCAAGCCTTGGCCACCGCGATCGCCATCAACCCGATCGGGCCGCAGCCGGTGACAAGAACACTCTGTCCCGCAATCGGCCCTGCAAGGACCGTGTGCACCGCGTTGCCGAGTGGATCGAGAATCGCGCCGTAGTGCTCGGGAATCGCTGGATCGAGCTTCCAGATGTTCGACGCGGGAATCTTGACGAATTCCGCGAACGCGCCATCCTGGTCGATGCCAATGATGCGCAGATTCTGGCAAATGTGCGCCTGGCCCACGCGGCATTGATGGCAGTGGCCGCAGTTGACGTGCATCTCGGCGCTGACAAAATCGCCCGGCTTGACCGCGCTGACTTCTTCGCCCACGCGCTCGACGACGCCGCAAAACTCGTGCCCCAGCGTCACCGGTGGTTTGACCCGCCCCTGCGACCAGCGGTCCCAGCCATAAATGTGCAAGTCGGTCCCGCAGATGGACGCCGCCTTCACGCGCACGAGCACGTCCGTCGCGCCTATGGACGGCACCGGCGCGGCTTCATACGCGAGCCCGCGCGCGGGCTGCATCTTCCGCAGCGCTTTCATCGTCGTGGACAATCCGGCAGGCATCGACGCAGTCTCCCACTCAACACACAATTCTTCGATGCTAGCACACCGTTTCTTCGCACGTGTAGCGCAGGGGCTTCAGCCCTCCAGCTTTTTCTGCACGCACGTTTGTTGGTGCCCGGCTCTTGTTCTTCGCTTTGAACTTTCAACTTTTGACTTTCGACTTCTCACTTCACTTCCACCACCACCCCAATCTTCTCCAGCGCCTTCAGATATTCCACCACCATCTCCACCGGCACCGGTCCATACTCCGCCGAAATCGCATCGCGAATCTCCTGCGTGTTCCGTTTTCCATTCGCGAAATTCAGCGCCTCATACGCATACTCCTCCCCCGCTCCCCACAAACCTTCATAACTCAGCAACTTCGGTGTCTCCACTCCCACTGCCTTCGCTTTATCCGCAAAATAGTCATACCCAAACACCGCCAGCGGGCCGCGCGGTCCCTTGGAGCGACGAAAAATCGTTTTGCCGACACCTCTCGCTTCTGGTCCCGTAGCACGAACTCCAACTAGATCATCGATCGTCTTAGCCCAATCAGTCGATAGTTCCCGCCCGAGCCCAGGCGCGAAGGCATCGAATGAATCTAGTATTCCGTGCTCATACCGAATGGAGTTGCTTTCGAGAACGCCAAAATCGGCTGGGATGGACTCCACACGTCTTTGCATTACGGGCGCTGTTCTGAGCAGCCGCCCGTCAATAATCGCTCCATCCGTTGGAGGGACATCCTCTATTGAAAAATTAGCCAGAAAATACCCGCTCGCCGCACCAATAAACGCCGCCCGCTTCAATTTCGTGGTATCGATATTCGCCGCCGTATCAAAATTCGTATGAATGTAACGGTCGGGCCAGTCGTTCAGATAAATCGCCGGTATCCCAAACGACGAATCCTGGTACACGTCGTGGTCGCTCCCCATCGTGTACGCGGAATACTCCGCGCGCAGCGGCTCCTTACCACCTTCGGGCGCAACAAACGGATATTCCACCTGCCCCGTCGCCGCGAATTTGTAGGACTGTTCGTTGACGAATTCGGCAAACGCCCACGCCACGTCATGCACAAAGGATGGCAAGCTTATCGGCCCGCGTGTCACGTGGAACACCGCCTTGGTCTCCTGCCCGCCGCCCACCATGTCCATGTGCACCACCGCTTTAATCCGCTTCGCAAATTCCGGCTTCGCGTTCAGCAGCGCCATCGTCCCTTCAATTTCCGGCGGCCAGATAAAACGTATCGTCCGCGCCGGCCGTGCTAGTTTTCCCTCGGCAATCAATTTCTGCAGCGTTCGCGCCACTTCCAGAATCGTCACGCACCCGCTGGCATTGTCGTTCGCCCCGGGCCGCTGGTGATCCAGGTGGCACGAAAACGCGATCTCCTCGTCCTTCAGCTTTGCGTCCGCCCCCGGAATCGTCGCCGTCACCACTTCGTAGTTCCCCGCATGTTGCCCCGCCTTCACAACAGCATGCAGCCTAATCTTTTCTCCTTTCGCCAGCCGCTCCCGCATCCCTCGCGCCGTCTTCAACGACACCATGAACGCAAATGTCTTGTTCGCCGAAAAAGTCTCCAAATGCCCCCACCGGATCAAATTCTCGTTCTCGCCCCACCACGCCGTCTTCTGGTTCTGCGCATAACTCACCATCCCCGCCGCGCCAAATTTTCCCACCGCCAAATCCTGCACCACCCCGGGCTGCGCGCTCACCAGAACGATCTTCCCCGTCACTTCATTCCCCGCGTAGTCGCTCTCTTTCGTCCCCTCTCCCACGTCCACCAAATCCGCCGTCACGTCCGCGTTTTCGCTATCTTCCGCCAGCACCACCGGCTCCGCCTCATAGCTGGCGATTTTGTCCTCAGTTACCCGGAACACTTTCTGTGAAGGACCACCAGCAATCCCTTTCTCTATCTTTACCTCCCAAAGATCCCCTACCTCCGCATCCCACGCCGGCCTTGACCTCTGCGTTCCATAAAAAATCTTTCCGTCCGCTGGAAACTGCAGAATCGCCACGTCGCTCAAGCCATAAGCTCGCGCGCGCTCCGCCACCAATTCCGCCGCCGCATGAAAACCCTGCGACCCGCGCTGCCGGTGAAATCGCGCAATCCCCTCCAGATTCCGCTTCGCCGTCTCTCCGCTCAACTCATTCGCAAGCGCCGCGACGTCTTTCTCCGGCAGCAGCGGAGGTTTCTGCCCATTCGCAACGGCGGAAAGCACAAAAAGTGAAGCTCCAAGCGTCAAAGCGTAGCGCATGCAGGTCTCCTTATTGAAGTCGGGCGCATTCTAACGCGATTGAGTCGCGTTGTAGCTCAGGTCTTTAGACCTGAGGCTATTGTCCTGCGCTGCGTTTCAGTCTGGCGCCTCCACCAGAACGTTGCCGCTCCCCGCCGCGAATTTGAATACCCGCTTTCTGCTATCCTCTCCTTTTCCTTCTCATAAACGGCGAAATCCATGTCCACTCCGCGCAGTCTCACGACACGAGTCGTCCTCCGCTCACTCTTCGCCGTCATTTTTGTCGCGGTGTTTCTTTTCATCCCCGCCGGTTCTCTCAGTTATTGGCAGGGCTGGGTCTTCATGGCGATCTTGTTCCTCCCCATGCTGATTACCTCTGGATATTTTCTGAAGCGCGATCCCCAACTGGTGGAGCGCAGGTTGCGCACACAGGAAAAGATCAGCGAGCAGAAGACCATCATTCGATGGGCCCAGTTGGTTTTCTTTGCGTCCTTACTGATCCCCGGATTGGATTACCGTTTCGGTTGGTCTCGCGTCCCTCTTTGGCTGACGATTCTTTCCCAACTTTTCGTCTTGGTCGGCTATCTCATCACCCTTTGGGTCATGAAAGAGAACAGTTTCGCCTCCCGCACCGTCCAGGTCGAAGAAGGGCAGAAAGTCATTTCCACGGGACCCTATCGGCTCGTCCGTCATCCCATGTACTTCGGCGCTGTTCTCATGCTGCTCTTCACGCCCCTTGCGCTTGGTTCCTGGTGGGCGCTGCCGGGTTTCCTCCTCGTCATCCCTCTGATCGTCCTCCGCCTCCTTAACGAAGAAAAAATGCTCTGCCGCGACCTCCCCGGCTATCCCGACTACTGCCTCCGCACCCGCTCCCGCCTCCTCCCCCTCCTCTGGTAACTTCTCCCGACCGCGTTCTCCGTACAGATCTCTTGTAGAGCCGAGTTTACCTCGCCATCTTTCTTCTCTTGATTCTCTCGTCTGTGTAGAGGCGGCCCTTTAGGACCGCGCCTTTTTCCGTTCTACAGAGGCGGCGGCATTTCTCACCGCCCGGTCGGAACGCCGCCATCCGCTCCGTTGACTCCCAACTTCCATGCCCCTAACATGACACCCCAGAGTTTCGCCTCCTCGCCATGATTGGCCAAACTATCTCCCATTACCGCGTCATCGAGAAGCTCGGCGGCGGCGGCATGGGCGTCGTCTACAAGGCCGAGGATACTCGCCTCCATCGGTTCGTCGCGCTCAAGTTCCTTCCTGAAGCCGTCGCACGCGACCCGCAAGCCCTCGCCCGCTTCCAGCGCGAAGCCCAGGCCGCCTCGGCCCTCAATCACCCCAACATCTGCACCATCCACGACATCGGCGAGCAAGACGGAACAACCTTCATCGCCATGGAGCTTCTCGAAGGCGCGACACTGAAGCACCGCATCGCCGGGCGTCCCATGGAACTGGACACCCTTCTGTCTCTCGGCATCGAATTCGCCGATGCCCTGGACGCCGCCCACGCCAAGGGCATCATTCATCGCGACATCAAGCCGGCTAACATCTTCGTAACCGAACGAGGCCACGCCAAAATCCTCGATTTCGGCTTGGCCAAGCTTTCTCCCAAACCAGTATCGGGAACGGAGCCGACCGCCGCGACACTCGACATTGAAGAACATCTCACCAGCCCCGGTACGGCTCTTGGCACGGTCGCCTATATGTCGCCCGAACAGGTCAAAGGCAAGGAGTTGGATGCGCGCACCGACCTGTTTTCCTTCGGCGCGGTGCTCTACGAGATGGCCACCGGGCGGCTGCCGTTTCGAGGCGACACCTCGGGAATGATTTTCCACGCCATTCTGGAACGCCCACCCGTGTCCCCAGTGCGGATCAACCCCGAGGTTCCGTCCAAGCTCGAAGAAATCATCAACAAGGCCCTGGAGAAAGACCGCAACCTACGCTACCAGAACGCTGCCGACATCCGCACGGATCTGCAGCGATTGAGGCGTGACACAGATTCGGCACAGGTACTGGCGACAACGCAAGTCGCCGTTATACCCTCTTACGTAAAACTCTTGAAGCTGATTGTCCCCGCTGCTGTAGCTATTGCGGCCCTCGTTGCTGCCGTCTACTTCTATTTTCATCGCCCGCCGAAACTCACCGACAAGGACACCATTGTTCTGGCTGACTTCGCCAATTCCACCGGGGACGCGATCTTTGACGACACACTGAAGGACGCACTCGGTGTGGCGCTGCGCCAGTCGCCCTTCTTGGACATTGTTTCGGACGAGAAGGTGACCTCTACGCTCCGGTTGATGACCAAAGCAGCGGACACCCGGCTCACTCCTCCAGTCGCGCGTGAGGTTTGCCAACGAAGCCAGAGCAAAGCCTATGTCGGCGGTTCTATAGCGAACCTTGGTAGCGAGTACGTCATCGGACTTAGGGCAGTGAACTGCGCGAACGGAAATATACTGGCGCAGGAACAAACAACAGCCGCGAGCAAAGAAAAAGTCTTGGATGCTCTGGGCAGCGCGGTAACCAAGCTGCGCAGTGAACTCGGCGAATCGCTGGCCTCGGTACAGAAATCCGATTTGCCGCTGGAACAGTTGACCACACCTTCATTGGAGGCGCTCCAGGCTTTCGCTTTGGGCATCAAGGCCCAGGAAGAGGGCAAGGGCGCGTCAGCGGCCTTATCCCACTTCCTGCGTGCGATTGAACTCGATCCGAACTTCGCTCACGCCTATTCTTCGACCGGGGTAATGTACGTCATACTAGGGGACCCCGCTCGAGGAAAGGAATACATAACCAAGGCTTATGCCCTGCGCGAGCGGGCCAGCGCATACGAAAGTTTGCTCATGCAGGGCGACTACTACGACTATGTCCTCGGAGATTTGGATAAAGCCCTGGAGTTGTACCAGCAAATGACCGAGAGTAATCCGCGCGACATTGTTCCTTGGGCTCATATCGCCGTTGCTTACTCGAATCTCGGTCAACCTGAGAAAACTTTAGAGGCCGCCAGGCAAATCGTTCAGCTGCAGCCCGAGAGTGGGTTTTATTATCCTTCGCTCATGGACTCTGAAAGGAGTCTCGGTCACTTTTCTGAGGCGCACAAGACCAGCGATTTAGCAGCCTCGCGAGGGTTCGATAACTCTGATCTCCGCTTGGAGCTCTATGTGCTCGCATTCGTCGAAGGGAACTCAAATGGAATGGCTGAGCAGGTGGCCTGGTTCGACAGCAAGTCGCCAAATACTCAGTACGAGTTCTTGTCGCTGGAAGCGGAAACCGAAGCGTATCGCGGGCACGCCCATGCGGCGCAGGAGTTTGCTCGCCGTGCTGCGGCGGCCGCCGTGCAGGCAGGCGACTTGGAAGCGGCCGCGTCCTATCATCTTAAGACTGCCTGGCGCGAAACGGTCTTCGGCGACATGCCCGGCGCCCGCAAGGAAGCTGCCTCTGCCCTGGAACTCGTTCCCAAGAGCGAAGATGTGGAATCATGGGGGGCAGAGGTGTTGGCTCGCGCTGGAAATGCTGCGCGCGCACAGACGTTAGCTCAGGATCTGGCCAAGCGCTTTCCCCGGCACACCATCATCCGTCGATATTGGCTGCCGAGGATTGAGGCGCAGCTCTCTTTGGCGGCGAAGAAGCCCGCCGAAGCTGTTGAGCGGCTTCGCGAGGCGGAGCCGCTTGAAGCCAGGTCATGTAACTATTCCTACGAACGAGGCGAAGCGTATCTGGCTGCGGGTCAGGGGAGCGCGGCCGCAGCCGCCTTTCACCAAATCCTGGATCATCCCGGGCTGGTGCGGAATTGCCTCCCCGGCGCGCTGGCGCATCTCCAAATCGGTAGAGCCGACGTCATACAGGGAGACACCGCCAAAGCCAAGGCCGAGTATCAAGATTTCCTCACGCTGTGGAAAGACGCCGACCCCGACATTCCTATCTTGAAGCAGGCCAACGCCGAATACGCGAGACTGCGCTAGTTCCCAGTGAACTAATGCTTGGCAGTTATCCTAACTTCTGATTAGCCGGATAATCGGACGAGCAGATTCGACTCTCCAAGAACGGCCCGTGATTCACGGACAAGATTCCAGTCGGATTGTCGGAAAGCCGGAAGTAATTCGGTAACGTCCGGTTGGCCCGTAATCCGTCTAGGATCGATGCCAAGCGCGGAGATCGCTTCCTACAAGCCGACTTATCGATACCTGACGAATCCGCAAATCTCCAATGTGTGATTAACTTCCGAATTGCCGACGATTCGGCCCGAGCAGCTACGAGAAAACATCCGCAAGCCCGCGAACCTAATCTGCCGCCCGTGATACGAGGGCATCAAGTCGTGGGCATCGTGCCACCGTCGATAATGTAATCAGCCCCGCTGATAAACGCGCCTCGGTCTGAGGCCAGGAAGGCTACCAGCTCCGCCACTTCCTCGGGGCGGCCTGTCCGGCCGATGGGAATGCCTCCAAGCATGTCCATAATCCGTTGACGGGCAGCGTCCTCGCTGATGCCGCTGCCTCTTGAAATGTCGGCGATCATTCCCTTTGCGCCTGAAGTCTCGATGAAGCCGGGCGAAATCATCGTCACTCGCACACCTTTCGGAGCGGCACCCTTGGCCAGCCCCTTGCTGTAAGTAGCCAAGGCTCCCTTGGCCGCCGCGTAGGCGAGCGTCGAATTGGAGAACGGCAGACGATGCGCGACAGAAGAGATATGAATGACGACTCCTGACTTGCGTTCGATCATTCCGGGAAGGAAAGCGCGGTCCAGGCGGACGGCGGC
>Ga0307477_10000351_pt1 | contig 54466 bp, 52 predicted proteins | sample atmos_gasesECM2C_FD_203316 | JGI IMG/M metagenome (GOLD analysis project Ga0307477, IMG submission 203316) | Hardwood forest soil microbial communities from Morgan-Monroe State Forest, Indiana, United States - atmos_gasesECM2C_515 | ecosystem: Environmental > Terrestrial > Soil > Temperate... | reverse complement strand
GCCCGCTCGGTGACGTCCTCGAACGTCCCGTCGCCGCGGTTGCGCAGCAGCCGCGACGACACCCCGTCGGGGACGAACAGGTCGTAGTAGCCGTCGTTGTCGTAGTCCGCCGCGGCAATGCCGCCGGGGCCGTAGCGGATCATGCCGAAGCGCAGCGGCTGCTCGAGGAACGCCGGATACGTCCGGTTCTCGAAGTCGATCCCCGAAGCCCGCGACACGTCGGCGAACTGCGGCCGCTCGGCGATCACCCGCTCGCCTTCGAGGAGCGAGGCCGCGACGATCTCGAGCTCGGTGCCGATACCGCCCGCACCCGCCGCGCCGCGCCGGAACCGCATCTCGAGCAGCGCGCGGTCGATCGCCGCCCGCGGCGCCTCGCGCGGCCTGCCGATGAGCTCGAACCGCACCCGCGCCGCCAGTTCCTTCCCCCGCCAGCCATCCAGACGGTCGAGGTGGAAGCCGGCCTCCTCGATATCGGCGAAGCCCTCCAGGTACACCTGCCAGCCGGCGAGCGCTGCCGGCCGGTCTTCGGCGGCGCCGGGGTCCGCGTCTGATTCCTCTGGGTCCCCGTGCGCCTTCGGCGCCACCACTGTCCCCAGTGTCAAGATTTGGACCCCGTCTTTCTCGGCCGGCGCCTCCGGCGCCGTGAGCCCCAACGGCCGGCCGCAGTAGTCCGCCGCATAGCAACGCCCCACCCGCTCGAGGTCGAGATCCAGCATCGCTGCACTCAGCTCCTCGAGTTGGTCCACCACCGAGCGCCCGGCGGCATGGAAGTCGCGTCCTCGCCGATCGAGAGCGTCCAGACCGACCATGGCACTCGCCGCGGCCGCTGCCGGCGCGAGGGCGAGGCTGAGAGCGAGCCTCTTTCCGCGCATTCGATCGGATCTCCGAGGTACCAAACACCCGCCCCGCGGCAAGCAGAGCGCGTCGGACGCCGATTCCGTGATTCTTACTTAACGAAACTCCGAGCAAAAGAGTATAGACACCCCGGATCAGAAAAGGACCACCCGCCGCCCAGGTGCGCGGTCCGGCGAGCCGTCTCAAGCCAGGACGTCCAGTGGATGCGGTGTCCCTTACCCTGCTCGCCCGAGATCCTCAACCCGAGCCGGCAGCGGGCCCAGCTGCAGCCTCCTGCTTGTCCGCGGCGAGCAGCACGCATCCGGAGGCCACGCAGTCATGCGTCACGGCATCGTCCAGGCCCCGCTTGATCAGCTCTTCGAGATGTCTCCGTTCGAGGTTCAACGCGCCACCGGCCCCGCCTCCAAGGTCGTCCCGCGGGTGGTAGCGATGGATGGTCAACGGGGCGTATTCGAGGTTCTGCCGCAGGCGCACCCAGATGATCGCCAGCACCTTGGCCAGCTCCTTCACCTCCGGGTCCGTGATCTCCTCTCCCTTCTGCACCCGCTCCATGAGCTCCAGACCCTCGTCGATCGCCGCCGCATCGCCGATGTCGTCGTTGACCACTCGCGCCCAGCCGATCGTCTGTTGGCGGTAGATGGTTCCGAGCGTGCTATGCAGGGCGTCGAGTGGAATCGAGCGGACGTCCGGATCCAGGTAGATCACGTGCAGGACCCTGGCGCCGGCGTCGACGGCAAGCTTGAGCGGCGTGTTCATCAGCACGCCGCCGTCCACGTAGGGCTCGGCGCCGACCATCACCGGCGGGAACACGCCGGGAATCGCGCCCGAGGCCCGAATCGCCAGCGGCCCGAGCCCGTCGGTCATGTCGAGGTTGGTAAAGATGTTGAGTGCTCCGGTGTTCCAGTTGGTGGCGGCGATCCGCAGGTGGCGGCTCGATTTACGGATTCTCTCGAAGTCGATCGTACTGCTGATGGTCCGTTGCCAGACGCCGGTCGAGATGAAGGCGGTGAAGTCGAAGAGGTCGACGGCGCGATCCCCAAGGCTCCGGTCCGGGCTGGTGAAGATGTGGACGGCGCGTTGCATCGCATCCCAGGTGAGGAAGGCGCTGTCCTGGACCACGCGTAGGAAGGGCCGCAATGGGTTCGGTAGGTAGGAAGAAGGCGCGAGCAATGCCACTGGATCGCCGCGGAAGCGATAGGCGCCGTTGCCGTAGCGTCCCGGGTTCTGGGCCAGCACCTCGAGCCATGTCCGCTCGAGATTGCCCGTGGACGTCGGCCCGAAATCATCCCATTGCGCCACCATGAACGCCGCGTTGTACGACCCAATCGAAGTGCCTGCATAGACCGAGGGTGCGATCGGCTGATAGCCGGTCGCCGGCGACAGGCCGGCGAGGAGCGCCTTGAGGACGCCGACCTCGTAGGCGCCGTTGGCCCCGCCCCCGGAGAGCACGATCCCGTGCTGGCGCTCGCCGTCGGTCATCGTCCGGACCCTGGAGAGACCCAGCGATCCCCGGCGCCGCGCATGCGGCCACCTCTGCCGGAGTCTCCGGTGCTGGAGGCAGGCGGCGTATGGACGCTGCACCCGGCGGCCTTGCAGTCGTGTGCGGCCGCGTCGCGGTATCCCAGGTCGATGGCGAAGTCGACGGCCGCGGCGCTGAAGTCGAGCAGCCCGCCGGCGCCCCCGAGGCCTGCCGACGGCCGGTACCGATGGATGACGAGGACGCGATTGGACAGCCGCTCCTGGCTGCCGGCCACCACCGCGCGGCTGCGCCGGTCCGCCTCGCCGATATCGCGATCGACGTTGGTTCTCACCAGGATCGCCCACAGCCGGTACAGGGTAGCAAGCGTGTTGGGGAGCGCCGGAAAGGGTATCCGGTCGACGAAGGGATCGAGGTAGATGACGTGCAGCACGTCCGCACCGGCACGGATTGCGGGCAGAAGCGGCGTATTCATCAGCACTCCGCCATCGACGTAGGGAACGCCTTCGACCTCTACTGGCGGGAACATGCCGGGGATCGCCGCCGAGGCCAGCACTGCCGCCGGACCGATGGCAGCGACGTCCGCTTTCGAGAACAGGCGCAGAGTGCCTTCCGCCCAGTTGGAGGCGGCGATCGTCAGCGCTTTGCCGGATGCCAGGAGAACGCTGAAGTCGATCGTTTCGTGGACCAGCGAGTCCATCGGCTCCGCCGAGACCAGGGCCGACAAATCGATCGTCTCAACGACGCGGGCAAGCGGCGGCAGGCATGAGACGGCGACGTCCAACGAGCGGGTGAGGGTGAAGCCGGCGGCGAAGGCGCCATCCTGAGCCAGCTCGCGCAACGCCTCGAGCGGATGCAGGAGGCAGCCGGGAGAAAGGCCCTGGAATGGGAGGCCGCGCACCCGGTAGATGCCATTGCCGCACTGCGCCGGGGTGTTCGCAATGCGCTCTCGCCAGACCTGATCGAGGCTCGCGACGGCCGCCGCCCCCGAGGCGCCCGGCTGGGCAGCCAGGAAGGTGGCGTTGTAGGCGCCGACCGAGGTGCCGGTGAAGACCTCCACGGTGGGCACGCGGAAGCCGGTCGAGGGCGAGGCGCCGGCAAAGAGGGCCTTCATCACGCCCACCTCGTAGGCCCCCTTGGCTCCTCCGCCCGAGAGCACGAGCGCCTCGACGGGGCGGCCGTCGCTCCTCATGCTCCTTCTCCGGTGACCACCCAACGCGGCAGGGACGTCGCGTCCAGCCAGTCGCGAATCTGGCGCCAGGTCAGGATGGAGCCGGTGACCATCGTGTAGTGCTGCATGAAATGGGTGAGCAGGAAGCTCTTCTCGAGCGCCTCCCACGAGATGCAGAGGTCGCTCGCGGCGCGGCCCCCGCTCACCAGGTTGGCCATGAGAATGAAGGCGGAGACCGGGTCGAGGTCGCGCCCCCCGTTCAGGCGCCCGAGCGCCTCGCCGCCTTGGGCAAGGAGCCTGCCGGCCAGGCCGAACGACACGAGATCGGCCATGCGCACCCCCCATTGCAGGGGATCGAGGGCCGGGTTGACGATGCGCTCCGGGCGGTTGGCGGCGAACGCCATCGCCACCCGCACCTCCCCCGTCGCCAGAACGTGAAAGTCGATCAGCTCGACGGCGGCATCGAACTCTCCGGGTCCGTAGGCGAGCGCCCCGGCTCGCGGATTCTTGACGAAGGCGTAGCCGAAGCCGTAGCGGCCGAGGACCTCCGGAGCGGGCTCTTCCTCGTGGAGCAGGAAGTCGCGGGCGAGGACGAGGTAGCTGGCCTCCTGCAGCGGGAGGACGAAGGAGGGCGTGTTGCGGCCCAGCGGCTGATACGTGATGTTGAAGTCGAAGATCCGGACCTTTGCCACGATCCATTCGTAGACCGGTCCGATCTGCCGCAGGTCGACGATGGCGAACCTTTCGGCATCGGGGAAGGTGCCGATCTCGCCGCCAGCGCGGCGCTTGAAGAAGAGCTGCGAGAACCCGAACCCCTGCCGCTCGCCGCCCTGCTGGGAGCACCAGCTCAGGGGTTGCAACACCAGCGGCACCGCGCCGCCGCCGGTATCCGTGATGCCTTCAGGTTGACGAAAGGAGCTGATGCGCAAGAAATAGTGCAGCACGAACTCGCGCATCTGGTCGCGCATCCAGCGGGCCGCCGCCGCCTTGCCCGCCATGGCCGTCTTGGGTTGATCGTAGAACGACTCCTGGAAGTTGCCCATGACCGGGAGGACGCGACCGCCGATTGGCGCTTCGCCAAAGAAACCGAAGCTGACGTCCGGCCGATTGAAGGTCCGGCCGAGCGGGAAGCGCCGAGAGGTAGGTCCGCCGCCTTGCGACTGGTCCCACCACTTCTTGAGCTCCCGCCCGCGCTCGAGGTAGAGGTCGACGCTGTCGAGAACCAGCCGGTCTTCCTCGCTCGGGCTCACGGCAGGGCCCGGCTCGGCCGGTGCCGGGCGCGGGTCCGGTACGCTCATCCAGCCGCCCAGAGGCTCCGCAGCGCGACGCGGAAACGGCCGTCCACGTCGTCGATGCGCAGGATGTACATGTTGGAGAGCGTGCGCGGGAACACGCTGACCACGCCGTTGAGGGTCAGCATCCCCGACGCTCCGGCAAACTGCTTGGTGCCTGCCAGGAAGGGACCGAAGCCAACCATACGGAAGACTGGCAACGGCGCTCCCGCGAGCGGCGTGGTGAAGGCGCGGCCCTCGACGATGTCGGACAGCAGCGATCCGATCTCCTGCCCGGATGCCCAGAAGGTGAGCCTGCCGTTTCGGGTCTGGAAAGGAATCGGCGTCTCGGCGGTGCCGGGAGTGGCCGGGTCCAGCGGATTGAACAGCAGCGTGGTGCTGAGCCGCCCCACCACCTCGCCGATCTTGGTGCGGCTGCGCAGCCCGAGATCGGCCTTGCCCAGGTCGAAGGCAACGTGGACCAGGCGCAGCAGCTCGTTGACGTTGGAGCCCACGAGGGTGCCGTCGGGCGCGTGGTCGAGGGTCGTGGGGCGCTCGGGATCCGGCTCTCCGAGCAGGGTCATGAACATCGAGGTCGGATCTGGATCGGGCTCCGGCTGCAGGGGCCTGAGCCGCGACAGCGCCTGCAGCCGATCGCTCGGGTCCATGACCCGCATCATGATGTTGATGAAGAGGTTCTGAGGCGGCTGGATGTAACCGTTGACCACCGCGCACCCCTGCATGCCGGCCAGACGGCCGAGCCCTTCGAGCATGTCGATGTTGGCGCCGATGTTCAGGCGTGGTTGGCCGTCGACCACCGCGGGATAGGTGCGGCCGGCGCCGAAGCCCTGCATGCCGCTGCCGTCCTTGTCGACGAACTGGAAGCTGCCGTTCATCATGGTGAAGCGCTGGTTCCGCGTCGGATCGAGCGCCGTCAGCGGCGGCACGCGGTCGGGAGCCGCTGCGAAGTCGTTGGGGATGACGAGCCAGTCGATATGCACGTGAGCGGCGATCTGCCCGACGACGTTCGCCGCGCGCAGACCGGCGTCGCAGGTCGGCACTTCGACCCGGATGTCGAAGCGGTGCGTGGTCTCGTTGACCTTGATCCCTGCCAGGCTCTGCGGGTTGCCCGGCACCGGGATGGGGATGTTTGGAAGGGATGGGTCGTGAACCGAGAACAGCGAGAAGTAGGCCGCCCGGCGCAGCAGCCGCGTCACCTCGCCGATCTTGTAGGTTTCGGGATCGACGCTCGGCGGGAACGACCCCGGCAGTGGAAATCCGGGGGCCGGCGCGCCGCCCGGACCGGCGGGCACCACCGCGGGCGCGGAGCCCGCCGCCACGTCGCCGGCCGCCGAGGGCGGCGGCGCGCCGGCCTTGCTGCCCTCGTCCCGATCAAGCCATTTCGAGGCCCGACGAGCTTTCATGAGGACCTCCCGTCAAGTAATCACGTCGTGTCGCCTTCAGGCCCACCTCAGGGGGTGGCGACCGCTCACCTGGGCATCGGACCGATGTTCTCCTCCCGCACGATCCGGAACGTCGATACCGTGACCCCGGGCACCTTTTGCCCGTAAGGCAGATTCAGGACGTCGACTCCTTTCGGTACGAAGCTCGAGCCCAAGGCGGTATTGACTCCCCGGCAGCCCTTGTATACCCCGGTGCCGCCGGTGACGAACGTGCAGACCGAGATCTGGAAGATCTGCGAGCCGTCCGGGTAGGGAGTCAGCAAGAGGTTGGCCGGGCCGGTAGCGAAAATCGTCCCACCTTCGCGGTCGAACTGGTAGTAAGCGTTCGAGTTGGCCCGCATCGTGAACGTCGGGATCGGTTGGACCACTTTGTCCCAGGGCCTGGTGTACTCCGGAACCGGCACCTCGTAGATCTCCGCGGGCGGTACGTCCGGGTTGGGCTGCCAGACCACCTGGTAGCGGCCGTTGAAGGCGCCGTCGAGCGTATACAGGGCCATGTCGAGGAGGCCGTAGCGCTCCTCGGGCTTGCCCTTCTGCTTGAACGGGACGAACACGAGATTGCCCACCGTGTAGCAGAGCAGCAGCTCCTCGTGAAACGCCTCGTTCAAGCCACTCACTGCCTTCTTGTACACCTCCAGCTGTTGGCCATTGATCCCGCCGATCGAGCTGGCGATCTTGTCGAGCGAGACGTTGACCGAGTCGGAGAGCTGTTGCAGAGCGCCAACGAGGGTGTTGGGTGGGGCGGTCATTCTCTTCCTCCTTTCAGAAAATTGCTTCTAACTAATATGACTGTGCAGGCACCGATACGCCGCCGCCGCCGGCGTGCCGCCGGCATGGATCGGCCTCGCTCGCGCCGCCCGGAACCTCGGTTCCGCGGGGCCTTTACAATGGGTTGACGCCTTGGGCGATCCTTTCGAGGAGCCCGAGCTGCTTCTCCTCGAAGTGCAGCGGCTGCTTCTGCCAGGTATCGAGAACCTCGGAGGCAACCCGAAGATATTTCTCTTCGCCTCGTGGGATCGCCGGGTGCCTCCGCACATAGTCGGCGATCACCCAGGTGTCGAATTCGCAGTCGTCCATAGGGTCGGTGACCAACCGCTCCCCTCTCTCCAGGACCCCTCTATCTTCTCTATCTTCACTGCCACGCTTGATGGTGACGATCGTGTACTGCACCAACCGGATCGTGCAGTCGGTGACACCGCATTTGTCATCGCTCATCTCTTTCTCCTCTTTGAGAGTCGTGGCGGCGCCGGAAGCTCCGGTGCCCAAGGCAGTCAAGTCCTTCCCGCCGGCCGCGGCTAGCGGGGCGAGCATGCGCTCGACCCCGTCGCCCGCCGCCAGGCGCATCCGTTCCACCATCCTGACCGATCCCGCCAGCCACCAGTCGAAGACGCTCCAAGGCATCTTCATCAGCCGGACCCAGATCTCGACCATATCGCTCACCATTCAAGCCCGGACCGCCGTCAGCCTCGCCTGCCCACCGCCCTCAGGATGAGGCCGCCGAGCACGAGAGCGAGGATCGCCGCCGCCGGTTCGATCCATTTCCAATCCGCGGCGGTGAGCTGGCGCGCCAGCAGGGAGAGCGCCGCGAGCGCCAGGACAAAGGCGCCCAGCAGGACCGCCTGCTCCCGGCCTCGCGGGCCGGCGGCCTCGGGCCCAGGCGACCCGGGCGGCTCGCGCCGCTCGGCAGCCAGTGTCAACGCCCTGTCCAGGTCATGCGGCATCTGGGCAAGCAGCACGGCGTAGCGCGCGAGCTCGCCGCCGAGCAGGCGCGGATCGAGCATCTCGCGTAGCGGTTCGACGCTCGCCTGCACACGGACCGCGGAGAAGCCCTCGCGGACCGCATCGCAATGCTGATCCAGCAGCCGCACGGTCGTGGCCATGGAGCAAAGGCCGCGGCAGAACGGCGACATGCGGGTACCCGGCTGGAAGCCGCTCTCGCGCGCGCAGCGCCACTGCACGAACAGCAGCTCGGCGAGGCTGTCACCGGCCGCGCTCCAGGCTCCATCCCGGAAGGGGATCGCCTGCCGCAGGCGCAGCCGCAGCTGCTCCTCGCTGCCCGGCCCGCGGCGCTTCATCTCGCGCAGCAGGTAGGAGCACGCCTCGTCGGGGTCGTGCCCCGCAGCGGCGAGGTAGGCCCAGACGTTCTCCTGCAGCGCCGTCGTGGCGTGGGCGAACGAGCCGCCCAAAAAAGCCACGCGACCGTCGGCCAGGAGCAGGACGTGGCCGGGGACCGGTTCGATCGGGAAGACCGAGCCGCGAAGCGCCTGCCTCATCCAGGCGACCGCGAGGCGGTGGGCCCAGCTGTGGAGGGTGCCCGAATCCGGCGGCTCGCCGCCGGGGCCTTGTGCTCGCAGCGAGCTGGCCAGGGTCGCGCCGGCGAGCCGCTGGCAGGTGATGACGCCCGGCGCTGTCAGGGCCCGCACCACCCCCGGAGCGGCCAGCAGGGTGACGCCGGCGGCCACGTCCGCGGACATGGCCTCCAAGGCTTCCGCCTGGCCGGTAAGATCGACGCTCCGCGCCAGGGCTTGCTCGAAGTCGGCGATCACCTCCGCGAAGTCTGGTGTGGAGGGTCCCTCCCCGGCGTCCAGGCCTGCCAAGAGATCGAAGCATCCGAGGTCGAGGGCCATCTGCTCCTCGAGACCCGGCCGGACTGCCCTGACCACGACCTCTTCTCCGCCCGGCAGCCGCGCATGGTGAGCCTGAATGAGCAGGCTCGACTCGCAGGCGGTTTCCTCGAAGCTCGAGAAGAGATCCGCGGGCGGACGGCCGAGCCGCTCTCCGACCAGCGCCAGCACGGCAGCGGCCGGCGCCGGCGTCATCTCTTCGGGCCAGGCCGCCAGTCGGAGGCAGTCCGCGGCCGGGAACAGGTCGGCACGCGCCGCGAGGTACCGGCCGAAGGCCCCGAACACCGGCCCCAGCCGCTCGAGCGCCGATGCCAGGCGCTCGACGAACCCCTCATCGGCCGTCGAGGTGCGGCGAGCGAACCGCCGCGGGCCCGGCCGCAGCCCATGCTCGGCGAGGCAGCGCTCGATCTCGAGCCGGCGCCAGTGCGCTGCCGCGTCGCGCCGCCGGGCCGCCCGCGTCATCGGCCGCGACCTCGCTTGGATCGCCGGCCCCAACCGTCCGGCCCGGAACGCCGCTGCTGGATGAGCTGCGGTAGGGGTTGATAGCGGAAGACCTCCCCCAGACGATCGGCCGCCTTGAGGGCGGGGTACCACTCTTCGAGCGCCCTGCGGCAGGGGTTCGCGACCACCTCCCCCCACAGGCCCGCCGCCTCCGCGCCGGGGGGCCGGTAGTCACAGAAGGAGGCGGTGAAAGGCGCGTCGGGGGTGGTGTCGTAGCGCATGATGATGGAGGAAGCGAGGCCGTTGACGAACGCCGGATCGCCGGCCAGCAAGGCGCGATCTCTCCACAGGAGCTCGGCCACCACCTCGGGCTGCTGCTGGTTGACCAGCGTGACCGCCCACGCCATGCCGGCTACCGCGCTGTCGCGTGCCCTCTCGTCGGGCGCCTCGCTTGCCGCCATCTCGAAACCGCGGCGGTCGGAGCTGCCGCAGGGCAGGAAGCTGGCCACCAGGAAGAACATGGCACGCCCCACCCCGTGCCAGTAGAACCCGGCCACCGCCTCGTCCGCCTCCGCCAGCATTCGCCCGGCATCCTGGACCAGGCCGGGATGGAACGACCGGGTGACCAGGCCGATCGACTCCAGGGCCGCGCCGACGTAACCCGGCCGAGAGTTCTGGCGGCAGAGCGCGACGGTCTCGGCGAGTGCTCGGGCGAGCTGCTGGCGCGGAGCGGCGGCAGCCAGCGGCGCGAACGGCGAGAGCAGCCGGGTCGCGATGGACAGGCCGATGCCGGCATGCATCATGAGCAGGCTCGCGGCCGGCAGCTTTGCGGCCTGCGGCCCAGTGAGCAGGTCGTGGGGGACCTTGCCTTGCTCCCATGAGCTGTCTCCGTATGCCTTGCCCAACCCTTCCACCGCCCAGAGCGCCGGGAACGGGCCGAGAGCGTAGGCATGCTCGAGAAGCTCGAGCAGCGGCAAAGGGGGAGACTTCGGCACGCCGATCAGGCGCGGGACCTGGCTCACCAGCACGTAGACCTCGGCCCGCTTGAACAGCTCCTTCCAGGCCGCGACGCTGCCGGGGGTCGGGACGAAGAACCGCAAGGCCTCGGCCGGCTGCGTCAGCAAGTCCCGCACTGCCCATCGCCAGTTGCTCGGGTAGAGCGAGGCGATCGAGTAGTCGAGGATAGCCGCGGCGTTGCCGTCGCTCATGATCGTGGCATCCCCCGGGGCGCCCTATGGCATCGGGCCCCATCCACCCTTTGGCTTCGTCGACGGCTGGGGCCCGCAGCCGCAACCGGATGTCGCGCCGCTCACCGCCTCCGCCGAGCTCCTCAGCGCTGCCGAGCTGGCTTGGATCGACTTCTGCAGCGCATCGGTGCCCATCTGCAGCCATCGCGCCGGATTCCACGAGTCCCTGTCGAACATGCCGGCCATCATGTCGACAGCTTGGCGCTGCAGGTCGTCTCCGGCCTGAAAGGTCGATCCCGCCGCCGCCCCCAGCTGCTCCCGTGCCGAGCGGGTGACGGCGTCGAAGGACGCGGCCGCCAGGTTCCATCCCGACTGCGGCAGCAGCAGGTCGCCCATCCGCCGCAAACCGAACATGGACATAGCCCACGAGAAGCTCAGCATCGATTTGGTCAGCTCACGCATCGGACGTCTCCTTTCCACCACGGCCCGGTTCCTGGCCAAGCCTCAGCAAGACTCGTAAGAGCATCGTCAAGGCCGCACCCACGAGCAGGGCTTCCGCCGAGAGCAGGTTCACCCCCGGCGAGGGCGGCCCGCTCGTCCACGACATCAACCACGACACTGCCAGCGCCAGGCCCGCCAGCTGGACAGCCTGACTGCGCAGGGCCCGTCGCTCGTGCCGCCGCCGCGGACTCGGCCCCTGGCGCCGCCTCTCGCCGCCGCCGCCAAAGCGGTGCAGAGCGCTGCCCGCCCGGAACGCGCCGTCGTGCAGCAGGCGGACGCCGGCGGCCGCCCAGCTGATCGCCTGCTCGCGGTCGAGCAGCGAGCGCACCGCCTCTCCCCGCAGGGAGCGCTCGCACACCTCTTCGAGGTAGCGCCCGATGTTGAACGCGGGGGCGAACCGGGTGATCAGGCCGTCGATCGCGATCGCCGAGCGGATGTACTTGACGACGTCACGTTCCGGCAGGATGTCGGTGCTGCGCGAGAGCGTGAGCATGTCGAGCATGATCAGCGTGAAGTTCTTCTTGAGCCGCAGCTGCCGTCCCGAGTGCTCGTACCAGTCGAGCGCGCGCTCCGCCAGCCCTTCCCGGAAGGCCTCGGGATCGGATCCGGCCTCGAGGACCGAGACCTTGAAAAACGCGTCGGCCATCGCTTCCAGATCGCCGCGGGTATGGGCCAGGGTCAGCTCGACCAGGTGCCGGCGCGAGTAGGCCGAGAGCACGCCGGTGATGCCGAAGTCGATGTAGCCCACGACGTTCTCGGGGAGGATCATCAGGTTGGCCGGATGCAGGTCGGCATGGAACACGCCGTGACGAAAGGCGTCGCCCAGGAAGTTGTCGATGACTCGCTTGGCGAAGCGTTCGGGCTCGAAACCGCCGGCGCGCACGCGCGCCAGGGTCAGCTCGTCGCCCGCCTCGATGGCCCGCAGGTAGGCGAGCACGGTGACGCCGGACAGGAACTCGGCGCTGAGCACCCGGCGCGTGGTGCGGCTGGCGACGAGCTCGGGGATGCGCTCGCCGGGGTTGTCGCGGGCGTTGATCCGCAGCTGCTCCATGTAGCGCGCCTCGTAGCGGTAGTCGAGCTCCTCGCGAGTCCAGCCCACGAACTCGGAGAGCGGTTCGACCAGCCACCCGAGCGGCCGGAAGCGCAGCAGGCGGATGGCGCCAATGGCCGCCTGCATCAGCCGGATGTCGCTCCTGAACTCGGACTCGACACAGGGTCGCTGGACCTTGACCGCCAGCCTCCGCCCGGCGAGGGAGGCGGCATGGACTTGACCTATCGATGCGGTGGCGAGCGGCGGGCGCTCGAAGATGTCGAACAGCTCGTCGGGCCCGGCCCCAAGCTCCTCGCGCACGATCCTCTCGACCTCCTGGAAGGCGAAGGGCGGCACGCGATCCATGAGGTCGAAGAGGGCATTGCAGTATTCGAGCGACAGAATGTCAGGTTGGAGCGCCAGCATCTGCCCGAGCTTCAGGAAGGTCCCGCCCAGCCGCTCGAAGGTCTGTCGCAGCCGCTCCGGTCCGGCCATCGGGGCGATGCCCAGCCGCGATGCCAGGCCGGGGAGGCGCCGTTCGAGCGCTTGGGCGAGCAGCTGCTTCCCGCAGATCCTGCAGATGTGCGCAAGGCGGTGAAATCTTCCGCCCCAGCAGGTCATGAAATCTCTCCGCTGTGCACCCGGGCCCCTGGCTTCGAGTCGACGCGCCCAGGGTTCAAGCGGCCTACCATCTCGCGGCACGGCCCGCGGCTGCTTCGACGTCTGTGGATGCCGGAGCGCAGCGGAGCCTTGGAAGGGGGGCAATGCGACTGCACACGAAGAGTCATGGCGAGAACTCTATGAGCTCGCTCTTAAGGCAGATTGTATTTTGATCAGCGCTGACTAGCAGGGGGCCAGCCGGACTAAAAGGGATCTAACTTCCATGCCTTCCAGATCGTTCAGATCGTTCCTTCAGACGGCCGCTCCCCCTCTTGGTTCGACCCTGGCAGCGCCGCTCTTGAAGATCGCGCCGCGGAAAATCGACTTGCGCCTTGCCAGCATGTCCTGGATCGCCGCCTCCATGCGCGCTCGCACCTCGCGGCTGATCGCCCGCACCAGCTCGGGGTCCTCGGCCGCCTCGGGCGGGTGGAGGTCGCCGACCGGCAGCGGCTCGAGGAAGCGGGTGTGCCACTTCGAGGGCAGAGGCAGGCCGGGCAGGGGGAAATTGGGGGCGAGCGGCAGGAACGGCCACTCGGCGACGCGGCGCACCAGCTTCGAGTCGATGCGCCCGAGGATCGGATAGATCTCGGCGCTGCCGACGGTGACGAAGGGGACGATCGGGGCGCCCTGGCGTAGCGCCATCTTCACGTACTCGTCGCGCCCGAACTTGCCCAGCCGGTAGGCGTCGCGGTACATGGTGAAGGCGCCGTGGATCCCCTCCGGGAACATCCCGAGCAGCTCGTCCTGGCCGAGCACCCAGTCGGCGTTCTCCTGGCAGGCGAGGATGCCGCCGAGCTTGGTCATGTAGTTGGCGAGGAACGGGAACTTGACCAGGCACGGATGGATCAGGAAGCGCGGGTGGCGCCCCAGCTCTCGGGCGATCAGGTGCAGCGCCATCACGCCGTCCCAGGGCATGAAGCCCCGGTGGATGCCGGTGAGCACCGCCCTGCCCTGGCGCGGCACGTGCTCCAAGCCCTCGTACTCGATCCGCCAGTAGGTGTCGTGAAGGAATCGGAAGAGGGTGCGTCCGTAGGCGGCGATGTAGCCCTTGTCCTGCCCGAAGGGGTCGAACTCGGGGAGTGGCGTCGAGGCGGGCGCGGCGACGCCGGCGCGGCCACGACGGTCCTCGCGTGGCGCCAGCTCGGCGGCCACCGCCTCTGCGGTGGTCGCGCGCGGCGTGAAGCCGAGCTCGCGCTCGATCTTGCCGCCCGACACGGTCGAGCCGTGGCGCAGGTAGTCGAGCCTCCCGCCCGCGGCGAGCACGCCCAGCGGCAGCCGCCACGCCCCAGCCAGGCGGAGGGCGGCGCGCAGCGGCATGGCGCCGGCCGGCGCCACGTGGTAGATCCCCGGCTTGCCGGCGCCGCCCCGCAGCGCGTGCTCGACGGCGGCGGCGAGGTCGTCCGGGCTCAGCAGCTGCACCGTCGGGTCGAACCCCGCGGGCACCCTCGCGGCGCGGCCGCGCAGCACGCGGCAGAGCACGTCCTCGCCGTCGGCGACGGCCACCGCCGCCGGGCGCAGCACGATCAGCTCGGCGGTTGCCTGCGGACCCGCGGCTGCCGGGTCACGCAGGCTGGCCGCCGCCAGCGCCTCGAGCTCGAGCCAGGCGCGGGCGATCGGATTGCGTCCCGGCGGGCGCTCGGCCTCGGCCGCCTGGCCCGGATGGTGATGGCTGGGGCTGACTGCGGCGGCGCTCGAGATCAAGACCAGGCGCGGGGAGGTCCCGCCGGCACCGCCGCCGGCACCGCCGTAGGCCCGCCCGAAGGCGGCGAAGAAGGCCGCGGCATCCTCGAGGTCCGGCAGCGCCGGACCGCCGCGCGGCCGGGGCGGCCGGTAGACGACGGCATCCCAGGCGCGCTCGCCGTCCCCAGGGATGAGAGAAGCAGCGGCGGCGGCGGCGGCGACGAAGCGGCTGCCTCCCGGCGGCGTCTCCGGCGTCATCCCCAGGTGAGCGGCGAGCCGCCGGCTCACCTTGTCGTCGGGACCCACGAGGAGCCAGCGGGCCGCGGCTAGCGTCGGTTCAGCTCGTGCCGTCCGAGGATCGATAGGATCGAGAGTCATGCGATCAGGCCTCCGCGCGCTCGCGCCACCTTGGCATCCGGCGCTTCCACGTCGATCTTTTCAGCCGGGTCCCAGCTCGCCGCGGCCGGCGGCGGCCACTCGCGCCGGGACAACGCGCCGGCGACCGCCTGCGCGGCGTGCTGCGCCGAGACGATGACCGGCGTGATGCCGCCGCCGGGCCTCACCCAGTGGCCGGCGAAGAACAGGTTGCGCACCGGGCTCGCGAGATCGGGACGCCCGGCGCCGAGCTGATCCGGAGACATCTCCCAGCCGAGCATGGCGCCATGATGATTGAGAGTGAACCGCCACGAGGTCTCTGCCGACGCGCTGGCCCTGACGACGATCTTGTCCTCGATGCCGGGGATCAGGCGCGAGAGGTGACCGAGGACGAAGCTCTCCACCTGGCGCTTGTGCTCGGGCCAATCGGTCACCGCTTCGTAGTCCAGCTCCTGGACCTTCTGGACGATCAGCACCTGCCCGCCCGGCGGCGCGATCGCGGGCTCGTAGAGAGTGGGGACGAAGAGCTTGAAGCGCAGGGCGTCGCGCCCGACGCGGTCCATGTCCCAGGAGCCCCAGTAGTATCCCTGGGCCTGCTCGAGCGTTTCGGCCGGGACCCCGGCCAGCCCGATGTGGGTGAGCCAGCAAGGGAACGTCGGCCGCAGGCCGCGCAGGCGCGGCAAGGTGCCGGGCGGCAGGTGCTCGGCGCCGACCAGATGTTCCAGGGTCCCCAGCAGGTCCGCGTTGGAGACCACCGCGCCGCACGCGACCGTGCCCTGGAAGCGCACCGGCCCGCGCAGGGTCTCGAGGACGACGCCGCGCGCCACGCCGGGGTTCGCGCCCGCGCCACCACTGGTGCCTGCTCCGCCTTTCCCGCCGGCTCCCCAGGCGGTGCCGCCGTCCTCGACGACGATCCGCCGCGCCGCCGTGCTCATCAGGACGTGGCCGCCCCGCTCCTCGAAGCAGCGCGCCAGCTCGTCGGCGAAGGCCTGCGATCCGCCCTTCGGGTAGTAGTTGCCGAGGAAGTACGACAGCCGCAGCATCGAGTCGAAGACGAACGAGGTGCGGCCCGGAGGCGAGCCCCAGTGCGGGCAGTCGGCGGTGAGCAGCAGCTTGAGCTTGCGGTCCGCGAAACGGCGATCGAGCGCCTGGCGCACGGTGAGCTCCCGGTAGGGCGCCAGCCGCGCCGTCTCGCGGCCGCGAAAGTGCTCCAGCAGGCCGAGCAGGTAGGCCTCGCGCACCTCGGCGAAGAAGGCGTCGAGCGCCGCGGACTCGTGCGGGAATTCGGCGTGGAGCTTGGCGAGGTAGGCGGCGAAGTCGGCCGGCACCTCGAAGCGCGAGCCGTCCGGCAGATGGAAGGTGTCGACCGGGTCCATCTTCACCCAGCCGGTCTCGACCCCGAGCTCGGCGAGCAGGCGGCCGGTCAGCGTCTCGGGGTTGCCGAGCAGGGGATAGAAGTGGGTCGCCGCGTCGAAGGTGAAGCCGCCCCGCCGGAAGGTGCTGCAGTAGCCTCCCGCCATGTAATGCTGCTCGACCAGCAGGACCCGGGCGCCGTCGCGCGCCAGCAGGTTGGCGGTGATCAGGCCACCGATGCCGGAGCCGATGACGACGGCGTCGTAGTGCGGGTCCGGCGCGCGCCGCAGGCCGCGGAAGAGGCGCCTCATGAGGTCACACTACGCCGCAACCCTCCGGCAGGCAATGAGTCGCCGGATCAGGTCGTGGGTCGGGATCACGGCTGGTCCGCCGGCGGCCGGGGCGGGGGGGCCGGCGCGAATGCGGCGTGGAAGGCGGTCGGCAAGGGCGCCTCGAGACGCACCTCCGCGTACGGTCCCGCAACGATGTCCAGGGCGTCGAACACGAGGTAGCGGCTCTCGCCGCGCACCGCGTCGAACCGGGGGCAGACGAGCGCGCCGCCAGCCGCAGCGGCGGCGCCGACGGCCGCGGCCGACTCCGCGACGGGCGGCGCCGGAGGCATGGGAGCGAAGGCCGGCTCGCCCGCCAGGTACTGGCCGCGCGGCGCCTTCCAGACCACCGGCGCCGCGCCGGCGCCGCGGCGCCAATCGCAGTGCACCAGCTCGTCGAAGAACTTCCGCCCCTCCCGACCGGCCGCCGACATCCCGAGCATCCAGGCGTCCTCGGCCGCCGTGGCGCCGAGCCGCGGCACCACCACCGGGAAGTCCGGCGCCCGCTCGTAGCCGAGCGCCAGGCGCTCGACGACCCGGCGGCGCTCGAGATCCACGACGAGGCGCACCGGCCGTCCCGGACCGACGTTGCGGAAGAGGTCCGGGATCTCCTCGTACTGGTCGTAGACGGGTCGCTCGAGCTCGATCAGGTCCACCACCAGCCGGCCCGACGGGTCCTCGCCGGCGCCGATCCCGTGCAGGCAGTAGCCCGGCTCCATCGGCACCCGCACGATCGCCTCCTCGGCTTGCCGCAGCGGCACGATCAGCAGCTCGCTGCCGAGCTCGGGCTCCCAGCGCAGCGCCTGGAGCAGGCTGCGGCCGGACGCCACCACCGCTTGCAGGTCGAGGTGGTACGGACCGACGTGGAAAACCGCGTGCCCGGGCGCGAGACAGAAGTCGTGCATCGAGACCGGCCGCTCGAGCGGCACCCGCCGCCGCGCCAGCAGGCTGCCGCCCGCGTCGAACCGGTACAGGTGCAACGAAGGCCGCTCCCGCGCGTAGGAGAGGCCGAAGTTGAACAGCTCGCCGCTCGCCGGATCGACCTTGGCGTGCGCGGCGAAGGGGCTGACCGGGTTCAGCGCGCCGCCGAAGGTGAACGGACCGCGGGTCTCCAGGGTGACCGGATCGAGCTCCCAGGGCAGCCCCTGCTCGCCGCAGGCGAACAGCGACCCGGCGAACGGGACGACGCTGACGTTGACCGGCGACTCGAGGGCGATGCCGCGCGCCAGCCGGTCGCCGGCGAAGGCCGTGCCGAAAGTGCGGAACAGCGCCCGCCCCGCCGCCTCCTCGGCCGTCCACTTGGCGCTGCGCACGAACCGGTTGGCGAAGTGGACCCGGCCGTCGCCGGTGAAGCGCAGCGCCGTCACCATGCCGTCGCCGTCCAGCCAGTGGCGGTAGCGCTGCTCGCCGCGCCGGAAGCGGCCCGGGCCGTTCCAGTAGCAGGTGCCGTGCAGCCAGGCCGGCAGCCTGCCGCGCACCTCGCGCACCTCGTAGGAGCGCTCCTCGGGCACGAACGAGAACAGCCGCTCGAAGCCCGGCGCCAGGTCCTCGATCACCGCGGCGGCGGTCCGGCCGACTGTCTCTTCCCGGCTGCTCATGCCTGCTCCGCCGCCGCGGCGAGGGTCGCCACCTCGGGTTCGGCCTCCGGAGCCACCGGGACCGCGCGCCGCGCCTGGCGGAACCGCTCCATCGCCGCCGGTTGCAGGCGCCAGGAATAGAGCTCGGCATCTCCCGCGGTGCCGGCGATGGCGGCGATGCGGGCCGCCATGGCCGCGGGATCGAACACCAGCCGCCGCAGATCGATGCCCTCGACGAACTCCCGCGACAGCGCCCGCGGGTCGCCGGTCACCGCCGCGCTGACGTGGGCGACGACGAAGCGCGCCAGGTCCTCGAGGTTCTCGAGCTGCTCGGCGAGCACCGGCCGTGCCTCCTCGGCGCTGAGGCCGACCTGGTAGAAGCACTCGGCCGCGGCGCGCAGGTGAGCGAACTGGTAGAAATCGAAGTGCCGCGGCGGCCCGGCCGCCACCGGCTCGAGCCACACCTTCTTCCATTCGAAGTAGGCGGCGAGGAAGGCGTGCAGGTTGCGGTTGGTCGGACCCAGGCGCGCGAAGTGGCGCAGGAAGGACGGGACGAACTGCCGGTCGGTGAACAGGTCGTTGATGAACGGGAAGACGAAGAAGGAGAAGTAGACCGTCAGCTCCCACACGTAGCGCAGGGTGAAGGTCTCCTGGTCGCCCAGCGTCGCGTAGCTCACCGCGAAGCTCGGCAGGTACGAGTCGTAGACCGCCCGCGCGACCTGCTCGTAGAGCCGCACCTTGGAGGCGAGCTGTGCGGGGTCCTCGGTCAGGATGGCGTCGGTGATCAGCGTGTTGTAGACCGAGATCAGGTCGCCTCCCGGGCTGTAGAGCGGATCGGAGAAGCGGCACGCCTCGCCGCACATCGCCCAGCGCGCCGCCGACAACGTCTGGCTGCTGTCGAGCGCGAAGTCCTTGAAGCCGCTCCAGTCGACGATCCGGCGCCCCGGCAGGTCGCGCGCGAACATCGGGTACTGGCGGCAGACCCAGTCGATCATCGCCGCCGGCGTGGCGACCTCCTCGCGCGGCACCAGGTTCCGGTCGTAGACCAGGCCGAGGCTGGTCTTGCCATGCAGCGGGATGGTCCAGAACCAGTAGCCCTCGCCGCAGAAGTGATTGGTGGCGAGGAAGGCCGGCACGTGGCCGAGCGCCGAGCGGTCGCGCCGCTTGCGCACCGCGGGCCCATCGAGGTCGGTCAAGCGCTCGATGTCCACCAGCCCGTCGACCCAGCACCAGGTCGCACCGTGGCGGATCGGGCTTTCAGTGATGAGGCCCTGGCGGCGGGCCAGATAGCGGCCCCGCCCCGAGGCGTCCACCACCCACGCCGCCGTTCCCGCGACCTCGGCCTCGCCGGAGCGGAAGCGGAAGCGGTGCCTGGAAGGGTCACCCGTGGCAACAGCGCCGGAGGTTCCCGAGATGTCGCCTGCCGCGCCGTCCGCCAGCTCCACTTCCAACCCCGCGGCAGGCGCGTGCAGCTCGAAGCGCGGCGACTCGAGGTTGACCCGCAGCAGCTCCGCCTCGAAGACGTTGCGGTCGAGCTGGTAGGTGACGATGTTCGAGAGGTTGCGGATGTAGGACTGATCGAGGTCCTCGTACCGCTCGCCGCCGACGGAATGCTTCCAATAGAACCGTAGATTGTACTTCATGTAATGCTCACACAGCAGGTGCTCCTCCATCTCCAGCACCCGCGCGTAGTAATAGCCGCTCATCTGCACGGTCGCCTCGCCCACCTTCTGCTTCGTCGGCGGCAATGCACGCCGATCGACCAGCAGCACCTGCTTGTCCGACCGCAGCAGCAGCTGGCGGGCCAGCGCCAGGCCGGCCAGCCCGCCGCCGATGATCAGCACATCCACGTCCCGGCGGATGTGCTCCATGGGCTCCATGGGCTCCGGCTGGGTGGCGTCGCGCTCGCTCATGTGTCCTTCTCCTGGCTCATCGTTGCCCCTGCCTCCTCAGACCCTGCGGCCCGTTCGGCCCATTCGATCCCGCCGGCTCCGGCGGCGCCGGCGGCGGTTCCGGAGGACGATTCCGACCGTACATCTCGTGCGCCGACACGAACTCGCCGCTGGCGAGCGCCGCGCCCATCGACAGCTCGCCGGCGAGCAGCATCGCGGCGGCGATCTCCGCCAGCTTCGGCGCTCCGCCCGCGCCGGCGCAGCCGAGCATCTCCAGGCATTCGCGGGCCGTGCCGCCACCGGTGCCTCCCCCCACGGTCGCGACGGTCAGCGACGGCAGGGTGACGCTGGCATAGAGGTCCCCCTCCGCGGTCACCTCGAACAGGGTCACCCCCACCGCCGAGTTGACGACGTTGGCGACGTCCTGGCCGCAGGCGATGAACAGCGCGGCGAGGCCGTTGGCGAAGTGGCCGTTGTAGCCGATCGCGCCCGCCTGCAGGTGCCCGAGGACGGTGTTCTGCCAGAGCTCGTGCATCTCGGCCGGGGTGGCGTGCAGGTAGGCCCGCACCAGCCGCGCCGGCAGGCGGGCGCCCGCCACCACCTGCTTGCCCTTGCCGCCGCCGAGCAGCGCGCCGCTCGCGCGCTTCTCCGAGTCCATGCCGCTGAAGATCGTGTAGCGGCCCGCCACGCCGCGGGCCACCAGCAGCTCGCAGGCGCTCTCGGTCGCCTTGGCGATCATGTTCATGCCGTGGGCGTCGGCTGTCGAGTAGCAGAAGTTGACCATCACCGCCCGCCCCAGCGGCCGCGGCTCGAGCCGCAGCAGCCGTCCGTGCCGGGTGGTGGCCTCCGCCGCCGCCCGCAGCTCCGGCAGCAGCTCCGGCAGCCGCAGGCAGAACTGCCGCGCCTCCGCCACGCCGTCGAACTGGAACACCGGCGCCACCCGGTTCTCGTCGGCGTAGAGCCGGGTCACCGCGCCGCCGGCGCGGGTCAGCGCCGTCATGCCGCGCTCGTAGGAGCGCACCAGCACTCCCTCGGTGGTGGCGAGCGGCACGTAGAAGACGCCGCGGGCGTGCTCGCCCGCGATCGCCAGCGGCCCGGCCACTCCCAGCGGCACCTGCGCCGCGCCGATCGGGTTCTCGACGTTGCCACGCATCGGCTCGCCGGCCAGCGAGCAGCGCCCGACGTGGGTCAGCCGCGTCCCGGTCCGCCGCTCCACCCAGCGACGCCGCGCCGCGACGTCGCGCGCGCTGTAACCCTGGTCCGTGAGCCGCGGCACCAGCTGCGACGACGCCAGCTCGCCGCCTCCGGGAAGCCCGTCGCCGCCGCCGGTTCCTGGCGCGGTGCTGGCCGGATCGCTGCGGCCGCGTCCAGCGGTTCGATCTCTCATGGCGCCCCCAGCACGAGCGCCGCGCAATGCCCGTCGGCGCCGACGGCGGTGACGAGCGCCCGCCGCCGCGCCGCCGGCTCCAGGCGGCGAGTCGCCGACGGCGCCGTCTCCGGCAGGGGCAGCGGGAGGCCGGGCTCGAGCTGCTCGAGGCCGGCGATGCCCGGCAGCACGCCGTCGCCGATCGTCTCCACGAGATCCACGGCCTGCCAGGCGGCCGAGACCCCCAGTCCCTCTCCCAGCATCGCCTTGATGGCGGTCACCGGCAGCTCTGCCGCCCGCTCCCCCAGGGCCGCCGCCACGCCCCGCGCCTCGGCACGATCGACCGGCAGGCTGCCGCTCGCCGATGCCGACAGGCAGCCGATCTCGGCCGGCGCGGCGCCGGCATCGGCCAGCGCCAGCCGCACCGCCCGCGCCACGGCATCCGCCATGCCGGCCTCGCCGCTGGCCGCGGCGAAAGCCGCTCCCCAGCCGAGCACCTCGGCACGCACCGCCGCGCCCCGCGCCGCCGCCGCCGACGCGTCCTCGAGCATCAGCAGCGCCGCCCCCTCGGACAGGCTGAAGCCGTTGCGCCGCGCGTCGAACGGCACCGGCCGCTCGGCGGCCCCGCGGTCCAGCGACCCGCAGAGCCGCCCGGCGCGGTAATAGCCCAGGAAGGACTCGAAGCACAGCTCCTCAGCGCCGCCCGCCAGCACCGCGTCCGCCCGGCTGGTGCGCACCAGCTCGGCCGCCTGTGCGATCGCCTGCAGCCCCGACGCCTCGCCGCCCGCGAGCGTCGAGTTGACCCCGCGCAGGCCGTGCCAGATGGCGGCCTGGCCGGCCGCGGCGTTGATCACGCTGTTGGCGAAGTCGAGCGGGCTGGCATGGCTCGGCCCCAGCCGCAGCGCGCGGCGGTCGAACTCGGCGATCGTGCGCACGCTGCAGAACGTGGTGCCGACGACCAGCCCCACCTCGGCGGCGGCGGCCTCCGGGTTCCCGGCCGGCCTGGGTTGCCCTGCCGCGGCCCAGCCGCTGTCGGCCAGCGCCAACTGTGCCGCCACCACCAGCAACCGCGAGGTGCGGTCGAGCGGCCGCAGGTTGCGCTCGCCGACGTAAGCCTGGGGATCGAACGGCCGGATCTCGCCGGCCTCGTGGCAGCCGATGCCACCGGTCTCGAACAGCTCGATCGGCTTGCGGGCGGAGGCGCCGGCGGCGAGCGCTCGATGCAGCGCCGCCGGCGAGTCGCCGAGCGGCGACACGACCCCGGCGCCGGTGACGACCACCCGGCGGCGGCCGGCCGCGCCTGGCGCGGGTCCGCGGGGGCCTCGTTCGGTCTGATGTTGCATGGCGGATCGCGATCGGTCGCCAGGGCTCGAGCTGCCGCGGCCGCGTGTCACGACAACTCGCACTTCCTGAAGATCGTCGAGGCGTTGTTGCCGCCGAAGGCATAGGCGTTGTTCATCGCCACCTCCACGCGGAGCCGGCGCGCCTCGTTCGGCACGTAGTCGAAGTCGTTCTCGGGGTCCTCCAGGCCCATCGTCGGCGGGATCTCGTCGGTGGCCACCGCGAGTGCGCAGACCGCCGCCTCGATCGCCGACGCCGCGCCCATGGTGTGGCCGAGCATCGACTTGATCGAGCTGATCGGTACCCGCGTCCCGGCCCCGAACACCCGTCCCACAGCGATCGCCTCGAGCCGGTCGTTGGTGGGCGTGCCGGTGCCGTGAGCGCTGATGTAGCTCACCTGCTCGGGCGCCACCCCAGCGTCGGCCAGGGCGCGGGACATCGCCCGCACCGCGCCGTCGCCTTCGGGATGGGCGGCCGTCATGTGATGTGCGTCGCACGACAGCCCGTAGCCGGCCACCTCGGCATAGATGCGCGCCCCCCGCCGCCGCGCCGCGTCGAGCGGCTCGAGCACCAGCACCGCCGCTCCCTCCCCGGGAATCATTCCCTTGCGCCGGCGGTCGAACGGCTGGCAGCGCTCCGGCGCGATGGCGCCGAGCCGTGCGAACCCGGCATAGGTGATGCGTGAGAAGGCGTCGGCGCCGCCGGCCAGCATCAGCTCGGCGCGCCCGGCGCGCAGCACGTCGACGGCATGGGCCAGGGCGTAATTGCCGGCCGCGCAGGCCGCCGGGATCATGGTGTTGATGCCGGCGAAGCCCAGCTCGCGCCCCACGTGCGCCGCGATCATGTGACAGGGATAGAGCGTCATGAACTCCGCGCCTACCGCGTCGAGCTCGCCGGCCAGGTAGCGGTCGTCGAAGCGCTCGACCTCGCGCGGCTCGCCCGAGGTGGTCCCCATGGCAACGCCCGCCAGCGCGGCGGCGACCTCGCCGACCCCGAGGGGCTCGCCGGGCTCCAGGGGCCCCCCGGGCTCGCGAGGCTCCTCGGCCAGCCCGGCGTCCGCGAGCGCCAGGCGCGCCGCGGCGATTGCCAGCTGCGAGGCGCGGCCCAGCCGCGTGGGATCGAGGCTGCGCACGTAGGCGGACGGCGAGAATCCCTGCACCTCGGCGCCCAGGTGGACGTTGAAGGCCTTGGTGTCGAAGGACGCCACCGGCGCGAAACCCAGCCTGCCGGCGAGGAGGTTCGCCCACACCTCCTCCTTGCCTGTCCCCACCGGCGTCACCGCGCCCAAGCCGGTGACCGCGATCCGCCTCGCCGGCGCCGCCGCGCTCACGCCCTGGCTCGCTCCCTGGATCGTCCGCTCATCCGATCGATCTCCCCGCTCACCCGTTGACCTGTTCCCTCGCTCCCAGGTTCCTCCCAGGTTCCCCCGTCACCGCTTCCCCCGCTCCCCCGTTCCCCCGCTCCCCGTTCACCCTGCGAGGGCTTCCCGCGCGCCCTCGCTGGTGGCCGCCATCTCGGCCTGCCGGCGCACCACCAGCTCCACCATGGCCGGCAGGCTGTCGATGTCCTTGTAGCTCTCGTCCGGCAGGTTCAGCTGGAAGGCGAGATCGACGTCGACGCCGATCTCGAGCAGCGACAAGGAATCCAGGCTGAGCTCGCCGCGCAGCGTGGCCTCGTCGCCGATGCGCTGCGGATCGATGCCGGCAATGCTGCCGATGATCTTCTTGATCCGGTTCCTGACCTCTGATGCGTTCATGACGTCCCTCCTCGCGGCGACGATGTGGGTCCAGATTCGAGATTCGCGGTGTTCTCGCGCTGCCCGCCAGGAGCAGCGGGAATGAGAATCGATCCATCCCCCGAGGCGCCCCGGCCTCTTCTGCCGTTACTGATCCCGCGCCGGCAGCGTGTTCGCGGGGTGTCTCTTGCCATGTTCCGGTCGCCATCTCCTGCCAGCGACTCCCATCCCTCCCCTGCGCGCCGGACAATCTCGCTTCAGCCATCGCTCAACCCTCCGGCGGCGGGTCTCCCCAGTCGCGGAGCAGCCCGATCTCGTAGGCGATGCGCAGCGCCTCGCGGCGCCGTGTCGCCCCGAGCTTGGCGAGGATGCTGTGGACATGGTTCTTCACCGTCTGCACCGAGATGTGCAGGCGGCCGCCGATCTCCTTGTTGCAGCGTCCCGTTGCCATCCAGGCGAGCACCTCGCGCTCGCGCGCGGTGAGCGGCTCGCGCTCGCGGCGATCGACCTTGGTGTGCTTGCCCTCGAGCTCGACGATGCGCGCCACCACCGCCGCGGCGACCTGCGCCGAGCAGCGGCTGCGGCCGGCGTGAGCGCCCTGAATCGCCTCCACCAGGTCGGCGGGCGACGTCCCTCGCAACACGTAGGCCTGCGCTCCGGCCTCGATGAAGTCGATCAGCCGCTCGTCCTCTCGCGGCAGTCCGAGGACGAGGGTCTTGCAGGCGTCGGCGCGCTCGCAGATGCTGCGCAGCCGCGCCAGCGCGCCACTGACCTCGCGGTCATCGCCGGTGGCGTCGATCAGCAGGACGTTCGAACGGGCGGCCACCGTCTCGGGGTCGGCCGAAGTCCCGGTCACCGTCAGCTCTTCGCGCTTGTTCAACAGCAGGGCCAGCGCGTCGGCGAACAGCCGATTGCGGCTGACGATGAAGACACCGATCGGCGAGCTCATGAAGGCGAGGCGGATCCAAGCGCCCAGCTCCCGGAATCCCGTGCTCTCCGGCATTCTCACGCCGGAGGCGAACGCGGTGGCATAGACCGTGGGATTCAAAAAGGTGCCCGGGTCCTGACCCGCCGCGCGCCGGCCGGGCGCGCCGCCGGCAGTCAGTCGGGGAAACGGCGCTTGGGCTGCAGCCAGCCCTTCTCGCTCGCGTGGGTGACCGCGCTCCAGCGGCTCTTGACCCCCAGCCGCTCGAGGATGTTGTGGACGTGGTTCTTGACCGTGTGCACCGACAGGTAAAGCCGCTTGGCGATCTCCTGGTTCTTGAGGCCATCGCCGATGAGCCGCAGGATCTCGATCTCGCGCGAGGTCAGCTCGAGCACCTCGAGCCGCTCGTCGCGCCGCCGCCGCCGCCCCAGCTCGCCCAGGCGCGAGAACAGCAGGTGGGCGATGCGGGGCGTGCACACCGTCGCACCGGCCGCGACCTCGAGGATGGCGTGGCGCAGCTCGTCGAGCGACTGGTCGCGGAACAGATATCCCCGCGCGCCGCTGCGCAGCAGCGCCAGCGCCTCGTCCTCTCCCTCCTCGGTCCCGAGCACCAGGATCTTGGCGCTGGGCCAACGCCGGGAGGCGTCGCGCAGCAACTCGCCGAGCCTGCCGGCCTCGCCGCCGCCGAGCACCAGCACGTCGACCGGCTCGCCGCCGAGCCGGGCGAGCGCCGCCTGGTCCACGTCCGTCACCTCGACTCTCGCGAAGCCGGCGCCGTCGCGAAGCGCCTCCGCCAGGCATTCCCGGAACAGGCGATGCGAGTCGGCCACCACCAGGCGCACCAGCTCCGCGCAGGCGGCGACTGCGTGCTCTTCCTTCTCGCTCAGCGTCAGCGGAGGAATTGGCGGCATTACCTACACTGGATCTCTCATTTAAGCTCATTCTAGGTCCCTATCCAGGCCGCTGCAACGCCTCCAGCGTCGCGGACCAGTGGGCCAGTGCCCTGGATCGGTGCCCACCGCACGCCTGTGGCCGGGAGAAAAGACGGTGTTCCCAGGTGAGATGACAAATGGCGTAAGTAGATACTCATCGGGAGGTCACGTTCTCAAAATGAGATAACCGTCTCTCGAGCCGGCGGCGTCGCCTGCCATGCCTCGTGGCTCGCAGCGCCGGCCTCGCGGCCACCACGGTCCCGGATCGTCATCAAGCCTGCCGCTGCGCCGGCGCCGGCACGGGCACGAGCGCCTGACGCCAGCCTGGCCGCGCGTTGCGCCGACACGATCACCGGCGTGATGCCGCCGCCGGGCCGGGTCCAATGGCCGACCGTGTAGAGGCCGGCGAGCGGAGCGACGAGATCGGGACGCCCGTCGCCCACCTGCTCGGGCGACATCTCCCAGCCGAGCATGGCGCCCTGGTGGTTCAGGGTGAAGCGCCAGGAGGTGCGCGCCGAGGCGCTGGTGCGCACCGCGATGTGGGCGCCGATGCCGGGCAGGATCTGCTCGAGCCGGGCGAGCACGAAGCTGTCGACGGCCAGCTTGTGGCTCGGCCAGCCGCCGCTCGCCTCCGCCGCGTCGTAATCCGCGTCCACGATCTTCTGCACGATCAGCACCTGGCCCCCGGGCGGCGCCATCGCCGGCTCGTACTGGGTCGGCGCGAAGAGCTTGAAGTCCACGGCTCCCGCCGCCGCCTGGTCGGTGTCCCAGCCGTGCCAGTAGTAGCCCTGGAGCATCTCGATCGTCTCCGGCGGGACGCCGGTCAGGCCGAGATGCATCAGGTAACAGGGATACGTGGGGCGCAGGCGCCGCAGGTCCGCGACGTAGCCGGGCGGCACGTGCTCCGGCGGCACCAGCGCCTCCCAGGTGTGCAGCAGGTCGGCATTCGACACCACCGCGCCGCAGCGCACCCGGAAGCGGCCCCCTGACGCCGGCGTTGCCGCCGGCATCGACCCCGCCGAAAGATTGCGCACCGGCCCGCGCAGGGTCTCGAGCTCGACGCCGCACGCCCGGCCGCCCTCGCCAGCATCGCCGGCAGCGCCGCCCGCGCTGCCTTCCACGAGGATGCGGCGCGCCGCGGTGCTCATCAGGACGTGGCCGCCGCGCGCCTCGAAGCAGCGCGCCAGCTCGTCGGCGAAAGCCTGCGAGCCGCCGCGGGGGTAGTAGTTGCCGAGGAAGTACGACAGCCGCAGCATCGAGTCGAAGACGAACGAGGTGCGTTCCGGCGGCGATCCCCAGTGCGGGCAGTCGGCGGTGAGCAGCAGCTCGAGCTTGCGGTCGCGGAAATGCCGCTCGAGCACCTGCCGCACCGTCAGCTCGGCATATGGCGCCAGGCCCGGCGCCTCGCGGCCGCGGAAATAGCGCAGCAGGCCCAGCAGGTTGGCCTGGCGCACCTCGCCGAAGAAGACGTCGAGCGCCGCGGCCTCGTGCGGGAACAGGGCCTTCAGCTTCGCCAGGTAGGCGTCGAATGCCGCGGGCACGTCGAAGCGCGTCCCGTCCGGGAGATGGAAGGTGTCGACCGGGTCCATCTTCACCCACCGCGTCTCGACCCCCAGCTCGACCAGCAGCCTGCCCGTGAGCGTCTCGGGGTTGCCGAGCAGCGGGTAGAAGTGAGTGGCCGCGTCGAAGGTGTAGCCGCCGCGGCGGAAGGTGCTGCAGTAGCCGCCGACCATGTAGTGCTGCTCGACCAGCAGCACCCGCGCGCCATCTCGCGCCAGCAGGTTGGCCGCGATCAGGCCGCCGATCCCGGAGCCGATCACCACCACGTCGTACGACGCGTCGGGCGGCCGCCGCAGGCCGCGGAAGAGCCGCTTCACTCCGCCGCCTCCAGCCGGTCGTCCGCCGCCGGCGCCGGCGACGCCGGGGGACGGTTCCGCCCGTAGGCCTCGTGCGCCGCCACGAACTCGCCGCTGGCCAGCGCCGCACCCATCGACAGCTCGCCGGCGAGCAGCGTCGCGGCGACGATCTCCGCCAGCTTCGGCGCCCCTCCCGGACCGGCGCAGCCGAGCATCTCCAGGCATTCGCGGGCGGTGCCGCCGCCGGTGCCGCCGCCCACCGTCGCCACGGTCAGCGACGGCAGCGTGACGCTGGCGTAGAGGTCGCCCTCGGGAGTCACCTCCGCGTGGGTGATCCCCACCGCGGAGTTGGCGACGTTGGCGACGTCCTGGCCGCAGGCGATGAACAGCGCCGCCAGGCCGTTGGCGTACTGGCCGTTGTAGCCGATGGCGCCGGACTGCAGGTGGCCGAGCAGCGTGGCTTCCCAGACCTCGCGCAGCTCCGCGGGGGTGGTGTGAAGGTAGGCCCGCACCAGCCGCGCCGGCAGGCAGGCGCCCGCCACCACCCGCTTGCCCTTGCCGCCGCCGAGCAGCGCGCCGCTCGCCCGCTTCTCCGAGTCCATGCCGCTGAAGAGCGTGTAGCGCCGCGCGACGCCGCGGGCCACCAGCAGCTCGCAGGCGCTCTCGGTCGCCTTGGCGATCATGTTCATGCCGTGGGCGTCGGCGGTCGAGTAGCAGAAGTTGACCATGACCGCCCGCCCCAGCGGCCGCGGCTCGAGCCGCAGCAGCCGTCCGTGCCGAGTGGTCGCCTCCGCCGCCGCCCGCAGCTCCGGCAGCAGCTCCGGCAGCCGCACGCAGAACTGCCGCGCCTCCGCCACGCCGTCGAACCGGAAAATCGGCGCCACCCGGTTCTCGTCGGCATAGAGCCGCGCCACCACGCCGCCGGACCGGGTGAGCGCGATCATGCCGCGTTCATAGGAGCGCACCACCGCACCCTCGGTCAGGGCCAGCGGCACGTAGAACGTGCCGCGGGCGTGCTCGCCCAGGACCGCCAGCGGCCCGGCCACCCCGAGCGGCACCTGCGCGGCGCCGATCGGGTTCTCGACGTTGCCCCGCATCTCCTCGCCGGTCAGCGAGTGCCGGCCCACCTGGTCCAGCCGCGCCCCCGTCCGCTCCTCGACCCAATGCCGCCGCGCCGCCAGGTCCTCGTCGCCGTATCCCTGGCCGGTGAACCGCGGCACCAGCTGAGAGGCCGCGGGCGCACCGATCGTGCCGATCGTGCCGCTCATGCCGCTCGTGCCGCTCATGCCGCGCCGCACTTCCTGAAGACCGTCGATGCATTGCTGCCGCCGAAGGCGTAGGCGTTGTTCATCGCCACCTCCACCCGGTGGCGGCGCGCGGCGTTCGGCACGTAGTCGAGCTCGCCCTCCGGGTCCTCGAGGCCCATCGTCGGGGGGATCTCGTCGTTCGCCACCGCCAGCGCGCACACCGCCGCCTCGATCGCCGATGCAGCGCCCATGGTGTGGCCGAGCATCGATTTGACCGAGCTGATCGGCACCTTGGTCTCGGCCCCGAACACGGCCCTCACCGCGATCGCCTCGAGACGGTCGTTGGTCAACGTGCCGGTGCCGTGGGCGCTGATGTAGCTCACCTCCGCCGGCGCCACCCCGGCGTCTGCCAGGGCGCGCGACATCGCCCGCACCGCTCCCTCGCCTTCCGGATGGGCCGCCGTCATGTGATGGGCGTCGCACGACAGGCCGTAGCCGGCGACCTCGGCGTAGATGCGGGCCCCCCGCCGCCGCGCCGCCGCGGCCGGCTCGAGCACCAGCACCGCCGCTCCCTCGCCGGGAATCATCCCCTGGCGCCCGCGATCGAAGGGCTGGCAGCGCTCGGGGGCGATGGCGCCGAGACGGGCGAAGCCGGCGAAGGTGGTGCGCGAGAACGCGTCCGCGCCACCGGCCAGCATCAGGTCGGCGCGGCCGGCGCGCAGCACGTCGAGCGCGTGGGCGATGGCATAGTTGCCGGCGGCGCAGGCCGCCGGGATCATGCTGTTGACCCCGGCGAGGCCGAGCTCGCGCGCGACGTGCGCCGCGATCATGTGGCTCGGATAGCGCGCCATGAACTCACCGCCCACCGCCTCGAGCTCGCCGGCGAGATAGCGGTCGTCGAAGCGCTCGATCTCGCGCGACTCGCCCGAGGTGGTGCCCAGGGCCAGGCCGGCGCGCTCGCCGGTCACTTCCCCCTGATCGCCGTCGAGCCAATCGCCGAGGCCGGCATCGGCGAGAGCCAGCCGTGACGCCGCGATCGCGAACTGCGACGCGCGCCCGATCCGCGCCGGATCGAGCGCACGCACGTAAGGCGCCGGCGAGAAGCCCCGTACCTCCGCCCCCAGGTGCACCCGGAAAGCCGAGGTATCGAACGACTCGACCGGCGCGAAGCCGTGCCTGCCGGCGAGCAGACCCCGCCACAGCTCCTCGCGCCCGATGCCCAGGGGCGTCACCGTGCCGATGCCCGTGACCGCGATGCACATGGCGCCCTCGCCCGCGGCGCCCCAGCTGCCTCGTCTCCTCCTGCTTGCTGCCGCCACGATCGCGAATCCTCCTCGGCCCCATTCGATGGACCTCCGAGGGGCCTCCGCTGTCTGATAACGACAGCGGGCCTGGATTCAGCTCATCGCGTGACACTCGCCGGCAGCCGGTCGCCGCGGCGGGTTGGAGCGATATGTCGCCGCAGGCCGGCGTTGCCGGCATAACCGGCATCGACGACACTGCCGACATCGCCGGCATTGCGGATATTGGCGCCCTGGACGACATAACGATATAAAGATGATCTAACTGATCCTGCCGACGATCGCCGCGGAATCCAGCGGAACAGGCCGCAGGCGCTCCGCGGCACCCTCCACCACCCGCCGGCACCCGGGACGACATTTATAAACATCATAACGCGGTGTAGCTCTCCTGACTACACCCGGCCTCACCGCCGCGGCCCGGATCGTTCCCTGACAGTGCCTCCGCAAAATCCGTTCAACAGCGCCCCTTGGAATAGATCAATTGCGTTTCAATTGATCTATTCTTGACGAGCAGGCTGCCGGCCTTGGCCAGAGGGACAGGTGGCCGGAGGGAAAGGTGGCCGGAGGGGAGGAGGGCAGGGCCGCGGGAGGCGGATCTCCTCGCTGCCGACCTTTGGGCGAGGCGCCGCATTCCACCATCCCCCCAGCCATCCACGACTCCAGCGCCTCGCCCAAAGGGAGGCCGCGAGGAGATCCGCCCCCCCGGAGGCGCCCGGAGGCGCGCTTCCGCTAGACTGGTGGCGAGCGGCAGGCAGGCCGCAGGAGGCCCGAACCCATGAACCTCACCCCCGAATTGGTGGCCGACATCCTGGTCCGCCAGGGCTACGTCAGCCGCGAGCAGGGCGAGACCATCCGCCAGGAGGCCAAGCTCGTGCCCCACCGCCTGCGCTCGAGCGCCGCCTACGAGCAGAAGGCCCTCGCCTACGACCTGGTGATGCGCCTGCACCTGCCCCACGCCAAGGATACGGGGACCGCCATCGGCGAGCAGGAGATCGCCCAGGCCATCGCCGCCGACGCCGGCCTGATCCATCAACGCATCGACAGCCTCAGCCTCAACGCCGACCTCATGGAGTCGAAGATGTCGCGGCCGTTCGCGCGCCGCCACCGCATGATCCCGCTGCAGATGACCAACGGCCGCCTGCGCGTCGCCTGCGCCAACCCTTACGACCTCGAGGGCGTCGACTCCTTCCGCCGCATCGCCGGCCGCGACATCGAGCTGGTGGTCGCCTCCGAGCCCGACATCCTCAAGGCGATCACCGAGTTCTACGGCCTGCGCCACTCGGTCAAGCGCGCCGAGCGCGACCTGTCGAGCGGCATCGACCTCGGCAACCTCGAGCAGCTGGTGCGGATGAAGAGCGAGACCGAGATCGAGTCCTCGGACCAGCACGTGGTCAACGCCGTCGAGTTCATGATGCAGCATGCCTTCGACAGCCGGGCCAGCGACATCCACATCGAGCCGAAGCGCGACGAGAGCCTGATCCGCTTCCGCATCGACGGCGTCCTGCACGACATCCAGAAGATGCCCAAGATCGTGCACGCGGCGGTGGTGTCGCGCATCAAGACGATGTCGCGCCTGGACATCGCCGAGAAGCGCCGCCCCCAGGACGGCCGCATCAAGGCCACGCGCAACGGCCGCGACGTCGAGCTGCGCATCGCCACCCTGCCCGTCGCCTTCGGCGAGAAGGTGGTGATGCGCATCTTCGACCCGCAGCTGCTCCTGCAGGACCTCACCGGGCTGGGCTTCTACCCCGACGAGATGCAGCAGTTCAACGACTTCATCAGCCGCCCTCACGGCATCATCCTGGTGACCGGACCCACCGGCTCCGGCAAGACCACCACCCTCTACTCGACGCTCAAGACCATCGCCACCCGCGAGCTCAACGTGACGACCATCGAGGATCCCATCGAGATGGTCTACGAGGAGTTCAACCAGACGTCGGTGCAGCTCAAGGTCGGCATCACTTTCGCCGTCGCCCTGCGTCACATCCTGCGCCAGGACCCGGACGTGATCATGGTCGGCGAGGTCCGCGACCCCGAGACCGCCCAGTACGCCATCCAGGCGGCGCTCACCGGCCACCTGGTCTTCTCGACCCTGCACACCAACGACGCCGCCTCCTCGATCTCCCGCCTGGTGGACCTCGGGGTCGAGCGCTTCCTGATCAGCTCGACGCTGGTCGGCTCCATGGCGCAGCGGCTGCTGCGCCGCATCTGCCCGCACTGCATCGCCGAGCGCCACCTCTCCGCCGACGAGGCCGCCACCCTGCGCCTGTCGGTCCCCGCCGGCAAGCGCATCAAGGTCAAGGAGGGCGAAGGATGCTTCGAGTGCCGCGGCACCGGCTACCTCGGCCGCACCGGCATCTTCGAGATCCTGGCCATCGACGACGCCGTCAAGTCGCTGGTCCTGCGCGGCGCCGACGCCCCCGAGATCAAGCGCGAGGCAGTCAAGAACGGCATGCGCACCCTCCGCCAGTCCGCCCTCCGCAAGCTCGCCGAAGGCTCGACGACGTTCGAGGAAGTGGTGCGGGTCACCGGGATTTAGGGCGCCTCGCAGCTGCAGGTGGCCGATCGAGGCCCGGGGGCAGGGGCTCGTAGGTAGCTGCGGGGTCCTGGACCCGAGCGAGGAGGCGCTCCTGGTCGGGCCAGCGGTGGTCGAGGATGTAGATCAGCGGGTTGATGGGTGTCAGGGCGCCGCCGGGGGCGCGGCGCCTGATCTCGTAGTGGAGGTGGGGGCTCAGGCTCCAGCCGGAGCTGCCGACGGCGGCGAGGGGCTCGCCGCGGCGAACCGGCTGGCCGGCGGCGACTTTCAGGGCGTCGCAGTGGCCGTAGAGGGTGAGGTAGCGGTCGCCGTGCGCCACCGCCACCAGGTCGCCGTAGCGCCACCAGGCCGGGCTGCGTGCCAGCGGCACCCGGCCTGCGAAGGTCACCACGCCGTCGGCCGGGGCGAGGATCGGCGTGCCGCGCGGCGCCGCCAGGTCGATCCCGGCGTGGAACCCGAGGCCGGGAGCGAAGGCGCCGCGCTGGCGTCCGTAGGGGGCGCTGAGCACGTAGCGGTCGCCGCGCAGCGGGCACGCCGCCGGGGTGGCGCGCACCTGGTCGGGATGGCCGGCCTCGAAGACGCGCACCGCGGCCACCCCGGCCTCGACGGCGCCGAGCTGGCCGCGGATGCGGGCCCGCGACCTCTCGCCCTGGCGCACCGCGCCGTCGTAGATCGACTCCGCCGGCGCGACCCGGGAAGCCTCGTCCCCGGCCGCGGTCTCCGTCACGGCCGGCAGGTCGTAGGCGGCCGACACCATGTGCACCCGCAGCAACAGCTCTTCGCTTCGCCCCCGCAGCTGCTCGAGGCGCCCCACCAGCGCCAGCAACCGCTCTCCCTGCCGCGCCCGCTCGGCCGTCAGGCCGCGGTACTCCTCGCTGCCGACCCACCCGGCGATCACCCCGGGCGCCAGCCCCAGGGCGCCTGCCAGCAGCAGCAGGTACGCGAGCCCCAGGAGCGACCAGCAGGTGAGGTGGCGGCGGGTCAACCGGAAGTAGCGCACCTGGCCCGCGCTGCCTGCCGGATGGACCTGCACCTCGAAGCTGGCGGCCGGCGCCGCGGGCGGGCGCCGCCACGTCATGGCACGGCCGCGGCGCCGGCCTGCACCGGGCTGATCCGGTCGAGGTCCGCCTCGCTGGCGTGGCGCGCCACCACGCCGCGCAGCTCGCGCTGCACCGCCGGGCTGCCGGCCACCACGTTGCCGCCTGCGAAGAAGCCCTCGCCGCCGTCGATGTCGGTGACCGTGCCGCCGGCCTCGCGCACCAGCAGCACCCCGGCGCCGATGTCCCACGGCGACAGCCGGAACTCGAAGAAGCCGTCGTAGACGCCGGCCGCGGTGTAGGCGAGGTCGAGCGCGGCGGCGCCGCAGCGGCGGATCGCCTTGGCCGCCAGGAACGCCTCGCGGAAGACGCCGAGGTAGACGTCGAGCGTGGCGTGGGCGCGGAACGGATAGCCGGTGGCCAGGAACGACCCCGGGAGACCGGGATGGCCGGAGACTGCCATCGGCCTGCCGTTCCACCGCGCACCGGAGCCCAGCGCCGCGGTGAAGTGGTTCTCGCCCGGCGGATCGAGGACCACCGCCGCCACCACCTCTCCGCCTCGCATGCAGGCGACCGAGATGCACCACACCGGCAGCCCCTGCAGGAAGTTCGTCGTGCCGTCGAGGGGATCGACCAGCCACTCGTACTCGCTGCCGCCGCCGCCGCCCCGCCCACCCTCCTCCGCCAGGATGCGGTGCCCCGGGAAGCGCCGGCGGATCTCGCCCAGCACCGCTGCCTCGCTCTCACGGTCGGCGCGGGTGACGAAGTCGTTGTCGGCCTTGCGCGCCACGTCGAGGTCGCCGGACCGGAAGTACCGCCGCAGCACTGCCGATCCGGCGTTCGCGGCCGCCACGCCGGTCGCGAGCAGCTCGTCGTAGGACTCGGACATGGCGGCGATTATAGGGGTGCGACGGTGCCCGGCAGTGTCCTGGCTGGCAATTAGGACACTGCCGGTGCGCCCTACCTTGCCTTCGCCCAGCCGTTCCCATATCGTTCGAGCGCAGCCTTTCATCCTTTGAGCATTCCGGACGCCGTATCGATGCCAGCGCCGACTCCCGGGATCGGTTCGCCGACTCCCTTCGACGGGCAGGCGCCGGAGTTCGATCGCCGCGTGGGGCTGCCGGAGAGCGACTGCCGTGCCATCGCCGCCGCGGTGATCGCCCTGGCAGGGGCCGGGGAAGGCGATCGGGTGCTCGAGATCGGCGCCGGCACCGGCATGATCGGCCGCTGGTTCCTCGATCACCCCGTGCGCTACGTCGGCCTGGACCGGTCGCGCGGCATGCTGGAGGTCTTCCGCCGCCGGCCGGGGGCCGGCCGCGCCTGGCTGGTGCAGGCCGACGGCGCGTGCTCCTGGCCGCTGCCTGCCGGCGCGGCGCGGGTGATCTTCAGCTCGCGGGCCATGCACCTGCTGCCGCTCGCGCACGTGGTCGACGAGGTCCTTCGCGTCGCCGGCCCGGCGCCGACGGCGGCAAGCGGGGCCAGCCGCGCCCAGGGCGGCCACGGCGCCCCGAGCGCCGGCGGCGGCGTCTGCTTGCTGGGTTGGGTGGAGCGGGATCCGGAGAGCGTCAAGGCCCGCATGTCGCGCGAGATGCAGCGCCTGGTGCGGGAGCGGGGCTTCACGCCCCGCACCGCCGGCAGCCGGCGCTTCCTCGCGGCCTGCCGCGAGCGCGGCGCCGCCGAGCTGCCGCGCACCGCCGTCGCGCGCTGGCCGGCGCGGCACAGCCCCCGCCAGTCGCTCGACAGCTGGCGCGGCAAGCTCGGCCTCGGCGGCATCGTGCTGCCGCCGGGGGTCCAGGAGTCGGTCCTCGACGAGCTGGAAGCCTGGGCCCGGCGGACCTTCGGAGACCTCGACGCCGAGTCGCCCGCCGAGGAGACCTACGTCCTCGAAGGCGTGCGGCCGGGAATGGAGCCTTAGATGAATGCCGAGAACGACATCGCCGCGGCGAGCGACGAGCTGCTGACCGAGCTGGGCCAGGCGCTGGTGGAGGGCTCGCTGTCCGACACGGAGCTGCTCGCCCGCACCGGCCTGCCCGCGCCGATCCACATCCTGCCCCAGGCCAACGTCGTCAAGATCGGCGGCCAGAGCTTCATCGACCGCGGGCGCGCCGCCGTCTTCCCGCTGATCGACGAGATCGTCGCCAACCTCGGCCGCCACCAGATGATCCTCGGCACCGGCGCGGGGACGCGCGCCCGGCACGCCTACAGCGTCGGCCTCGACCTCGGCATGCCGACGGGAGTGCTGTCCGTGCTCGGCACCTTCGTCAGCATGCAGAACGCCCGCATGATGAGCTACCTGCTGGCGAAGCACGGCATCCCGTTCATCGAGCCTGCCCAGTTCGCGCAGCTGCCCCTCTACCTGGCCGAGCGCGGCGCCGTCATCTTCTTCGGCATGCCTCCTTACATCTACTGGCAACAGAACCCGGCGCTGGGCCAAGGCCGCATCCCGCCCCATCGCACCGACACCGGCGCCTACCTGGTCAGCGAGGTGCTCGGCACCCGGTCGATGATCTTCGTCAAGGACGTCGAGGGTCTCTACACCGCGGACCCGAAGAAGGACCGGCACGCCCGGTTCATCCCGAGCGCGACCGTGACCGAGCTCGCGGAGATGGACCTCGAGGACGTCGTCGTCGAGCGCGCCGTCCTCGAGTTCATGGCCAACGCCACGGTCCGGCGCTCGATCCAGGTCATCAACGGCCTGGTGCCGGGCAACCTCACCCGCGCCCTGGAAGGCGAGCCCGTGGGCACCGTCATCAGCGCCGATTGACCGAGGAACGCCCACCCCATGATCGAATCCGATCCCGACGCAACCGGCCCAGCCGCCGGCCCAGCCGCCGGCGAACCGCGAGCGCGGCACGAGACCGGCACCGCGGCCGCACCCGGGCCGCGCCATCACGTCCGCTCGCGGCTGATGCGCGAGAGCCTGCTCGATCGCCAGGTCGAGCGCTCCACCGAGAGCCCGGTGTTCCGCATGCTGCCCGAGGCGCACGTGCTCAAGATCGGCGGCCGCTCGATCCTCGACGAGGGGAGGCAGGTGGTCTATCCGGTGGTCGCCGCTCTCGCCGATTGCCTGAAGCGCTGGAAGCTGATCCTGGGCACCGGCGGCGGCGTGCGCACCCGCCACGTCTTCTCGATCGGCATCGACCTCGGGCTGCCCACCGGCGTGCTGGCCCAGCTGGCCGCGGCCGACGCGCTCGGCAACGCCCACATCCTCGGGACGCTGCTCGCCCCCCACGGCGTCGTGGCCATTCCCCCCGAGATCTTCGGCCACCTGCTGCCGCTCTTCCTGCACAGCGCGCCGGGTGTCGTCTTCAGCAGCGTGCCGCCCTACTCGCTCTGGGAGCACCCGCCGGGCGTCGGCCGCATCCCCCCGCACCGCACCGACGCCGGCGCCTTCCTGCTCGCCGAGTGCTTCGGCTGCAAGAGCCTCACGCTGGTCAAGGATGTCGACGGTCTCTACGACGCCGACCCCAAGCTCGACCCCTCCGCTCGCCTCATCCCAGAGATCACCGTGGCCGGCCTGCGCCGGCGAGGCCTCGCGACCCTCCCCTTCGAGCCCGTCCTCCTCGACCTCCTCGCCAACGCCCGCCTCCTCGACCGCTTCCAGCTCGTCAACGGCCGCCACCCGGAGAGGATCCAGGCCGCCCTCGCGGGCGAGCACGTCGGCACCATCGTCCACCGCGACCCCTGAAAACGGCCAGCGCGGAGGGTAGTGTCCTCGATTGCTAGATTGCCCTTGCCTCCCTCGCGCCGTTTGGGCGAGGGTCCAGGCCTAGAGGGCGACGCCGTAGTACTGCGGACCCTCGCCCAAACGGAGCGAGGGAGGCAAGGGCAATCTAGCCAGGACACTACCCTCCGCAGCAGTCGGCAAGCAGCGTGCTATCCTGTAGCGTTCGAGGCGGGAGGCGGTGACCCGCTCCCGTATCCCCTGTCCGTTCCGAGAATGGGAGACCCACGAGCTTGATCCAGGCAACCCAGGTGCGAGCCGGCATGTGCATCCTCTTCGAGGGTGACGTCTGCCGGATCATGAACGTCCAGCATGTCACGCCGGGCAACTGGCGCGGCTTCGTGCAGGCCCGCATGCGCAGCCTGCGCAGCGGCAACAGCTTCGAGCATCGCTTCGGCTCGACCGAGAAAGTGGAGCGCGCGATCCTCGACACCCACCCGATGGAGTACCTCTACTCCGACTCCTCGGGGCATCACTTCATGAACCAGCAGAACTACGAGCAGATCACGCTCGACGACGAGACGCTGGGCAACACCATGCTCTACCTGCTGCCGAACACGGTGATCACCGTCGATTTCTACGAGGACCGGCCGGTCGGCATCGAGCTCCCGAACACCGTGACGCTCGCGGTGGTCGACACCGAGCCCAGCCTCCGGGGGGCGACAGCCAGCGCGTCGTACAAGCCGGCCAAGACGGAGACCGGCCTGGTGGTCCAGGTGCCGCCGTTCGTCGAGGTGGGCAACAAGATCCTCATCGACACCCGCGAGGACAAGTACCTGAGCCGCGCCTAGCGGGCCACCAGCCTCGTGGCTCTCGAACCCCATCTGACGCTCGCCGCGGTGGGGCTCGGCCTCACCTGGTTCCTGGTCTTTCTCTTCTCGACCACGCTGCACGAGGCGTCGCACGCCTTCGCCGCCTACCGACTGGGCGATCCCACCGCCTATCACGGCGGCCAGGTGACCCTCAACCCGCTGCCCCACATCCGGCGCGAGCCGGTGGGGATGGTGGCGATCCCGCTCATCACCTTCTTCACCCGCGGCTGGATGATGGGCTGGGCGAGCGCCCCGTACGATCCCGCCTGGGCCAGGCGCTTCCCCAGGCGGGCCGCGGTGATGGCCCTCGCCGGTCCGGCGGCGAACCTGTCGCTGGTCCTGGCCGCCGGCCTGGCGATCCGCGGCGGCATGGCCGCCGGGCTGTTCAAGCCGCCCGACAACATCTCCTTCACCCAGGTGACCGCCAGCGCCGGCGGCGGCCCGGCGGGGGGCGCGGTGGTGCCGCTGTCGCTGCTGTTCTCGCTGAACCTGCTGCTCTGCCTGTTCAACCTGCTGCCGCTGCCGCCGCTCGACGGCAGCGCGGTGATCCCCGCGCTACTGGCGCCGCGCGCCGCGGAGCGCTACGCCGCGCTGATGAACCAGCCCTTCATGTCGCTGCTCGGCCTGCTCGTCGCCTGGCAGCTCTTCAACCCCCTCTACTACCCCGTCCAGCTGGCCGCCATCCGTCTCCTCTACCCCGGCGTGAACTACGGCTGATCGCGGACCGGTCCGAGGCCTTCAATGGCCCGGAGCGGCGGGGCGGGGGCGGAGCGCGGCGGGAAGCCGCGCGCCGTGGCCTCGTGTCGCGCTACTCCTCTAGCAGACTGTGCAGCTGACGAAATGCGTCTGCACAGTGGTGGTCGGCTCCCCGCCGACCGCCTTCTCGAGCGGGGCGTTCTGGAGGTGGCGGAGAGTATCCTTGCTGAGCTGCAGCTTCTTGCTTTCCTGCTTCTTCATCAGTCTCTCCCGCGCCGGCGGCTGGCGATTCGGAAGCCGGCCGCCGAGCATCTGTAGGGGCTTGATTCAAGAGGCGGCCAGGAAGCCGCCCGGCCTGCCGCCCTCGGCGCACCCGAAGGCCCTCAGAAGAGGAAGTGCGCGGCCGCACGCGAAGCGGGGCCTCAGCTCCCGCGGGCGGCCGTGTCGACCTGAGGCTCGCCTCTTCCGTCAATCTTGGCGGCTGGCCAGGTCTGGCAGCACCTGTCCGCGGACCCCTCAGCCGGCCTCGGTGTAGAGCCTTCCCGCGATCCAGCCGCCGGCGAGCATCGCGACCAGGGCGCCGGCGGCCGAGATGGCGTTCAGCGAGAGGGGATAGAGGCCTTGCCAGGTCAGCGACCCGAGGGCGACGTGGACGATGAACCAGGTCGCGATGCCGGCGCACAGGCCGGTGCGGGCGCCGGCTCCGTAGCGCGGCCGGATGGCGGCGTAGAGCCAGGCGGTGAAGAGGCCGACGATGAAGTCCATGGTGATCCAGCCGGCCGCGGCCTGGCCGTTCACGTCCTCGACCTTGACGCCCAGCGCCGTCGTGGCGGCGGCCCATTGCTTGCCCAGGATGGGCACGTTGACGACGTAGTCGACGACGTTGATGACCAGCCCGGCGACCAGGCCGGCGAGGATCACACGGCCGTAGTTGATCTTGGACATGCTCCCACCTCCCATCGTGCAGCGGTTGGGCCCATCATGGAACAGGTGACGCCATCATACGCCGCCGGACGGCGCGCGGGTCAGGCGGCCCGCTGCCCCCGTTTCCGCCCTGGCGGGGCGACGAAGCAGATGGCGATGGCGGCCAGGAGCGCCATGCCGCCGCCGAAGAGGAAGGCGGTGCGCGCGCCGGCGTGGTCGACCAGCTCGCCGAAGATCAGGGACGCGGGCAGGGCGGCGATGCCGAGCGCCAGGTTGTAGAAGCCGAAGGCGGCGCCGCGGCGCTCGGCCGGCACGAAGTCGGCGACCAGCGCCTTCTCGACGCCCTCGGTGGCCCCGAAGTAGAGGCCGTAAGCCGCGAACAACACCCAGACCTGCCAGGCGGCGCCGGCCAGGCCGAAGCCCAGGTAGACCGCGGCGTAGATCGTCCAGCCGGCGATGAGCAGCGGCCGCCGGCCGAAGCGGTCGGAGAGGACGCCGCCGGGGACGTTGAAGAGCGCCTTGACCAGGTTGAGCAGCGCCCAGAGGACCGGCACCAGCAGCGGGGCGATGCCGAGCTGGGTGGCGCGCAGCAGCAGGAATGCGTCGCTCGAGTTGCCGAGGGTGAAGATCGTCAGGATGACGAACAACCACCAGAAGCGGGCGCCGAGGCCCGCCGCTTGCAGCGACCCCGCCGGCCCAGGGGTCCCCTCTCCTTCCCGCATCGTCGGCAACGTGGGCCGCGGCACCTCGCGCAGGCCGAAGACCAGCAGGGCCACGGAGAGCGCCGCCGGGATGGCGGTGAGCAGGAAGACCCGCCGCAGATCGATCCCATGCCCGAAGCGCAGCAGGGCGAAGGCGATGAGCGGCCCGATCACCGCGCCGGTGTTGTCGGCGGCGCGGTGGAAGCCGAAGGCCCGCCCGCGGATCGACGGCGCCACCGAGTCGGCGATCAGCGCGTCGCGCGGCGACGTCCGGATCCCCTTCCCGATCCGGTCGACGACCCGGATGGCCATCACCTGCCCGGCGCCGCGGGCGAGACCGATCAGCGGCTTGACCAGCGACGCCAGCCCGTAACCGATCACCACCAGGGGCTTGCGCCCGGGCAGGCGGTCCGACAGCCAGCCGCTGACCAGCTTGAGCAGCGAGGCGGTGGACTCGGCCACGCCCTCGATCGCCCCGAGCGCCGTGGCGCTCGCACCCAGGACCGTGGTGAGGAAGATGGGCAGCAGCGGGTACGCCATCTCGGTGGCGACGTCCGTCAGCAGGCTGACGCCGCCGAGAGTCACCACGTTGCGGCCGAGCCGCTCCCGCTTCGCCGAGATCATGGCGGCGAGAACCGAGAACCTGTCATGGCGTCCTGGCGCCGGCGTTGGTGGGCGACCAGCCCAGGGTCACCAGGATCCCGGGGTCGCTCGCGGCCTGGTTCGTGCCGTTGACCAGGAAACGCTGGCCGTCGGCGCTCGGCAGGTAATACGAGTGCTGGCTGGTGATCGCCAGCTGCGGGATGGACACCGCGAAGAGCTGCTGCACATCGCCGGCGGTGAACGGCGACAGGCCCCGGATCGGCACCGCGCGCAGCACGCGGTCGGAGCCCACGTAGAAGAACTCCTTGCCGTCCGCGCGCCAGGTCGCGAGGTCGCCGCCGTCCGTGGTCACCTGCCACCGTTCCGGCGAGCCGTCCACGGGTTGCACGTAGATCTGCGGCAGCCCACTCTCGTCGGAGGTGTAGGCGAGGAGCCGGCCATCGGGCGAGAACGCGGCGTGGGTCTGTGAGCCCGGCAGGCTCTGCTGGAAGGGTCGCAGGTCGCGCTTGCCATCCAGCGGCAACAGCCAGAGCTTGTAGGTCCCCGCGCTCGAAGTGCCCTCGATCGCCAGGAGCGGCTCACGACGCGAGCTGCCGTCGACCCATCTTGCCGAGGTTCCTCGATAGAGGACGGTCTCGCCGCCGCTGCCGTCGGCGCGCTTGGCCACGATCAGGTTCTCGCCGCGCCGCTCGGCGGCGAAGTAGATCGTCGTTCCATCCGGGGACCAGATGGGCGTGCTGCTGCCTCCCGCGAACGAGAAACGCGTGGCCCGATCCCGGCCTGCGGCATCGAAGATCCAGATGTCGGCGCTGTAGTAGTTGGGAAGGACGCTCTTGGCCACGGCCACCCGCGCACCGTCCGCGGACAGCCACGGGTCGTAGAAGTTGCCGAGCGACCCCACGACCTGGCCGGGGTTGCCGTGGCGGTCGAACCAGCGCAACTCGCGCTGGTAGGACATGGAGGGACGCACGGCCATGGCCTCCCCGCCGGCGGCGAACAGGTCCTGGCCCGTCTTCTCGGCATCGCTGCCGACGTGCTCGGCGGCCACCACCGTCTCCGCGGAGAGGGCCGCCGTGCGGGGATCGAAGCGCCGCGCCACCAGCGAGCCGTCGCGGTCCCAGAGCAGGAAGCCGCGCGGATCGTAGACCGCGCGCGCGGCCCCTGGCAGCAGGAACACGCGCTTGCCGGTCGCCAGGGAGAGCCAATAGATCCCCGGTTGCTTGCCGTTGGGGACGGTGAAGAGGATCGCCTCGCCGCCCGGCAGCGCCCAGGGATAGCGATGGCTCCCTTCGCCCGCTCCGGCGTCGAGCTCGGTCAACGGGCGCGATGCACCGCCGCCCGCGGCGACCCGCGACAGGGGCGCGCAGCAGCTCGGCGAGAACACGATGTCGCCGGACTCGCTCCACGTCGCGCCCCGCGAGTCGGAGACCGCGGCGAGCGACTCGACGTGCCCGGTCGCGATCTCCACGTGGCGGAGCTGGCCGCGGGCGAAGAACCCGAGGTGGCGGCCGTCCGGCGACCAGAACGGTTGCTCGGCGTGCTCGGTGCCCGCGAGCTCACGACCCTGGCCGGAGTCGAACGAATGCAGCCAGAGCCGCGGCACGCTGTGCTGGGGCGCGAAGCAGAAGGCGAGGGATCGGCCGTCCGGCGCGAGCGCCGGGTAGCCGTCGATCTCGCCCGGCGCCGGCGGCATGACGGCGAAGCGCGTGGCGCGAGGCGGCGAGTCCCCCGGCCGCTCCCGGCGATCGACGCGCTCGAGCCTCAGCATCGCGGCGGCGCCGAACGCGACGCCGAGGAGGGCGGCGAGCCACGGCAGCGCTCGCAGCGATCGCAGTGATCGCAGCGCTCGCAGCCACGGCGGGCGCGGCGGAGCTGGCGCGATGGTCTCGGCGGCGCCTTCATCGACGGTTCCGGAGGCGACCTCGTCGAGCACGATGCGGGCGTCGGCGATGTCGTGCAGGCGATTCCTCGGCCGGCGCTCGAGGCAGCGGCGCAGCAGGCGCCGGATCGCCGGCGGCGTGCCGGCGGGGAGGGCCTTCCAGTCGATCTCGCCCTTGAGGACAGAGGCGAGCGTCTCGGCGACGGAATCGCCCTCGAACAGGCGCTGGCCAGAAAGCATCTCGTGCAGCAGCACGCCGAACGACCAGATGTCGGCCCGGCGATCGGTCGGCTTCCCGGCCGCCTGCTCGGGCGCCATGTACGCCGCGGTGCCGAGGACGACGCCGAGCTGAGTCCGGTGGACGGCGGTCAACGTCGGCGAGTTCGCGAGCGCCGGCGAGCGCGCCACGTCGGCGGCCGACCCTGGCGTGTCGAGCGCCTTCGCCAGCCCGAAGTCGAGGACCTTGACCTTCCCCTCTCGGGACAGCTTGACGTTCTGCGGCTTGAGGTCGCGATGGACGATCCCCTTCTCGTGCGCCTCCTCGAGGGCCTCGGCGATCTGCCGGGCCACCGACAAAACCTCGTCCAGGGGAAGGGCTCCGGCCTCCAGCCGCTCCGCCAGCGTCGGGCCCTCGACCAACTCCATGACCAGGGCGCGCACCCTGCCCGACTCCTCGAGCCCGAAGATCGAAGCGATGTTGGGATGGTGCAGCTGGGCCAGCAGCTTCGCCTCGCGCTCGAAGCGTGCCAGGCGGTCGGGGTCGGCAGTGAAAGCCGCGGGCAGCACCTTGATCGCCACCTCGCGCTCGAGCCGTGTGTCGCGGGCGCGATACACCTCGCCCATGCCGCCCTCGCCGAGCTTGGCAGTGATCTCGTAGGGCCCGAGCTTGCTGCCGATCAAAGGGCCGGATCAGCCGGTCTTCTGCGGCGTCGTGGGCTTGCGCCCGCCGGCCCGCTGGGTGGTGGAGCGCTTGACCTCGCCCTTCGGATGGCGGGGCTCGCGCGGCTCTTTCTTTCCCGGCGTCCCCTTGCCGCCCTCGGCCTTGGCGTGCGCCGGCGGCTTGGCGGCCGGCTTCTTGGCGCCCTTCGCGGCCTTCTTCGGCTTCTGCTTCTCCGCCTCTTCGCCCTCATCGCCGGCAGCGGCGCCAGCCTTCGCGGCCTTCTCGGGCTTGGCGGCGGTCTTCGCTGCCGCGCCGCGCTTCGCGGCGGCCTTAGCCCCGGCGGCGGCGCCCTTGCCGCGCTTGCCGCCCGCGGCCGCGTCCTTGCCCGCGCCCTTCTCGGCGGCGGCCGGCGCCACGCGGTCCACCATCTCGATGACCGCCATCTCGGCGCCGTCGCCCTGCCGCGGTCCGAGCTTGACGATGCGCAGGTAGCCGCCCGGCCGCTCGCGGAAGCGCGGCGCGATGTCGTCGAAGACCTTCTTCACCAGGTCGCGGCGCAGCAGCCAGCGCAGCGCCCAGCGCCGCGCGTGCACCGTGCCCTGCTTGCCGCGCGTGATCACCCGCTCGGCCAGCGGCCGCAGCTCCTTGGCCTTCGGCAAGGTGGTGACGATCCGCTCCTTGTCCATCAAGGACTGCAGCTGGTTGCGGAACAGCGCCTCGCGGTGCGAGGTCGTCCTGCCGAGCTTCCTGCCTTTGACACCGTGACGCATCTTCCTCTCCTCAATTGGCGGCGTGGGCGCTGTTCGCGGCGATGGAGCTCACTGCGGCGGGACCGGCCCGTCCTCAGGCCGCGGCCCCGCTGCCTGGCCGCTCCGGCACTTCCATGCCGAGAGAGAGGCCCAGCTTGTCGAGGACTTCCTGCACTTCCTCGAGCGACTTCTTGCCGAAGTTCTTGGTCTCGAGCATGTCCTTCTCGCTGCGCCGCACCAGGTCGCGGAGAGTGTGGATGTTGGCGTTCTTCAGCGAGTTGGCCGAGCGCACCGACAGGTCGAGCTCGTCGATCTGCCGAGCCAGCAGGGCGTCGAGCCCGGCCAGCTCCTCGCTGACCTCGCCGCCGTCGTGGCGCAGCCCCTCCTCGCTCTGGATGAAGATGCCGAGATGGTCCTTGAGCAGCGTCGCGGCGAGCGACAGCGACTGCTCGGGGCTCACCGTGCCGTTGGTCCACACCTCGAGGATCAGCCGCTCGTAGTCGGTGGTCTGGCCCAGGCGGGCAGCCTCGACGCGGTAGTTGACCCGCCGCACCGGGCTGTGCGCCGAGTCGACCGGCACCCAGCCGATGCCCATCGACTCGTCGAAGTTGCGGTCGGCCGAGACGTAGCCGCGGCCGCGCTTGACCTGCGCCTGCAGCTTCAGCCGCCCCTCCTCGTTGAGGGTGGCGATGTGCACCGCGGGGTCGATGATCTCGATCTGCGGGTCCTCGGTCATCTGGCCGGCGGTGACGGTCCCCGGCCCGTTGACGTCGATGGTCAGCACCTTCGCGTCCTCCGAGTGCAGCCGGATCGGGATCTGCTTCAAGTTGAGGATGATGTCGGTGACGTCCTCCTGCACCCCCGGGATCGAGGAGAACTCGTGCAGCACCCCCTCGATGTGCACCGCGGTGATCGCCGCGCCCTCGATCGACGACAGCAGGCAGCGGCGCAAGGCGTTGCCGATGGTGGTGGCAAAGCCCCGCTCGAAGGGTTGGGCCATGAAGCGGCCATAGGTGGCAGTCAGCGACTCGCTATCGACTTCAACGCGCTTGGGGCGCTGGAAACCTTTCCAAAGCATTAGAAACTCCTTACTCTCAGGCCTGCTCGTATTAGCGGCTGTACAGCTCGACGATCAGCTGCTCCTGGATCGGCAGCTTGATGTCCTCCCGGTTCGGCAGGCGGATGACTTTGCCGGTCACGTTCTCGGCGTCCAGGTCGAGCCAGTCCGGCACGCCGCGGCCGCGCGCCGTCTCGACGCTCGAGCGGATGAAGGCGTTCTTGCGGCTGGCCTCCTTGACCGCCACCGTCTGGCCGGCCTTCACCTGGTAGGAAGGGATGGTGATCTTGCGGCCGTCGACCAGCACGTGGCCATGGCGCACGAACTGGCGCGCCTGGGCACGGGAGGCCGCGAAACCGAGGCTGTAGGAGACGTTGTCCAGGCGCCGCTCGAGCGTCACCAGCAGGTTCTCGCCGGTGATCCCCTTGCGCCGGTCGGCCTCCGCGAAGTAGGTGCGGAACTGCGCCTCGAGCACGCCGTAGATGCGCTTGACCTTCTGCTTCTCGCGCAGCTGCAGGCCGTAGCCCAGCGTGCGCCGGCCGCGGCGGGTGCCGTGCTGGCCGGGCGGGAAGTTGCGGCGCTCCACCGCGCACTTCTCCTTGAAGCAGCGGTCGCCTTTCAGGAACAGCTTCATCCGCTCGCGGCGGCAGAGCCGGCAAACGGGTCCGGTGTATCGTGCCACTGTGGTTCTCCTCTGACGTCCTCTCCCCGAGGCTACGGGGACTTCAACTCAGGAAGACGCCCGGTCGAGGGCCCCGGCACACCCGGGGAACCATGCTCGACCGGTTTCTCCTTCGACGGCGGTCTCGCCCGCCCTTGATCCGCCAAGCAGCGGGCAGCCGCTCTTGCTGCGGCTCCCGACTCGGGCGAGCGGCGGGCAGCCGCTCCACCGCTGTTCTTTAAACCCGCCGCCGCTTGCGCGGCCGGCAGCCGTTGTGCGGGATGGGGGTCACGTCCTTGATCGACTTGACGTCGATCCCCGCCGCCTGCAGCGCGCGGATCGCCGACTCGCGGCCGGCGCCCGGGCCCTTGACCATCACGTCGACCGACCGCAGGCCCACGTCCTTGGCGTTGTTGCCGGCGGCCTGCGCCGCCACCTGGGCCGCGAAGGGAGTGCCCTTGCGCGATCCCTTGAAGCCGATCCGCCCGGCCGACGACCAGGAGACGATCTTGCCCTCCGGGTCGGCGATCGAGATGATCGTGTTGTTGAACGTCGCCTGGATGTGCGCCACCCCGTGCGGGACGATGCGCCGGTCCTTCTTCTTGGCGCCCTTGCGCTCCTTCTTGCCTTCCGCTTTGGCCATCTGGCTCCCTCTTCTGTCTGGCGGCGGGTGGCGGCTACTTCTTCGCCGCCTTCTTCTTGCCCGCCACGGCGCCGCGCCGCGGCCCCTTGCGCGTACGGGCGTTGGTCTGCGTGCGCTGGCCCCGGACCGGCAGCCCCTTGCGATGGCGCACCCCGCGGTAGCAGCCGATCTCCATCAGCCGCTTGATGTTCTGGCTGACCTCCTTGCGCAGGTCGCCCTCGACCCGCCCCTCGTCGGTGATCACCTTGCGGATGCGCCGCGCCTCGTCCTCGGTGAGCTCCTTGACGCGAGTGGTCGTCGGCACGTCGGCCTTGGCCAGGATGTCCTGGGAGCGCGACCGGCCGATGCCGTAGATGTAGGTGAGACCGACCCAGACCTGCTTGTTCTGAGGCAGGTCGACGCCTGCGATGCGTGCCATAGACGACCCCTATCCCTGACGCTGTTTGTGCTTCGGGTTCTCGCAGATCACCCGCACCACCCCGCGGCGGCGGACGATCTTGCATTTCGGGCAGATCCGCTTCACCGATGAACGAACTTTCATGACGCCATTTCCTTTCCCATGCTCACTTCAACCGGTAGACGATCCGCCCGCGGCTGAGATCGTACGGCGATAGCTCCACCAGCACCCGGTCGCCCGGGAGGATACGGATGAAGTGCTTGCGCATCTTCCCCGAGATATGGGCCAGCACCTGGTGCTTGTTGTTGTCGAGCTCGACCCGGAACATGGCGTTCGGGAGCGGCTCGACGACCGTCGCTTCGACTTCGATCGCCTCTTCCTTCTTCGACATTTATGCCTGGATCCCCAAGACCCGTGCCCCCTGGTCGGTCACCGCCACCGAGTACTCGAAATGCGCCGAGCGCGACCCGTCCTCGGTGCGCGCCGTCCAGCCGTCCGGGTCCATCTTGACCCCGGCCGTGCCGGCGTTGACCATCGGCTCGATCGCCAGCACCAGGCCCGGCCGCAGCTTCGGTCCCTTGCCCGGCTCGCCGAAGTTCGGCACCTGCGGGTCCTCGTGCATCGAGGTGCCGATGCCGTGGCCCGAGAACTCCCTCACCACCGAGAAGCCGTGGCTCTCGGCGTGGTGCTGCACCGCGTGGCCGATATCCGACAGCCGCGCCCCCGGCCGCACCTGCTCGACCGCCAGCAGCAACGCCTCGCGCGTCACCTGCAGGAGCCGGCGCGACCCCTCGTCGATGCGGCCGACCGCGAAGGTCCGCGCCGCGTCGCCGTAGTAGCCCTTGTAGACCACGCCGCAGTCGATGCCGGCGATGTCCCCGTCCCGCAGCGGCACGTCGTTCGGGATGCCGTGGACGATCACGTCGTTGACCGAGATGCACAGCGTCGCCGGGTAGCCGCGATAGTGCAGGAACGCCGGCACCGCGCCGGCGCCGCGGATCACCTGCTCGGCATGCCGGTTCAGCTGGCGCGGCGTCACGCCCGGGACGATCATCTCGTCCATCTCGTCGAGCACCTGGTGGACGATGCGGTTCGCCTGGTCCATCAGGTCGATCTCGCCCCTGGTCTTGAGCACGGTCATGGCGAAGGCGCCTCGAGGGCCGCGAGCAGCGCGCGCCCCACCTCTTCGATCGGTTGGTTGCCGTCGACCTCCCGCAAGAGGCCGAGCCGCCTATAATAACCGATCAAGGGCTCGGTTTCTTCTCGGTACACCCGCAGGCGCTCCCGCACGACCTCCTCGCGGTCGTCCGACCGGCCGCGCGCCAGGGCCCGCCGCATCAGCTCCTGCTCCGGCACGGTGAGCAGCAGCACGGCGTCCAGGGGACGCCCCGCCGCCTCGAGGATGCCGGCCAGGGTCTTGGCCTGCGCCAGCCTCCGCGGGTAACCGTCGAGCAGGAAGCCGCGGTCGAGCTCCATCTGCCGCAGGTGCTCGCGCACCACCTCGTCCATGGTGGCGTCGTCCACCAACCCACCGCTCTCCATGATCCGCTTCACCCGCAGCCCCAGCGGCGTGCCGGACGCCGCCTCCCGCCGCAGCAGCTCGCCGGTCGAGATGCCCGGCACCCCGAGCTTCTCGCGCAGCATGGCCGCCTGGGTGCCTTTCCCAGCGTTGGGAGGTCCCAGGAAGACCACCCTCCCAGGTTTCTGGGGTGAAGCCGAAACCGGTTCCGCCGCCGGGTAGGCCGCGCGCGGATCGGCCGAGGCCGATCCGGAGCCCAGGGGGTCCAAGGGCATGCCTATCCCCGCCGCCCCTTGATGCGGCTCCGCTTCATGAAGCCTTCGTAGTTCCGCATCACCAGCTGGCTCTCGACCTGCTGGATGGTGTCCATGGCGACGCCGACGACGATCAGCAGCGAGGTGCCGCCGAAGTAGAACGTGATCCCCATGCCCTCCTTGAACCAGTCGGGGAAGTAGGGATCGAGGCGCGGCCCCAGCCAGGGGATGCCGGCGATGTGAAAGCCGGTGAGCAGGAACTCGGGCAGCAAGCAGACCGCCGCCAGGTAGAGAGAGCCGACGAGAGTGATGCGGGTCAGGATGCGGTCGATGTACTCGGCGGTGCGCTTGCCGGGCCGGATGCCCGGGATGAAGCCGCCGTACTTGCGCATGTTGTCGGCGACGTCGGACGGGTTGAAGATGATCGAGATGTAGAAGTAGGAGAAGAAGACGATCGCGACCGTCTGCAGCAGGTAGTAGATCGGCTGCCCGTACTTGATGTACTGCGCCGTGTCCTGCACCCACTGGGAGCCCGGCGCCATGCTCGCCAGCACCGTGGGAATGGTCACCACCGACCCGGCGAAGATCACCGGGATGACGCCGCCGGTGTTGACCCGCAGCGGCAGGTAGGTGCTCTGGCCGCCGTACACCTTGCGCCCCACCACGCGCTTCGCGTACTGGATGGGGATGCGCCGCTGCGCCCGTTCCATGTAGACGATGAAGGCGACCACCGCCACCATGAAGATGACCAGCGGGATGATCTTCAGCAGGTCGAGGTTGCCGCGCTGCAGGCCGTTGAGGGTGTTGGCGATCGCCGGCACGAATCCCACCACGATGCCGGCGAAGATGATCAGCGAGATGCCGTTGCCGATGCCGCGCTCGCTGATCTGCTCGCCGAGCCACATGACGAAGGCGGTGCCGGTGGTGAGCGTGATCACGGTCAGGGCGCGGAACGCCCAGCCGGGGTGCGGCACCAGCGCCAACCCTCCCTGCGTCGTCTGCTTCTCGAGGAAGATGGCGATGCCGGTGCCCTGGACGATGGAGATCAGCACCGTGCCGTAGCGGGTGTACTGGGTGATCTTCTTGCGTCCCAGGTCGCCTTCCTTCGACAGCTTCTCGAGGTAGGGCCACACCACCGTCAGCAGCTGCAGGATGATGGAGGCGGTGATGTAGGGCATGATGCCCAGCGAGAAGATCGCGATCCGCCGCAGGCTGCCGCCGGTGAAGGTGTTGATGAAGCCGAGGAAGGAGTCGGCCTGCGAATTCATGAAGGCGAGCAACGCCGCCGGGTCGACGCCGGGCGTCGGGATCGCGCAGCCGATGCGGTAGACGGCGAGCAGGCCGAAGGTGAACAGGACCCGCTTGCGCAGCTCCGGGATCGCGAAGATGTTGCGGAAGCTCTCGATCACGCCTGAAGCTCCTCACAGCTGCCGCCCGCCGCCTCGATCTTGGCGCGGGCGGACTTGCTGAAGCGGTGGGCCTTGACCTTGTATGCCCTCCCGACCTCGCCCACTCCCAGCACCTTCACCGGCCGGCCGCGGCGGGCCAGGCCGCGCGCCACCAGGAGGTCGGGGGTCACTTCGTCGCCGCCGGTGGTGGCGTCCAGCTTCTCGAGCTGCGACAGGTTGACCACCGTGTACTCGGTGCGCCAGATGTTGGTGAAGCCGCGCTTCGGCACCCGCCGGACGAGCGGCATCTGGCCGCCCTCGAAGCCGGGCCGGTGGGTATGTCCGGAGCGCGACTTCTGTCCCTTCTCGCCGCGGCCGGCCGTCTTGCCGGTGCCAGACCCGGGACCGCGCCCCAGGCGCTTGCGCGCGTGCTTGCTCCCCTTGGCCGGCGACAGCTCGTGCAGCTTCATGACTTCTCCTCGACGATCTCCAGCAGATATTGGACCTTCGCCACCGCGCCACGGACCGCCGGCGTATCGGGGCGCACCACCTCGTCACGGATCCGGCGCAAGCCCAATCCCCGCAGCACCTCGCGGTGGGGCCGCCGGGTGCCGATCACGCTGCGCACCTGGCGGATGCGGATCGTCTTCTCGGTCTGCTGATCACCTTGCTGCTTGCTCGCCATCTCGTTCTCCACCTTGATCCGCCTACCCGGCGGGTTCCTCGGAGCTGCGGGAAGCAGCGACGTTCTCCGGTTCCACCGCGGCGGGCGGCGCGGGCGGCGCCGCAGCCGGCGTTGCGGCAGGCGCTTCCGCGGGAGGCGCCGGTGAGGCAGGCGCCGGCGGCGGCGCCGGTGACGCAACCGCCGCGGTCGCGGCCGTCACCGGTGATGCCTGCGCTCCGCGCGCCCCTCCCCGGCCCCCGCCTTCACCTCCACCCCCACCCCTCTCGCCCCTGTCGCCCCGCCGAGGTGGTCCCGGCGGCGGCGCGGGCCTGGGCCGGCGCGCACGTGCCGGTGCGGGTCCCTGTGCGGAGGCAGCATCGCCCTCGAGCGGCGGCAGGCCGCGCAGGCGGCGCACGTCGGCTTCCTGGCGCAGGCTGAGCAAGGCGTCGAAGGTCGCCTTGACCACGTTGTGCGGGTTGGTCGAGCCCAGCGACTTGGTCAAGATGTCCTGGATGCCGGCCGTCTCGAGCACCGCGCGCACCGGGCCGCCGGCGATGACGCCGGTGCCCTCCGAGGCCGGCTTCAGCAGCACCCGTCCGGCGCCGAAGATGCCGATCGTCTCGTGCGGGATCGAGGTGCCCTTGATCGGCACCTGCACCATGTTGCGCTTGGCGATCTCGATCCCCTTGCGAATGGCCATGGGGACCTCCTTCGCCTTGCCGGCGCCATAGCCGACGCGGCCGTTGCCGTCACCGATCACCACCAGGGCCGAGAACGAGAAGTTCTTGCCGCCCTTGACCACCTTGGTGACGCGGTTGATGTGGACGACCTGCTCGAAAAACTCGCTCTCGCGCTCGAATTCCCTGGCCAAGCTCGTCTCCTTCGTGGGTCGGCCCCGATGGGGTCTACCCTAGAAAAGCAACCCCTTCTCGCGGGCGGCATCCGCCAAGGCTTTGACGTTGCCGTGGTAGATGTAGCCGCCACGGTCGAAGACTACCCTCTCGATGCCGCGCTCGCGGGCCCGTTCCGCCACCAGGGCGCCCACCAGCTTGGCCGCCTCCTGGCTGGCGGTCGACTTGGAGAGCTGGCCGCGCACCGCCGGGTCCGCCGATCCGGCGGCGGCAAGAGTGACCCCACGGACATCGTCGATCACCTGGGCATAGATGTAGCGCAGGCTCTTGTAGACCGACAGCCGCGGCCGCTCGCCGGTGCCCTGCACCCGCGCCCGCACCCGCAAGTGGGCGCGCTCGCGGCGCTCCCGCTTCTGCTTCATCCTCTTGGTCACGTGGTCGCTCATCGCTCGGTCCTCGCTTCCCGCTACTTGCCGCCGGCCTTGCCGACCTTGCGGCGCAGGACCTCGTTGGTGTACTTGATGCCCTTGCCCTTGTAGGGATCGGGCTTGCGCAGGCGCCGGATCTCGGCCGCCACCTGGCCGACCTGCTGGCGGTCGGCGCCCGACACCGTGACGCGGTTGATCTTGGCCTCGATCTCGACCTTGATCCCCGCCGGGATGTCGAAGATCACCGGATGGGAGTAGCCGAGCGCGAACTGCACATGGCTGCCCTTGACCTCGGCGCGGTAGCCCACCCCGACGATGTCCAGCTGCTTCGAGAAGCCCGTCGAGACGCCATTCACGGCGTTGGCGAGCAGCGCCCGCAGCAGCCCGTGCTTGGAGCGCTCCGGGCCGCTGTCGCCGCTGCGCGCGACGGTGACCGTGCCCTCGCCTCCGACCGCCACCGGGAAGCCCTCGAAGAGCGGCAGCTGGACCTTGCCCTTGGGGCCCTCGGCGATGAAATGGCCGTCCTTCAACTCGACGCGCGTCCCCTTCGGGACGGCGATCGGCATCTTTCCTATCCGCGACATGGCTAGTCTCTCCTACAGCTACTACAGCCTACCGGCGATCCCAAGGCACGAAAACCGGCGCTGCGATGCGGCTCTCGAGGCCTACTCAAAGCGTCCATCGGATCTCCCCCCGCATCCCCCCGACCCCCTTCCCACCCCTCCGGGGGGGAAGGGGGCGCCCCCTCCCCTTCGCTTCGAAGGAGTTTCATTCTAGCTACCACAGCTCACATAGCAGCTCGCCGCCCAGCCGCCTCTCGCGCGCCTGGCGGTCGGTCAGCAACCCCTGCGAGGTCGACACGATCCCGACCCCGAGGCCGTTGCGCACCGGCTGGATGTCGCCGGCACGGCGGTAGACCCGGCGGCCCGGACGGCTGATCCGGGCGAGGTGGTTGATGGCCGGGGTGCCCTCGGCGCTGTAGCGCAGGAAGATGCGCAGCACGCCCACCGGCTCGCCTTCCGCCGGCTCGATCTGCCGCAGGTTCTTGATGAACCCTTCCTCCTTGAGCAGCCGGGCGACTTCGAGCTTCAGCTTCGAGCTCGGCACGTCGAGGCGGTCGTGCTTCGACAGGTGGGCGTTCCGGATCCGGGTCAGCAGATCCGAGATGGGGTCGGTCATGCTCATCGGTGTCTCTCTCCTTGCGGCACGGCGATGTCTCCAGGCGCGCGGGGGGCTGCTACCAGCTTGCCTTGATCACTCCGGGAAGGTATCCCTGCAATGCCAGGTCCCGGAGATGGATGCGGCAGAGCCCGAACTTGCGGTAGTAGCCGCGCGGGCGGCCGCAGATTCTACACCGGTTCCGGTGCCGCACCTCGAACTTCGGCTTGCGTGCGTTCTTGGCGATCTTTGCGGTGGTGGCCACGGTTGTCTCCTGGTGTCCTGGTAGCCTAGAGCGGGTGTTCTATCGGGCGTC
>Ga0307477_10000350_pt1 | contig 54500 bp, 39 predicted proteins | sample atmos_gasesECM2C_FD_203316 | JGI IMG/M metagenome (GOLD analysis project Ga0307477, IMG submission 203316) | Hardwood forest soil microbial communities from Morgan-Monroe State Forest, Indiana, United States - atmos_gasesECM2C_515 | ecosystem: Environmental > Terrestrial > Soil > Temperate... | reverse complement strand
CTACAGGTAGAAGCCATGTGGCTCTGTTGACATCCTCAAGAAAAGGTAGCGATGCCTCAGGCGATACAGATTGAAACTCAAGCCGAGCAGCAGGGCTTGACGCTTCTGCGTGCGCAGCGAACGACCGGGCGCCCGACCCGAGAGCTTGCGCTTCACCGAGCTGAACAGACTCTCGATCAGAGCACGGCGGCGATAGAGACGTCGCGGGAACGCCCGCCGCATCTGGGCACGCACTCCGTGCAAGCGCCAGGTTTTCTTTCCTCGTTTGGCGGGGATTACACTCTGCGCCCCCAACTCGCGCCGGATGTAGGTGTGGTTCCGCTCGCTGTCGAACTCGGCGTCGGCCAACACCAGCCCGATGCGCGTTTGCTCGGAAGCCGCTTCGACGACCGCGGGCAAATTCGCGCAATCGTTCCACGGGCCACGTCGCGCCATCTGCGACAACAGGAACTGCTGATCCAGATCCGCCACGACCACCCACTTCAACCAGTGCCGCCAGGGCAGCGGTTTTTGCCCGTGATGATGCATCCGCCGCACGAAGAACGTACTGACCGCTCCCTGCGCCAGGCCCGTCGCATCGACCGCCACGCGGGCTCCCCGCCGTCCTTTTCTGCGCCCGCCGCGCAATCGGCGCACCGTCTCACCGACCGCCCGATCGATGGTTACGTCGTCCAGACGCTGCGGGAAACGGTACAACGTCGTGAAGTCGGGCACGCTCCTGAGCCCCAGCGCCTGCCGCAATTCGCGATGCTCGCCCAGCCGCACTTCGGCTTCGCGAAAGGTCCAGTCCTCGTAACGCATCAGGCAGAGAAGGGCCAGCAACTGTGGTTGGTTGAACTGGTGCTTGCTGAAACGGCTGCGGTAACGCGGGAGCACCGCCTTGGAGACTTGCAAGGCGATGCGAGCAAAAGGCAGCAGTCCGACTTCGGCCATCGTGCCTCCTGCCTCGATAGCAAACAACAAATTCAAAGCACCGGCTATCTCGAATTTTCATTGTCGTGACCAGGATGTCAACAGAGCCAGACGGCTCCAAGGTTCGCGGTTAGGAAAGGTCGGCTTCGTTTTTTTTCCAGCGACATAACGTTGAGTCTAATGAATGGGGTTCGCGAAAATTGGTTGAGTCCGGCTGTGTAGCCGAATTATTGGGGTCCGAATTTGTAAATGTCAATTTGCGCTAGCGACCCGTAGATGGGTTTCGATCGCCTGCCACAGCCTCCATCTGTTGCAGCATCGGTTTTTTGCCACGCCGGACATCCCTCGCAGGATCCACATACACAACCCGTGTGCATCGCCATAGTTGCCAACACAAGCCAGAGCGAGCATAGATTCAGGTGCTTCTAGAGGGATTGCAGGGCTCTCAACAGGGGCTGTTTCTTTGGGATCACACGTTCGGACTATACTGGAAAACATTCAGTTTCATATCTGTGAATATTAAAAACAGTATCTAAAATGGCTTCCGTATTCTTGTATTCTTGTAAACAACTGATTATACGTATGTTATTTTAATATGGACATGGACTCGAACGTGCGATGGGTACGACAGCGCGGGCTATCTTTCGCATGGGGGCATTGAGTGTTAATTCAGGTTCCGCCAAATTTCTCAGTTAAATCTCTAGGAGGCTGTATGAACTGGAAGCGTTTTCTCGTCGCACTGTTTGCGGCGCTGCTTCTGCTGCCTGGTATGACAATGGCGCAGAGCATCGTTACAGGCGCTATTAACGGCACCGTAACCGATCCTTCGGGGGCAGTTATTGCCGGTGCTTCGGTAGCATTATCGAGCACGGCCACCGGAGCGGCTCTCACGGCGGTAAGCAATTCAAGCGGGGGGTTCTCATTCGGTTTGGTTAAGCCGGGGACGTACACGCTGACCGTATCCCACTCTGGCTTCAAGCAGACTTCCGAAGCTGTAGAGGTCGCGCTCGGTGAAACCGCAGTTGCCAATGTGAGGTTAGAACTCGGCACCGGCTCAATCACTGTGGAAGTGACCGGGCAAGGCGCGATGTTGCAGACGGAAAACGCGAATCTTTCCACGAGCATCGAAACCGCCGAGATCGAAAACCTTCCCAATCCTGGTGGCGACCTGACGAACATAGCGCAGAGTGCGCCAGGTGTAACCATGAATACCACCGGGGGAGGATATGGAAACTTCAGTGCGTTCGGGTTGCCGGGCACGGCCAATCTTTTCACACTTAACGGCAATGACTATAACGATCCTTTCCTGAACCTGAACCAATCGGGCGCCAGCAACTTGCTGCTCGGTTCCAACGAAATTCAGGAAGTTTCGGTAATCAGCAATGCTTACACGGGTCAGTATGGCAGGCAAGCTGGCGCACAGGTCGACTATGCAACAAAGTCCGGCGGAAATGCTTACCATGGCAATGCCGTGTACTACTACAATTCCGGCGGCATGAATTCCAGCGACTTCTTTAACGGCTATGAGCGCGAGGTGAACAACCAATGGGCGGCCTCAATCGGCGGGCCGGTCATAAAGAATAAGCTGTTCTTCTTCGCGAACACCGAAGGCCTGCGGTACACCTTGGCCTCCGGTGGTGGTCAAATCTTCTATCCGACTACTGCGTTCGAGAATTTCATCACGACCCGTGTCGCGACCCTGCCGACAGCCGCGACGGCGCTACCTTTCTACCAGAACATTTTTAGTTTGTATAACGGCTCGCCCGCTTACGCCACTGCTAACGCCAATCCTCAAGCCGCCACTTGCGGCCAGCTTGCCGGGTCTGGCATAAATCAGGGTGGGCAGACCGATGCTTGCGCTGGCAGCGTATTCCAGAGCAGCCCAAACGGCAACCAAGAGTGGCTCGTTTCGGGACGCTTCGACTACGAGTACAACGAAAACAATAAGATCTTTGGACGCACGAGGTTCGACCGCGGTACGCAACCGACCTTTACCGATCCCGTCAGTCCGATATTCAACATTCACAGCATCCAGCCACAAGATGAAGGGCAACTGAACTACACTCACGTATTCAGCCCCAACGTGGTGAACAATGCGGTCGCATCTATTTTGTGGTATTCGGCGATTTTCCAGAGTCCAAACCTAGGTGCGGCGAATGCGGCGTTCCCGGGACTGTTCTCCCTAAATGACATCCCGCTAACGTGCCTCGGCGAGGGTTGCGGGTTCTCTACTGCATTTTCGATCTTTCCACAGGGCCGTAATGTTACGCAATGGCAGCTGGTGGACGATCTTTCGATCACCCGTGGCAACCACACCTTCAAGATGGGGATTAATTTCCGCCGGGACGATGTGAGCGATTATACGGCAAGTGAAGGCTTGGTTCCGGCCATTAGCCTGAACTCGCTCGACTTCTCCAACGACGTACTTAATCCGCTTCCTGCTGGCAACGTTGGCGATTTCGTCGGGCAGGCCTTTTCTGTCCACTCCCGCCAACCAATCGCATTTTACAGCTTCGGTTTGTATTTCCAAGATGAGTATCGCGTTAATTCAAAACTGAAATTAACGCTAGCTCTTCGAGCCGACCGGAACTCGGGCGGTGCTTGCCAGGCAAAATGCGGTTCGGCGCCGATTCAAGATTTTACTGTTATGAGCCACGACCAAACCCTGCCTTTTGACACGATTACGAATCCGGGTTCGCACAGTATTTTGCCCGGGGTCGAGAGAGTCGTGTTTCAGCCGCGTCTTGGAGTCGCCTGGACGCCGTGGGGCGACAAAACGGTTATCCGCGCTGGTGTGGGTCAGTTCTCCGATTTGTACCCGGGGACGATTCTAGACCGGTTTACGACGAACTTCCCGCAAGTCACGTCGTTCAGTTTTAATCAATCAGGAAGCAATTTCGCGTTCACTGATCCCGGTGCTGCCACAAACGGAGTGGTGTCTTGCAATTCGGCTTTCCAATCTGTTTACCACTCCGGCGGAACTTTGGCCGATTTCAATGAAACTCCGGGCTGCGCTGGCCAAGTCCCCGGCTTGAACAGCGTGGGCAAGCTGCTAAACCCGAAGTACACTGAATGGAACGTGGAGATTCAGCGCACGATAGGCCGTTCGACGGTCGTATCCGCAAACTATGTGGGCAATCGCGGATATGATGGGTTGCTCATCAATCCGTGGCTCAACACATTCTCTCCCAGTGGGTTCGGCGGCCTACCGACAACGCCGATCGATGCCCGCGTGGCGAACGCGAACGACCTTACGAACAACAATAATTCCAATTACAATGGCATCACGTTCTCGATTCAGCAGAACTCGTGGCACGGGTTCATGGGCCGGCTAAATTACACCTACAGCCACGCCTTGGACGAAATCTCGAATGGCGGGATCTTGCCATACGCAGTCTTTATCCCACAAGTTCTGGTCCAGTTGGATCCCAACTGCCTTCGTTGCCTAAACTATTCCAACGCCGACTATGACTTGCGGCACAACCTTACTGGGAACTATCTATACCAAATGCCGTTCCATAGCCAGAATCGGCTGGTGGATACGGCACTCGGCGGCTGGATTGTCTCCGGAACAGTGTATTATCACACTGGATTCCCGTTCAGCTTGGAAGATGCCGGTGACTTCAACGCCCAAGTAGGCGGCACCAACGGCGCAGGTGGGGCGTTAATAGCTCAACCCATTACGGCCGTGGCCTCGTCGTGCACGAATCCGAACGCGCAGTGTTACACGCTGGCTCAGTTTGCTGGCCAGCCTAATCCTGCGATCACAACCGGCAGCAATGCCAATGGACCCTGCGATCCCACCGGCACGCCAGCAAATATTTGCAATAACCCGGCGCCAACTGGGTTTGGAACCAGTCGACGGAATGCTTACCGCGGGCCGAATTACTTCAACACTGATTTCAGCCTTCGAAAGAGCTTCCGCGTAACAGAGAGGTTGGGACTTCAACTCGGGGCGAATGCGTTCAACGTGTTGAATCACCCCAATTTCCAAATTCCGGCTAACACGACGGCGTTCGGCTCGTCATTCGGGGCCATCCACTCAACCGTTAGCCCGCCGACGACGCCGTACGGCTCTTTCGCGGGTTCCCTGGCGTCCAATCGAATCATTCAATTAGTCGCCAAGTTAACGTTCTAACCTCGGTCAGATTGGCAAAAAAGGGCGGCCTTCCAGGCCGCCCTTTTTTTCGTTTATTCAACACTTCAAACTTCAAATCTATTTGAACAGTGCCCACCTGCCCACCGACCTCGACTCACTGAACGGCCTTTGTAGGCCTATCGCCAAAGTGAACGCAGGTGGCGCGATCCTGCTAACCTGCCGCGCGAAAATGTACCTGCCTGTTGTTCTATAAAAATGAGGGCGGGATTTATATCTCCACATCTCCTGGCGTAGCGACATTGTGGCTTTGTGGCGATGGAGGAGGCCAGTTTCTAAAAGTACTTTAAGAACTTTAAGAACAACACTAGGCATTGTAGATTTGTAGGATGGGAAGCACGGTGGAGCAGGATTCGATCAGTGATTCGCGCCCGGGATTCAGATGGGCGGAGGATCAATTCAGCGCGTGGGGCTCTTTGCGGGGCCTAGGGTGCCCTTAGAAATGTTTTCCTGTACCTGTTGTCGGATTTCTTTCGCGCGAACTCCTGCCGGACTATTAGGGTCAAGCTTGATATAAGAATCCAGATCCTGAAGCAGGGCTGCGTAGTCCTTTTGGCTCAGATGAATGTTGGAGAGGAGGCGATAAACAATGGCGGCATTAGGAGCCAGGGACTTTGCTTGCTCTGCCGATTTCCTGGCGTCTGCCACTTTGTTCTCGGTGAAAAGAATGCGGCCCAGCTGGTAGTATCCGAACCACGAATTCGGACTCAACTCCAGCCCGTGCCGAGTCATTGATTCACTTTGCGCCAAGTCCCCTTTGTCGATTAAAAAAGACGCAAGTCCGATTACGGGTTCACCATACTTATCTTTACTCACTTCAATAGACTTCCGAAAGTTCTTCTCCGCATCTTCCCGCGTGCCAAGAGTTAAATACGCCATGCCGATTTGATAATAGGCCTCATAAAAACCGGGCGCGATTGTTACGGCTTCTTGAAAATCCGTCAGAGCAGAATTGGGATTCTTATCTGAATATAATTTTTTTCCACCCGAAGCCATCAAGTCGCGGGCTTTTTGTGGCATGGACATTTCATGCACAGAAATATTTCCGGCAGAAGCAGTAGCCGCCGGGTCACTTTCAATCGGTTTCAAGTAAATAGGAATGCCGCGGTCGGAGGCAAAACTCAGCTCGACATGCAACGAGTAGGACAGGTAACCAGGGGCATCTACGGTGAGGATGTAATTGGAACGGCGGATTTGACGGAAATCAAATTGACCAGAATCTGTGGTTATCGTCTGCACGATTAGGTTACCGCCCGTATCGCACAAGCGAACAGCCGCCTGCTCCACGGGACGTTTCGATTTCTCGGAATAAATCGTACCGGTCAGACTAACAGGGTGAGTATCGCCCATTTGGGCAAAGATATCATGAGGGACTACGAGAACCGAGGTCAGCACGAATGCTGCAATGCAAAGCCGGGTCATGGCGATCTCCAGCCGGCCGAATTTGGCAAGATTATAGCACCACGACGAGCAACAAAACATCAGAGTCGTCTGGATCTACATTCAGAATGCCAGCCTGCCTCAAAAGCCTTTACACGTTTGCTACGCGACGGGATGAGGAGTCGCGAGCTCTCTCAGCGATTCTTCGATTGGGGGGGCGAGGGCGACGCCGCGTTCGGTAGTAATGGCGGAGATGTAGCCTGCGGCCGTGACGTCGAAGGGCGGTGTGCGGCGTGGACATCGGCTGGGATGCGTATACGGCGTGACGTTCTTGCCGGAGATGATCAAGCAGCCCGAGCCCGGCGACGTGAACTGGATCACGCGGAAGTCTTTACCGCTGTCGTAGTCGGCGTAGAGGCGCGTCGACATCCGAAACGGGGATGACGACACCTCGAACTTCATGTCAGCTCTGGCGACGCCCGCATCGCTGGTCGGGTCATTCGTACGGACGTCGGGTTTTGCGCGATCGTTCATTCCCGAGCTGGCCCATCACGCAGCAGCGAACAATCCCAGACGTATTTTTCCCTTGCCTTTAAATACCAACATTGGTATACACCGCATACGAATATTAGTAATGCTGTGTACTAGAAGCGAAAACACGTTGCACCAAGTCTTCTTGGGGCGGGGGACTCTGGAGTGCGGCACACTACATTCTTCATTTTTTTCCTAAGATCGATCCAAGCCATTTATCCGGCAGTGGTCTGCGATTTCAGTGTCTCGCCTGCGTCCGCACAAATTTCTGCTCACTCTCAGTCCAAACTCGAGGAGGGTATATGAACTGGAAACGATTTGCTGCGTTTATGTTCCCGTTGCTGATTGTCCTGGTGTTTGCCGGACAAGCCTGGTCGCAGACGACCATCGCAAACGGAAGCATTCAAGGAACGATCACTGACCCGACGGGGGCATCCATCCCCAACGCAAGAATCTCCATCACGAACACGGACACAGGGCAGAAGCTGGAAATGAAAGCCTCCGCGAACGGCACTTTTAGTTCCGGTCCCTTGATCCCCGGGAGCTACATTGTTCGGGTCGAGGTCTCCAATTTCAAGACCTCGCAGCTTCCGATTACCGTGCAGGTCGGAGTCACCTCAGCTGCGAATATGCAGCTCGAGGTGGGCTCAGCGTCAACCGTGGTGGAAGTAACCGGCAACGCCGTGCAAGTGAACACCGAGCAAGCGATCGTACAAGGCGTGGTGACACAGGATCAGATTGAAAATCTGCCCGTCAACGGCCGGAATTTCCTTGACCTCGCTCAACTTGAGCCTGGCGTGCAGATTCAGGACGGAGAAAACTTCGACCCCACGAAGGCAGGCTTTTCCTCGATTTCTTTCGGAGGCCGTTTCGGTCGCACGGCGCGCATCGAAGTCGATGGCTTGGACGTCAGCGACGAAACGGTCGGTACCTCGACCACCAGTATTCCGGCCAGCGCCATCTCGGAATTTCAGGTCGCTCAATCGAGCCTTGATCTTTCCAACGAACTGACCTCGTCCGGGGCCGTAAACGTTGCTACCCGGTCAGGCACAAACGGCTACCATGGCGAGGCGTACGGTGCCTTCCGCGACAGTTCGATGTCAGCGAATCCGGCTCCGTTTCAGCGCGAACAATTCGGCGGAAATTTCGGCGGACCGGTGATCAAGGACAAACTATTCTTCTTTGCGGATGCAGAGCGGACCCAGCAGCATGCCTTTGCTTCCGCGCCCATACCTGCTAGTAGCCCTCTGGGCGTTTTTTCCGGCGGGTTCGGTTCGCCATTCAAAGAAACCGACTTGCTGGGCCGTGTCGACTACAACCTGGGACACAACGCGCGGTTGTTCTACCGCTTCGACTACTTCGGAAACCTGGTTTTCTCGACCTTTGGCGCACCGACGCTCCAGCCTTTCCAAGACAAGAACTATACTCGCACACACGTTGTGGGCGTGGATTTCAATACAGGAGGGTTCACTCACAGCGTCCGTTTTGAGTACCTGAAGTTCCAAAATCAATTGGTCGACGCAGTAGTCGGAAGCGGCTTGCCGTTCGCAAACTTCCCACTATCGTTAAATATAGGACCGCTGTCCACAGGGCCAAACCTGCTCGCACCACAAACCACACCGCAAAGCGACCATCAGATCAAATATGATGGCAGCAAAATCTGGGGCACCCATGTGCTGCGCTGGGGGATTGCTTTCAACCATCTCCAGGGTGGCGGGTTTGCGAAATTCTTTTCGATCACGCCAAGCGTATTCGACGGTGGGGGCCCTGCAGACGTCGCATTTGCTAACATGCAGACATTCGTTTGTCCGGGTGGACAGACGGGTGCCGCGTGCCCTTACAACTATCCGCTCGACTTTGCGGACATCGGAAACGGTCAGGGGTTTTCAACTACGCAGAAGGCCTTCGGCTTTCCTCTCGGCGGTCTGGGACCGGATAATCGGATAGGCGCATATGTCGGCGACAGTTGGAAGATTCGGCCGAACCTTACGCTTACGTACGGTGTCCGGTATGTTCGAGACTCAGGCCGAACGGACAGCGACTTGAACACGATTCAGGTTCTCAACAATTTTCTGCCCGGCACTGGCGATCGAGTACAACAATCGAATAACAACTTGGGTCCGCAGGTGGGCGTGGCATGGGACCCGTGGAGCAATGCAAGGACGGTCTTTCGAGCCGGCATCGGCGAATATTACGAGAACGTGATTTGGAACAACGTTCTATTCGATCGCCCTGGCCGCGAACCAAATGGCGCTTTTCTTGCTTTCCCGACCGCTTGCTCAGGGGGTTCGGCAATAGGGGTGCCTTTCGCCAACGGACCAAACCCTCCGATCAACACGACTGCCCCGGTAGGAGCGTGTGGCGATGCGAGTGGAAACCTGGTTCCGATTGGAGATGGTTCACCGGGTACAGCTGCTGCGCTGCTGGCGGGTTTTCAAACGTCTTACCAGGCCGCAGCTGCCGCCTCGGGCGGGAGCACACGTAATCCAAGCTTTATTCCTAACTTAATCGCAAATGGCGCCCCTATTCCCTTTGGAACCTTTGCGCCCGCTTACAAGACGCCTCGATCCATCCAAATGAACGTTGGCGTCGAGCATGAGCTTGCCAACGGGCTGAAGATCAGTGCAGATTACGTGAGGAATGTGGGTCTTCACTACCTGCTCAGTATCAATGCCAACCATACGGGAGACACCGCCTTCTTTAATCTCCCGGCGGCCCAGGCGGCGATTTCAGCCACCAATAACAAGTTTGGCTGCGGGACAGGTTTCGATTCTGTTTCGATCAATTGTGCTATCACTGCGGGTGCTACCATTCACGATTTTGCCGGCTTTGGATTGGATTCGCCCGATGACCTCTTTGGCGGCGGAGCATGCCCGAACAATGGAGGATTTCAATGCGCGTTTGGCGGAATCAACCCGAATATCGGCGCGGTGCCGTTACTCGAGCCGATCGGCCGGTCTGTGTACAATGCGATGGACGTGAAATTGGTCGGCAACAAGAAGAATCCGCTACCTGGTATAAAGTACGCTAACTTCCAGGTGTCCTATACACTGTCACGGTTCACCAATTCCGGAGGTGCAAATCCAACAGTTCCGGGAAATTCGGACCAGGACTTCGTCATCGGCGCTTTGGACAACAGAAATCCTCTCAAGTTTAGCGGCCCCTCCACACTGGATCGCACGAACCAACTGAATTTCGGCGGCTACTTCGACCTGCCCGCCAAGTTCCGTCTCGGTTTCATCTCACACTTCTGGAGCGCGCTGCCAACCTCGATTCAGGTTCCTACACAGGCCGGCGGCATAACCGCATCGAATTCAGAGATTTATTTCTCCGACTTCACGGGTGACGGCACAGTCGGCGATCTGCTCCCGGGAACAAAGGTCGGCGCGTTCGGACGCGGGTGCGGAGTCGGTTGCTTGACCAATATGGTCAACAATTATAACACCGTTACAACCGGGACGCTGACTCCGGCAGGTCAGACGCTCGTCAATAACGGACTGTTTACTACGGCCCAACTCCTAGCGCTAGGTGCACATCCCTTGCCAGTGCCAGCGGTCCCAGCGGGACAGGTTTCAATGAGCGGGCTGCGGGCATTTGACTTGAGTCTGGCCTGGGAAGGAAGGATTAAGGAACGCCTGACTATCGCACCAAGCATCAGCGTCTTCAACCTGTTCAACTTCGCCAACTTCGACCTTCCCACTGCGGCTCTTACCGGTGGTTTGACCGGAGGCACAGACTCGATCAACGGTACGCCTGCGGGTACCCGCAATGACCGGGTAGGCTCCGGAACGGGAGTGTTTGCGCTGGGCTCTCCCCGGGTAGTCGAATTTGGCCTGAAGTTCACGTTCTAACTTTAGTCCGGAAGAAACTCCGGATGCGGAAATGCCACCGGCTCTGGGAAACCGAGCCGGTGGCGTTTTTATTTGGGTAGTTCCCGTACTTGGTTTAACGCGAATCATCACGTCGTTAGATTTCAGCGTTGCTTCATGGTGACGGGAAGTAAGGCGTAGGCTTGCACAAAGGAGGTTACTATGCGACTTTCACCTTTGTGGCTGTATTTTATTTTTCCTTTGCTGCTTCAGATCCTACCGCAAGCGTCACCGCATCCGAGACCCCCTGGCATAACTGATGGGCAAAAACAAATCGATAAACCACTTGAACCGCCCTCGGAAGCGCGCAACCGCCAGGTTAATATCGACCAGGTGAACGCCGAGACGCAAGAGTTACAAAGGCTCGCAAACGCCCTTCCGCTACAGATCGAGCAGGTGACAAAAGGGCAAATGCCGAAGGATCTCACGGAAAACCTCAAGAGGATAGAAAGGCTGGCAAAGCATTTGCGCAGCGAAGTGTCTCCCTGAGGTTTGGCGAGACGAAATTTAGATCGGATGAGGAGTCGCTAGCTCTTTAGCGATTGCTCGAATGGGGGGCGGGCGACGCCGCGTTCAGTGATGATGGCGGTAATGAAACGCGCGGGGGTAACGTCGAAGGCGGGGTGGGCGGCGTGGACGTCGGCTGCAATGCGGACGCCGGCGAGATGGGTGACCTCTTCTTCGGAGCGTTCTTCGATGGGAATTTGCTCGCCGGATGCGATGGAATAATCGATCGTGGAAATCGGCGCGGCCACGTAAAAGGGAACACCGTTTTCTTTTGCGATCACTGCAATTCCGTAGGTGCCAATTTTATTCGCAGTGTCGCCATTGCGGGCGATACGGTCGGCGCCCACGACCACAGCGCCAACGCCGCCCGTCTTCAGGAAATGTCCGACCATATTGTCGGTAATCAAGGTAAGCGGGATGCGATCCTGGTGAAGCTCCCAAGCGGTCAGGCGCGAACCCTGAAGGTATGGGCGAGTTTCGGGCACGATGACCTCAATTCGATAGCCGCCTTCGACGGCCATGCGGATGACTCCCAGGGCGGTGCCGATGCCCGCGGTGGCAAGCGCGCCGGCGTTGCATTGGGTCATCACGCGGCCACTCTTGGGCAGAAGTTCGGCGCCGAAGCGGCCAATACTCTTGTCGCCTTCGCGGCGCTCTTCGTGGACTTTTAGAGCTTCCCAGACGAGCGCTGTGCGGATCTTGTGCAGCGCCGCCGCTTCGTCTTTCTGCGTTTCACGTGCGAGTTCCTGGAAGCGCAACTTGAAGCGCTCGATGGCCCAGAATAAATCGACGGCAGTGGGACGAGTGCAGGCGAAGGTGTCACAGATGATTGGAAACTCCGCTCGCAATTCCTCAAGCGATTTCGCTTTGGAATTTTGGACGCCAAGCGCGATGCCCATGGCCGCCGTAACACCGATGGCAGGCGCCCCGCGAATTACCATGTTCTTGATGGCCGCCGCGAGCTCTCGATAATCCGTGTAGGTGTGATGGATTACTTCGCTGGGCAGTCTGCGCTGATCGAGCAGGACCACGCCATCGGATGTCCAGCGAATTGGCTCAACCGTGTGCAATTGTTTTCTCCGTGGATCTGACTATTTCCGAATCTACTCGCTGAGTTTTATTACGGCGCACCAGGCAAATACCGCAGCCCATGGGTAGCGATAAGCAGGCCGATCACCTGGAGAGAATTATAGCTCGTGTGGATCACAAAGCTTGCCATCACGCTGCGCGATACCGCGCGTGCAAAGGTCAATACAATTCCAACGAAAACCAGCAGAGCGATTTGGCTCCAGCCGCCCCACAATTGCGAGGAGTGCAGCAAGCCGAAAAGGGCTCCGGTGGCAACAATCCCCCACACTTTTCCAAAGCTCCGCGCGATTACGGGATAGATGTAACCGCGGAAAATCGTCTCCTCCACCAAGGGCGCAAGAAGCACGGCGACCGACATGAACAGCAGCGTGGCGTAGCGATCCTGAAAAAGAGTTTGGATCGGAAGATTTTTCTTGGGAGGGAATAACGCGGATCCAAGCGAAACTATTATTGAGAGAAAGAAACCACTGAGGACTAGTCCAGAATAAATGGCGCCGACCGGTACCCGGCTCGCGTCGAGTGGTCGCCAGCCGATGGTTCGCCAGAAAGGAGAATGGAAGCGATGGCGCATCTGGGCCGCGAGATAGGCTAGCAGTCCTAAATCCACGAGGACCTGAATAAATATATTCAATAAATTAATGTCACTCGCGGACTTTTGAATGCGATGGACGTCGGCGCCGGACATCGCGAGCGCCAAACCTACGAATAAACTGATTAGGATTAATCCGGCGATGGCGAGTACTGCAAGCAGGACTATGTCAATCCAACCCCACGGCACGCGAAGGTCTTCAGGGACCTCCGTGTTGAAAGACTGGAGGTTCCCAAAAGCTTTCGACGATGCAACTGGGTGAGCTATGTCTGGATGACGCGAGTCATCCGGTAACGCTTGGCGCGCGGGATCAGCTTGCTCGGACAAATCAAGAGATCGCGCGGGGTCCGATGGGTATAGATTGTTGTCGTCGTGATTCATGGAAGGTTACGGCTCACTGGAACTTGACAGTTCGCTTTCGGATCTAACTCGCCTTCTTGGCGCTTGAGTGATTCGCGTCAGGATTATTACCGTTCAATGCGCGCGCAAGGATCTGACCGGTATAAGACTTCTTTACCCGAGCCACTTGCTCGGGTGTCCCCTGGGCGACGATGCGTCCGCCTTCTTCACCGCCTTCAGGACCTAGATCGATGATCCAGTCGGCCTGTTTGATCACATCCAAATGATGTTCAATGATCAAGACGGTATTTCCCAGGGTGACCAGACGGTTCAGAACGCCCATCAGTTTCTTTACGTCATCGAAGTGAAGGCCGGTGGTCGGCTCGTCCAGGATATAAAACGTGCGTCCAGTCTGGCGCTTTGAAAGTTCTTTGGAGAGCTTGGTGCGTTGGGCTTCGCCCCCAGAAAGCGAGGTCGCCGATTGTCCTAGTTGAACGTAACCTAGACCCACATCCACGAGCGTCTGCAGTTTCTGCTGAATCGCAGGAATGTTTTCCATCACTTTCAGCGCGTCTTCAATGGGCATATCGAGCAGATCGGAGATGGAATAGCCTTTGTAACGAACGGCAAGAGTTTCGGCGTTGTAGCGTTTGCCGCGGCAGACTTCGCAGGTTACGTAAACGTCGGGAAGAAAATTCATTTCGATGCGACGCTGGCCATCTCCCTGGCAAGCTTCGCAGCGGCCGCCCTTCACGTTGAAACTGAAGCGGCCTGGGCGGTATCCGCGCTCGCGCGATTCCGGAAGCATGGCAAAGAGGTCGCGTATGGGCGAGAAAACGCCGCTGTAAGTGGCCGGATTCGAACGTGGCGTGCGGCCTATGGGGGCCTGATCGATTTGAACGACTTTGTCGATGTGCTCGATTCCTTCGATGGCCGTGTGCGCGCCGGGTTTTTCCATGGAGCGGTATAGTTTCGCAGCTAAGGCGCGATACAGAATGTCATTTACCAATGTCGATTTTCCGGAACCCGAGATTCCCGTTACCACGGTGAGCAGTCCTAGCGGAAATGTGACATCAATATTCTTAAGATTGTTGCCCTGGGCGCCAAGAACAACTAGAGATTTTCCGTTCGGACTGCGCCGATTTTCAGGTATGGGAATCGCGGTCTTCCCCGAGAGGTATTGGCCAGTGAGGGAATCGGGATTGGCCTCGATCTCTGTTGGAGAGCCCGCGGCTACCAAGTGACCGCCGGCTTTTCCGGCCCCGGGGCCAAGATCTACAACGTAATCAGCGCGGCGAATAGTTTCCTCATCATGCTCGACAACCAGGACGGTGTTGCCGAGATCGCGCAAGGTCTCCAGCGTAGCAAGCAGCCGGCCATTGTCGCGAGCGTGTAGTCCGATCGATGGTTCGTCCAGCACATAAAGCACGCCGCGTAGCCGCGAGCCGATCTGCGTGGCCAAACGAATGCGCTGCGCCTCACCGCCTGAGAGCGTGGCGGCCGAGCGGTCCAGCGTAAGGTAGCCCAGGCCGACATTGAGAAGGAATTCGATGCGCTCTGCGATTTCACTGAGCGGGCGTGCGGCAATTTTTCTTTGTCGCAAAGTAAGGGTACTGCGAATCTTGTCGACCGCAGCTCGGGCTTGTGACAATGGCAACGATGTAAAGTCGGCGATAGACAACCCCGCAATTTTTACCGCCAGGCTCTCTGGCCGCAAACGGCGCTCGTTGCACGCGGAACAGGGAACGGCCGACATGTATTGCGCAATCCACTCGCGGTAAGTGTCGGACTTCGATTCTTCCAGGCTGGTCTCAAGATGCCCGAGGACACCTTGAAAGTTAAGGCCTTTATTCGAACCTCCATTCGAAGGATTACCGTGCAAAATCAGGTTCTGTATTTTTCGGGGAAATTTCTCGAACGGTGTATCCAGATCAAACCCATGAGCGGCAGCGGCGATAGCCATGGTGCGTTGCAAGAATGTGGAGCCCGAGCCTGGGCCGAGTCCGCCTTCGAAGAGCGGCTTGCTCCAATCCACGATTACTTTTGCAGGATCGAAATCAAATTTTGAGCCCAGGCCGTGACACTCGGCGCACGCTCCGTACGGAGAATTAAAACTGAAGGATCTCGGCTCCAATTGAGGCACCGAGATACCGCAATCCGGACACGCAAGCTTTTCGGAATAGACGTGCTCTTCGCCGCCTACAACAGCGATGGTCACCAGGCCGCCGGTAAGTTTTAACGCGGTCTCCACAGATTGCTCGAGCCGTTGCGCAATGCCGTTTTTCAGCAGCAAGCGATCTACAACTATTTCAATTGTGTGATTTTTCCTGCGATCAAGCGGGATTGGCTCATCCAGGTTAACCAGTTCTCCGTCGACTCGCGCGCGGACGTAGCCTTCTTTGGCATATTTTTCGAGTTCTTTTTTGTATTCACCCTTGCGACCGCGCACCACCGGCGCGAGCACCATGATGCGCTCTTCGGGCTTAAGGGCCGACACTGCTTGCACGATCTGCTCGGTGGACTGGCGTGTTATGGGCTTTCCGCAGGTTGGGCAATGCGGCGTACCGATGGCGCAATAAACAACGCGGAGGTAGTCGTATATTTCCGTGATGGTTCCCACCGTTGAGCGGGGAGAACGTGTCGTAGTTTTCTGCTCGATGGCGATGGAAGGAGAAAGCCCTTCGATGGAATCCACGTCGGGCCGTTCCATTTGGTCGAGAAATTGTCGCGCGTAGGAAGACAGCGATTCGACATAGCGGCGCTGACCTTCGGCGTAGAGTGTGTCAAAAGCGAGCGAGGATTTGCCGGAACCTGAAAGCCCGGTGACCACAGTAAGGGTATTGCGGGGGATTTCCAGATGAATATTCTTCAGGTTGTGCTGCCGGGCGCCCCGGATAACGATTTTCTTCAGGCTCATTGAGAATCTGGGCTGCGCCTCAAAGCGGAGCCCACTAGACACTGGGCATAACATCCAAAGGGTAATCTCCCAACATACCAAGATGACCTCGCTACGGTCAAGGTGAGACCACGAATGGGCACCTGGAGGGGTCCGACGAAGTCAACGACCCCGGAGATTTTACGGGTCTCTTGGATTTTTTACCGGGCCATAGATATAGAAGGCTATTGTTTTCAGTTAGATAGATTTGGTTCGTGGCGTGCGAACAGTGGCATTGTCAGAGGGAAGGAAAGCCGAGGATCCCTTCGGGGATTGAGGGCTGGGCCGGCTTCCTTCCCTCGGCTTACTCTCCCTACCAGGTATACCATTCCTTTGAATTGTCGTTAATTGCCTCCGCCATTATTTCGTTTTTATTTCGATTATTGATCATCTCGGCGCAACGAGAGAGACTACATCCCTGCTGCTGTCTCGACCGAAACAACCGAACTGGCCGCCGGGCCTCAGAATCTCAAGTGGCCGCGTGTAGCATGGCGAGGGCGATTGTCGAAACGATCTTTTTTTTTGGCTGCGCGCGCTGTTAGAAACTGATGTATACATCAAAGGGTTTTTGGAATGAAATCAGCGGGTTGGCAAAGAGAGCCGGCAAAATATAGTACAATTATTTCGAAATACACGGGTTCTTGGGGCAGCCGTCAGGTGGGGAATAGCGTACAAGCAATACTTTTCGATTGTAGGTTTGTGGCCACCCAGCTAGGATTGCCCTCGTTTCACGCTTATCCCAAGATTAAGGCTTGCAAGATCGTCGCGCCCGGAGTCCGAATATTGTCAACGGGCGTCTGAATTAAGAGCATATCGGAGGGCAGATGAAGATCGCCGTATTGGGTGGGGACGGCTATTGTGGTTGGGCTACCGCGCTACATCTATCTGCTCGGGGGCACTCGGTCGCCATAGTCGATAACTTCTCGCGACGGCAGTGGGATCATGAAATTGGGGCGCAGACTTTGACTCCGATCCGTCCCCTTGCAGAAAGGTTGAGAGTTTGGGAGGAACTCACGGGCAAGGCCATTGAACTTTTTGTCGGCGACGTCACCGATTACGACTTTCTCTCCGCAACGATCAAGGAAATTGAGCCTGAGGCAGTGATCCATTTTGCAGAGCAGCGGGCGGCGCCGTACTCGATGATCGACCGCAAACACGCTGTTTTCACGCAAGTGAACAATGTTGTGGGAACCCTAAATGTGCTGTTTGCGATTCGCGAATACGTCCCTGATTGTCACCTGGTCAAGCTGGGAACCATGGGCGAGTATGGGACTCCCAACATCGATATCGAAGAGGGCTACATCAAGATCGAACACAACGGCCGATCGGACGTCGTTCCCTATCCGAAGCAAGCGGGCTCTTTTTATCATCTTTCGAAAGTGCACGACAGCCACAACATCATGTTTACCTGCAAGATTTGGGGATTGCGGGCCACCGACTTAAATCAGGGCGTGGTCTACGGGACCGTTACCGATGAAGTGGCAATGGACCCGACCTTCGTCAACCGATTTGATTATGACGAAATATTTGGGACGGTGCTGAACCGCTTCTGTGTTCAAGCGGCTATCGGACATCCGCTCACCGTTTACGGGAAAGGCGGTCAGACGCGCGGTTTCCTGGACATCCGCGATACCGTGCGTTGCGTTGAAATCGCCTGCCTGAATCCGGCTGCCCGGGGTGAATGCCGGGTATTCAACCAGTTTACGGAGCAGTTTTCGGTTCTAGAAATCGCACAAATGGTGGAGACAGCCGCGAAAAAGCTGGGCGTGGCAGTCCAGGTGAAACACTTCCCCGATCCGCGCGTTGAGGCAGAAGAGCACTATTACAACGCGAAACATTCAAAGCTTCTGGATCTTGGTTTGCAACCTCATTTCCTGTCTCATTCATTGCTAGATTCTTTGATGAATATTGCCCTCAAATACCGGGATTGCATCGATGCATCGCTCATCCAGCCGAGCGTGAACTGGCGACGAACTCGCAATGAACTTCGGCACCAAGAGTCCCCTCTGGTCAGTGCTCTTGCGTCCGTTCCGCTGTTTGAAAATGGAGATGGGGTTAATCGTAAAAACAAGCGAGCTCCACGCTCCGCATTCGAAAAAAAGGCCCGCGTCGCGTCCGGTAAGTCTTGACAACGCGGAAATCGGGCAACGTGCACTCCGAGAAAAGCTGGCACTTTTACCTGGTGGTCCTGCTCGTCGCGGGAGCAATCTATCTGGGCTGCATTATTTCTCCGCCTTCGCTCATGGATGATGTGGATGCGGTGCACGGGCAGATCAGCCGGACTATGCTCGCTTCGGGTGATTGGGTGACGATGCGCCTGGACGGCGTCGCTTATCTCGAAAAGGCTCCTCTGGTCTATTGGCTGATTGCCATTTTCTACAAGATTTTCGGAGTGCATGACTGGGCCGCGCGAATTCCTATTGCGCTCTCGGCCATCGGCCTGGCCTGGTTGACGGCCGCTTTTGGCACCTGGGCTTTTGGAAAGCGCGCAGGCTTCTACGCGGGTTTATGTATGGCTACGTGCATCGGAGTCTTTCTATTTACAAGAATTTTGATTCCGGATGTGATTCTGACATTCACAACAGCGCTAGCGATGTGGGCGTTCCTGCGCGCCCTAGACATTGAGGAGCCTCATCCGCGGGTTTGGGCGTTTGTGCTGGCGGCAAGTCTGGGCACCGGGCTTTTGTTGAAAAGTTTGATCTCCGTTGTTTTTCCATGCGCTGCCGCAATCATTTATCTTTTATTTACTCACGAGCTCTTTTCCAAAGATACTTGGAAACGGCTCCACGTATTTAGCGGAACAGCAATCGTGCTGTTGATCGCCGCTCCCTGGCATGTGTTGGCCACTTTACGAAATCCTCCCTACTTCGCGCTTACGCTGCACAGCGGCCCTGGCCAATACCACGGATTCCTGTGGTTCTACTTCATCAATGAGCAGCTCCTTCGTTTTCTAAATTTACGGTATCCGCGTGATTACAACACGGTCCCGCGTCTTTACTTCTGGTTGCTGCACTTCGTGTGGCTGTTTCCCTGGAGCGTTTATTTCCCGGCTATCGCGAAGCTTTCTTTCAAACCAGTCGATCGTGCGGGCCGCACTCGGCTGCTGGCGATATGCTGGACAGGTTTTATTCTGGTTTTCTTCACGTTTTCCACCACGCAGGAGTATTATTCGATGCCCTGCTACCCGGCGCTTGCGCTGTTGCTGGGCTGCGCGATGGCTACGGAAGGCATTTGGATCCGGCGAGGAACACGCATATTTTCTGCGATTGCCGGATTTGCGGCTTTGATAGCGACAGGCATTCTCTTCTGTGTGCGCAATGTATCCGTGTCGGGAGACATTTCGCAGGCGCTTAGTTCGCATCCGGCGGTCTATTCACTGGCGTTAGGGCATATCGAAGATCTGACCCTGTCTTCGTTTGCGTATCTTAGATTCCCGTTGTTCGTCGCCGCCATTGCCTTTTTGATTGGCTCGTGGGGGGCTTTTCGCGGGACAGTGCAACGCGCGTTTGTAGCAGGAGCTTTAATGATGGTTATTTTCTTTCACGCTGCGCGTTTGGCACTAGTGGTTTTCGATCCCTACTTTTCTTCACGGCCGCTCGCGGAGACTCTCTTGAAGTCACCGGACGGCGCCTTGATCGTCAATCACCACTACTACACTTTTTCGTCCGTCTTTTTTTATACTAATCGAAGTGCGTTTCTCTTGAACGGGCGCTTTCAGAACTTGGAGTATGGGGCTTACGCTCCTGGAGTGCCGGATGTGTTCATTGACGATTCCGATTTCGAAAATAAATGGGTTGAGCCGGGACGCTACTATCTCCTGACAACGAACTCCGCCGTCGGGCGACTGGAAGGGTTGGTGGGCCGTTCACAGCTTGCATTGGTGGCGGAAAGCGGAGGCAAGTTTCTTTTTACAAATCACCCGATCGTGAGTTCCGTGCGCTGATGTTTCCGAACTTCACGACGGATGTTTTCCTGGGCATCGCGGTCCTGCCTTTCGTCTATTACTTGCTTGTTCTGTTTAGTTCCTGGCGATTCTTTTCTCAATCATCAACACAAAACGTGTTCACGCCGCCTGTCAGTGTGTTGAAACCAATCCGCGGACTCGATCCAGAGGCTTATGAAAATTTCGCCAGCTTTTGCCGCCAAGATTATCCGGAGTACGAACTCCTTTTTTGCGTAAGCGATAGTGACGATCCGGTGATGCCGATATTGGAAAAACTCGTCTGTGATTTCCCGGAGCGACGCATCAGGATTTTAATTGACTCGGGCGAGGGCGCAGCGAACGACAAAGTCGCAAAACTGGGCCGTCTGGTTAGGGAAGCTCAAAGCGAATTTGTGGTCATGGGTGATAGCGATGTTCGGGTCCGGCCGGACTATTTGCGGACCGTTCTCGGGCCTCTCGTCAATCCTGGAGTAGGAGCGGTGACCTGTTTCTACCTGCCGGCCCATAGGCAAACCTTGGCGGAGAATCTCCAAACGATGGGGATGGTTTCAGATTTTTATGCGGGAACTATGGTTGGCTGGCAGTTGGAAGGAATCAGATTTGCGCTCGGTCCCACAATCGCAACTTCACGCGCACGACTGGCTGAGTTCGGGGGCCTCCATTCAATCGAAAATCAGCCGGGCGATGATCTCCTGGTGGGCCGGCTGATTGCCGAACATGGCCACCGCGTTGTGCTGCTTCCGTACACCGTTTTGAAGCTTGCGGGGTGCCATTCGCATAGTGAACTTCTGTCTAAACGAATTCGCTGGATGGTGGTTATGCGACACATGCGGCGCTGGGCGCATCTCGGTTTGATTTTTACGCAAGGCTTGCCGTGGACACTGGCAGCAATTGCGATCCGTCCGACGGCGTTCGTGGCGCTCGCCTATAGCGGCTTGTATCTGGGACTTCGAGTCGCGATGACTTGGAGCATCGGCATTCGTGGGCTGAAGGAGCGTGGCTTGTGGCAACGGATGTTCTTGATCCCTCTGTGGGACGCCTTCGCGTGCTTCATCTGGCTAGCCAGCTTCTTCCGCAAGACAGTTCGCTGGCGCGACAGCGAATATTGGATCCGCGACGGTATGCTCCTGGCGGTGAGCTCAAGTCCCGCCGAAAAGTGACGGAACTTTGAGAGCAAGGCGGGCTAGTTTCGGCCGATGATTACGAGCGTCACACCTATGCAAACGAGCGCCACGCCAGCCCAGCGTTGCGAGGAGATGCGCTCGCCAAGAAAGATCTTTCCGCCCAGAGCACCTGCGGCATAGCTGATGGCCGTAACCGGCACGACAAAGCTTACATTTTCGATCGAGAGCGCTCCCAGCAATGCCAGGAACGCGACGATCATCAGCAGGAAACCGATCCACATCCATCCGACCTGCATCGCCCGGGCCATCACGCGAAACAGAGCCGTCGGGCGGAAATCTTTTACTTCACCCACGGTCTTCATCGCGCGCGACATGCACAGTTCGCCCGATGTTCCGGCAATCACAATCAGAAATAAGAGCACGACTTCCCAGAGCATTAATCGTGCTCCGTGGTGCGAGGGTGTGTGTAGCCCACGACAAAGACGCCCGCGCCGATGACCAGTACGCCAAGCCACCGAGTGGGTGTGACCGTCTCATGCAGCAAGAAATGACCCCATAAGGCTACGATCCCGTAGGCAAATGCGGAAGCCGGCTGGACATAGCTATAATCCGCCCAGGACAGCACCAGCATGTAGGATATGAAAAACATCAGCAGAGACATCATGCCGAGCCAGATGGTTCCCGAGGTGAACACCTTGGAGACGATGTGGATGAGATCCGGCAGCGTCCGGATAGTGACCGCGCCAATCTGTTTCATTCCTTTGCCCAGAAGGGTATTGCCGAGCGGACCGAAAGTCACCATCGATAGGATGAGCAGAAAAGTTTTGGAGCGTAGGCTGCCAGAAGCCTTCATGCGATCGGGCGCGCACAGTTCTCGCTAAACCGGGAGTCTGTCGGTCGCACCGGGAGAGCCGGGCACATCCGTTTATAGCGCTGCAGACAATTTCCCATCTGTTCGTATTTTACTCGATTTCTTCATAAGCCCGCATTGGTAAAGAAGTATGGGATTAGCGGGGCGCTTCCCATTTGGAGGAAGTCAATTTCGGCATGTTAATATGAGCCTGCTTGGGGCGTAGTCCAATTGGTAGGACGCTGCACTGTTAATCCATTCTGTGACCCACGCAACGTCCCGCATCAAAACGCAAGACAGTGAAAACCTCAATGTTTGTGTGACCTTCCAGCGATTGACGTTCGCACGCCCGCGCAGCCTCGCGCGCCCATTTGCAAAACCAAGTGACACCAGAACTGACACCAATGGTCGGTACGCCATCAATATTTAGCCGACATTTTCACAGGCAACCCATCACCGAAACGCCGACCACCCGCTCGCTCACTCTACTTGGAGGGCTTTGATATCACTGAGTGCGCGTGTGTGGTGGGAGTGGAATTCTAGCCAAGCGCGGTTGGAATTGGTATTTGTCCGGTAATCCGACTAACGTCCATTTGCTCGACGATCCGGTTTAGACGTCGAGGCGTTGTTCGTACGGTATAAACTCGCCGTGTTCGAGGTAGCGGCGCAAGAGCCGCAAATACGCCGCCCAACAATAGCAAGAGACGCGCCAGTGTTCGTTCTGCTTAGGCCAGCCGGTATGATAGAACCGCACGCGAGTGGCCACGTCGCCATCAGGCGCAAGTTCGCATCCCACGCGCGTGCCAGCCCAATCTTCGTGAGCGTTGGTCAGGAGAAGCTCGAAAGCGGAGCTTGGCACGCACCGCGACACCTTGGCCCGCCAATCATAATCGGGACCGAAAAACAGGCGATATTCGGCATCCTGTTTTGGCTGGCCCGACGATGATTTCGTCCACCAGCGGTCGAGCCCTTCCGGCGTAGCGAACATTTCGAAGACACGTTGTGGAGTCGCTTTGATAGTCATCTCCTGAAGGATGTCAGCCACGGCTACCTCCGATGTATTGAAGCCGTCTCCCGATTCGGTTTAGGCCAAATCCTACATGAATGGTATCGCCCTGTAAACGGGCTGCTTCCGCGGCTCGGCTGCCCGGATCACTGCTGTTACCAACCTGGCATTCAATTCCCAGCTCTTCCAGGAGGTTTATAAACCACTGCAGCGATCCCGTGGCTTCGATGCCCACTCGCACCGGGCGTGGAAGCGCAGAATAAAACTCTCGCACGGTGTTTCCTTCGTGGAGCGGCTCGACGAGATTCAACAAGAGAGTCCGACTGACACCAGAACTAGCACCGGCGTCTTTGAGGAAGTTCGAACTGAATCCACAGTTGTGCAATAATCCCTTTCCACGCATGATGATATGAGCTTCTACTGGGGCGTGGTCCAATTGGTAGGACGCTGCACTGTTAATGCAGACGGTGGTGGTTCGAATCCACCCGCCCCAGCCAGTACATCACGGTTCATCGGCGGAGCCGCGCGAACTTTAGTCTTTGATTACCGGGAAGCCGGACTCCGTCCAACCGCGCCAACCGCCATCCATGGAAATAACGTTGCGATAGCCCATTTTTTGGAGATTGTCAGCCGCCAAGGCGGAGCGGTATCCGCCGCCGCAATAGAGAACAATTTCAGCGTCTTTGTCGGGTATTGTTTTTTCGATGTCACGTTCGATAATGCCTTTGCTCAAATGAACGGCGCCGGGAATGTGACCGCGTGCCCATTCGCTGTCCTCACGAGTGTCCACCAGAATCAAAGGATGAGCTGAATCAATCTTCTTTTTCACTTCGCGATAGTCCTCTTCTTTGATCCTTTTTTTCGCGTCCCTGACCAGGTTCAGAAAGCCTTCCGGGTGGTCCATACATTCTCCTTATAGTCCAATGGTGACGAGAGTTAGAGCGTCAAGTATCTTAAAATCATTCCGAAGAAACCAGCTTAGGTTACTTCATGTCGCGCCAATTGCAGCCAACCTTGGTATCGACGAGCAAAGGAACGCGGAGCGCGTATACATTTTCCATCCCTTCTTTAACTACGCCGGTAAGTCGCGGGATTTCGTCTTCGGGGCCTTCGAAAAGCAATTCGTCGTGGACCTGAAGAATCATCTTCGACTTGAAATCCTTCTGAAGGCGGCGATCCAGTTCGATCATGGCGAGTTTAATTAGATCCGCGGCTGCTCCCTGCATGGGAGTATTCATCGCGGTGCGTTCGGCGAAGTTTCGCATGTTCGGCTGTGGCGAATTAATTTCCGTAATCGGGCGAATGCGGCCGAACAGCGTTTTCGTAAATCCGGACTTGCGTGTCTCCGCAATTTGCCGATCTAGATATTTTTTTACACCGCTGTAGCGTTCAAAATAAGCGGCAATGAATTTCGCAGCTTCGCGTGTGTCGATGCTCAAATTCTGCGCCAAGCCAAACGCCGACAGGCCGTAAATCACGCCAAAGTTGATGACCTTTGCCACCCGGCGGTGTTCATGTGTCTGAGCAAATGGCGCCACGCCGAAAACTTCCTGCGCCGTTCGAGAGTGAATGTCCTCGCCTCGACGAAACGCTTCGACCAACACAGGATCTTCGGACAGATGTGCCAGGATGCGCAGTTCGATTTGTGAATAATCGGCCGAAAGAAGCTTGCATCCGGGCGCGGCAACGAAAGCAGCACGAATCTCGCGGCCTAATTCAGTGCGTATCGGGATGTTTTGCAAATTAGGGTTCGAAGAGCTGAGGCGGCCGGTGGCTGTGCCGGTTTGGGAAAAGCGAGTGTGCAAGCGTCCGGAAACCGGATGAATCAAGCGCGGCAAGCTGTCCGAGTAAGTAGATTTCAATTTTGCCAGCTCGCGATATTCGAGGATTTTCTTGGGCAGTTCATGTACGAGCGCCAGTTCGTTCAAGACTTCCGCGGCGGTGGAACGCGTCTTAACGCGGCCTTTGCGCGGTGGTTGCAAATTCAATTTGTCGAATAGAACCTGAGCAAGCTGCTGCGGAGAGTTGATGGTGAATTCAAAACCAGCCAGATCGTAAATGCTCCTTTCCAGCCGTGCGATTTCGTCCTCGGCCTTCTTGGAAATAATGTCCAATTCCCTTTTGTCCACGCGGACCCCGGCAACTTCCATTCGAGCTAGAACCGGGGCAAGCGGCAAATCAATCTTCTCGTAAACTTCCAAGAGGCCTAGCTTTTCTACTTCTGCTCGCAGGATCGGGGCTAGGCGAAGAAGGAAATCGACTCTCTCACCGGCGGCTCCCGAAAGCGTTCGATTCAAGTGGCGCAGAACTACTTCCGCGAACTCATGATTCGACGTAGTCGGGCGAAGAAGATAGGAATACAGCATTGTTGCATGGCGAATTCCAGAGACAGCATCGAGATTGTCGGTGACATCGGGGGCAGACAGAAGGTGAAACAGCTTGGGGTCGTGCACTATTTTCGGGCGTTTTGAATCAGCGAGCCATTCTTTCCAGGATGCCAGATTTTTATTCTCGGAGTCATTGGCGAGTATTTTGGCGGTTCCTTCTTTGGACGAAACTTCCAGGCTTCGCACATAGCTGCCGTAGCCTTCGTCGTCCGGTTCGTTTGCATCGAGCGTTAGCCACGCTGCTAATTCGCCGTTGCGTGGCGCCTCGCTAAGGTATTTCTGGAGTTCTTTGGACGATGCAAGGGCGGTGTAGTCACTTTTCTGGTCGTCCAGTGCGGGAGCGAGCTCGCGGAGCAGGGATGTAAAACCCAATTCTGCATACAGATCGCGCAGGGCTGAAAGGTGCGGCTGCTGAATCTTGAGCGCTTCGAGGTCCAGAGGGACCGGCGCGTCGGTCGGTATGATGGAGAGTTGTTTGCTTAACATCACAAACTCGCCGCATTTCTCAAGCGCTTCGCGATAGCTTGACCGTTTCACTTCGCTGGCGCGCTTCAAAGCTTGCTCGGCGCTGCCAAATTGCTGGATCAATTGCCTCGCTCCGACTTCGCCGATTCCCGCTTTGCGACGCTCGCCTTGGGCGGGCTTATCGTTCGGGTCGCGCGCACCGGGAATGTTGTCGATCGAATCGCCCATTAAAGCCATCACGTCCGGGACTTTATTGGGGGGCACGCCCATCAATTCTTCCACCATCTTTTCGTCGATAATCAGATCGCCTTTTGTGGGGTTAAGCATGCGAACAGAACCGCCGACAAGCTGCATCAGGTCCTTGTCGCTGGTGACGATAAAAACCTCAAGATCCTCTTTTTTCGCTTGGCGAACCAGCGAGCCGATTACGTCATCGGCTTCGTAGCCGGGATATTCAAGGATGGGCAGGCGCATGGCTTCGCAGTAACGCCGGACGAATGGCATCTGTATGGAGAGTTCGTCGGGCATGGGCGGGCGCTGTGCTTTGTAGGCGGCAAAAAGCTTGTCTCGAAAAGTAGGGGCGCTGTGATCGTAGACCACCGCGAGATAATCGGGACGGCGGTCTTTATTGTTTAGCAGACGCCGCATCATGGTGGCGAAAAGATACGGAACTTTAGTGGGTATGCCTCCGCTTTGCAGCCGCTCCATGGGGGCAAAATAGGCCCGGAAGATGTAACCCATGGCATCGACCAAAAACAGCCGTTTTGTTCCCTGGGAAGGCATTCAGCTAGGTAGCTCGCGCGGTGTAAAGCGAACACTCAGTATATCAAATCAGGAATTTTCTGCATCCCGCGCCAGTCAGCCTGGAATCTAGAAGTGCAGGAATTCAACAATGCTGCTTGACTCGTAAACCACAGAGGCTTATAGCTATTGCATCTATTTTGAGTGCGGTGATAAGCGAATGGCTGGGGATGCCGTTCGGCCAGTCTTGTGACAATTTAACGCTGCGGTTTTATTCAAAATTCAGGGGAGCCTCATGAAAACTTTCCGCCGGCGAAGTCTTCAGTTCGCGTTGGTTTGCGCAACACTTTTCATCTCCTTTCTGGCCGCGACAACCAGCCAGGCCCAAACGTTTCGCGGAACTATTTTGGGTACGGTGACGGACAGTACGGGTGCGGCGTTGGTCGGCGCCGCGGTGACGGTGCACAACGTCGATACCGGAGTGGACCGCATCACGGAAACGACTACCGACGGCGGTTATCTGATGCCCGAGCTTCCCGTGGGCTCTTACGACGTGACCGTAGAAATGAAAGGCTTTCAGAAAACCACAACGACCGGTGTGGCCGTCACAGTGGCGGGGGAACGGCGTGTGGACGCTATCCTGAAACCGGGGGCGACTTCGCAGTCCATTACGGTCTTAGGCGATACGCTGCCCACGGTAGAAACGGCGAGTGATACGTTGGGAGGTACTTTCGAGAATAAGCAGGTCGAAGAGCTTCCTATCAATGGCCGTGACTATACCAAGCTGCTGATTATGGTGCCGGGGACGGCAGGTGAGCCGAACGGAGGTGGTGACTCGCCAGGGTCCTACGGGCTTTTTAGCGCGGACGGGAGCCGCGGGCGTTCCAATAACTATTTGCTCGACGGGACGGACATGAATGATGGCTATCGCAACCTTCCGGCAATTAATCAGGGCGGAGTGTTTGGTGTACCGGGAACGATTCTCCCCGAGGATTCGATCCAAGAGTTGAACGTGCTCACGAATTTCGAAGCTGAGTACGGACGGAACTCGGGCGCGGTGGTGAGTATCGTTACAAAGAGCGGCACGAACGAGCTCCACGGCAGTGTATTTGAAGATTTTCGAAATGCCGTATTGAACGCGAGAAACTTTTTTAATTTTACTGGGCAACCGAAAGATGCTTTTCGGAACAACCAGTTCGGAGGTTCAGTTGGCGGGCCGATCATCAAGAATAAAACGTTTTTTTATGCCTCGTACGAAGGCCAGCGCGAAGGAATGGCGATTACTTCGATTAACTCGGTTCCGACACTAAACGACCCGACGAATACCGGCGGCACCGATTACGCACAAGCCATCGCTTCGCTTGGCGGCAATCCCGGGCTATGCACATCTACCGTCATCGCATGCATTGACGGCCAACCTGCAGGCGTCATCAATCCGGTCATCCTGAAACTGTACGATTTGTGCAACAGCAACGGCCATTGTTCCGGTGGAGGGAATGTCTGGCCCACGACTACATTCGCCGCTGGGCCAGCTACGAATAATCTCGACAGCGCGCTTATCAAAATCGATCACAGCCTCAACACGAATAACCAACTCTCTGGCCGCTACTTTTTTGGGAATAGCCATCAGAGCTTTCCGCTTGGAGTCGGCGGCGGAAATAATCTTCCAAACACGAATACGAACGCTCCGATCCGGACTCAGTTAGTCTCCATTAGTTGGGTACGGACCGTGTCGGCCGAAAAAGTGAATGAGGCGAGGTTTGGCTGGAACCGGTATCGCAACGGATTTTTTCCGCAGGACGCGCCGATTTTCGGCGATCCGAATGCTTCCCTGGGCTTGAATACGCTTGATCTCCAAGGGCCCAACACCGCTAATCCACGTGACTTCGGCCTGCCGACAATTAAAGTGGGCGGCCTTGCGTCTTTGGGCTCTTCAGCGTTTTCGAACCCGCGCGATCGCGTGGATTCAAACTGGCAGTTTATCGACAATTTTTCGTGGAAGTTGAATCGTCATGATCTTAAGTTCGGCTATGAATTCCGCCGAACGACCGTTAACTCGTTTAACGATTTGGTGGAGCGCGGGGAGCTGAGTTTCAATAGTCTCGCGGAATTTCTGCAAGGCGGGCTCCATAGTGGCAACACTAATGTGGGAAACACGTCGCGAAACGCTCACCAGAACTCCCACGGGCTGTACGTCCAAGACGGAATCCACGTGAACAGCCGGCTTATGGTAAACCTGGGTCTACGTTGGGATTATTACGGTGTGATAGGTGCGGACGGCAATCAATTGAGCGTTTATGATCCGGCGGTCGGTCTGGTTCAAAAGGGCCAGCTATATCCGAAGGACTTGAACAATTTTGGCCCCCGCGTGAGCGCGGCTTATGATTTGTTTGGAAAAGGAAAGACCGTGATTCGCGCGGGAGCGGGCGTGTTTTATGACGGCTTCTCCCAGGACTTTTTTACCGGTCAGCTAGCACTCAACACTTTCAATACGGGGTCTGCTTATAATGCCATTGGGCCAAACCCGATTTACATTACATTCGCTCTGAATCCAGCCCTGACCAAGGTTGGTAGCGACCGCATAATCCAGTCCGGTGTGCCGGTCTTCGATCCGACTTCGGTGATCGCAGGGCCGACCAATCAGACCACTGACGCCTTCACGGTTTCTCGAAATCTGCGGACGCCCTATGTTTACAATTACAATCTGAATATCCAACAGCAGCTAGCCCGCAACACAGTACTGCAAGTTGGATATGTAGGATCGTTGGGACGAAAACTCTTCTTTTTCCGCGATATCAATCAACCGACACACGCAGAGATTACCGCGGCAGATCTCGCCTGCGACTGTATAAACTCGGCCATCAACACAACTCATGTGCCCCGGCCTTTTGATACAGCCGCCCTACTAAGCCCGCTGGCCCCCAACCACCCGTTCTATGTGAACGAAGTGGAAACCGGCGCGAATTCCAGTTACAACTCGCTTCAGGTATCTCTCACACAACGCAATTGGCACCGATTCAACAATCAGGTCTCGTACACCTGGTCGCATTCGATTGATACGGCTAGCGACGGTCAGGATTTTGTTCCCAACGCTTCGCAACCGAATGACAGCACAAACCCGAGCAGCAATAAAGGGCCTTCGAACTTCGACGTCCGGAACCGGTTCGTAATGTCCTCGGTGTACGACTTTCCAAGAATAGACAGACTCAAAAAATTCGGTGAAGGCTGGTCGTTTAGCGGAATCCTGACCTTAATGAGCGGGCATCCATTTAGTGTGAACTACAACTTTGAAGGTGATTACGATGGCAGTGGCGAAGGGTTTGGACGGCCCGATGTTGTCGGTCCAATCCATTACAATCGCGGCAATCCCTTTGAATTCCTTGATTTGTCAGCTTTCACGGTACCGTGCACTCTTTCCGGGGGCAATGCGGACACCAATTGCGTTCCGGGAACCCGTCACTTCGGTAACGAAGGGCGTAATTCGCTGCTGGGCCCAGACTACAGAAACCTGGACTTCGCCATCAGCAAAATGACCCCCATAGGGGAACGCTTCAAACTTGAGTTCCGTGCGGATTTCTACAACATCGCTAACCATCCCAACTTCGCTAGTCCCTTACTCCCCGTTTTCTTTGTAGATGCTGGCCGAAACGGCATCAGTACGGGGGTTGCACCCGACGTGCTTCCGCTCGGTCGAAGCATCGGGTTTTTCCCGTTGACCGCGACGTCGGACGTTGGCCTGGGCAACCCCATCCTGGGAGGCGGTGGCCCGCGAAGCATCCAGTTTGCTGTAAAGCTATTGTTTTAGTGACTTTAAACTCGGCCGGAAACTGGGCGGCTCGGACTTCCAACCTAGCGGAGATCCGAGCCGCTTTTATTTAGTGGAATAACTCCGAAATTTAGCAGGTATTTGCTAGGCTCATCGAATTGCTGCCGCCATGGATGACCGGCTCTTTGTAACCTAAGTGAAATATTCTCAAGGGTTCCTGCGTATTCATACATGGAGCGACGAAAGACCACCGGAGAGATGAGCGCTGCCGAAATCGCGGAAGTGCTTACCCAAGTCCGGGCGGGCGATGCGGACGCTTGGGGCGAGCTGTATCGCATGTATGGGCCGGCGATTTTTCGTTTTTGTCGGCGGGCGCTTCCGACACGCGAAGACGCCGAGGATGCTACGACGGAAGTTTTTATGAAGGTACGACAGAAACTCGGGACATATGATTCGTCGCGACCGTTCACGGCGTGGCTCTACAAGGTCGCAAGCAATCATTGCTGGGATATGCTGCGACGGCGCCGCATTCGCCAGGATCTCGAGACCGGAGATTTGGAAACATTGCCGCTCGAGCATCCGGATCCGAGCCAGCTCGAACGTTTGCAGGCAGAGCATGGCAGCAAAGAAGTCCGCAATGGGCTGCAAAAGCTTCCGGACCGCGCGCGGATGGCGCTGGTTCTGCGCTACTTCGCGGAAATGAGTTATGACGAGATCGCCGACACGCTGGGTGTGCGTCGTGCGTTCGTTGGGGTTTTGCTTTTGCGCGCGCGTCACCAACTGCGCGATGTGCTGGCAGGTACCGACTCTTCGTTTATGCTCGGTGCCGGAGGAGCAAAGAGATGAGCCACTTTGATGAAATGACCGCGCTCCTCTACCTGGAATCGCAGCTCGACGACGACCACGCCCAAGATGTTTCAACACACGCCGCTACGTGCCCGGAATGCCGCGAACTTCTTCATGCTCTTGAGACCGAAGGGGTATGGCTGCGCGAATCGCTTGCAGGGGATGAAGAAGCCGTTCCTTCACGGCTTATTGATGCACCAGAGCGCCACGCGGCGCCTTGGGGATGGATTTCCGCGCTCGGCTTGAGCGCCGGCGGGGCCTATACCTTGTGGAGCGGGTTTATTGAGCCGTGGCGCGCGCAGGCTGCGCAGGCTGGATTTACGCAGGGAAATCTCTTCACCATGCTTTTTTTCAGCGGCGCATTTTGGAAAGGATGGGACGCGATGCGAAGCCTAATGGAATTCTTGGCAGTGGCGACTCTTGGTGTTTTGGTGATGTGGCTGCTGCGCCGCCGTTGGCGGAGTTTCCCGACAATTGCGGTGGTCTTAGGCGCGATGATTTGCTCGCTGGCGATTCCCCCGGCTGCTTCGGCCGCAGAGACGAAACATGGCAACCCCAATTACACTTTACCCGCGGGCGAGGAAACAAAAACGGACCTAATCGTTTTTGCCGACCGCACCCAGATAAACGGAAACGTCGATGGCGATTTAATCGTTTGGTCGCGTAGCGTCGCGGTGAACGGCCACATAACCGGGGACATCATCTGCTTTTCGCAAGAACTCACTGTGGACGGTCCTGTTGACGGAAATGTCCGAGCCTTTGCGCAGAAGGTAACTCTGAATAACAAAGTCGGAAAGAATGTGATGGCCTGGGCGGGGGAGTTGAACATCGCGGAAAAGTCTATCGTCGGCGGCACAGTGACTGCGGGAACGGGCAACGGTGAGCTGAACGGCCACATTGCAGGAGATATTTTGGCTTTTGGCGGTGACTTTGACGTTAACGGTTCACTTGGCCATGATGCTGCATTCCAGGTTGAGACGCTGCACATCGGTCCAAGCGCAGAGATCAAGGGCCGCACGAAATTTCAAGGAAGCCGTGAAGCGGAAGTTTCTCCTGCCGCGAAACTGGCAAGCCCCATCGAATTCACACTGAAAAAGCATGAACATGAACGGAATTATTCCTCTCCCAGATTCTACTGGCACCAGACCCTACTATGGGGTGCAAGCTTTGTGTTTGGGCTTGTGTTGATCCTGCTTGCGCCCGGATTTCTCTTCGATGCACAGCGTGCCTGCCGGAAGATCGCGCAATCGATCGGCTTCGGCTTGCTGTTTCTGCTTGCCACGCCGATCGCTGCGATCATAGTTTGCATTACGATCGTGGGTCTGGGTGTCGGGATCTCAACTTTGCTACTTTATGTAATCGCCATTTATTCTGCGAACGTGTACGTCGGCTCCTGGCTAGGGGAGCGAATTTTGGGCGAGGGCGTCGGGGTCGGTGCCGCGCTTGGAAGATTAGCGCTAGGGCTGGTAATCCTCCGGGTCGTTGGAACGGTTCCCTATATTGGAGGCTGGATTTCGTTTGTCGTAGTGGCCTGGGGTTTGGGAGCTATGGTACTTGCGTTGTACCGCTATATGCGCCCGCAGTTGGCGCCAGCTATTTCATAACGGGCGTCTAGGGTTTGGGGGCAGCCGCTCTTTGTAATAGTTTGAAGTTCAGTGGATTGCGAGCTTCTCGCCGACGCGCTCGATGATTTCAAGCGCCCGCTCCAAATCGCTTCGCTTGTGTGTTGCGGTGACAATCGTGCGAAGCCGTGCTTTGCCTTCTGGAACCGTAGGAAATCCGAGAGCAACGCAGAAAACGCCCTCCGCAAAAAGTTCCCGGGAAAACTGAAATGCCTTTTCCGCGTCGCCCACCATAATTGGTGTAATGGGGGTCTCGCTCTTGCCTGTGTTGAAGCCGAGTTTCTTCAGTTCGCGTTTAAAGAATTTCGTGTTGGACCAAAGCTTCTTTATCAGCCGATCGCCAGCCTCAGAATCCAAAAGGGTAAAGGCAGCCTGGCATGTGGCGGTAATTGACGGCGGATGAGAAGTGGAAAACAGAAATGGCCTCGCGCGTTGATACAGGAAATCGATGAGGTCGCGCGAACCGCATACGTATCCCCCGATAGAACCGATAGCCTTGCTTAAGGTGCCGACCTGAATATCGACGCGGCCGTGACAACCCAGATGATCGATCGTTCCGCGCCCGCGGCTCCCAAGTACGCCTGACGAATGCGCGTCGTCCACCATCATGATGCAGCTGTATTTTTCGGCCAGATCGCAGAGTGCGGGCAGATTGGCGATATCGCCGTCCATGGAGAAAACCCCGTCCGTGATCAATAGCTTCTTGCCATTCCAGTTTTCTGTTTCTTTTAAGATGCGTTCACAATCGACCGTGTCTTTGTGTTGGAAGACTTTTATGGTTGCTTTCGACAGGCGTGCGCCATCGATAATCGATGCATGGTTCAATTCGTCGGAAATGATCAGGTCTTCTTTGCCCAGGATGGCTGAAACAGTTCCGGCATTTGCGGCAAATCCGGACTGGAAAACTACGCAAGCTTCCACTTGTTTAAAGCGCGCTATCTGTTCTTCCAGGCGCATGTGCATTTCCATCGTTCCGGCAATGGTGCGGACGGCTCCGGAGCCCACGCCGAATTGCCGGATGGCCTCAACGGCTGCGCGTTTTAGTTTCGGATGGGTGGTCAATCCGAGGTAGTTATTCGAGCTAAGATTGATTACTTCCTTGCCGTCAAAAGTTGCGACGGGTTTTTGCTCTCCTTCCAGGATCTTCAGACGAAAATAGAGGTGCCTGGTCTTTAGATCTTCGAGAGCGTCATGCAAATACTTGAGTTGGGGACGGGCGGCTGTAGTACTCATGATTTCTCCGATAAATTTAATCCATGCTAACGATGGCGAGGCCTTATTGTAAGCACAAAGTCGCGAGTTGGCGTGGCCGAAAGAGTCAGGGCCGAATAGCCGGCGCAGGCGAAACTATCTTGGCGATCCGTTGGGGTAGAACAGAATCTTGCCGGCCTGGCCGGACTCCAGCAGCGAAAATGCGTCAGCAAACTTTTCAAGGGGCAATCGCTCGTTGAACAAAGGCTCAAGATTTAGCCTTCCATGCTTCAAAAGCTCCGTCATTTGCACCCAGGTTTCGAACATCTTGCGGCCGTAAATTCCCTGTACGGTAGCGCCTTTGAAGATGACATCGTTTACCAGGTCGAAAGTGACCGGGTCTTTCGGAATTCCGAGAAGCGAAGCGCGCCCGCCGGGCCGCAGCATTTGAAATCCTTGATGAATCGCAGCAGGATGTCCACTCATCTCCAACAGCACGTCAACGCCTGCGCCGTCGGTAGCCTCCAACACGCGCGCAACCACGTCGCCTTGGTTCGGGTCGAGCGCTTCGTCGGCGCCCATTTTCTTGGCGAGTTCTCGGCGGTGTGCGTTCACCTCGGTAGCAAAAATCATTGCGCTCCCACAAGCGCGTGCCACTGCTATTGCCATTAGCCCAATCGGCCCGGCGCCAGTGACGAGCACGTTCCGAGCTGCGATTTCACCCGCCAGCACGGTGTGGACCGCGTTCCCCAGTGGATCCAGTATCGCGGCATAATGCTTCGGAATCGCGGGATCGACTTTCCAGATATTGCGAACGGGGATGCGCACGAATTCCGCGAAGCAGCCGTCCGCATCGATGCCGATGATCTTTACATTTTGGCAAACGTGCGGCTGGCCCATCCTGCACGGGCGGCAATGTCCGCAATTCATGTGCATTTCCGCGCTGACAAAGTCACCCGGATGGACCGAAGTTACTTCCGCTCCAACCTTTTCCACGGTGCCGCAGAACTCATGCCCGAACGTCATGGGGGGGTGAATTCGAGAAGCCGACCACCGGTCCCAGCCATAAATGTGGAGGTCGGTTCCGCAAATCGAGGCCGCGTCGACGTGGACCAGCACTTCGGTTGGGCCAGGAGTGGGAATGAGGACCGATTCAAGTTGCGCACCCCGCTCGGGGCGCATCTTGCGCAAAGCTTTCATCGTTGCACTAGGCATCGCTGCTTGAAAACCATACTCCAGACCAAACAACCAATCTTAACATATCCGGTAGCGCAAAAATCGAGAGCGCACCGGCGGTCATTCCGTTACAATCGCGGCCGGTCCAGCTTTGCCTGCCACGTCGAGCGCGATGCCCGGGTGGCCTCGGAGGACAGTTGAGCTTCACACAGCGCCTGAGCGAAATTCGCTCTGGTTTTGAACCCGCCTTCTGGATCGCGAACTTCACTGAAATTTTCGAGCGCGTTGCTTATTACGCGACGACGGCGGTCCTGGCCATCTACTTGAGCGAACAACTGCGCTTCTCAAGTGAATTGACGGGCTGGCTCGTCGGCACATTTGGACTGGTGGTGTGGTTTCTGCCGATTCTTGGCGGAACACTGGCTGACCGCTTTGGCTTTCGCCGGGCGTTGATGTTCGCCTACCTGGTGATGACCGTTGGCTATTTTCTCCTCGGTTCACTCTCAGCACCGTGGATGGAATCTTTCCGCCACGCCATGGGTGATAAGTGGTTGGTGCTCGCGATACTGATGATTCCAGCTTTGGGGCCGGGAGTGGTGAAGCCCTGCGTGGCGGGGACAACGGCCCGCGCATCAAGCGAAGGTGTTCGCTCGTTAGGGTATTCGATTTACTACACGCTGGTGAATATCGGTGGGGCTTTGGGGCCTATCGTCGCATGGCTGGTGCGAAAACAGCTGGGATGGGGGATTGAAAGTGTTTTTCGGGTGGCTGCGCTAAGCGTTTTTCTCATGTTTTGGACCACGCTGTTCTTTTATCGGGAACCCGGGCGTTCCGGTGAAGCGAAAGTGGCCAGCGTTTTTACCGCCTTGACGAACATGTTCGTTGTGCTCAGCAATCTGCGGTTCGTGCTTTTTCTTTTGATCTCCTCCGGATTCTACATCGTATTCTGGCAGCAATATATTTCTGTTCCGCTTTTCATTCGCGGTTATGTGGATCCGAAGGCAAATGTTGATTTGATTCTGTCGGTGGATCCCATAATCGTAATCTGCTTCCAGATTTTGACGGCATACCTTACGCGGAAAATGCCAGCGGTTAGAGCCATGGCGCTTGGTTTCCTGATTACAGGGCTCTCCTGGATGCTGTTGGCGATTCATCCGACGGTTCCCATGTTAGTCGCGACGCTAGTAGGCGTAGCCATTGGAGAGATCACGCAAGCGTCTCGATATTATGAATACGTTTCGCGTCTCGCGCCGCCGGGGCAACAAGGACTCTATATGGGCTACGCATTCCTTCCCATCGCTATCGGATATTTTATCGCCGGGACGTTCGGCGGATACTTGGTGCACTATTACGGCGACGTGGTACACCGGCCGCAGCGAATGTGGTGGATTATATCCGCGATCGGAGTTTTAACCGCCTGTCTGACATGGCTCTACGACAAGATTCTGAAACCAAGTGAAGTTCCAGCCCAACCAAATTAGTTGACCATTCGGCGAAGATTTTCAATGGCTTGGCGGGCCAGGGCGTAGTGCGGCTCGATGCGCAGCGCTTCCTGAAAAAACTCGCGGGCTTTTGTGATCATGCCTTTGGCGCAGTAAACGCGGCCGAGATTGAAGTACGGATAGTGACGCGGGTCGTAACGGGGCGCGGCAATTGCACGTTCCAACCAAGGGACGGCCTCATCGAAGCGGCCTTGCTCGATCAGGTACGAGCCTATGTCGTTGTAAGGATTTCCGAATTCCGGATCCACTTCGATGGCGCGCTTGCACTCTGCGATAGCTTCATCCACTTTTCCCTGGAAATGATAAGTCCAGCCAAGAAATGTATGCGCTTCCGCGGTTGGAAAAGCGCGTAAGGATTCCGTATAGAGCTCGATCGCCCGGTCGTAGTCGCCGTGCATCTGTGCCTGATACGCCTCTTGAAGAAGCTCCCAGGCTCGTTGCAATCGGTCGCTTGACATTTTATGGTCGTAGCTTCGAATTTAATGCGCGGACTTCCCTCTGACAGCTGCAATGGCCTGATCGGTGGAAACGAATTGCGCGCCCAGCGATTTGAGTTCGTCGAGCGTTCGGCGTCCCTGCGCCGCATCCAGAGTTTCGATGGCGTCTTTAATAACCGATACTTGGCAGCCTCGATCCAACAGGCCCTTGGCGGCCAGGCGCACACAGTATTCGGTGACCACACCAAAGACCATGTATTCGGCATCTTTACCCAAGCGATTCACAATAGTCTCTGTATGTGGATTATCGAAAACATCGAGGGTTTGTTTCTCTAGATTGATTTGCTGATTCTCGAAAATGGAGTCGGGCAGTTTCGCGCTCGGATCATTCGGAATGGTATAGACGGTTTGTGCCAGTCCTTCAGGGACGATGCTTGCGCCTGAGGTCCCACGGATGCAATGCGGAGGAAAAGTCTTGAATTCCGGGTCGTCAGGGGAGTGCTCGCAGCTATCGGAAACAAGTAGGACTCGTCCGGCGCGAACTAGTTCAACCAAACGGTCGATGTTCGGAATGATTTTTTCCGCGCCGGGAACGTAGAGTTTGCCACCGGGCAGCATAAAATCCCGCTGAGTGTCCACTTCCCAGAAGATGGTTCGCCCTTTTTGCATGGAATGTATCCCGACGGCCGAAGCTATTTTAGCGCAGAGCCACGAATTCGTCGTCGCACTTGTTCCAGCATTTTTTTTAATCGCTGGCTGTAGCGGACGGGATAAACTTCGGTTCGATTAATTTGCAGGAACTTTTGAGGAAGTCGAGCCAGGCCGCTAATACAGCGCCCGCGCAAAACGCTAACCGGTTCTGCAGGCGCGACGCGCCGACCACCACGCATCACAGCGATTAGCAGTGACTCGCCGCCGATAGCCGATTCGCCTTCCAGAGAGATTTTATCGCTCGTGTACTGCCCTTTGCCATTTGAATACCGTAGAACCTGTTTGCGGCCCGGATAAGTAACTTTTGCTGCGCTCAACTTTGCCGCTTCGCGGACCATTCCAGCGCGCTCGACTTCAACGAGTTTATAAACCAAGTTCAAATGCGGTGCGTCCCCCGGTGTGGCCAATGAGGTGCCAACACCGAAAGCGTCGATGGCCGCGCCTTTCGACAGTAGTTTCTTGATTCTGTATTCGTCGAGGTCGCCGGAAGCAAAAATCTTGACGTCCTTCCACCCCGCACGATCCAGCTCTCGGCGCACCCAGCGGCTATCTTTCGCCAGGTCGCCGCTATCCAATCGAACACCGGCCGGCTTGCGTCCCATACTGATGATTGTCTTCAGCGCAGCCGGCACGTCGTAGGTGTCAAGCAGTAGGACAGAGTGGGCGGGGAAGGCATCCAGAAAATGGCTAAATGCTTCTCTTTCATTTTCATGGGCCATAACCCAAGAATGCGCTTGGGTTCCATAAGTGCTCATGCCGAATTGCTGCCCGGCGAGAACGTTTGACGTTCCTTCACACCCGCCGATTGCTGCTGCCCGAGCGGCCAGGAGGCTGGCTTGACTGCCGTGCGCGCGTCTCGCGCCGAATTCAACGATTTGGCGGCCCTGCGCTGCCGTGACCACCCGCGCCGCTTTACTCGCGATCATGGTCTGATAACTCAGCGTCGCGAGCAAATAAGTCTCCATAATTTGGCCTTCAATAATCGGCGCGACGACTCGCAGGAGCGGTTCGCCGGGAAACACCAGGCTTCCTTCCGGCATGGCCCAGACATCACCGCTGAAACGAAAAGCTTTCAGATACTCGAAGAATTCGTCGCGGATATTGCAAAAGACGGGATGGTTGCGAAGATAGGAAATCTCGTCCGCCGTAAAATGGACATGTTCCAAAAAGTCCAATGCCTGTTCGAGTCCGGCGGCAACCAGGAAATTTCTTTTGACCGGGAGATGGCGGACAAACAGCTCAAATGTCGCGGTGGCGTCAAAGCGGGTTTGCAAATATCCCGCTGCCATCGTTAATTCGTAGAGATCAGTTAGCAGGCCTGAATGTTCAACCATATGCCATCTATCTGCTGTAGCGTCGGAGGATTATCCGCCAAGACGCAGACTGCGCCAGGCGCTTCGGGTTTACCACGAGATGAAAAAGACAAAACCCCCAAACTCCGCCCTATTTCGTAGACGGGGACGCCTGGGGGTTTCGCAGCGAATCTCTGCGCCGAATCTGACTACTTCAGTACGGCGTCTTTAAACGCTTTTGCAGCGCGCAAACGCACGACAGTCTTGGCCTTGATCTTGATAGCTTCCCCGGTTGCCGGATTGCGGCCCATACGCGCCTTACGATGCGCCTTCACCGAGCGGCCGAGACCCGGAATTACGAACTTGCCCGCTCCCTTTGTTTCTTTCACAGCCAGTTTGAAGAATTCGTCAAAGAAAGACGCGACCTGCTTTTTGGACACCGGCTTTTCAGGCGTGCTGACCTTTTCTGCCATGTGCGCAATGATCTTAGACTTGCTCAGCGGATTTGCCATCGAGTTACTTTTTCCTCCTCGTTGTAATTTCTTTTTGGGCCCGGCGGTTCCGGATGCCTTGCGGACTATAGCCGCACTGTCTAAGGAACGCAAGGAAATCCTTTAAAAAAGCCCGAAAAATGGGCCCTTTCTTCGGCTGCTGATTTAGGTGCAGGAATGATCACGACGCGAGTTCGTTATAAAAAAGCGCGACAGATTTAATTCCGCCGAAATAATTTTCCAGCTCGATATGTTCGTCCGGCGCGTGGGCGTTTTCGTCCGGCAGACCAAAACCAAGCAGGACGCAAGGAACTTTAAACGTATCGTGCATTTGGGTCACAAATGGAATCGAACCGCCTTCGCGAATGAACACAGCTTTTCTCCCGAATCCGTTTTCCAACGCGTGAATCGCCTTCTGGAAAATCGGGTGTGAGTAGGGTGCGACCCAGGGTTTTCCCGTGCTGAGGACTTCAAATTTGCAGGTAACCTCTTTCGGCAGGAGTTTTCGAATATGCTTTTCGACTAGCTTCGCGATTTTGGCGGGATCTTGATTTGGGACTAGGCGTGTAGAAAGTTTCGCCCACACTTTCGAAGGAATCACGGTCTTGGCGCCTTCGCCCATATAACCGCCCCATATTCCGTTTAACTCAAGCGTCGGCCTGATCCACAGCCGTTCAACGATGGAAAATCCTTTTTCACCAAATAATCCCGGAGCGCCAACCGTTTTGCGAAAATCTTTTTCTTTCCAGGGCAGAGAATTCAGCGCGGCTCGCTCGCGGCGCGATACCGTTGCTACGTCGTCATAGAAGCCTGGAACAGCCACCCGAAAATCCTTGTTGTGGAGCCTTGCAATCAGTTCTGCAAGGATCGTGATGGGATTTGGCACCGCGCCGCCAAAGACTCCCGAATGCAAATCTTGGGCGGGCCCCGTGAGTTCTATCTGGTAGTAGTTCAGTCCTCGGAGCCCATAAGTAATCGATGGCACTCCTTTTGCGAGCATCGAAGTATCCGACACCACTAAGGCATTCGCTTTCAACCGTTCCCGATTTTTCTGTACAAAATCCCACAAACTCACGCTTCCAACTTCTTCTTCTCCTTCGATCATCACCTTAACGTTGAGAGGAAGTTTTCCGGTCGTATTTTTCAGCGCTTCCAGCGCCTTCAAATGGATATGAACCTGACCCTTATCATCGGCAGTTCCGGGCCGAAGAGTTTCCCATCTCGGACGGCTGGTTCGAACGCCGGAGTAGTCCACAAATCCAAAGGTTCCGCCGGCTGCACATCGTAGTGTCCGTAGAAAAGCACGGTAGGCTTCCCAGGCGCATGCAGCGACTCTCCATATACGAGCGGATGCATCTTGGTCGGGGCGATCTCAATATTTTCCAGGCCCGCGGTGCGCAATTTGTCGGCTACCCAACGTGCCGCTCGCTCGATGTCAGGCTTGTGTTCGCTTTTTGTGCTGACACTAGGGATACGAAGAAACTCCTTGAGCTCGCTTAAATTCTCCTCACGACGCGAGTCAATGTATTCAATCAATTTCATGCGTGCTCCTGACGCCGCGAAACACCCCTTCGCTGCAATTTGCTGGAGTCTAGGGTATGGACTGGTAATTCTACGGAACCTTCCTATATTTCAGCAAGCTTTTTAGCCTAACTGCGTTTTTGAGCACTCCGTGAAGCGAGTGTTGTTGACTCCCGGTCGTTCGCCATGCACGATATCAAATAGACATGAACGAAGCTCAGGTTAACGAACAGGGAAGCCGCCAACGCCGGAGTTCGCGCGTTTTTACCCGAATCCCCGTGCGCGCGTCGGGAAAGAGCATTCAAGGCCGGAAGTTTCGTGAAAACAGCCAAACGATTGTGATCAATGCTCACGGAGGGCTGCTCTATCTGCAGGAAGAGATTGCCATGGGCGCAGATTTGGTGCTGATCAATCCCGTAACCGAGGAAGAGCAAGAGTGCCGAGTGGTATATCTTGGCGATACATCTGAAAAAGGCACTCGAGTTGGCGTCGAATTTCTTTCACCAAGTCCGCATTTCTGGGGGGTCGATTTCGCACCGCAAGACTGGCCAGCTGGACCGTCGTCTCACCCGGTGCATTAAAATTTTCGGTTGTCGGCGTTAACTGAAGCGTTTGATTTGCAGTTCGCCCAAAGAGCCATACCAGACGCTGTTAGTTCCCGGTTGCAGGTTTCTCGTACACCGACAAATCTACGTCCTTCCATTTGCCGTCGATGATTTCTTTACGAATCTCCGCCGCACTCTTTCCTTTCTTAGATTCAGAGTAGCTAAAAACCGCTTCCTTCTGGCATAGCGCGCACACAGACGCATGGCGGTCGGTATAGCAACTCAGCAAGCTCGTGTGGCCGTGTTCTTTGTCACAGCGGCAATAGCATGGCTGCTGATAAAGCACGCTTTTCACTTTTGCCGCCAACGCATAAACATTCTGAGTCTGCACGTCGGAAAATTGTGATGGATCGAGCGTCTCGGGCAAAGTTTCCTTTGAAGCGCTCGAGTGATAGGCGGGGATATCCGTCGGTTGGGTCTTAGTCTGAGCAGCTGACTTTCCGTCTGTCTGAGATGCGTTCTGGGCATACGCCAGACCAAAGCCAAAGCCCGTGATTGCAATTAAGAATATTACCGCTGCAGAGATTGACTTTCGCATGGTCCAGCCTCCACGACCACAACTTAAGCACCAACGCTTGTTATAAATCCTACCACATGAAACTCGCACCCTACGGTCCGCGCTCTGCCGAATCAGCCGCCAACGCCCTTCCCGTGGAACGTCCCGACCATGCTAGCGCACCTAGGGCCAGGATTACCGGGTAACAGACGATCACGTAGCGGGGCTCGACAGTCTGTAGCTGTGTCAAAAAAACCGTGCGGACCGCAACCATGAGAATCAGGAACGCGATCGTTGGTTGCTTCCGGAAACGCACGGCCCCTGCAACGGCCATACCAATGTATAGAAAGTTCAAGATTCCGAACGCAGCTGTCACCCCGAAGTCTATTCGATTGTTTTGCCAGTTTTGAGCGGTAGGCCATAACTTTCCCGAGTATGGAAGTAACGCAATGCGCGGGCTAAACCATATCGTCGCCATACGAGCCAGGGGGATCTCGATGTAGTTTTTCAACGGCCGGCGTGATTTTCGTTCGCGCGCGAGAGTTGCGAATTCGCGATCGAGAATGGGGGACATCTGCAAGTCATTGTTGTAGCGGTCAATCAGTGCTGCGACACGAGAGCGTTCGGCACTCGAATCGAACGCCGACGCGGGCAATTCTTCAATCCGAATCGGGTCTTTTCCCAATTTCCAGGTTACCAGGTAAGCGTCTTTAAACTGGACCATCCAAGTTCCCGTCCAGTCGTAAAAACCGCGCGGGATGAAGTCCCCGTAGGTTTGCGCGTAACGCGGAGCGAGGAACTCAATACGACCCAATGTTCTTGCGTTCCTTGCCGCCCAAGGAGTTAAAGTCAGGATCAGACCGAGCGATATCCAAGAGACTGCTAAGAACAATTTCGGCCAGTTTGCACGATGGCGCCAGTAGGCCGCGAGGAGCAGACCTGCGGCGAATAGCAAAAGAGGAGTTTCAGGCCGCACAAGGGTTCCTAGTCCGACAATTAATCCTGTTAGGAGCCACGACCCTGCTTCCGAATATAAGGGCCGATGGCCAAATGACTCGTTTGAAGAATTCGTGGATGCCTGTCCGAAGGCAATCACGAAAGCCAATACGGCTAAGGTTGTGAGAAGAGTCGCGAGGACTTCGGTAAGAACTGCAGCAGTGTAGTTCGCTGTGAATGGGCAAAGCGCGGCCATCCACAGCGCGATAGTAGCCACACGGATTTTGCTGTGAACCGGCGCGATCATTCCTGCTATCAGGGCCGTCAAAACGCATGTGATCAGATCGATGCAAGCCTGAACAACCATAACCGCTTTAATCGTCCGCCCGAATGCTGCATAAAGCCCAGCAAGAAACACCGGATATCCGGGCATGCGCATATCTACCGGGGTTAGTTGGCCGTTGACAAAAAGTCCGTAGACTCGGTGATCCAGTAAATTCCGTGCGAGTTCGTCGTAAAATTTGGTGTCGCCGGCATAAAATGGAAAACGAATAATGAAAAAGATCCGACAAGCGAGACCCAGTGACAAAGCAGCCGCAAGATGCCTGTAAGACAAATGACGAAGGATTTCTAGACCTTTGTGGCTTGCAACAGCGGCCGCACTACCGTCTCGGGATATGAAAGTTGTTCCAGCAAGCATTGATTTCCAGCCCAGTATGGCATCGGGGAAGAATCGGTAACTCGTTTATTTTGGACTCCACTAGTTGGCACACGGGGCCTTGCCAGTTAAACTCAAAGCTATACGGAGGGGTAGGAAAGCGGTTGACTCCGGCGGTCTTGAAAACCGTTAGGCCCGAAAGGGTCTCGTGGGTTCGAATCCCACCCCCTCCGCCAGGCACACTGTGTACAGTCCGGAGAGATCCTTTATAGGGATGATCCGAATGCTCACTTGGTATTCCTCTCTGGTCCCGTCGTTTTGGCAGAAACCTCGATTTTGCGGCCCCAATTTATAGGAATTCCGAGTTTTCGGTAGGGACAGCGAGATCTGGGGTTATGGCAGCTCCCGCAGCAATCGCTGCGGCGTTCAGGAAGTCGCGGCGGGTCGTAGTCATTCCAATCACCTCCCACGGTTGCTACGCGGAGTTCGCCCGCCGGGGCGAAAAGGCATTGGGCTGCGGGTATACTAGTCGTTCGACCCAGTTCCGCTCAGCCCAATCTTATGAACGGCGCCAGCACTCTCTGTTATATTCAGCGATCCGCTGTAGGCGACGAGAGCGGTGGGCGTAAATGTAACTGTAATTGTGCACATCGAGCCGGCGGCGACCGTCGAGCCGCAAGTTGTGGTTTTGGTGAACGTCGTCGATCCGGTGATCCCGATGCTGCCAATTCCGACGGCGACTCCATCGTTATTGGTAACTGTCACCGTCTGGCTAGGACTGTCACCGGGGGAGACGAGTCCGAAACCTAGGTTCGTAGGAGCGACGGTCAGGTCCTCGCTCGTTCCCTTCGAGGTTCCGGTTCCGGTTAATCCAATTGTCTGCGGGCCGATCGGAAGAGTGAAACTGAGCGAACCCGTCCGCATTCCCGTAGCAGTAGGCGCAAACGTCACTTTAATGGTGCAGCTCTTGCCGGATGCGAGGGAACTTGTACAGGTGTGTGTCTGGGAGAAATCACCGCTGGTGGCGAAGCCGCTGGTGACGACCGCAGCGTTCCCATTGTTAGACACCGTAACGGTCTGAGCCGCGCTCTTTGTTTTCACGAGCTGGGCGGGAAATATCAAACTGGCGGGTGAGATGGTAACCGTCGGCGCGGTGCTGGTCCCCGTGCCGCTCAGGCTCACCGTTTGACTGCCAGAAGAATAGTTGTCTGTCACCACCAGCGTTCCGTTGCGCGTTCCGGTAGCCTGGGGTGTGAACGAGACGCTGATGGTGCAACTCATCCCCGCTGCCACGCTCGAGCCACAGTTATCAGTCTGACTGAAATCACCGCTCGTGGCGATGTTCATGATGGTCAGAGGACCGGTGCCAGAGTTCGACAGCACCACGGTCTGCGCGGCGCTGATGGTCCCCAAAACCTGCGGGAAAAACGTCAGGCCGGCGGGCGCTACGCCAGCGACCGGCGCAGTGCCCGTGCCGGTCAGGGTGATGGGAGCTGGATTATTGGCTGCATTATTCGTCAGCGTGAGAGTACCCGTCAGGGGGCCGGTGGTGGTAGGGGCAAATGTTACGTTGATCGTGCAGCTTGTATTCACGGCCAGACTCGCGCAGTTGTCCGTTTCGCCGAAATTCGCGCTTGCCGACACGCTTCCGGAAAGCGGAGCGGAACCGAAGTTGGTGACCGTGACGGCCTGCGGCGCGCTCGTGGTATGGATGTTTTCGTTGCCAAAAGCCAGGCTTTTAGCCGAATCCTTTATCGCCGCGACGCCGCCCGCTGGAGATACCGGCATGAAGATTCCTTGGGGTTGGAAAAGTCCGCTCGAGGTGCCGAAGTCGGTAGTTGTAAAACCCTGGCCGTTGGGGTCGCTCCGCGTAATAGGGGCAGTGGGGGCGTCGTAGTCTCCGGTATAGAAGGTCCCGCCCGAATCCACAAACAAAGAGAACGGATTGCGGGTAAAGTTTGGGCCGCCGAAAACGACGAGATTCGTGCCGGTGATGTCGTCCATCCGGTAAACCCATTGTATGTACTCATCGCTGATGTAGATCTGGCCCAATCCGTTCACGCTCACGCCGCTGGGAGTGCTGAGAGTGACGCCGGCGACAGTAAAATTCGTGCCGGTCATATCATCAAACCGCACCACGCGCGAATTCCCCTGGTCCGCGACATAGATTCTCTTCTGTGCGTCCAAGCAAATCGCCACCGGACCGCTGAATTGTCCCGACCCGGTCCCGCTGGTTCCATTGGTGATCCAATGCGTGCCCGTGAAGTCGTCCATACGCACGATGCGGCCGTTGCCGGCGTCGGTGATGTAAATCTCGCCCGATGACTGATCGATAAAGAGTCCCCTCGGGTTGTTGAACTGGCCGACGCCGGCGCCTTTGGTGCCGAACGTGGTCCAGCTTGTCCCTTTCATATCGTCCATGCGGACCAGCCGGTTATTGCCGCTATCGGCGATGTAGATTTTGCCCCCATAATACGAAACGCCCCACGGTGAACTGAAATGTCCGGTGCCGCTGCCTTGTGATCCGTACGTCGTGTAGTTCGTTCCGATGAAGTCGTCCGTCTTCGTGATGTTCATGTTATACGCGTCCGTGATGAACATGGGAGAGTAGGCCGGAATCGCGAAGGTTGAGCTGCTTTGGACCGTGCTGGTGGTGAGCGTCGAAGAGTGCTGTGTCGGCGTGTAAATCGCCGAGTCTCCCGTGATGGCTGTGGTCTGTCCACTGACGCTGAGCGTACCGGAAATGCTGGCGGTGAAGGTGAAGGAATAGAAGCAGCCAGCACGGCTGCAGCCGCCACTCCTAGTCACTGCGCCGGTAATGAATATTGCGTCCAGCACAGTTAGGCCGTCGTTGGATTGAATGGTGAGGGTGCCCCCACTACAGTTGGATTGTGACGGACAGTTTACGTTGAGCAAGCCCGGTAGACTCGCTACGACCGCGTTGGTTACCGCAAAGCCGCTACCACCATTCACCGTTCCTCCGCTCGCGACAAAGCCTGTCGTCTGACTCCATGCCGCCGTTGAAACCAGCAGGAGCAACATCGCCAACATCATTCCCTTTCTCGCCATGGGAGCCTCCAGTCGCCGTTTATTTCTGGCACTGTCGATGCGGTTTGCCCCTAAGGGTCATATACCTGCTGCCGGGGAGTGCGGAAAGCATACAACTACTATTCCAAAACTCGCGCCTTTACGGATGGCGCCCGAGAGTGCGACGAAGTCTGCGTGCGCAGAAGAATCTAGTCAAGTCAAATGTTATTCAAAATCGCGTACGGGCCGTACTGGAACGGTTGTGGAAGATGCAGCTACATCAACCTGCAATTCAGAGTTGCGGCCCTAACTATCAAAGTTATTTTCGATGAATCCCACCAGGAGGGGAATTCATGACTTGCTCGACGCTCCGGCTGGTGCTCTGTCGCGAGTTTGGCTTCGGTATCGTGGTTACTGGTATTTCACCGGTGCGTGTGCAAGACCAAAACGGCGCTCTACTGCCTAAGGCGAAGGAGATTGTCGAACGGTACGACAAGGCATTGGGTCGGGAGGCGGCACTCCGGCGGCATACCTCAAGCACCATGCGGGGCACGGTGGGAGATCCAGGGAGCCACGCTGGTCTTCATCTATTACGCTAAGGCTCCTTACCTGCGGCTGGAAAAAGTCACGATGCACGTTCTCGCCCAAATGTACAGGCAGGGCAGGGAGCTCCGCGCGCGTTCCAACGTTCATCACCTTCAAGGTTCGTGAGCCTCTTCGCTACAAGACTTGGCTAACAGGGAAATTCCATTCCTTGTTCCTTCCCTGATCGTTCCCTGTTCCGATTGGTCTCAAAAACATGACTTTTCTCGCTAAAGTACTCTGGTGTGTGTGGTTATCGCCGAAAGGTTCCGACCAAAGGCACAAAATTCGCTGTATTTTTCCCTGGTAGCAGGGAATTTCGACGGAGAAAAGTTCGCACGGGACTGCGGCCACCGCCATCTAAAACACAATAAAAGAGCATGTTATTGAAGGGTATTCGCAAATTGTACGGAAATTGTACTGAACAACTCAGCGTTTTGCTGGTTTTTTGGCAGGTTTCGCAACGTCGAGATGGTGCCAACCGTTCGCGGCTTGCACCGTAGGGATGAGCCCGCACTACTCCCGCGCGTTATCGAGGCGAAGGTCAACGAAGACGAATCAGCCCTGTCCAAGATGAAATCGGAAGGGGATGGGCAGGCACCCTGAGTACATTCTCCTCAGGCAGTTCGAACTTACCTCTCTTTTGTGCAACGAGTTGCTCAACCGACACAGCCGCTAAAAACACGGATCTCGCAGGTCACGCGCAGTATTGCTTATCTGCCGAAGATGATGAAGTGAACGTCGGACTGCCCCTTGCCTTTCACGTCTTCCAGCCCGTAGCCGAAGGCGTCGAAGAATTTTGGGTTGGGATCGCGGCGAATGGTCACATAGTCGCCGAAGCGGCCCGTGCCGATACTGCTGGAGGTCGTAATGTAAACCAGGAAGTCGCCCCAGAATCCGACTACGTGATTTTCGAAGTTGCCATTGCCGCCGTACTCCAGCGACATGCCGATTTCGCCGGTGTTGGATGTGAACAGCGCGGGATAGGCGAACGCAAAGCTGCTATTCCAAATCTGAACTTGCTTTTTGAAGGTGGGGATCGAGGTGATGTCGAGCTCCACCATCTCGACGTGAGGCATGGGAAAATTGTTGTCCGTGCCGGCACTCCACGCCAGCCAGATATCGTTTCCCGAGCGGGTTCCGCCGATCACCGCGGAACGCGGGAAGCTGCTGAGTTTGGTCATCCAATTGGTGCTATTCGGCGACGGCGTAGTCGAAGAGTAGTTCATATTGGACCAAGAATTTATGGGCACAACGAACCAGGAGTAGTTGTTCGAGGAGTCCGGCCAAGAGAATACGCGTATCCCGCTGGTGTGTTCGTGGCCCGCCCAATAAATCGTGGTCAGAGGACTTTGCACCAGATGGGCGCCCCAGTCCGAATCCAAGCTCGCCGGATTGGTATAGCGGGCGTTGAGGGTACCTCCCGCGGCGAGCTCTTTGAGCGGCACGCGGACCACCATCAGTCCGCCGGTGCCGAAGGCGTCAAAGCTTATGTAGAGATTGTTGGTTCCCACGGCCAAGTCGGGATAATCCATCCAGTGGGTGCCGAGCCCGAGGTCGGCTGATGTGAAGTCCCAGTATGTCCAGGCAGTCATCGCGTCCGTGACGATGTCCTCTGGGCGGGCGACGGCGATCCTTTGGAGGTTGCCGACCTTCTGACCATTTACTTTTGCGCGGCTGAACTGCATCAGCCACACAAAGCGGTCGATGCTGGGCACGTACTGCACGATCTGGTCACAACAGAATCCGCCGGCGGCTTTGTTATTGAAGATTGTGGTGGGATTGAGTTTCGTGAAGGTACTGCCGCCGTTGATGGAATAGACAGCGTCTGAGTTGGCGGTGATAAACACAACGGTCTGTCCAGTCTTGGCGATGGTGGCACTGGCGCCGCTCGGCTCTGTCGGGTTTCCCGTACCGGCTGTGTCCCCGATGCTTTGGTTCAGCAGAAACTTAACCGACGACGACAGCGGAACCGGCGACTGAGTCTGCTCCGCGGTTGCGCCTATGGGTGCGTTCTGAGCTTTGGTCGGGGCTGATGGCGTAACTGCGACAAAGGGTCCAATGGGAGTGATCCATCCGGGTACGTCGGCATCTTCGGCGTTTAAACTGGCGGGCGCCGGGGGAAACGGACCCTTGCTGGGATTCGGCGCGATGGACACAGCCAGGCTGGTTGACGAGCCGGGCGCCGCGGGCGGAAGTTGCAACGGTCCACTCAGCGTAAACGGAATGGTGGTGGTGCCAACCTGGTAGGTTCCGCCCACCGTCAGCGTGTACTGTGCCCCGGGAAATGCGTTGGGATTATTGAAGGTGGCGAAGAGAGGCGTCATGGCGCCTTCGTTACCAATGGTTCCGAGACTGAAGGGTAGCGAAGGAGAAACCAGCGTTGACCCCATCAGCGCGAGACTGGTTATCTCCACGTGCGTGGCTTCGCCGGTTCCGTCATTAATGATCGGAATTCCGGTGGTGATGGTGGTGGAATTTAAAATCGCTGTGCCCGGCGTTCCCAGCACGAGCATCACTGGATCGGATTGAGCGTAGGCTGTCTGCGCTGCGACAAGTCCAACACAAGGAGCCAGCAGGAGAAAAATTATATTCGAGATCAGCCGCGTTCTCAGAGGATTTCCAGCTGGTGCTGCAACTGAAGTCTGCTGTTTCGTGTGACCCTCCCGCCTGATTCGGATTTTGGGCCGATTTGTTTCTGACCGAGGAGTGCGGGGATTGTACTCCCGTGCGTCTGCTATGTAAAATTAATTGAAGTGTAGCCACACAAGTTAACCAGTGTAGCGGCTCCTCGTGACAGAAGAACCCAACTTGAACTTCGCGCCCATCCCGCACATGCCGAAGTTATCGATCACATAGTGTGCCCGCGCGCGGACCATTTTTAGCCACCGCGATCAAAAATAAATCCGATCGAAAAATGTTTCAGCTGTGTTATAGGAGTACGCAAATCTTTGCCCAGAGTGCAGTGGGTTGAACATGAGTCTTACCAAGCCGCTCGGGCTTATATCTGATGGCCTAGCGAAGCTCTCCGATGAAGAGCTTACGAGACAAATAACCGAAGGCTGTAAAGACGCAATGGCTGTTGTATTTGACCGCTATCATCGACTGGTTTTTGACGTGGCCGTGCGGATTGTGCGCGATCCAGGAGAGGCCGAAGACGTCGTTCAAACTGTCTTTCTCGACATTTTCCGCGCAATGGCGAATTTCGACTCTCACAAGGGCATACTCAAGGTATGGCTCCTGCAATACGCCTATCACCGGGCACTACACCGGAAGCGGCATCTGGTGTCGAACCACTTCTATCGCTGGGAGAACCTGGAAGCTGCGATCGAACTTGGCTCGGGTCGTCCGTTGTGGGGCGAGTTGCCGGAGACAGTTCGACTCGCGGAACAAATGTTAGGAAATCTTAAACCGCACCAACGGCAAGTCCTTGAGATGACCTATTACGACGGGCTGACCGCCGAAGAAATTGCCCATCGACTTGGCGAGTCCCCACATGCGGTGCGACACCATTTGCAACGGGGCGTAGCGGCTTTGCGTGCAGCATTTAGAAGGTCCAATGAGAAAGGATAAAAAACGTTTGGCATTTACGAGCTGGCTCTGGCCGACCGGACATCGCCGTTTTGAAGCGATGTGCGCTCTCGCTGTTACGGGGCAACTCGGCGGTGCACAGATGTGCGAATTGGACGAACACATCGCGGCGTGTGAGTCCTGCCGCAAATTCCTTGAATCGATTGCCCAAGTTAGCGTGCAAGCGATGCCGCTGCTTGCCGAAAAGCGTGCGCCGACGTCCAGGATTGTTCCGACTCAAGGTATCCGGGAACGTTTTCTGGCACGACTAGCCTTGGAGACGAGCGAGACCAAGAACGGGGCAGCGTTGCTCCTTTTCCCAATGCCAGCCGTGAACGCGTATCCGATCTCGCCGGAACACGAAACTGTAAGGACTGTTACTGAAGAGAAGCAAACCCGGGCGCAAACGTCGAGGGTCATCGCTCCCATTTGGTGGCGACCGTTCGCATTTGGTATCGGTTGTGCAGTTGTGGCAATTGCCGCGTATTACGCGGGGATGCACAGGACGGCACAGTCCTCGTCGCAAGTAAGACAAGCGCCCCCTGTGGTTTTAACCGCGCCTCCGCGCCCTGAATTCACGCCCAGGGCTATCGACTCGGATCGCGTGGGTGAACTTGAGCGCCAAAAGTTAGAGTTGGAATCGAGTCTTGCTCGCATGAAGCAAGAGCTGGCGATTGCCGAGAGTGACAGGGAGTCTTTGAATAAAGAGTTGGTGTCGGCGAAAGAGAAGCTTGCCGCGCTAACAATGCTAACGTCGAATCGATCAACCCAGGATTCACTCGCGGCCGGTCAGCGACCTGGTGATCAGATCGCAACTCTGCAGTCACAGGTCGATCACCTCAGCCAGCGTTTAGCCACGGAGGAAGTTAATCTGAGCATCCAAAAGCAAACCGATGAAGAACTCAGCGCCAAACTGGTCTCGACGACATCCGATCTCCAGCGGGAGCGCGATCTGAAATCCGCCAAGAGTGAGCTAGGCGATCTTGTTGCTGCCCGGAACCTGCACATCGTGGATGTGTATGATGCCGACGGGAACGGAAGACGGCAACAGTCATTCGGACGTGTTTTCTACATCGAAGGCAAATCGCTTGTGTTCTACGCCTACGACTTGGATGATCCTAGCCGGTTCAAAACCAACGTCGTCTTTCATGTCTGGGGCGGAAAGGCCGGCATGAAGGAGGTAACACATAGTCTGGGCATACTGCATAAGGATGATGCAGGCCAGAACCGTTGGGCGATGACTTTCGACGATCCAAGTGTCCTCGCTCAGATCAACTCCGTATTCGTAACCGCAGAATCAGCCAACAAGCACTACGACGAACCCCGCGGCAAGAGAGTCCTGTACGCCTACTTCGGAAGCCAGCCGAACCATCCGTAGTCTGTCCCTCGCGGTCCCGCATCAGGATACGAACGGCCCCTATTGTTATTAGTCCACGCGACGCGGCGACAATTTGAAAAATTCTTCGTCGTCGTTGGCGAATTTTTCCCACTTCGCGGGCATACCAGAGAAAGGGGGTTCCGCTAGGGTGAAACTCACGGGCTTCGTGCGATTCGGACGTCGGTTAGCGCTCGTCGTGTTGTGCTTTGCCACTATCGCTATGGCCCAAACCGAGACAGCGACGGTCTCCGGACTAATCACGGATGACACGGGAGCGGTCGTGCCAGGAGCCGAAGTGAAGCTCCAGAATATCGAGCATGGAACTGTTCAGCGCGCCACAACAAGCAACACGGGCATCTACGTCTTTGTAAGCCTTCAGCCCGGCCAGTATCAGATTACGGTGCAAAAGCCTGGCTTTAAACAGATTGATTTCCTTGGCCTCATCGCCAATGTCCAGGATCACATCGAGCAAAACTTTCGACTTCAGGTTGGATCGGTAGCTGAGAGCGTCACCGTACAGGCCAGCGGCGTCAACATCAACACGACGGATGCGGCCGTGAGCACAGTGATTGATCGAGACTTCGTTGGGAGGTTGCCGCTAAATGGTCGGAGCTTCAACACGCTGCTGCAACTGACGCCGGGTGTTGTGATCGCCCCAATTACGAACGGCGTTGCCACTGGGCAGTTTAGCATCTCGGGCCAAAGGGCGGACGCCAACAACTTCTTGGTTGATGGTGTGTCTGCCAACTTCGGCGTTAGCCCTACTTTGGGCATGACTGCGAGTGGGACGGGTGGATCGCAGGCTTTCAGCGCTTTGGGAGGGACTAGTAGTCTGATCTCTGTCGACGCCTTGGAGGAGTTTCGTGTCGAGACATCTTCCTTCGCGCCGGAGTTTGGCAAGACACCTGGAGGACAAGTCATCCTAACAACACGGTCAGGCACGAACGACTTTCACGGCGCCGCCTTCGACTATTTTCGGAACACGGTCATGGATGCAAACGATTGGTTTGCTAAGCAGGCTGGCGAGAGCCGTGCGCCGGAGCACCACAATGATTTCGGAGGCGTCTTCGGCGGGCCGATCTGGAGGGACAGAACCTTTTTCTTTTTCTCGTACGAAGGGGCGCGACTGATACTTCCATCGACTCAAAGATATAGTGTTCCCTCCGACGATGCCCGCACAGGAAAAACCACGCCAGCGGCCCCGGCGGCAATCTTGCCATTTCTGAATGCCTTTCCTCAGCCAAATGGGCCAGTTGCTCCTGACGATTTTACGGCACTATTCACAGGCAACGTTTCGAACAGAGCAACTCTAAATGCCACGAGTATCCGTCTTGATCACATATTTAATAGCCGATTTTCGATCTTCGGTCGATACAACGACGCTCCATCACAAACCGTGAGCTACGCTGGATCTGAACTGGATACGACTACGACGAATACTCGAACACTCACCGTCGGTTTGACCATGTTGCTGAACAGTATGGTCTCGAATACCCTTCGGGGGAATTACTCTACGCAACGCTCCAGCCTTACTTCTGCATTGTCCACCCTCGGCGGAGCAGTTCCTCTAGATCCGAACCTATTGATCAGTTCGCTTTCCGCTAGCGACACGCGCACAGGATTCGAAACCTTTGATACCGCTCTTTATGCCACGGGACCAGATGCACGCAATCGAACGACACAATTGAACTTCCTCGATGACTTGGCTGTGTCGGTCCGATCACATCAAATGAGATTCGGTGGTGACTACCGGACCATCTTCCTTGACGCAAATCCTCCCCTTCAGTTTCTGACCTACACGGCGAACAGTGTACAGGACTTTGTCTCCACCGGAACCGCCAGTCTAAGCGTCTCAACACTTGCTCCAGCT
>Ga0307477_10000349_pt1 | contig 54658 bp, 46 predicted proteins | sample atmos_gasesECM2C_FD_203316 | JGI IMG/M metagenome (GOLD analysis project Ga0307477, IMG submission 203316) | Hardwood forest soil microbial communities from Morgan-Monroe State Forest, Indiana, United States - atmos_gasesECM2C_515 | ecosystem: Environmental > Terrestrial > Soil > Temperate... | reverse complement strand
ATCACGGGAACCTCAAAGTGGACGTAGCCGCGTAGTAGGCACGAGCGCCCGATGTATAGCTTCTCGCTGCTCTTGTCTTCATTACCCCAGTCTCCGTTCGTAGAACGCGTTTCACATTAGCTCCTCTCGTCGATTCTCGGAGCGGAGCTCGACGCCGCGGTTACTACTAGGAATCCACCTCGCGAGAGGATGCGGCAGCTCGACCCACGTGAGGTTCCCGTAACCGAGCGCAAGGACGTCGAACCAACGCTCTGAGATCGTGTCCGAGGGCCAGCTGCGGTAGCAAAGCAGGCGGTCCGTTTTACGTGTGATGCGACGGCTCGTGACGATGACGCCGCTCTCGTAACCGGCAAGGCGGACGGCGTCGACCACACGGTCATTCCAATCACCAAAAGGATACGAGAAGTGTCGGACCTCTATCCCGATCAGGTCCTCAAGGTCAATCTTGCTATTGCGCACTTCGTCGTTGAGTTCTGCCGGGGAGAGCGAAGTAAGGGGGCGGTGACGCCGCCCATGAGAGCCGATCTCGACTCCGTGGATGGCAAGCTGCTGAATCTCGACCTGACTCAGATGGCCCGGCGCTCCGAGAAGCTTCGATGGAACATAGAGGACGCATGGCAGGTTGAGACGCTCCAGGATGGGCATGACATGTTCGCCAAAGTTGTCTCTGGCGTCATCGAATGTCAGCACGACTCGATGGGGAGTTCGCATACACTGCTCGCTTGACAGGCTCTGCGAAAGCGAACTGACGGCAAAAGGCGGTCGAGTTAGTCGTTCCATCTGCCGATTGAAGACCGACGTGGACACATGATGGGGCCGTGCGACCAAAGGGACGACATCGTGATATCCGAGAATCGTTCCCCACTGATCCCCACGCAAGGCGCTCCTTGCACGCATTGCCATCGCCATTGGTGAAAAGCCGGAGTGCAGCCGAGCGCGTAGTCGACCCATGGTCCGTGCGACGCTGCGTTCTAGTCGAAAGAGAGCGCCCGAGCGATGGTCCGTTCGACCAATCCGGGGTCGGCCCTGAACATCCCCAATTGGCGTGAAACTTGCTCAATCAGGATAAGCGTCGACGCTCCGGCAGACGGTGTGACGATTGACCGCAGGACATTGAAACGCTTTCGCCACCCTTTCCCCATTTCCATCCGTTGGTGTGCCCGCAGGAAGGCAAGGCAGGCGTTGGACATCGACGCCTGGTGTCGGCGTTCAAAGGCCTTGAGACCTTGGAGTTCAGATGCTGGATCTGACAATCTCTCTTCGGTGTGAATGGTCACGCGTCCGAGAATCTCCTTTACAATGCCGATGGTCGTGTGGCGTGAACAGCGTACCCACATGTCCCAATCCTCGACGCTCGGAAACGACTGGTCGAGCCATAGTTCGTCACCGACGGCGCTCCGTCGCAGCGTTCCGCAGATGAAGCTGCCGGGCAAATTGAACCATAGTAAATGTGCGGGAGTCAGCGATTGAGGACCGCGATATTGAATGATCCGGGCGGACTTCCGTTCGTCCTGGATTTCGAAATCCGCCGTAAGAATCCCGACCGACGGATGGTCGTAGAAGAAGGCCAGTTGACGTTCGAGTTTCTGCGGCTTCCACTCATCATCGTCGTCGATGAAGGCGACAACGTCCCCCTGTGCATCTGCAAACGCAGCATTTCGGGCGGCCGCGGCTCCGGCACGTTCCGAAAGACGCTTCACCTTGACTCTGCGATCACCGGGAGCGACTCGGTCAACGAGCTCGTCAGCGGGAATCGTCGAGGCATCATCGACGATCAGAACTTCAAATCTTGTGTACGACTGTCGGAGCACGGAAGCAAGTGCGCGGCCTAATCGATCGGGACGATTGCGCGTCGGAAGCACGACAGATACAAGCGGGTTCGCTCTCGTCATGGGATTCGTGGCAAGAGTCCTTGGTTGGTTGCTCTCATAACACTGGAATCCTGGCGGTGGGAGGCTACCGCGGTGCAAGATCTGCGACGTCGCAGGCCAGGGGGAAGACGACTTCCGCCAAGACCGGCTCGAGCACTTACTCCCACCTTGGCATTCGGGAATACGTCGGATCGGGTCAGTCGACGCGCTTGTTCGTGACAGAGAGGGCCCAATCGCCTGCACGCGGAGCTTCGGGCTCGGGCGCTGCATAGCCGTGCCATTCCTCGAGCACCTCCACCAAGGGCTCGACTCCGAGCTCGTCGGCAGTGGAGCGTCCACCGAGAACGATCAGCTGGCGCACTGCCCGAAGAGTCTGGCCGAACCATGGCCGAGCCTTCTCCTCGGCCGAGACCACGCTTCGAACGGAGGTGCCTGCGGCTGGAAACATTTGGCGTGGCGAAGGCGCCTGGCAGGTTGACACCTGGGCGGAATCAACGCCACTGGGACTTCACACGGCCACGAATCGACTGGTAGGCCATGCGGAGGCCATTCCACGCAAGTCGTGACCCCGGTCACCGTACTTTGACTGGGGAGGGTGTCACTCGTACCCTCTCTGGCGCTTCGGTGGCTAGTTCATGCGGAGGTTTTCCCATGCGGGGAACGGGCGGCGGGCGGCGGGCAGATCCGCGGGCATCCAGGCCGTCACGATGGGCGCTACTGGCGGCGGGATTGACAATCCTCCTGATGCTGGCGGTGCGTGGAGTGATCTACACGTCCCCGACCGAGTACGCCTCGGCGACGGCACTCGTGGGTCCCATCGTGGCATCGGGCCCAAACCTTGTGGACGCTGCTTCCGGGCACATCGTCGACCTGAAGGGGACGAATTCCCCTCCTGAAGGGTTCGACTCCGCGTCAATCGCGACGCTCAAAAACTGGGGCGCGAACTTTGCCCGAGTTTGGGTCTCCGATGACCTCTATGAGCAACATTGCAGGAACGAGGTCTACCAACCGAACTACGTGTCGAGCATCGATGCCGAGGTGAATGCCCTGACATCTCAAGGTATCTTCGTGGTGATCGTAGATGGGTCGACGAATCCCGCGTGCACCTTTGCTCATCCACAGCCTTCTGGCGCGGCGCCGCTTCCAGGCCCCGATTCTTTGGCGATGTTCGCGTCACTGGCGCAAGCCTTCGGCTCGAACCCGCTCGTCGGGTTCGAGCCCTACAACGAGCCACAGGTCTGTCCTGACGGCGCGCAGGAGAGCTCTCCTCTAGTACCTGCGAGTCAGCTTGGCCAAGATCTTGAGCTCGTGTATCCGCAAAACGCATTGACCGATCCGGGATCGCGGACCTCGGTCCCGACGTTCGGCACCTGTGACGGATGGGAGGGCGGCTATCCGAACCCGTCGAGAAGCAATTGGTCGCAGGAGCAGGCGAATAGCCTCGCGGCGTATGCCCTTTTCCACGGTGGCATCGTTCAGACAGTCGTCGGCTTTAACCGAGTCACGTACGCCGGCCAAGGGTTTCAGACGATCGTGGATACGCTGCGCGCCAACGGCGCGACCAATAGCGCGATATTCATTGATTCCAACTTGTATGCGACCGACCCCTCCACCTTCGACTACCTAACGACGCAACCCACGTGTGAGAGTGATTCCGCTGGCATCCCATTCTCTCCCTGTTGGCACCTGACGAATTACGTAGGGGTGGAGCACTACTACAGCTGCCAACAGGCTTCGACGAACTTGGCGGTCACAAGAGACACCTGCGGATCGACCGTTCCGGAAAGCTGTCAAGTAGTTTCAGCCGATCTTTCTACTCTTCTTTCGGATCCTGCGACCGGCCAACCATGGTCGGTGCCGGTTGTCATCGACGAGTTCGGCTGGCCGCAACCGGCGCCGCTTCCTGGGGCAACCGCCTACTACGGAAATGACGGAAAACCGATTCTCGTGTACCAGCACGGGCTCTTCATGCAAAACGTCATCGGCTACCTCGACGCACACCACACCGGATGGGCAGCCTTTAGTTGGGATAACGCGGACCAGGACGGCGGACACCAAGGTCCCTATGTGCTCGAGGGCAATGTTCCGCCACCGACCGCGTCCAACACGCCATGGTTTCCCAATGCTGACGGGGAACCGGTTCACGCATCCATGGGGGGTCAATCCCTCCCGTGCCAGGATCCACCGCCCGGCTTCGGTTGAGACCAGACGTATCCGACCGCTCTGGCCGGGAGGCGTACCGCGGCTGCCCGTGGCCCTGACGTCGGATCGACAGAGGGCACACGAGCCTGAGGTTGGCAAGGTGCAGTACCGACGTGGCAGCGGAAACGGGAAGATTGAGGGCGCCGAAGCCTCGGAGCCCCGCCTCTAGAGGGCGGGAACACTCACAGTCGTCCGAGAGACACATTCCGTGGTGGCATTTCGAGGGTCGGAGATCCGCAATATGCGGGCTGATCCGGCGTTTCCCGTCACAGAGGGTGGAGAGTGACCCACAGGGGGTTACCAACTGTCGATCAGTGGTACGCGTCGCGAGGCCGGTCGCGGCATTGCTTCCTGCATCCTCGGGACAGGTTGAGATTCGGTGCCCGATCTGGCAAGGCGCAGATGTCACGCGAAGAGGAAGCACCAAACGAAGGGAGCCCATAGTTGTTCGCGCAACAGGAATCGGGCGTTCCTTCTGGCAGGAATCGGACGGAAACGGGGCCGATGAGATGCCCATGAGTGGCTCGTCAGGCGGCAACCACGCGGGGGAGGGCCAGGTCCGTAATCACGGGTGGCTGACACCCCGCAGACGGGCCAATCGTGACTTGGTTTGCGACACGACCAAGCCCTCGGGCGCTCCTCTCGCCTCGCAAGAAGCTCCTGATGTGGCGACCGCGCTCGCGACCTTGGAAAAGACCCTGCCGCCACGCGACGACGATCATGACTCCGTCGAAGTGCCAAGAACCGAGGCGGACCTTCCGATCGCCGAAGCTTCCTCCGCCGAAGGCGTGCCCACGGCCGACGATGCTTGGTCCCTGCGGCCATGGAGGGAGAGGGTCCAGCCCACCGACGTGGCGATCGCAGGACTCGTGCTGGTTCTCGGTCTGGTGTCGGCCCTTGTTTTCTTCTTGGGTCAGCCTTCCACCGCACCAGGTTCTCGACCGCTCGCCGTGAGCCAGCCGTCGTCCCATCCAGGATCCTCTTCAGAGCCGTCCAAAGATGGTGGCGGGACCTCAACTGGATCCTCGGAGCATTCGCCTGTCACTCGATCTGGATCCAGTACGACAGGGTCGATAGTTCAGACGCCGATAGTTCATACTCTGTCTTCCCAGTCGACGACTGGCACTGCGCCAACGAGCAGCAGCACGACTCAAGCCACTACCCCGACCACCAACTCCACTCCCACGACGAACACGACAACCGCACCAGCCGGTGCTGCGTCCGCGCCTCCGTGCACTCCTGGAGATTTCACGATTACGACGGTCACGGACAACTCGAGCTACTCGGCTAGCTCTCCGGTTACCGTCACGACTCAAATCGTCGACAAGTCCGCCTGCTCGTTCAACCCGGTCGCTCCGGACCAGTCTTCGTGTCCCACAACTGTGGTTATTTCGAACGCGGTCGGTATGCAGGTCTACCCGATGCCCGGGCAGGGCGAACAGTGCGCGGCCGTAAGCCAGGGGACGTTGACACCTGGCTCAACGCGCACGGTTAAGATCGTATGGAATCAACCGGACCCGAACACCGGGGGTCCGACAGCAGCACCCGGCCAGTACACGGCCACCGGTACGTGGTCATGGAAGAACCAGTCTGGTTCGCCATACCAAGAAAGTGCGAGTTCGCAATCATTCATCATTGGGCCATAGGTACCGAGTTCGCCCGACACTTTTCGTCGAGCCAACCCCGCATTCCTTTCCCAGTACCGACGGCGTCGGCACAATCAAAAGTCGTTCGATAGAGCCTGTTCGCTGTGAGAAGGTCAAGGCCGTTCACCCCGAGCGGGCTCCGTTCAGACTTTGGTCATCTCCCAGAGCCGGTCGACGGCGTCGACATACTCCTCGACAAGGTCGTAGATGACGTCCCGAGCTTTGCGCACCTGATTGGCACGCCCGATGATCTGGCCACACGGGTTAAACGCCACGTCCTTTGACTGCTCGGGATACCGGTGCCCCGCGCCCACAGCATCGATTGCCACCATCATCTGCAGCGGCATGGGCAGCGGATCAGGTGTGTCGGGCTGGGCCCACGCCTCGGTCCAGTCGTTCTTGAGCATGCGGCACGGCTTGCCGGTGAACGACCGTGAGCGCACCGTGTCGCTGCTAGAGGCGGCGAGGTAGCTCTCCATCTGGCCGGGGCCGGTGTTCGCCTCCTCGACGGTCAGCCACAGCGTGCCAGTCCAGACGCCTTGAGCCCCCATAGCGAGGGCGGCGGCGATCTGTCGTCCGGTCCCTACACCTCCTGCCGCCAGAACCGGCAACGGCGAGACGGCGTCGATCACTTCGGGCCACAGAACGAGCGAGCCGACCTCGCCGGTGTGGCCCCCACCTTCGGTGCCCTGGCACACGATGAAGTCGAGGCCCGCTTGCCTGTGATGCAACGCGTGCTTGACCGAACCAGCGAGCGCGCCGATCATCCGGCCCGTCGCCTTTACTTGGTCGACGACATCGGCAGGAGGGGTGCCCAGCGCGTTCGCGATCAAGCGCACCTTGTCGTGTCGCAACGCCGCCGCGAGGAGCGGCTTGCCGGTGGCCTCGGTCCACCCCATCATGCCGCTGCGCCGTTGATCGGGGGGAGTCTCCGGCACGCCATGTTCTGCGAGGATCCGGCGCGCGAACCGACGGTGGTCGTCGGGCACCATCGACTGCAGCTGGGACTCGAGTTTCGCGGGGTCCATCTCGCCCATGCCCTCGTACTTGCCGGGAATGACGATGTCCACCCCGTACGGCTTGTCACCGACGTGCTCGTCGATCCATTCGAGCTCGATCTCGAGCTCCTCAGGGGAGAAACCGATGGCTCCGAGCACACCGAATCCACCTGCGTTCGATACTGCGGCTACTACGTCGCGGCAGTGGGTGAAGGCGAAGATCGGAAACTCCACGCCGAGGCGGTCACATAGGTCGGTGTGCACGGTGATGTCTCCTTGGTGGGTCGGGATCCAGCTGTTTTCGAACTCAGACTCGGTGCCGACTCGTGCGCGTATTGACGCCCAGGACGGTACCCATCGCCTCCGCCGCGGTCTCGACGCTTGCGGCGTCGGGGTCGATCCGTTGCTGCATTTCCAGGCCCACCACGAGCGCCCGGAAGACCGTGGCGAGCACATCGGGTGACGCGACGGGTTCGATCAGCTCCTCGTTGATCCACGCTGCGAATCCCCGAGTCAACCGCTCGTGGGCATCACGTGCTCTCGCTCGCATGCCGGCCGCCACCTGTGAGTCGCGCGCCGCGCGCAGCCACAGCTCCCGTTCGAGCAGCAGGAGCCGGCGCGTCTCGGTGGTGGGGTTCGTGACAACGTTGGCGGCGACGGCTCGTAGGCGTTCCTCCACCGTCGGTGCCACCTCGAATTCGGCCGCGATAACTGTGACGAGGGAATGGGCCCACTCGTCGAGCAGTGCGAGGAGCAAGCCCTGCTTCGAGCCGAAGTGGGCGTACACGGCACCCGACGTGCGCCCCGCCGCCTCGGCGACCTCGTCCACCGACACGGCGTCGACACCCCGTTCGGCGAACAAGGTGGCGGCCGCCTCAACGAGGCGGGACCTGGTGTCGGCCTTGCGTTGCTCCTGGGTCTGCGCCACGGGCTCCCCTACCTTGATCGTTCCATGGGCTTTGACCCGAGGCCCAACTTAGATAACGGACCCTATCTAAGTTGAGGGCCGGCGGTCCAGTTGTCTGCGGCTTACCAGCGTCTAGGGCCGAGGTCCGTTGGCATCGGCAAAGGCGCGTCCTGCCTTCGGACGAGTTCGGTACCCCAGCGCTCCGAGAAGGCGGAACAACCGAGTGGCGGGTGATGCTGCGCCGCACGTCGCCGGTGACGATGGGAACACCGCGAACCAGCCGTAGCGGGGGTGGGCCCTCCAACCCGGCGACCCAGCCGGGGGCCACCGTCGCATGAAAGACTGACGCTCCGTCAGAACAGCCAGCTCGCCGTGCCGGCCGTTCGGAGATGGAGCAGCCATGGTCAGAACCACGCCCGTCGTCGCCGAGGAGGATTGGCACCTCGACCTCAAGGTGGAGGACCACGTGGCCGTGCTCACTCTCAACCGGCCCGACAAGCTCAACGCCTGGAGCTGGGAGTCGACCCGCCAACTCGGCGCGCGGGCCGACCAGATCCGTTTCGACGAGCGCGTCCGAGCCGTGGTGCTCCGGGGGGAGGGGCGGGCGTTCTGTGCCGGGATCGACCTGGGCATGCCCGAGGACCGCGTGACGGGCCGTTCGCCCGCTGAAAAGGCCCGCAACTACTTCGAAGGCATCCGGTGGGCGCACGAGCGCTTCAAAGTGTTTGCCGAACTCCCGCAGCCCGTGGTCGCAGCGGTGCAGGGGTACTGCCTCGGATTCGGTTTCGAGCTCGTGCTCATGGCAGACATACGGATCGCCGCGCAGGATGCCGTCTTCGCACTTCCCGAGGCTCAGGTGGGGGTGGGCATCGACGGCGGAGGGGACCTCCGCCTGGCCCATGAAGTCGGCGCGGGCTGGGCCAAGCTGCTCGCCCTGACCGGCCGGCGCATCGACGCGGCCACCGCCGAACGACTCGGCCTCGTCCAGCAGGTGACCTCGAACGGGGAGCTGTTCAACAGCGCCATGGGGATCGCGTCCGAGATCGCCGCGAACGCGCCGCTCGCAGTGCAGAGCATCAAGCGCACGATCGACGGCTTCACCTACCGCGGGCTGACCGAGGCCATGCGCTTCGAGGCCATGAGCGCTTCGATCGAGTTCGTCTCCGAAGACATGCCCGCCGGATATGCCGCCAAGGCCAAGAAGCAGCCCGTCGTCTTCGAGGGCAAGTAACTGTTGCCCGAAGGTAAGCGGGGGAGCCGTCCCTTGGTTGAGGTGGGGATTCGTCGTGCCGCTGCCTGAGCCGCCCCCGGCCGGTCAGGCCATGTTGCCGCCCCGGACCTTCGACGGGACGGCCGTCGTCGTCACCGGTGGGGGCACCGGCTTGGGGCGGGCCATCGCGGTGGAGTTCGCGCGCCTGGGAGCCTCCGTTGGGATCGTGTCGCGCTCCGAGGACCATCGACGGGCTGGTGTGGCGGCGGTGGAACTGGCCGGAGGCGCGGCTGTCCACGCCGGAGCCGACGTGCGCCGTCCCGAAGAGGTCGCCGACGCTTTCGACACTGTCGAGAAGGCGCTCGGCCCGGTGCGCGTGCTCGTCAACAACGCGGCGGCCAACTTCCCGGTTCCGGCCGAGGACCTGAGCCCGAACGGCTGGCGCGCCGTCACACAGATCGTGCTCGACGGGACGTTCTTCTGTTCACAGGAGATCTTCGGCCGGGCCCGGGCGGCCGGCGAGCCCGCGGCGATTTGCAACATCCTCGCCACCCAGTCGTTCACGGGCGGGCCTGGGATGGCCCACAACGCCGCGGCCAAGGCCGGCGTCGGGAATCTGACCAAGACCCTGGCAGTGGAGTGGGCGCCCCACGGGGTCCGGGTCAACGCATTGGCACCGGGCCTCTTTCCTCATGAGGACATGCGAGCCGACCTGCAAGCCCTCCGGACCGAGGGTGAGGACGCCGACGCCCGCCGTGCCCCGGCGGGCCGCTCGGGGCGACTGCACGAACTCGGGTGGGCCGTGACCTGGTTGTGTTCGCCCTACGCCTCGTTCGTGACCGGGCACACACTCGTCGTCGACGGCGCGAACTGGCTCCGACGAGACTTCGTGATGCCCCCCTTCGTGGATGTCCGGGAGCAACTCTCGGCCGCCCTCGCGCCGCGACCCGAGGGCCCCCCGAGGTAGACGGCAAGAGCCCGCCACCTGGGCCGGGACCTCGCCCGCGCCAGTCGCCCGGACGGGGCCCGTTCTTTCTCCGATGATCCTGACGCCGTTGACCGCCGGGCCTGACGTCACAGGGAGCGTGCCGCCCATCGGTGAGGCCACCGGTGCGAACGCCTCCCTTAGGCTCCTCGCGATGCGAGGACGTCTCGGCTGGACCAGCCTCGACACTCGGGCTTGTGTGGGCCCCGGGTCGCGCCGATGACCATGCGATGACCGGTTCGTTGGACGTTCCCGGCACCGCCACCTCGTACCCCGGCGCAGCGAGGTCGGACGCGTGACATCGGACCTCGCTCCTCGCGACGCCGGCATGTCCGTCGAACACGGCGGTGTCGACGGGGAGGGCGCGCAGCACGGCGTCGACCGACTGCGCCTCAGGAGTTTCATCGGGCTGACGCTCGGATTGGTCGGGCCCCGCGCCAATCTTGCCGTGTCGGGAGTGCTGCTCACCCTGTTCGTGGCCCACCGCGCGTCGAGCGCGCTCGCCATCACGTTCGCACTGACGGCGAACCGGCTGATCGGCTGGCTCGCCTACCCGGTGATCGGCCGGGCCAGCGACCGGACGCGCAGCGTCGCCGGCCGGCGTGCGCCCTACATGGCGGCCGGTTTGTTGATCATGGGGGTGTGTACGTGGTCGTACACGCTCGTGGGCGGGTACTGGCCGCTCGTGATTCTCATCGTGTGCGTCAAAACGGCGAGCGTCGTCTTCGGCCTCACCAACGTGGCTGTCATCCCCGAGACCTTCGGCAAGAGCCGCACGCTCAAGGCCGGTGCGCTGATCGGCGTGCTCGGCGTGCTCGTCAGTCTCGTCATCAAGAGCACCGTGATCGCCACGTGGAAACAGCACGACCCCGCCACCTGGGACCTGGCCTTCCGCGTGGCGGGGGCCTTCATGGTGGCGGTGGCGGTGATCGTGCTCGTGCTCGTGCGGGAAGCTCCCGCGGCGCGCGAGGTGGCCGAGCGTGAGCGTCACACCCGCGCCCGGCCGTGGCGCGAGGAGCTGGTCGGGATCATGCGGGTCCCGAACGCCAAGGTCCTCGTGACCGGACTGCTCGTGTTCTGGGCCGGTCTGAGTGCGACGGGGTACCTGGCCATCGTCTACTTCCAGAAGATCCAGCACGCCGGCGCCAATGCGCAGACCATCGCCGGCTGGGTGAGTGGCGTGCCGGTGGTGATGCTGGGCCTGGTCCTCGGATTCGGACTCAGTCGGGTGCTGACCCGCAAGCAGGTCGCCGTGCTCACCCCGCTGGCGGGAGCGGTGGTGTCGCTCGTCCAGTTCACGACGACGCACATCTGGCAGTCCGTGGTGCTCGCCTTCGTGGGTGGGCCGCTGTTCGCCGCGTTCGTGATCTCGCTCGCTCCCATGTTGCTGCAGCTCCTGCCGCGGTCGGGCGGGATGGGCGAGCTGTTGGGCAAGCTGATCGCCCCGTTCAGCCTGTTCGCGGTGGTGTTCTCGTTCCTCGCCGCCTGGGTGGTGGACGCTACGGGCGACTACCGCGTGATCTGGCTCTTCCCGGCAGTGGCGGGATTCGTCCAGGCCGTCGTCATGTGCTGGCTGCGCGTGCCGAAGGGCCAGGAGCGAGCCGACCTCAGGGACCTTCCCCTGCGCATGAGCGAGGCTCTCTTGCAGCAGGTGACGGGCCGCGACCGCGCCCTCCTCGGTGGTGTCGTCACCGCCGCCGACGCCGATGCCGCCACGGTCTTCGACACGGCGCGTCGCATCTTGGGCGACCCCTATGCCGCCCAGGGCGAGCTCCAGCCGGCTCGAGCCGGGGTGCCGCCTACCGAAGATCGGTCGGAGCCCGCCGACGATCACGAGAGTGAGGGGGCTGACTTGCCCCCCGATCCGCCCGGACGCGACAAAGCAGACTCGTCCGACCCGTCCCGAGCCGACTGACCCGCGCGACGCCGGTGGCGAGCGCCGAGCTCCAGGTCGTCGCCGACCTGCTGCGTCAATTGCCCGACGGCCGCCTCGACTCTCCTCTCGATCAGCAACGGGCCGAATGGGAGTCCGCCAGCCAGCTCTTCGCTTTGCCCGAAGGTGTCGTGTGCACGCCGGTGCGAGCCGGGACCGTGCCGGCCGAATGGGTGGCGGCTGCCGGCGCGGCCGACGACCGGGCCCTCCTGTACCTGCACGGTGGGGGGTACGCGATCGGGGGGATCGCCACCCACCGCGACCTCGCGGCCCGTCTGTCGGGCGCGTCCAGGTCACGCTCGCTCGTTCTCGGGTATCGGCTCGCCCCCGAACATCCGTTTCCCGCTGCGGTCGACGACGCCGTCGCCGCCTACCGCTGGATCGTCGAAGAGGGAATACCCCCGGCCCGGGTGGCGCTCGTGGGCGACTCCGCCGGCGGCGGGCTGGCGTTGGCCACTGCGCTGGCGCTGCGCGACACCGGGGAGGCTCAGCCCGCCGCCATCGTGTGCTTCTCGCCCTGGGTGGACCTCGCGTTGACGGGCGAAAGCCTCCGCACCCGGGCCGACAGGGAGATCGTGCTTTCGCCGCAGTGGCTCGGGGCACGCGCCGAGCAGTATCTGGACGGCGCCGATCGGCGTGGCCCTCTGGCGTCTCCTCTCTACGCCGACCTCGTCGGCATGGCACCGCTTCTCGTTCTGGTCGGGACGGACGAGGTCCTGTTCGACGACGCCACCCGGCTCGTCCGTCGGGCCGCCGATGCGGGCGTCGAGGCGACGCTCCAGGTGTTCGACGACTGCTTCCACCTGTGGATGGTTTTCGCCCCGTTCGCCCCCGAATCCGGACAGGCGGTCGAGCGAGCCGGCGAATTCCTGCGCGCCCGCCTGGGGTGAGCTGGGCTGGGACGGTGCGCCGGTTCGCGGCCTAGCATTCGGAGCGGTCCCGCCGGTGCGCTCGTGCGCACCGCCCGAGAGCAGCCCGGCCATCGTCCGGGCCCCAGCCAGGAGGGTCGGTCATGGAGGTACGCGACAAGCTCTACATCGGAGGCTCGTGGGTGCCATCCGCCGGCACGGGCACCTTGGAGGTGGTCAATTCGGCCACCGAAGAGGTGATCGGGACCATTCCCGAGGGGACCCCCGAGGACGTCGACCGCGCCGCTCGGGCTGCCGCTGACGCGTTCCCGTCATGGTCGGCGACGTCGCGCGACGAGCGTTCCAAGATGTTGGAGCGCGTCCAGGAGGGGTTGACGGCCCGCACAGCTGAGATCGCCACGCTCATCTCGCAAGAGGTCGGCATGCCGTTCACCTTGTCGAACCTCATCCAGGTGGGCCTCCCGGTCATGAGCTTCTCGACCGCGGCCCAGCTCGCCACCGAGTTCCCCTTCGAGGAGGAGACCGGCAATTCGCTCATCGTGCGCGAGCCGGTCGGCGTGGTGGGTGCCATCACGCCCTGGAACTACCCGCTGCATCAGATCGCCGCCAAGGTGGCGCCGGCTCTCGCGGCGGGCTGCACCGTCGTGCTCAAGCCGAGCGAGGTGGCGCCGCTCAACGCCTTCATCCTGGCGGAGATCTTCGACGAGGTTGGGCTGCCGCCCGGCGTGTTCAACCTCGTCACCGGGCTCGGTCCGGTCGTGGGTGAGGCGATCGCCTCACATCCGCTCGTGGACATGGTGTCGTTCACCGGTTCGACCCGCGCCGGCCGGCGTGTCATGCAGCTCGCGGCGGAGAGCGTCAAGCGAGTCGCCCTCGAGCTGGGAGGAAAGTCTCCCAACGTCATCCTCGACGACGCGGATCTGTCCTCCGCCGTCCCTGCCGGGGTCGCCGCGTGCTACATCAACTCGGGCCAGACGTGCTCCGCGCTCACCCGGATGATCGTGCCCCGGTCGCGTCTGGGCGAGGTGGAGGAGCTCGCCGTGCAGACGGCGGAGACGTACACCCCCGGCGATCCCTTCGACGGCAATACGCGACTGGGACCGCTCGTGTCGTCCACACAGCTCGAGCGGGTGCGGGGATACATCAAGAAGGGCCTCGACGAGGGGGCGACGCTGCTCACCGGCGGCGCCGACGCGCCCGAGGGCCTCGAGCGCGGCTACTTCGTGCGACCTACCGTGTTCAGCAACGTGACCCGGGATATGACCATCGCGCAGGAAGAGATCTTCGGCCCGGTGCTCGCCATCATGCCGTACGACACCGAGGAAGAGGCGGTGGAGATCGCCAACGACACCGTGTACGGCCTCGCCGGCGGGGTATGGGCGGGCGACAAGGCCCACGCCGAGCAGGTGGCCCGCCGGCTCCGCACCGGTCAGGTCGAGGTGAACGGGGGAGGGTTCAACCCGCTCGCGCCGTTCGGCGGTTACAAGCAGTCGGGCATCGGCCGCGAACTGGGCAAGTTCGGTCTCGAGGAGTACCTCGAGGTCAAGTCGATGCAGCGCTGAGCCGATCAGGCGTCCGGCTCGGACGCCTCCGCTCGCCGCACGTACTCGATGTACACGTCACCGACGGTCTCGAAGGACTCGGCCGTCTCCTCCGGGACCCGCACGCCGAGTTCCTCCACCACGACCAGGAGCTCGGTCAGGTCAAAAGAGTCGAGCCGGAGGTCCTCGACCAGCCGCGCGTTCTTGGACAAGGGCCCTGAATTGATTCGGAGCCCTTGACGCAGCCGGTGAGCGAACGTGTCGAAGTCGAGGATCGAGGCTGGCACTCACACACTCTCCAACTCGGCGGTCCGATATCGGGAACGGCAGATGCTGCGACGGAGCTTGCCCGACGACGTCTTCGGCAATGTACCCGGCCGGAGCAAGACGATGTCCTCCGGGCGCAATCCGACCACGTCGGCCACCGCCTTCGAGATGTCGTCCTTGACGCGCTCCGTGTCGTCGCTCTTGACCTCTGCCACGATGACCACGGCGTCGCCCTTGCGGCCTCCGTCGATCCCGAACGCGATGACGTTGCCGGTCCGCACGCCCTCCACCGCCTGTGCGGCGCGCTCGAGATCCTCGGGGAAGACGTTGCGCCCTCCCACGATGATCATGTCCTTCAGGCGTCCGCAGATCACCACGTCGCCTTGGGCGAGGTAGCCGAGGTCGCCGGTGCGCAGCCATCCGCCGGCGCGAAACGCTGCCGCGGTGGCGTCGGGCCGCTGGAAGTACCCCGGGACGACCGAGGGACCGCGGATCTCGATCTCACCGAGGGCATCGGCGGATTGGAGTTTGCCCGTGTCGGGGTCGCAGATCCGCATCTCCATACCGAGCACCGGGGGTCCGCAGCGCGCCAGTGCCCTGGCATGGGGATGGTCGGGCGGTACCCGCACGGCGTCGAGATCGGATTCGAGCGTGACACCGTCGACGACGTCGACGGTGAAACCGGTGCCCATGGGTGGGACGCTGATGCACACCGTGGCTTCGGCCATCCCGTAGGCGGCGTACATCGCCTTCGGATCGAGTCCGTGCGCGCTCGCCGCGTCGGTGAAGCGGTGCATAACGTCGGGTGACACGGGCTCGGACCCGCTTCCCAGGCACCGACAGCGCGACAGATCGAGCCGGTCGCCGTGCACCAGCAGCCGGGAGGCCATGGACAGCGCGAAGTTGGGAACGAGCGTCCACGTCCCGCCGAAGTCGTCCATCCACTCCATCCACTTGGCGGGCGACCCGATGAAGCGCGCCGGCGGGGCGATGACGAGGCGGCAGCCGTAGGTCATGGCGTACGCGGCGTTAGCGACAAGTCCCATGTCGTGGTACAGCGGCAGCCAGGTCATGACCGCGTCGTCTTCCTGGTCCACGGGCACCCGGTCCGCGATGCCGGCCAGGTTGTCGAGGACGCAGCGGCCGGGAATCACGACGCCCTTCGGGTCGTCGGTCGATCCGCTCGTGAACTGCAAGATGGCGGTGGCATCGGGGTCGTCGGAGGGCCGTTCGTAGGACGATCCGGCCGCGCCGACCGCCGCAGCGGCGAGCTCGCCGAACGTGGTCACGGTGGGGTCGTCCGGGGCAAGGATGCCCGCCGCCACGAACTCGGGATCGGCCAGGGTCAGGGTGACCTCGCCCAAACCCACCCGGGTGCGCGTCTGGGCGCGGAACTCCTCTTCCGAGCCGAGGCGGGTGGGCAGGGGGAGGACGATCACCGCGGCCCCCGCCAACCACGTCGCCTCGATGGCGGTGACCAACAGGCGCGACGTGGACCCGAGGAGGGCGACCCGGTGCTCAGGCCCGACACCGCGGGCTTGCATGGCCGAGGCGAGGCGGCGGGCGTCGTCTTGCACGCGGGCCCACGGGACGCGCTCGGGTTCGTCGGTGACGAGGAACGTGGCGTCCGCACCGCGGTCGGCGGCCTGCTCGAGGCGGGAGAGGAGGCTCGCTGGCTGGGGAGGCGTCATGGGTCGATGGTCACAGCTGGGGTCGAGGTCGTGGTGGATCCTCACCCTCGGTGGGTCCGGGCAAACCTCCGGGCTCGAATGCGTTGCATCGCGATCGGTTACGATATATCGTTAACATCGGAACCCGAAAGGGCCAGGATCGAGCAGGCAGGAGGAACCGAGGAATGAACCGCCGAGCGAGGGCGAGAGGACGCCACGGAGGGCCGCCGTGGATGGGAGGCGAGTGGGGCCCCGAGATGGGCGCGTGGATGGTGGGACGCCGCCGGATGCGCCGGGGCGACATCCGCACCGCGCTGCTCGGGGCGTTGGTCGAGGGTCCCGCCCACGGCTACGAGATCATCGGGCGGCTCGAGCAGAAAAGCGGTGGTCTGTGGCGGCCAAGCCCGGGTTCGGTGTACCCCACGCTGCAGATGTTCGAGGACGAAGGGCTGGTGCGGTCCGAGGAGCGCGACGGCAAGCGCATCTACGAGCTCACCGACGCAGGCCGGACAGAGGCGACCGAGCGGGCCGAGCGGTCCGAGCACGCCGGGGGTGCGCCGTGGGAGGCGGGCGCCGAGGGAGCGAGCGAGATCCGAACCCTGTTTCGGGCCGGCAAGGCCCTCTTCGGCGCGGCGCGGCAGATCGCCCACGACGGAGACGGCGCCCAGGTGCAGCGGGCCACTGCCGTCGTCAAGGCGGCGACCAAGGAGCTGTACGAGATCCTCTCCGAGGGCTGACCGGCCGCCAGGATGCGCCCGAAGGCATGGCGCCCACACGGCATGACACCGGCACGGCGCGGAAGCCTCAGCACAACGCATACAGCCGCACCGGATCGTCGATGCCCCGCAGGTGCTGCTCGGACAGCTCGACCAGGCGCCACTCCGCGTTCCCGGCGAGCTCGTCCGCGACGGTGTCGGTGACCACGACCGAGCCGGGGTCAGCCACCTTGACGGCCCGGGCCACCAGATTGACGAGCGGCCCGAAGTAGTCCCCGTCGCGTGAGGCGACGGATCCGTAGCCGGCGGCTCCCCGGGCGAGGGGGAGCGCATCGTCGGCCGACACGACCCGGCACAGGTCGACGGCGATGCGCGCCGTGGCGACGCCGGACGGCGCGATGAACATCGCCGCGTCCCCGATCAGCTTCACCACCCGGCCGTCGTGATGCGTGGCGATGTCCCACGCGGCCGACTCGAAGCTCCCCAACGCGAGCGCCTGGTCCTTGAACGCCAGGCTCCGAGCCCATTCGGTGGAGCCGACCAGGTCGACGAAGCCGACCCCCACGCTGACCGCCCGGGCATCGGTCTCGTTCGCCCGTTCGGTCGCGGCCCGCCGGATCGCCCGGAGGACGTGGTCTCGGAGCAGATGCTCCATCACCGGCGGTATGCCCATGAGCGCGGCAGTGGCGTCCGCAGCGGTCTTGGCGACGTCGATCGGCGTCTTGCCCGCCAGTGCGGTCGGCGCGAGCTCGGTCATGAACAAGCCCACCGCCGCCTCGGCGATCCGGGCCATCGATCCGCCCATGACCCGGGTGAACGACAACGTCGCGGCTTCTCCGAACAACGCGGCACCCGCCTCGAACGCGGCGATGTCACCGACTGCGGTCGCGGGCAGTCGGGCATCGTCGGGGTCGACCGGCGTGCCCCCGGCCATGCGGATGCGAAGGACGCGGTCGACCGTCGATCCGGAGCGGGCCGCGACGTCCTCGATCGTCAGCGTGTCCCTCGGCGTCGACAGCTCGACTTCGGCCGACAGGGCGAGGAGCCGTCCGGCGCGGTCGGCGGACACCATGTGTTCAACCGCGATGCCCCGGTCGCGCAGGTACTGCAGGAGCTCGAGACGTTCTGCCGCGTCGGGAGCATCCGGGTCGTACAGCCCCGACGCTTCGAACGTCGAGGTGTCAGGCTTCGTGCCCACGACGTCGCCCGGGCCCACGACGTCACCCGCCCATGGCGTGGACCCCTCCGTCCACGTGCACCATCTCGCCCGTGGTCATGGGGAACCAATCGGACAACAGCGCCACGCACGCCCGGGCGACGGGCTCCGAATCGGTGACGTCCCAGCCCAGGGGAGCGCGGGCGCCCCACGTGTCCTCGAAGGACTTGAAGCTCGGGATCGACCTCGCCGCCATGGTGCGCACCGGGCCGGCCGCCACGAGATTGACGCGGACCCCCTCCGGTCCCAGGTCCCGAGCCAGGTACCGCGCCAGTGACTCGAGGGCGGCCTTGGCCACGCCCATCCAGTCGTAGGCGGGCCACGCCACGCGGGCGTCGAAGTCGAGCGCGACCACCGAGGACCGGCCCGCCGCCGACAACAGCGGGCGCAGTGCGCCCACGAGTGCCTTCAACGAGTAAGCGGAGATCTCGAGAGCCACGGCCACCTCGTCCCATCCGGCGCGCAGGATGTCGCCCCCGAGACACGCTTCGGGTGCGAAGCCGATGGCGTGCAGCACGCCGTCCAGGCGGCCCCACCGGGACTCGAGGTCGTGCGCCGCGGCGGTCAGGTGGTCTGGGTTCGTCACGTCGATCTCGATGACGTCGACCGGCTGGGCGAGCTTGCGCGCCGTGCGTTTGGTGAGCGACAGGCCTCGCCCAGCGCCGGACAGCACGAGCTCGGCTCCCTCGTCTTGGGCGAGACGGGCGGCACCGAACGCAAGCGACGCGTCGGTCAGCACACCAGTGACGAGGATCCGTTTGCCGTCGAGAAGGCCCACCGGACAGCGACCCTACCCGAGCCGTCACCAACCCCAGGTGGAGCTGGTTCGGTGGACCAGCGCCCGAGTCCGGTGTGCCAGTGTGTTTCGGTGCTGGTGGGATTCCTGGGTGGTACCGGGCCGCTCGGTCGCGGTCTCGGGTTGCGGCTGGCCGTGGCGGGGGCGTCGGTCGCCATCGGGTCGCGCTCGCCCGAGCGCGCCGCGGCGGTGGCGGAGGAACTGCGCGCCACCTGGAGGCACGGGGCCCTTCCGATCCAGGGCGTCTCCAACGACGAGGTGGCGTCGAGCGACGTCGTCGTCGTGGCGACGCCGTGGGACGCTGCCGCGCCCACCGTTCGACCCCTCGCCGGTGTCCTCGACGGCAAGGTCGTGGTGAGCGTGGCCAACGCGCTCGTCAAGCAGGGACGCGAGATGCAGCCCCTCATTCCGGCGCGCGGGTCGGTGGCCGCCGCGGTGCAGGCCGAGCTCCCCGGCGCCCTGGTGGCGGCCGCCTGTCACCACCTCCCGGCGGGAACCCTGGAGGATCTCGAGGCGCCCCTCGACGCGGACGTGCTCGTGTGTTCCGACCACGCCGCCGCGCTGGCCGCCACCATGGCCATGGTGGGGATGGTGGAGGGCCTGCGTCCCCTCGACGCCGGCAGCCTCGCCGCCGCCGCGCCCATCGAGGCGTTCACCGCCGTGCTCGTCAACCTCAACATCCGCTACAAGGGCCACAGCACGCCGCGCTTCGTCGGGCTCGAGCACGTGGGGTGATGCCCCGGTGATGCGCCTCCACGACACGCCGCGCCGCGAGATCGTCCCGTTCGACCCGGGGCACCTCGTAACCATGTACTCGTGCGGCATCACCCCTTACGACGCCGCGCACGTCGGGCACGCGCAGGTTTACCTCACCTTCGACCTCCTCCAGCGGCGTCTGCGCGACCTGGGGCACGACACCAAGCTCGTGCGCAACGTCACCGACGTGGACGACGACATCCTGCGCCGGGCGCGCGAGCTCGGCGTCCACTACCTCGACCTGGCGGCCGAGGAGATGGCCCGGTTCGACGCCAACATGTCGGCCCTCGGGCTCCTGCCCGTCTACCACGAGCCGCGCGCCACCTCGGCCATCCCCGAGATCCTCTCCCTCATTGGCGAAGTGCTCGACGCCGGCCACGCCTACCGGGCCGGCGGCGCGGTGTACTTCGACGTGTCGTCGTTCCCGCGCTTCGGACAGGTGAGCCACCTGTCGCGCCAGGAGATGCTGCAGCTGTCGGCCGAGGCGGGGGGCCACCCCGAGGACCCGAACAAGCGCGACGCCCTCGACTTCGTGCTGTGGCAGCCGTCCGCCCCCGACGAGCCCGCCTGGGAGTCGCGCTGGGGACCGGGTCGGCCCGGGTGGCACATCGAGTGCTCCGCCCTCGCCATGCGCGACCTCGGCACCACCGTCGACCTCCACGGCGGCGGGCGCGACCTCATCTTCCCCCACCACGAGTGCGAGACGGCCCAGTCGGAGTCGGTGACGGGGACGACGTTCTCGCGCCACTGGCTGCACGTCGGGTTGGTGGGTCTAGACGGCACCAAGATGTCGAAGTCCCTTGGGAACCTGGTCTTCGTGGACGACCTGCTGAAGGACTGGGAGCCCATGGTCGTTCGCCTGGCGCTGTTGTCCCACCACTACCGGGCCGACTGGGATTGGCACGCCCGCGACCTCGAGCAGGCGGCCGAGCGATTGGCACGCTGGCGCGCGGCCGCCGTCACCGAGGACGGCACCGAGGGCCTCGACGCAGTGCGCCAGTTCCTGGACGACGACCTCGACGCGCCGAGCGCGCTGGCCGCCCTCGACGAGGAGGCGGCGGCCGGACGCGACGTCGGCCCGGGCGCGGCGCTTCTGGGGGTGGCGCTGTGACCGACCGACCGCCGAGTGACGGGCCGATGAGCGACGAGCCGGTGAGCGACGGGCCCGTGACGAAGGTGCGGCTGCCCGACGGGAAGGCAGTGGACCTTACGCCCGGCGCCACGGCACGGCACCTGGCCCAGGCGATCGGGCCCCGTCTGGCCAAGGCGGCGGTGGCGGCCGTCGTGGACGGCGAAGAGGTCGACCTCGACACCGAGGTGCGCGACGGGGCCGAGGTGGCGATCGTCACGGCCGACTCCGACGCGGGAAGAGAGGTCCTGCGCCACTCGAGCGCGCACGTCCTCGCCCAGGCCGTGCTCGAACTGTGGCCGGGGGCGCACTACGCCATCGGCCCCGCCATCACCGACGGCTTCTACTACGACTTCGAGCTGCCCGGAGACGCCACCTTCAGCGACGACGACCTCGAGCGCATCGACGCGAAGATGCGCGCCATCGTCGCGGCCGACCAGCCTTTCGTGCGCGAAGAGCACACCGTGGACGAGGGCCTCGCGCTGTTCGCCGACCAGCCGTTCAAGCGCGAGATCATCGAGGGGGTCGGCGCCGACGCGGAGCTGCGGGCCGAGGCGTCGGCCGACATCGCGCCGGGCGGGGGTGTGAGCGTGTACCGCAACCCGCCGTCGGACTTCGTCGACCTGTGCCGGGGGCCGCACGTCCCGTCCACCGGACGCCTGGGGCACTTCAAGCTCCTGCGGGTGGCGGGGGCGTACTGGCGCGGCGACGAGCGCCGTCCCCAGCTGCAGCGCATCTACGGCACAGCGTGGGAGTCCGACAAGGCGCTCGCCGACTACCTCCACCGTCTGGAGGAGGCGGAGCGGCGCGACCACCGGAAACTGGGCGCGGAGCTCGACCTGTTCTCGTTCCCCCCCGAGATCGGGTCGGGCCTTCCCGTCTTCCACCCCAAGGGTGCGCTCATCCGGATGCTCATGGAGGACTACTCGCGTCGGTGCCACGCGGCGGGCGGCTACCAGTTCGTCTTCACCCCGCACCTGTCGAAGTCCGAGCTGTTCGAGACCTCGGGACACCTCGAGTGGTTCGCGGAGTCGATGTTCCCGCCCATGGAGCTCGACGAGGGTCAGCGCTACTACGTGCGCCCCATGAACTGCCCGTTCCACATCCTCGTGTACCGCAGCCGACAGCGCTCCTACCGCGAGCTGCCCATGCGCCTGTTCGAGCTCGGCACCGTGTACCGCTACGAGAAGTCGGGCGTGGTGCACGGGCTCACCCGCGTGCGCGGCATGACGATGGACGACTCGCACATCTTCTGCACCCGCGACCAGATGGGCGACGAGCTCCGGGCACTGCTCACCTTCGTGCTCGGCGTCCTGCGCGACTTCGGGCTCGAGGACTTCTACCTCGAGCTGTCCACCAAGCCCGAGGGGAAGGCGGTCGGCAGCGACGCCGACTGGGATGAGGCCACAGAGGTCCTGCGGACGGTGGCCGAGGACGAGGGTCTGCACCTCGTGCTGGACGAGGGCGGCGGCGCGTTCTACGGGCCGAAGATCTCGGTCCAGGCGCGCGACGCCATCGGCCGGTACTGGCAGGTGTCGACCATCCAGCTCGACTTCCAGGAGCCCCAGCGCTTCGGGCTCGAGTACGTCGGCGCGGACAACGCACGCCACCGGCCGATCATGATCCACCGCGCCCTGTTCGGCTCGGTGGAACGGTTCTTCGGCATCCTTCTCGAGCACTACGCGGGGGCGCTGCCCACCTGGCTCATGCCCGTCCAGGTCGTGGTCCTGCCCGTGCGCGACGACCACGACGCCTATGCGGCCGAGGTGGCCGACGCACTGCGCCGAGCCGAGGTGCGGGTGGAGGTCGACGTGGCCGACGAGCCCCTCGGCACCCGTATCCGCCGGTGGAAGCTCGAAAAGGTGCCGTACGTGCTCGTGGTGGGAGACGACGACACCGCGGCGCGCACCGTGGGCGTGAACGCGCGCGGCTGGGCCCACCCCGAGCGCGGCGTTACCCTCGACGCCTTCGTCGCCACCGTCACGGCCGAGATCGAGGCCAGGGGGTCGCCCGAGGGACCGGTTGGATGAGCCTCGAGCATCTGTGGGCGGGCTGGCGCTACCCGTACGTGTCGGCCGCCTCCGAGCAGGAGCGTTCGGGTGACGACGGCGGGTGCGTGTTCTGCCGCCTCGCCGCGTCCGGCCCACCCAGCGCGGACACCGGGGTGGTGTGGCGGGGCGAGCTCACCTTCGCGGTGCTGAACGCCTACCCCTACGCGAGCGGGCACCTCCTCGTCATGCCGGTGCGCCACGTGCCCGAGCTCGAGCACCTGACCGAGGACGAGTCGACCGAGCTCTGGCGAGCGACGCGCCAGGCGGTAGTGGCGATCACCGCTGCCTACGACCCGGACGCGCTGAACATGGGCGCCAACCTGGGTCGGGCCGCCGGTGCCGGCGTCCCCGGCCACGTCCACCTGCACGTCGTGCCCCGTTGGTCCGGCGACACCAACTTCATGACGACGGTGGCGGGGGTGCGGGTGCTGTCGGAATGGCTCACCGACGCCTGGAAGCGCCTCAATCCGGCCTGGCCACGGTCCTGAGTCTCCCGACCTCCAGCCTGAGTGCCATGAGCTCCGCCTTCCACCCTCGCCCCCTGATCCCGTCCTGACCCACGGGTAACCACCTGGGCGGTTTCCCGCATTGCCGTCCGTGATATCGGGCCGCGGCCGCCGTTCCCCGGACAACGGCGGAAGTTGGAGTTAAGGCGGAAACGTGACTGAGGACCTGGGCACGGCGGGCCCGAGGGCCTTGTCGCGCCGGCAACTGATGGGGCGCCTCGGCAAGGGCGTCGTCGTGGCTGGCGTGGCGGCCTGGGTGACGCCCGAAATCCTGATCGCCACACCTGCGGGCGCGTGGACCTCGTCCGGTGAGCCGCAGTGCCAGGACAAAGACGGCGACGGCGACGACTGCGACCCCGACCAGAGCAACCCCGACAACGGCGATGGTGGGGACAACAACGGCGACCCCAACGGCGACAACCGGGGGAACAACGGCGACCCCAACGGCGACAACCGGGGGAACAACGGCGACCAGAACGGCCCCCAGCGCGACTCGAACGCCGGATCGAATTCGGTGACCCCACCCCAGTACTCGGCCTCGGGCTCAGGGAGCTCGCTCGGGCCGACCCTCGCGTCGGCGCAGGGCAACGGAGGCGGGTCGCTCCCCCTGACCGGTTCGAACCTCGCCGCTGACGCTGCGGTCGGCTCCACTCTCGTGGGCGGGGGCTGGCTCCTCACCCGGTGGGCTGCGGCGCGGCGAGCGAATCCCCTCACCGACGTCGGTGACGCCGGCGAGGACCCCGTCGACAACTGACCACGAGGCGCAGTGTCATGGCGTTCGCCACCCTTGTGGACGAAGTACCGGGTCGGTCGGGAATCCGAGAGATGCCGGTCGGCCCCGTGTACGCCGGGCTGTCGTTCCGCTTCGGTGTGCGGTGCGCGCACGCCGAGCTGGCGCGCCACCTGGAGGCGGTCCTCGCGCCGCTTCGCAGCGTCGGGACGGCCGACCACTGGTACTCGGTCGACATCACCTCGCAGGGTCGGATCGAGGTGAGGGTCGACGGCGTACGTGTGGCGGGAGCGCGCGACGCAGGCAACGCTGCGGCGTGGCTGCTGTGGCACGTCAACCGCGCCGTGATCGACGCCAGCCCCGAGTACCTCCAGCTGCACGCGGCAAGTGTGTCGATGGGCGGCCGCGCACTGGTGTTCCCCGGTTCGCCCGGGTCCGGCAAGACGACGCTTGCGGCTGCTCTCGTGCAGCGCGGGCTCGGGTACCTGACGGACGAGTTGGTCGCGCTGGCGGACGACGACCTGACGATCGTGCCGTTCCCGAAATCCCTCGCCTTCGACGAGGGGTCGATCGCCGCGCTGTGGGGGCCCGCGGGTCCGCCCGGTCACGCCGAGGTTGTGGGCCCCGAGCTCCCGGGCACGGAGAAGGTCCACGTGGTTCCTGCCTGCATCCGCGCCGAGGCGAATGCCGGTGCATGCCCGGCGCGCATGGTGGTGGCTCCCCGGTACCTGCGAGGTGCGTCCACGCGGCTCGCTCGACTCGACGCCGCCGACGCGCTCATGACGCTCGTCACCAACACCGTGAACCTGGAGTGCCACGGCAGCGCCGGGTTGCGGCGGCTGGCGGTGCTGGCCGAACGGGGCTCGTGCTACCGGCTCGAGTTCTCCGATCTCGACGAGGCGTGCCGGCTCGTGATGGCGGAAGCCGCCACGTGCTGGGCGGAGGAGGCAGCGGGATGACCCAACCAACAGACATTGACGCGGCGGAACTCTCGCCGAACACACCGTCCGCGGGCGCACGCGAAGGGAGCGCCGTGCCGAGCGTCATGTCGTACGCGTCGACGATGCTCGTCGAGGACAAGACCGTGGTGTACGACGAGGACGCTCACACGATGCTCGTCCTCAACTCGAGTGCAGGGGCGGTGTGGAGCCTGTGCGACGGATGGCGCACCGTCGCGTCCATCGTGACCGAGCTAGCCGGCCTGCACGGAACCGACCCCGATCAGATCGAAGACGATGTGTGGGACACCGTGGAGAAGCTCACGGCTCTCGGCGTGTTGTCCGACGCGCGCCGCGCTCAGCCGCCCGGCTGACGGCGCCTGCGATCGTGGGGTTGTCGATCAGTCGGCCTTCGCCTTGACCATCCGGTCGACCAGGTTGGGCGGCACCACGTCGTAGTGGTCGTGCTCGGCCCGGAACCGTCCCCGGCCGCCGGTGAGCGAGCGCAGGTCGACCGCGTAGCGCCCGATCTCGGCCGTGGGGACGAGCGCGGTGATCTGCTGGATGCCGCCGTCGACGGTGTCGGTCCCCTGCACCCGGCCACGGCGGGAGTTGAGGTCGCCCATGATGTCGCCCTGCATGCTGGCGGGCACGGTCACCTCGAGGCGCGAGATCGGCTCGAGCAGCACCGGGGCGGCCTTCGCCATGGCCTCCTTGAAGGCGAGGGACCCCGCCATCTTGAAGCTCATCTCGGACGAGTCGACGGGGTGGTACTTGCCGTCGTAGCAGGTGACCTGGACGTCCACCACGGGGTACCCGTGCACGCCGCCCAGGGTCATGGCCTCCATGACGCCCTTTTCGACCGCGGGGATGTACTGCTTCGGGATGGCCCCACCGACGACCTGATCGACGAAGTGGAATCCCTCGCCCCGCTCGAGCGGCTCGATGCGGATGAACGCCACGCCGAACTGGCCGTGGCCGCCGGTCTGCTTCTTGTACTTGCCCTCCGCCTCGGCCTGCTTGGTGATGGTCTCGCGGTAGGGGACGAGCACGTCCTCGGTCGCGACCTCGACGCCGAACTTGCGCGCCAGGCGCTCGGCCGACACGGCCAGGTGCGTCTCACCGGTGCCCCGCAGGATGGTCTGGTGCGTCTCGTCGACGCGCTCGACCACGAGCGCGGGGTCCTCCTCCTGCAGGCGGTGCAGCCCGGTCATGAGCTTGTCCTCGTCGCCCTTCGACTTGGGGCGGATGGCGATGGAGAGGACGGGCGGTTCGGGCGCCGGGGCGGGCACCGTCACGGGCGTGCCCTTCGGGGCGAGCGTGTCGCCCGTGGCGGTGTCGGACAGCTTGGGGACGGCCACGATGTCGCCCGCCTGGGCCTCGTTGGCGGGCTGGGCCTCCTTGCCGCGCAGCAGCTGCAGCACGTGTAGCCGCTCGTCCGCGTGGGCCCGGGGGTTGTGCAGCACGCTGTCGGGACGGATCGTCCCCGACAGGACGCGCAGCAGCGAGATCTTGCCCACGTACGGGTCCGAGATGGTCTTGAACACCCGGGCCAGGGGCTGGCCGGAGGGATCGGGCTTCACCTCCTGGACCGTGTCGCCGGCGCGCACCTCGACCGGGGGGCGCACTTCGGGCGAGGGCGCCAGCTCGACCAGGAGCGACGCCAGGCGGTCGATGCCGATACCGGTGGTGGCCGACCCGCACACGACCGGGAACACCACCCCCTGCGCCACCCCGGTGGCCAGGGTGGCCTCGAGCTCGGCGCTCGAGGGCACGTCGCCGTCGAGGTAGCGCTCCATGAGGGCGTCGTCGCCCACCACGATCCCCTCCACCAGCTGCTCGCGCACTTCGTGCTCGGTGGCGGCGAGGTCGTCGGGGATCGGGCCCGAGGTGGGCGTGCCTGATTCGTAGACGATGGCCGTGTCCGACAAGAGGTCGGCGATCCCGTTGAAGGCGTGCTCCTCGCCCAGGGGGAGCTCGAGCGGGGCGATGCCGGCCCCGAAGCGCTCGCGCAGCGCGGCGAGGGTGCGGTCGAAGCTGGCGCGTTCGCGGTCGAGCTTGTTCACGAACACGAGGCGCGGCAGGCCGAGCTCGGCCGCCAGGTTCCAAGCGGCCTCGGTCTGCGCCTCGATGCCCTCGATCGCGCTGACGACCACGACCACGAGATCCGCCACCGACGCGGCGGCGCGCACCTCGCCGAAGAAGTCGGCGTACCCCGGCGTGTCGATCACGTTCACTTTGGTGTCCACGACCGTGATGGGCGCGAGAGCGAGTGAGATCGAAAGCTGCCGCTTGATCTCCTCGGGCTCGAAGTCGCACACCGTCGAGCCGTCGTCGATCTTCCCCATGCGGGTGATGGCACCCGTCGCGAACAGCAGCGCCTCGGCCAACGTCGTCTTCCCCGCGCCGTTGTGGCCGACCAGGGCGACGTTGCGGATGCGGGACGGCGGGAAGCTCGGCACCGGGCGCACCTCCATCGCTCGACTTCGTCCGGCGGGCGACCGCAACATCGCACGGCTCAGGTCCGCAGGGGCGGCCGCCGTGGGGGCGAGCCTACTGTCCGCCCCTGCCCCTCAGCCTGCGGCGCGCCGGCCGGTACCCGGCGCGGTGGACGGGCGCGCACGAGGCCGCAACGGGCCGCACGGGGCGCGCACGGGGCCGCAACGGGCCGCACGGGGCCGCAGGGGGCACCGCCGGCTCCGGAGTGGCCTCGAACGCCGATGGTAGGCTGGCGTGGGAGAACCCCCCCGGAAGGAACGCGCAACGCATGTTCGACGGTCGCTGGCGCCACGCAGTGGACCGCACGACCAAGCCTGTGGGATCGGCGCTCGTCCGGGCCGGCGTGACCGCCGACCTGCTCACCGTCTTCGGCTTGGCCATGTCGGTGGTCACCGCGTTCGTGGTGGGCTCGGGACGGCTGCTTCTCGCCGTTGCGCTGTTGTTCCCGACCGGTCTGCCTGACCTGTTCGACGGCCCCGTCGCCAAGGCGTCGGGGCGCGCCTCGGTGCGCGGCGCGTTCTTCGACTCGGTCGCCGACCGCATCGCCGACGCGGTGCTCTTCGGTGGCGTGGCGTGGTACCTGGCGGCCCGCCACCACGGCGAGACGGTGCTCCTGCCGTTCGCCATCGTCGCGGTGACGTCGCTCATCTCGTACCAACGTGCCAAAGCCGAACTGCTGGGCATCTCCGCCCGGGGCGGCCTCATGGAGCGGGCCGAACGCTTCATCGGGCTCGGGCTGTGCTTCGTGGCGGGTGGAATTTCCGCCGCCGCCTTCGTCCCCGCGCTGTGGGTGTTCTTCGGACTGGTGACGGCCACCGCGCTGGGGCGCTTCGCCAGCGTGTGGCGCGCCGCCGAGGGCCCACCTTCGGTAGCCGTCCCCGCCGACCTGGAGGCGACCGGCGCGCTCGGCCGGGGGGCGCTAGCCCGGTGGCGAGAGGGGCGGGAGGATTCCCGCTGGCGCGAGGGCAGGGTGGACTCGCGCTGGCGCACCTGGCGCGAGACGCGGGCCCAGCGCGACGAGACCGGGACGCGGGCCACGCTGCGCCGGCACGCCGCGCAGCCTTCGGGCCGCTGGCGGGCCCGCCGTGCCGGTGTGCCGTCGAGCCGAACGGGCCGCATCTGGCGGGCGAGGCGGGCCGCCCGCACCGCAGCGCGCCCCGGCCGCCGCCCGAGCCAACGCGGCCTGTAGTTCCCCGCCCGGGTTCCACGCGTGCCCGAAGGTCCTTCACCCGAGCGCCTGCGCGCCGAAGACTCGTCATCCGACCGACTGTCACCCAAGCGACTGCGCGCCTGGGCCGCGTACCTCGTGTACCGGTCGCTCGGCACGGTCATGCAGCGGCTGCCCGAACCACTCGCGGTGGGTGCCAGCACCGCGGTCGGGTTCGGGCTCACCTTCTTCCGCCGCGAGGCGCGTGCCGCGTACGCGCGTCACCTGCAACGCGTGGCCGGCCCCGGTCTAAGCGAGGCCGAGGTGAGGGCGTGCACCCGGCGCGCCTTTCTCAACTACGCGCGGTACTGGCTCGAGGCGGCGCGCCTGCCCGTGTTGGGCTCCGACGTGGTGGCGGACCGGTTCCTGATGGAAAGCGGCTACGACCATCTCGTGGCGGGGATGGCAGCGGGCAAAGGCGTGATCATGGCGCTCCCGCACGTCGGCAGCTGGGAGTGGGGAGGCGCGTGGCTGGCCCTGCAGGGCTACCCCATGACGAGCGTGGCCGAGCCCCTCGATCCCCCCGCCATGTACGACTGGTTCGTGTCCCAGCGTGAAGCGCTCGGGCTCACCATCGTCCCGCTCGGCGCGGAGGCGAGCCCGGCCCTGCTGCGGGCGCTGCGCGACGGCCGCCTGGTCGGGCTGCTGTGCGACCGCGACCTCGTCGGCAACGGCATCGAGGTGGAGTTCTTCGGCGAGCGCACCACGATGCCGGGCGGGCCCGCCCTGCTCGCCCTGCGCACCGGCGCGGTGGTGCTCCCCACCGCGGTCTACAGCGGACCGGGGCGCGACCACATGGCCGTGATCATGCCCCCGGTCGAGGTGGTGCGGACCGGCTCGCTGCGCGACGACGTCAAGCGGGTGACCCAGCTCATCGCGTGCGACTTGGAGCGGCTCATCCGGCGCGCCCCCGACCAGTGGCACCTCTTCCAGCCCAACTGGCCGAGCGACGACGCCGGGGCGGGCACCGAGCGGGGCGCGCCGTCCGATAACGCCCGGGGCGACTCGGCCGCCTGAGGGCCGGGCTCCCCGTGCGCGTCGCGCTCCTGTGTCCCTACAGCTTGTCGAGGCCCGGCGGCGTCCAGGGCCAAGTGCTCGGCCTCGCCCGCGCCCTGCGGGCCGGCGGCCACCACGCCGTGGTCCTGGCCCCGTCCGACGGTGACCCGTCTGACCGCGACCCGGACCGTGACCCCTCTGACCGGGATAGCGCCGAGGCCGGCCTACCCAAAAAGGCCATCGTGCGGTTGGGCCGGTCGGTGGCGATCCCCTCCAACGGCTCGATCGCCCCCGTGGCGATCGGTCCGGGCGCGGCGGTGCGGGCCGTGCGCGCCGTGCGATCCGGGGACTTCGACGTGCTGCACCTGCACGAGCCCCTGGCGCCCGGGCCCTCCTACGCCTGCCTCGTGGCGTGCCGGCAACCCAAGGTCGGTACGTTCCACCGGGCCGGTGGGAGCGCCGCGTACCGGCTCCTCGGGCCCCTGGCGCGCCTGGCGGCGGGACGCCTGGCAGCCCGCACGGCCGTGTCCGAGGAGGCGAGGGCCACGGCCGCGCACGCCCTCGGCGGGTCGTACGAGGTGGTGGGCAACGGGGTCGAGCTGGAGCGCTTCGACCGGGTGCGACCGTGGCCGACGCAGGTCCCGACCGTGCTGTTCGTCGGACGCCACGAACCGCGCAAGGGTCTCGAGGTGCTGCTGGACGCGGCCAACCGGCTCGATCCCTCGATGCCGTTCGTGGTGTGGGTGGCGGGGGAGGGGCCCGACACGGCGCGCCTGCGCCGGCGTTACCCGCCGAGCAGCCGGGTCACGTGGCTGGGTCGGGTCGACGACGACGAATTGGCGTCCCGGTACGCCGGTGCGCACGTGCTGTGCGCGCCGTCACTCGGAGGCGAGTCCTTCGGGGTGGTCCTGGTCGAGGCCATGGCGGCACGCGCCGCGGTGGTGGCGAGCGACCTGCCCGGGTACCGGGCCGTGGTCGACGGCCACGCGGTGCTCGTCCCACCTGGGGACCCCGCCGCCCTGTCGGGCGCCCTGGCAGAGGCGCTCGCCGGAGCGGCGGCCGGCACGGGGCGCTCCGCGCCCGACTCGCTCGACGCCGCGGCCCGCCACGCTTCGCAGTGGGCCATGCCGGCCATCGCGGCCCGCTACGTCGAGGTGTACGGGCGTGCCCTCAGCTCGGCCCCCGGTCGTAGGATTCGAGGGTGACGCAAGGGCGCGGTTCGTCTTCGAGGCGGCGCTCCGGGTCGGGGCGCGGCGGATCGGGCCGCTCCGGGTCCGGGAGTTCGGGCGCAGCACGGGGCGGGTCGGCGCGTTCGGGGTCAGGCCGAGGCGGCGGTGCGGCGGGCGGCGCGGCAGGCGGCGCGGCGGGCGGCCGCGGTGCCGGGGGCGGCAGGTCGAACGACGGGAATCGTCCGCCTTCGTCGGGGCCCGGGGGACGGAGCCGGCAGGCGAGCAGGGGAGGGACCCGAGGAGGTCGGGCCCCGGCGCGCCGTGGCCCGACCGGGACCGGAGCGCGCGCCTCGGCCGTGGTCATGGCCGAGGTCGCCGAACCCGACGCGCCCGTCGAGCTGCCCGGGACCAGGACCGACGGCGACGCGGTGCGCCGCAACGGGCGCCGGGCGCGGCTGATCGCGGCCATCCCCGGTGCGGTGGTGGCGGTGGTCGTCGTCGCAGTGTGCGCCGCGTCCGGCGTCGTGTTGGTGGGAGTGGCGGCGGGTGTCGGGGCGGGCCTTCTCGTCTGGGCGGCGGTGGGGCGGAGCGCGACCCGCGTGGTGCTCCGGTCACTCGAAGCACGCGCCGTGGAGGACGGCGAGGTGGCCCGGGCCGAGAACCTGGTCGACGGGTTGTGCGCCAGCATGGGCGTGGTGCCTCCCGAGATCGTCGTGGTCGACGAGGAGGCGCGCAACGCGCTTGCGCTCGGGACCCGTCCCGATACGGCCGTCCTCGTCCTCACCTCCGGGTTGCTGCACGCCCTCGACCCGGTCGCCCTGGAGGCGGTCCTCGCGCACGAGCTCGTCCACGTGAAGCGGGGCGACATCGCGCCGGCAACCGTGGCTGCGGCGGTCCTGGCTCCGTTCGCCCCGGTGATGCCGCCCGTGTCCGACTGGGTGCACGCGCTGGCCGGGCGGGGCCGCGAGTTCGGCACCGACCGGCTCGCGGTGGCGGTGACGCGATACCCGCCCGGACTGCGCGACGCCCTCGTGCTCATGGCCGAGGGCCCCCTGGCCCGCCCGCCGTCGGCGCTCGCCGGGCGGGGCGTGGCGCGCACCACGCGCTGGTTGTGGACCGTGCCGTTGGCCGACACCACGGGCGATGCTGCCCCGTCGAGCGTGGTGCGCGTCAGCGACGGAGAGCTCGACGCGCCCGGCGTGCGCATCGCGGCACTCGACGAGTGGTGAACTGCGTCCCTCGGCCGGACGGCGGCTCAGGGCCCGACGGTAGACTGCTTCTATGAAGGACGAGTCTCCTTCTTCTCCCATGCCCGCCACCGGCTCAGGTGCTGCGCCAGCACCAGGCGACGGCCGCCGCACGGGGACCTTCACCGTGAAGCGGGGCCTCGCCGACATGCTGCGCGGGGGCGTGGTCATGGACGTCGTCACCGCCGAGCAGGCGCGCATAGCCGAGGACGCCGGAGCAGTGTCGGTGATGGCGCTCGAGCGCGTGCCCGCCGACATCCGGGCCCAGGGCGGCGTGGCCAGGATGAGCGACCCGGCCCTGATCGAGGCGATCCAGCGCACCGTCACCATCCCGGTGATGGCCAAGGCCCGGATCGGGCACTTCGCCGAGGCGCAGATCCTCGAGGCCCTCGGCGTCGACTACGTCGACGAGAGCGAGGTGCTCACCCCGGCAGACGAGGCGCACCACATCGACAAGTGGGCGTTCCGCGTCCCGTTCGTGTGCGGCGCGACCAACCTGGGCGAGGCGTTGCGGAGGATCTCCGAAGGTGCGGCCATGATCCGCTCCAAGGGCGAGGCCGGGACCGGCAACATCGTGGAGGCGGTACGCCACTTGCGTTCGATCCTCGGGGACATCCGCAAGCTCACCCAGGCGGACGCAGCCGAGCGGTATGCGTGGGCGAAGCAGCTGGCCGCCCCGGTCGACCTCGTACGTGAGGTCGCCGACACCGGCGCGCTTCCCGTGCCGCTGTTCTGCGCGGGCGGGATCGCCACGCCGGCCGACGCCGCCCTCGTGATGCAGCTGGGCGCGCAGGCGGTGTTCGTCGGATCTGGGATCTTCAAGAGCGAGGATCCGCCGCGCCGGGCACGGGCCATTGTCGAGGCGACGACGCACTTCGACGACGCCACGATCGTGGCCAAGGTGAGCCGGGGCCTCGGCACCCCCATGGCCGGGCTGGATGAGCGCGAGCTCGAGCAGCACATGGCCGAGCGCGGCTGGTAGGTGGCGAGGTGACCTCCGAGGTGCCTCCAGGTGGAGGTGGGCGTCCTCGCCTTGCAGGGCGACGTCGCCGAGCATCGCGCCGCGCTGACTGATCTCGGGGTCGACGCACGGCCGGTGCGCCGGCCCGACGACCTCGACGGCATCGACGGCATCGTGATGCCGGGGGGAGAGTCGACCACGATGTCGATGCTTCTCGACTCGTCGGGGCTGGCTGGCCCCCTCGGCGACGCGCTCGAGGCGGGCCTGCCCGCGTTCGGGACGTGCGCGGGGATGATCCTCCTGGCGACCTCGATCGAAGGGGGACGGCCCGACCAGACGAGCTACCGCATGATCGACATCGACGTCCGGCGCAACGGGTTCGGGCGGCAGCTCGAGTCCTTCGAGTGCGACCTGCGCGTCGGGCCGTTCGGGGAGGTCCCCCTGCACGCCGTCTTCATCCGTGCGCCCGTGGTCGAGCGCTGGGGCGACGACGTAGAGGTGCTCGCCTCGATCCCGGCGGGGTCGTCCCATTCGGACAACGGGCCCATGGTGCACCGCGCCCGGGACAACGCACCGGCGGTGCCGGATCTCCCGGTGTTGTGCCGGCAAGGACGTGTGCTCGTGGCCGCGTTCCACCCCGAGCTCACGAAGGACCGCCGCGTGCACGAGCTGTTCGTGTCAATGGTCGACGCGACGCAGCCCGCAACGACGAAGTGAACGGACAAGGACGGTAAGACATGTCGGGCCATTCGAAATGGGCCACCACCAAGCACCGCAAGGCCGCGGTCGACAAGGCGCGGGCCAAGGTGTTCGCCAAGGTGATCCGGCAGCTCGAAGTGGCTGCCCGAGAAGGGGGAGGCGACATCAACTCCAACGCCACCCTTCGGACGATGTTCGAAAAGGCGCGCGCCGCGTCGGTGCCGCTCGACACGATCGAGCGGGCCATCAAGCGCGGGACGGGAGAGCTCGAGGGCGTCCACTACGAGGAGGTCTCGTACGAGGGCTACGCGCCCGGGGGCGTCGCCGTCATCGTCGAGTGCCTCACCGACAACCGGAACCGCACCGGGGCCGAGGTTCGCAACATCTTCGTGCGCAACGGGGGCACCATGGCCGAGCCCGGTGCCGTGGGGTGGCAGTTCACCCGCAAGGGCGTGATCGGGCTGCCCCGCTCGCTCGACGAGGACAAGATCATGGAGGTCGCCGCGGACGCGGGAGCCGAGGACCTGACGGACGAGGAGGACCGCTGGGTGGTGACGAGTGCGCCCCAGGACCTCGCCGCGGTGCGCGACGCCCTCGAGGCCGCCGGGATGGCGCCCGATTCGGCCGAACTCGCCATGGTGCCGTCGACCACGGTGCCCGTCAGCGACGAAGCCGAGGTGCGCCGGGTGCTGCGTCTCATCGAGGCGCTCGAGGACCACGACGACGTGCAGAACGTGTGGTCGAACTTCGACATTCCCGACGAGGTGCTCGCGGTCGTAGCCGGCTGACGCGACCGCCCGCCGCGGTGGCGCGCTATCCACCGCCGTTCGCAGCGCGCTTGGTAGCTTCGAACGCGTGTTCGTCCTGGGCATCGACCCCGGCCTGTCGCGCTGCGGGTACGGCGTCGTGCGCCAGTACGGGAGCCACTTGTCTGCGACCGCGGGCGGCGTCATCCAAACCGATGCCGCCCTGCCGTTGCCGCAGCGGCTCCTGGTGCTGTGGCGGGAGCTGCGCGCCCTCCTCGCCGAGGTCCGGCCCGACGCCGTCGTGGTGGAGCGGGTCTTCTTCCAGACCAACGCCCATACCGCCATGGCGACCGGACAAGCGGGCGGGGTCGCCCTCGTCGCGGCGGCCGAGACCGGGTGCGAGGTCGCCCAGTACACCGCGAACGAGGTCAAGCTGGCGGTCGTCGGGTTCGGCGGCGCGACCAAGGAGCAGGTGCAGCACATGGTCGCCGCGCTCTTGAACCTGGCCGAACCGCCCCGGCCACCCGATGTCGCCGACGCCCTCGCCCTGGCAATGTGCCACCTGACCGCCCAGCCGCTGCGTCGTGCCATCGAGGCGGCCGACCTCGCCGGCTCGGTCTGACCGGTTCGGCATGAGGGTTCGGAGTTGACCGGTTCGATATCGACTGGGAGGACGCGGTGATCGGCTGGCTACGGGGCGAGGTCCTGGCGCGCACGACCGAGGGCGAGCTGCTGCTCGACGTGCACGGAGTGGGGTACCGCGTGACGGTGCCGGCCCCTCTGCTCGCCGCGGTCCACGAGCACGGCGATCCGGTGGAGCTCCATGTCCACACCCACGTGCGCGAGGACGCCATCGTTCTCTACGGCTTCGTCTCGGCGCAGGAGCGACGGTGCTTCGAGGCGCTGCTCGGCGCGCACGGGGTCGGGCCGGCACTCGCTCTGGCGGTCTTGACCTCGCTCGGTCCCTCGGACCTCGTTCGAGCCGTGCTCGAAGAGGACCTCACGACGTTGTGCACGATCCCCGGCATCGGCCGCAAGACCGCCGCTCGGCTGGTGCTCGACCTCCGGTCGCGTCTGGACCTGCCCGAATTGAACGGCGTGAGCCTCCCCGGGGCGGACGGCGTCAAATCGGGAGCCAGGAGCGAAGTGCGTGCCGCGCTGGCCGAGCTCGGCTACGGCAACGACGAGATCCGGCGCGCCCTCGAGGGTGCCCCGTCCGAGGGATCGGTCGAAGAGCTGTTGCGTGGCGCGCTGCGGGAGCTGGCGGGCGCCCGGTGAGCGTCCCGTGAGCGCGCGACGCGAGGTGCTCGCCCCCTCCACCGACCCGGAGGCTCCGGGCGCAGCCGCGGCGCGCCCGATCACCCCCGTGGTGGACCCGGCCGACCTGGCCGACGAGGTCCGGCTGCGCCCACGACGGCTGAGCGAATTCCTGGGCCAGCCGCAGCTCACCGAGCACCTCGACATCGTGCTGGAGGCGGCGCGCCGCCGGCAGCAACCGGTCGACCACCTGCTGTTCGCGGGGCCCCCCGGGTTGGGCAAGACGTCACTCGCCGGCATCGTGGCGACCGAGATGGGCGTTGGGCTGCGTGTCACGTCGGGACCAGCCCTGGCGCGCCCCGGGGACCTCGCGGCCCTCCTCACGGACCTGCAGCACGGTGACGTCATGTTCATCGACGAGATCCACCGGCTGCCGCGCCCCGTCGAGGAGGTCCTGTACCCGGCCATGGAGGACTTCCAGCTCGACATCCTCATCGGGAAGGGGCCGACGGCGCGTTCGATCCGCTTGGACCTGCCCCGGTTCACGTTGGTCGGCGCCACCACCCGGACCGGGTTGCTCACCGGGCCGTTGCGCGACAGGTTCGGCTTCGTCGGGCGGCTCGACCTCTATGCCGCCGAGGACCTGGAGGGGATCGTGCTGCGCTCGGCCGGGATCCTCGGCATCACGGTGGACCCGGCGGGAGCGGCTCACATCGCGGCCCGAGCGCGCGGAACCCCCCGGATCGCCAACCGGCTGCTGCGCCGGGTGCGCGACTTCGTCGAGGTCCGCGCCGAAGGCGCCATCACCGCCGAGCTCGCCACCGAGGGGATGGAGCTCTTCGGCGTGGACGACCTCGGGCTCGACAAGATCGACCGGGCCATCCTCGACGCGCTGTGCCGGCGGTTCGACGGCCGGCCCGTCGGCCTGGTCACGCTGGCGCAGTGCGTGGGGGAGGAGCCCGACACGGTCGAGGACGCGTACGAGCCGTACCTGTTGCAGCAGGGGCTGTTGCAGCGGACCCCGCGCGGGCGGACCGGCACCCCCCGCGCCTTCGCACACCTCGGGCTGACCCCGGTCGAGCTGGACGAACCGGAGGTCGAGCCCACGCTGTGGTGACGGCGACGGCGAACCGGTGAAGAGGCCGGCCAAAGGGGCTGGAGTAAGGTCGGACGTTCGGAAACCGGCCGGAGACCCGGGAGAACGCCACCCCCATGCCTAGTGCGCACGCCGTCGTGACCGCCCTCCTGGCGGCCTCGAGCTCGTCCTCCAAGAACTCTGGGAACGCGCTCGTTTCGCTCCTGCCGCTGATCCTCATCTTCGGCCTCGCCTACGTCTTCTTCCTGCGGCCGCGCTCCCAGGCTGCCCGGCGCCAGCGCGAGACGCTCATGGAGCTCTCTGCGGGTGACGAGGTCCTCACCGGGTCGGGGATCTTCGGGCGGGTCCTCGACGTCGAGGGCGACCGGGTCACGATCGAGACCGCCCCCGGCACCCGGATCACCGTCCTGCGCTCGACCATCGCCCGCAAGATCAACCCGGTCGAGGAGGACGCGGACTGGGAGGAGCACGAAGAGGCCGAATGGGAGGGCGACGAGCACGACCACGACGTCGAGCGTGACCACGACGACGAGGAACGCGCCGCCACGGGCGAGCACGGCGACGAGGTGTCCGACCATCACGACCACTCGAGCGGGGAAGAGGGCGCCGAGGACCACAAGACGGGCGGCGAGGACCACAAACCGTGAAGCGATCGCTCGTCGTCAGCCTGGTGACGACGATCGTGATCGCGATCGTCGTGCTGGCCGCGACGCTGGGCGGAGGGTGGTCCCCCAAGCTCGGGCTCGACCTGGCCGGCGGCTCGGAGGTCGTCTACAAGCCGGCCCACCCCATCTCGAACGGGGAGACCGACACGACGATCAACATCATCCGCAACCGGGTGGACGCGGCCGGTGCCTCCGGGGCCACGGTGGGCTCCCAGGGGGGCAACATCGTGGTCCAGTTCCCCGGGGAGCGCGACCCCCAGCACCTGATCCACCTCATCGGGACCACGGCGCAGCTGTACTTCCGACCCGTGTTGTGCGGGGCCCCGGCGTACACCGCTCCGCCGAGAGGCACCACGCCACCCACACAGCTCGTCTGCAACCCGCAGTACGCGACGACCGCCGCGAACCTGAACGTGAACCCGAACACCGGCAATCCGGCTGTCAACATCCCGCCCGACCCGACGTTCAACAACGTGGCGAGCACGCCCCCGGAACGTGACAACCCGCTGTCGAACGTCGTCCTGCCCGGCACGAACGGCGGCGGCATCTATGCCCGCTACGTGCTCGGCCCGTCGCAACTGAAGGGCACCGCGATCGCCAAGGCCCAGGCCCAGTTCAACACGAACTCGAGCCAGTGGGTGGTGAGCTACGACCTCACCAGCTCGGGGTCGCCCGCCTGGGACCGCGTCGCTCAGGCGAACTTCCACGCCTATCTCGCCATCGACCTCGACGGTGTGGTCGAGTCCGCCCCCCTCATCCAGCCGAACAACCCGGGCTTTACGTCGTTCGCGGGAAAGGGTGAGATCAGCGGAAGCTTCACCCAGGCCTCGGCGAACACCCTCGCCCTCGAGCTCAACTACGGCGCCCTGCCGGTGCCGCTCAAGATCCTCACCCAGACCACGGTGTCGCCCACGCTCGGGAAGTCGTCGCTCAAGGCGGGACTGGCTGCGGGGATCGGCGGGCTCATCCTGGTGCTCCTGTACACGATCCTCTACTACCGCGTGCTCGGCGTGGTGGTCGTGTCGGGGCTGCTCACGACGGCAGCCCTGCTGTGGGCAATCGTGTCCGCTCTCGGCCACTCGGCGATGAACCTCACCCTCGACTTGGCGGGCGTGACGGGGGTGATCGTGTCGGTCGGGATCACCGTCGACTCCTACATCGTGTACTTCGAGCGGTTGAAGGACGAGGCGCGCACCGGGAGATCGGTGCGCACGAGCGTCGATCGCAGCTTCCGGGGGGCGTTCCGCACCGTGCTGGCCGCCGACCTCGTGTCGCTGGCCGCCGCGGTGGTGCTGTGGCTGCTGGCGGTAGGGACGGTGCGCGGCTTCGCCTTCTTCCTGGGGCTGTCGACGCTCCTGGACGTGTTCACGACCTACTTCTTCACCCGCCCGCTCGTGATCCTTCTCGGGCGCAACGAGCGGATCACCCACGCACGCGTCTTCGGCGTCGCCCGGGGGCTCGCCATCGGCAGCGAGACGGCCACATGAGCACGACCACGAGCTCGGAAGAGGCGACGACGGAGGCGCCCGCCGTCCGGCCGAACCCGTTGGTCAGGCTCTACCGAGGCGAGACGTCCTTCGACTTCGTCGGCCGGCGCTGGTGGTGGTACTCGCTGTCGGCGCTCGTGATCGTGGCCGGCCTGGCCTCGTTCGCGGTGCGCGGCTTCAACTGGGGCATCGAGTTCAAGGGCGGTACGTCGTGGGAGGTTCCCGCGCACGGCCACACCGTGACCGACGTGCAGAACGCGCTCACGCCCGCCGGGTTGACGGGCGGCGAGACCATTCAGATCCTCGGGCGGGGCCAGAACGCCACGATCCAGGTCCAGGCCGACCTGAACAACCTGCCCGCCGCGAGGCAGGCTGCCATCAAGAACGGGGTGAGCGCCGCCCTCGGGCGGATCGGCCACGTGCGGGCGACCCAGGTGTCGATCACCGACGTCGGCCCGACGTGGGGGGGCCAGATCAGCCAGAAGGCGATCATCGCGGTGCTCGTGTTCTTCGTGGTCGTGGTGCTGTACATCTCGTTTCGCTTCGAGTGGAAAATGGCGATCGCGGCGTTGGTCGCGGTGATCCACGACTTGCTCGTGGTGGCCGGGGTGTACTCCCTGGCGGGCTTCCAGATCGAACCGTCCACGGTCATCGCCGTGCTCACCATCCTGGGATACTCGCTCTACGACACCGTCGTCGTCTTCGACCGGGTGAAAGAGAACAGCCGGGGCCTCGGCGCGTCCGGGCGGATGACGTACGAGGACGTCGTCAACCTGTCGATGAACCAGACGCTCGCCCGCTCGATCAACACCTCGCTCGTGGCGATCCTGCCCGTGCTCGCCGTGCTCGTCATCGGCGCCCAGCTGCTCGGGGCGACGACGCTGCAGTACTTCGGCCTGGCGCTCGTCATCGGCCTGACGTCGGGTGCGTACTCCTCGATCTTCATCGCGTCGCCCGTCCTGGCGTCGATGAAAGAGCGCGAGCCGCGCTACGCCAACATCCGCCAGAAGCTGGCCAATCGGCCCGATCGCAGTGGGATCCTGACACCGCGCGCCGCGGCCGCCCTCGCGCTGACGGGCGGCGGCGGGGGGCGTGCACCGGGTCGGGGCGGGCGAGACGCGGGCCCGGCCCGCCGTCAAGGCGGCGTGCTCAAACCGGGCGCGGCGCGCCTGCGCGACGAGACCGACGACGGGGCGGGAGACCTCAACGGATCCGGCGTCCAACCGGCGGGCGCGTCGTCGGGCGCAGGAGCGAACACGCCCGCACGCCGGCCCGGTTCGGGGGCGCCCGGTGGCGCCCGCAGACCTCCGCCGCGACCCCGCAAGGGCAAGGGGGCGAAGAAAGGCGGTCGCCGCCGCTGAGGACGCGTCGATCGGTCGTGCCCGCAGGAGCAAGGGGGCAGGTACGGTGATGTCATGGTGACCGTCGACCGCGCTGCTCCGTTGAGGCGGCTCGCGACGGGCGACGACATGGTGGCGGGCGTGGTGAGCGCCTACGAGGCGCGCCGTCCCAAGGCGATCGCGTCCGACCGCAAGCTCATCATGCGGGCGGGCCGTCTGGCCGAGGACTCCCACCGGGGCCAGCTGCGCCAGACGGGGGACCCCTACATCACCCACCCCCTCGCGGTGGCGACGATCGTCGCCGACCTCGGCCTCGACGCCAAGTCGGTGAGCGCCGCGCTGCTTCACGACGCGGTGGAGGACACGAGCCTCACGCTCGACCACGTGGCGGCGGAATTCGGCCCCGAGGTGGCCGCCATCGTCGACGGGGTGACCAAGCTCGACCGGCTCCAGTTCGACTCCAAGGAGGCGCAACAGGCGGCCACGGTCCGCAAGATGCTCGTGGCGATGGCGAACGACTGGCGGGTGCTCGTCATCAAGCTTGCCGACCGCCTCCACAACATGCGGACGATCGCCGTCATGCCGGAGTGGAAGCAGCGCCGTACCGCCCAGGAGACGCTCGACATCTACGCGCCGTTGGCCCATCGGCTCGGCATCCAAGAGCTCAAGTGGCAGCTCGAGGACCTGGCGTTCGCCACCTTGCACCCCAAGCGTTATGCCGAGATCGAGCAAATGGTGGCGACGCGGGCACCCGAGCGCGACGAGCACCTGGCGCGCGTGCTCGTGGCGGTGCGCGATCGCCTGGCCGCCTCGGGCGTCAAGGCCGAAGTCACCGGTCGACCCAAGCACCTGTGGAGCATCTACGAGAAGATGGTCGTGCGCGGCAAGGAGTTCGCCGAGATCCACGATCTAGTCGGCATCCGGGTGATCGTCGACTCCGAGAAGGACTGCTGGGCGGCTCTCGGCTCCATCCACGCCATCTGGAGTCCGGTGCAGGGTCGTTTCAAGGACTACATCAACAGTCCCAAGTTCAACCTCTACCAGTCGCTGCACACCACGGTCATCGGGCTCGAGGGAAAGCCGATCGAGGTGCAGATCCGAACGCACGAGATGCACCGGCGGGCCGAGTACGGCATCGCCGCGCACTGGGGCTACAAGGAGCAGCCCCGCGACGGCGGCGCGACCACGGCCGAGATGGCGTGGCTGCAGCGGATCGTGGACTGGCAGCAGGAGACCATCGACCCCCTCGAGTTCCTGGAGACGCTGAAGCTCGACCTCGAGCAGGACGAGGTCTACGTCTTCACACCGAAGGGCAAGGTGATCGCGCTGGCGGCGGGATCGACGCCCATCGATTTTGCGTACTCCATCCACACCGAGGTCGGCCACCGCTGCATCGGCGCCAAGGTGAACGGCCGGCTCGTCCCCCTCGACACCAAGCTGCAGTCAGCCGACACCGTCGAGATCATCACGTCCAAGGTCCCTTCGGCCGGGCCGTCGCGCGACTGGCTGCAGATCGTGGCGTCGCCCCGGGCGCGCAACAAGATCCGCCAGTGGTTCTCCCGGGAGCGGCGCGAGGACGCGATCGAGACCGGTCGTGAGGAGCTGATCAAGGCGCTACGTCGCGAGGGCCTGCCCGTGCAGAAGCTGGCCGCCTCGAACGCGCTGGAGCGCCTCGCCGCCGCCATGAACTACGCCGATCTCGAGGCCCTGCACGCCGCCATCGGCGACAACCACGTGTCGGCCCGGCCCATCGCCCAGCGGCTGGCCCGTGACCTGCGGGGCGGAGGGGGCGAGGAGCAGCTGCCCACCACGGTGGGCCCGGGTCTGCGCACCCGCACCCGGCCCGGATCGCCGGTCGGGGTGTACGTCGAGGGCCTCGACGACGTGATGGTGCGTCTGTCGCGCTGCTGCACCCCGGTCCCCGGTGACCAGATCGTCGGGTTCGTGACGCGCGGCCGGGGTGTCAGCGTGCACCGGGCGGATTGCGCCAACGCGACCGCGCTGGCGGCGGGCGAGCACGAGCGGCTCATCGAGGTGGAGTGGGACCGGGAGGGGTCGACCGTGTTCGTGGCCTCGATCGAGGTCCTCGCCTTCGACCGGTCGCGCCTGCTCGCCGACGTCACGCGCGTGGTGTCCGAACACCACCTCAACATCGTCGCCTCCTCGTCGCAGACCGCCACGGACCGGGTGAGCCGGATGCGCTTCGACGTGGAGCTGGCCGACCCGGGCCATCTCGAATCGCTGCTCAGCTCGCTGAAGCACCTCGACGGCGTGTTCGACGCTTTCCGGACGCTGCCTGGCCGGAAGGGCTGAGGCCCCCGTGGGCGAGGACCAGGGGCCGCTGCGCGCCCCGGTGGGGACCAAAGACGTCCTGTGGCCTGAGTCGGTCCGGTGGGAGGCGCTCGTGGCCGAGTTCGCTCGACGGGCCGAGCGCGCCGGGTTCGGCCTCGCCCTCACGCCGATGTTCGAGGACGCCCGTCTGTTCCACCGGGGTATCGGCGACGAGAGCGAAGTGGTCGGGAAAGAGATGTACGAGTTCACCGACCGCAGTGGCCGCACGATGGCACTTCGGCCCGAGGGCACCGCCCCGCTCGTGCGCGCCTACGTCCAGCACCGCCCCGCCGTGCCCTGGAAGGCGTGGTACGTGACACCCGCCTTTCGCTACGAGCGCCCCCAGGCGGGCCGGTACCGCCAGCACCACCAGCTCGGGGTCGAGGTGCTCGGCACCGACGATCCCGACCTCGACGTCGAGGTGATCGCGCTGGCGTCGGGTTTCTACGCCGGCCTCGGGCTGCGCCGGGTCGAGCTGGCGGTGAACTCCATGGGGTGCGGCTCGTGCCGGCCGGCCTACGTGGCCGCCCTGCGCAGCTACCTCGACGAGCACCACGACGAGCTGTGCGACGAACACCGCAAGCGCTACGACGTCAACCCGCTGCGCGTCCTCGACTGCAAGCGTCCCGAGTGCCGGGCGGTGACCGAAGCCGCCCCGCTGATCACGGACTTCCTCGACGAGCCGTGTCGCGCCCACCTGGACCGGGTGCGCGCCGGCCTCGACGCGCTCGGCGTCGAGCACCACCTCGAGCCGCGCCTGGTGCGCGGTCTCGACTACTACACCCGCACGACGTTCGAGTTCACCGCCGTCGCCCTCGACACGGCGCAGAACGCCATCGGGGGCGGAGGACGGTACGACGGGCTGGCCGAGGCGATCGGCGGCCCTCCGACGCCCGGCGTCGGGTTCGGTATCGGCATCGAACGCCTGCTCCTGGCGTGCGACGCCGAAGGATGCTTCGACGTCGTCCCCGCCGCTCCCGACGCCTTCGTGGTGGACCTGACGGGCGGGGAGTGCGCCCGTGACCTCGTGGCCGAGTTGCGCGACGCAGGGCTCATGGCGCTGCGCGCCTACGACGACCGCTCGCTCAAGGCCCAGCTCAAGTTGGCGGACCGCTCGGGCGCGGCGTACGCGGTGATCGTGGGGCCCGACGAGCGGGCCGCCGGCACGGTGACGGTGCGTTCCATGCACGGCGACGGGGACCAGCAGACCGTGGCACGGGGTGACGTGGTCGCTCACCTCGCGTCGGCCGTCCGGGGCCGGGCTGGGGGAGGGTCGTGACCGCCACGGGGCTTCGCACCCACGTGTGCGGTGAGCTGCGCCGGACCCACGTGGGCGACCGCGTCGTCCTGTGCGCCTGGGTGGCCCGCCGGCGCGAGCACGGTGAGCACCTCGCGTTCGTCGACCTGCGCGACTACTCCGGCGTGGTGCAGTGCGTGGTCGACGGAAGCCTGGAAGTGCGTAGCGAGTGGGTCGTGCGGGTCGAGGGCACGGTGCGGCTCCGTCCCGCCGGCACCGCCAACCCCGAGCTGCCCACGGGCGAGGTCGAGCTGACCGACTGCCTGGTCGAGGTGCTCGCCAAGGCAGAGCCTCCGCCGTTCCCGGTGGACGACCGGGCCGAAACGGACGAAGCGGTGCGCCTCCGCTACCGCTTCGTCGACCTGCGACGGCCCCGGATGCAGCGCAACCTCCGGCTGCGGGCGCGTGTGCTCGCCGCATTGCGCGCCGCCATGGTCCGCCAGGGGTTCGCCGAGGTCGAAACGCCCCTGCTGTGGACGCCCACCCCGGAGGGCGCCCGCGAGTTCGCGGTGCCGGCCCGGCAGCACCCCGGGAACTTCTACGTGCTTCCCCAGAGCCCGCAGATCGCCAAGCAGTTGCTCATGGTCGGGGCGATGGACCGTTACTTCCAGTTGGCGCGGTGCCTGCGGGACGAAGACCTGCGTGCCGACCGGCAATTCGAATTCACGCAGCTGGACTTGGAGGCGTCGTTCGTGACCGAGGACGACGTGCGGTCGGTCGTGACCGAAGCGGTCATGGACGCGACCGAGGCGGCGATCGGCGAACGCCCCGGCCCGGTGGAGCAGATGACATGGCACGAGGCGATGGATCGCTTCGGGGTCGACAAACCCGACCTCCGCTTCGGCCTGGAGCTCGTCGACCTGACGGAGGTGTTCGCCACGACCGGGGTCCGGGCGCTCGCGGCGCCCGCCGTCAAGGCGATCGGCGTGCCCGGTGGCACTGGGTTGGGGCGCAACCGGCTCGACGCGTTGGTGGAGCGGGCCAAAGCGCTCGGAGCGCCCGGACTGGCGTGGTTCCGGATCACGAGCAACGACGGTGGCCCGGTCTCGGTGCAGTCGCCGCTCGACAAGAACCTGCGCGACGACGAACGGACTGCTCTGGTGTCGGCGACAGGTGCCGGACCGGGTGACCTCGTCCTGGTGGTGGCGAGCGAGTGGCGCACCGCGTGCGAGGTGTTGGGCCAGCTGCGCAACGACCTCGGACGCCCTCCGGTGGCCGAAGGCGAACGACGGTTCTGCTGGGTGACGGAATTCCCGCTCTTCGACGGCACCGACGACGAGGGCCGGCCGCTCGCCGCCCACCATCCGTTCACGATGCCGAATCCCGACGACCTGGACGTCTTGGCGACGGACCCGTTGCACGTGCGCTCGCAGGCGTACGACCTGGTGGTCAACGGGTGGGAGCTCGGTTCGGGCTCCATCCGTATCCACCGAGAGGACATCCAGCGCAAGGTGTTCGACGCCCTCGGCATCGCGCGCGACGAGGCGGAGTCGCGCTTCGGGTTCCTGCTGAGCGCGTTCCGGTTCGGGGCGCCGCCCCACGGAGGGTTCGGGCTCGGCCTCGACCGTCTGGTGGCCGTGCTCGCCGGAGAGGACAACATCCGCGAAGTGATCGCCTTTCCGAAGACGCAGTCCGGGACCGATCCCATGACCGGCGCTCCCAAGCCGCTGCCCGAGGTCGTCCTGCGCGAGCTCGGGTTGCGCCTGGCCGGGCCGCGCGGCTGAGGTCGCGCGGGACGCGGACGATCGGTGGCGGGCCGCTCCCCCCGGCGACCGCCGGGCGGCGCATCCGACCTGTTCGACCAGGCGGCCGCCGACCGGTTGCGCGACCGCGCGCCGCTCGCCACGCGCCTTCGGCCCCGCACCCTCGACGACATGGTGGGCCAGCGCCACCTGGTCGCACCCGGCGCGCCGTTGCGGGTCCTGATCGAACAGGACCGGCTGACGTCGGCCATTCTGTGGGGCCCGGCCGGCACGGGGAAGACCACCCTCGCCCAGGTCGTGGCGGCGACAACCGCCAAGGCCTTCGTGCCGTTGTCGGCCGTGAACGCGGGCGTGGCCGACGTACGTCGAGCCATCGAGGACGCCCGGCGCCGCCTGGGCGAGCAGGGCCAGGGCACCATCCTGTTCATCGACGAGGTCCACCGCTTCAACAAGGCGCAACAGGACGCCCTCCTCCCCGCGGTCGAGGAGGGCCTGGTGGTCCTCATCGGGGCCACGACCGAGAACCCTTTCTTCTCGGTGAATTCCCCGTTGCTCAGCCGGGCCACCTTGTGGCGACTGGAGCCGCTCGACGACGCCGACATCGCCGAGCTCGTCCGACGGGGGCTCGAGACCGAAGGTGCGACCGCCGAGGCCGAGGCCGTCGACGCCCTGGTGTCGCTGGCCGACGGTGACGCCCGCGCCGCCCTCGGCACCCTCGAGGTGGCCGCCATCCTGGCCCAGGGACGGACCATCACCGCGGGCGACGTCGACCGAGCCCGAGCCGGGCGCCTCCTGCACCAGGGGTCCGATGCCCACTACGACCAGACGAGCGCGCTCATCAAGTCGATCCGGGGAAGCGATCCCGACGCCGGGCTGTACTGGCTCGCCCGCATGCTCGACGCGGGCGAGGACGCCCGCTTCATCGCCCGCCGCTTGGTCATCCTGGCAAGCGAGGACGTCGGACTGGCCGACCCGCTGGCGCTGGTGGTGGCGGACGCAGCCGCCCGGGCCGTCGAGTTCGTCGGCCTGCCCGAAGCGCAGCTCAACCTGGCCGAGGCCGTCGTCTACCTGGCATCGGCGCCCAAGTCGAACCGGGTGACCACGGCGCTGGGGCGCGCCCAGGCCGACGTGCGCGACGGGCCCCGCGTCGACGTACCGGCTCACCTGCGAGACGCCAGCTACTACGGGGCGCGATCGCTCGGGCACGGGGAGGGGTATCGCTATCCCCACGACGACCGGCGGGGGTGGGTGGAACAGGACTACCGTCCTCCCGAGATCGCCGACCACGTCTATTACGAGCCGAGCGAGCACGGGGCCGAGGAGGCGCTGGCGAAGCGCCTCCGCCGGCTGAGGGGCCCGGAACGCGCCGAGGAAGAGGAAGAGACCTGAGCGCCGAGACCCCGACGCGCACGGCAGACGAAAGGCTCGGGCAACCGTGGTGAGCGGGGTTGGACCGCGGCAGCGCACCCGCCCCGTGACGATGGCGACCGCGGCCATCGTCGTGTGCCTGGTGGGGGTGGCGGCCACGCCGGTCGGCCACGCGCTCGGGGCCTCCAACGGTGGGCCGTCGCGGCCGCTCGTGCGCACGGCGGGAACCGCCCCGCTTCCTCCCGGCAGCCACGCCGTGGGAGTCCTCGACCCCAGTTCGACCCTCCACGCCGACGTGGTGCTGCGACCGCGCGACCCGGCTGGTCTCGAGGCGTTCGCCACGGCGGTGTCGACGCCGGGATCTCGCTCCTTCCGTCACTACCTGGCGCCCGGCACATTCGGGGCGGTGTTCGGGCCGACGGCCGCCACCATCGGCGCGACGCGCCAGTGGTTACAGAGCCGCGGGTTGGCGGTGGGGCCCACCGCACCCGACGGACTGCTGATCCCGGTGTCGGGCTCGGCCTCCGCCGTCGGACGGGCCTTCGGCGTGGGGTTCGAGCGGTACCGGCTCCCGTCGGGTCGCGTCGCCCACGCGCCGACCGCCCAGCCGCTCGTGCCGGCGTCGCTGGCGCGCGACCTGAGCGGTGTCGTCGGCTTGGACGATCTCTCTCAGCCGGTACCGGAGTTGGTCCGGGCGAGGGACCGGTCGAGCTCACCGGGCCAACCCGGTCCACGCGTGGGGGGCCCAGCACCTCGACTGACCGGCCCGACCCCCACGTCCGGTTGCCAGAGCAACATCAATTCGGGGGCGCCGAACGCCTTGACGGCTGACCAGCTGGCCCAGGCCTACTCATTCTCGTCCCTCTACGGGGCCGGCAATGAGGGGCAGACCGTCAACGTCGGTATCTACGAGCTCGAGCCATACCTGCTGAGCGACATCCAGACCTTTGAGGCCTGCTATTCGCCGGCGCCCTCAACAATGCCCGTGCCTGTCTCGGTCGACGGCGCCGCGCCAAATTCCTCGGCTGGACAGGGCGAAGCCGCCCTCGACATCGAGACGTTGATCGGTTTGGCACCCAAGGCGAACGTGAAGGTCTACGTCGGCAACAACTCGGGCAGCGGCCCCCTCGACACATATGTCCAGATGGTCAACGACAACAGTCTCAACGTGATCTCGACCAGCTGGGGACAGTGCGAAGCCCAGACGGGCTCTGCGCTCATCCAGGCCGAGTCGGCCCTCTTCCAGCAAGCGGTGACACAGGGCCAGACCGTGACCGCCGCGGGGGGGGACGAAGGTTCGGAGGATTGTTTCATCTTCCCCACGTCGACCGACCTCCGACTGGCTGTGGACGACCCGGCCAGCCAGCCGTGGGTCACGACGGTGGGGGGCACGTCGGTCCACGCCCTCGGGCCACCTCCAAACGAGGCGGTGTGGAACACGGGATTGCTGGTAGGGACGGGCGGCGGCGGGGTCTCCTCGTTCTGGACCATGCCGTCGTGGCAGCGCGGGCCGGGCGTGCAGAACGCCTTCACCAAGGTCCGCAATTCCTTCACGGGTGCAGCGCCGTGTCCCGTGAGCGCCGGACCGGGGACGTTGTCGTGCCGGGAGGTCCCCGACGTCGCGGCGGATGGCGACCCCGGCTCGGGGTACGCCGTATTTGTTGCCGGCGGATGGCAGAAGATCGGCGGCACGAGCCTGGGCTCGCCGTTGTGGGCGGCGGTCGCCGCGCTGGCGGACCAGCCGAACTTGTCGTCACCGGTCGGATTCATGAACCCCGCCCTGTACCAGCTGCAGTGCGCGGCGGGGCCGGCCGCGTTCAACGACATCACGGGCGGGAACAACCAGCCGGCCGGGGCGGCGCCGAGCAACCCGCCGCGCTCGCCCGGCGGTCCGTATTATCCGGCGACCGCGAACTACGACCTGGCCTCCGGACTGGGATCGCCGGTCGCGAGCGTCCTCGTAGGCGGGCTCCGATCGCCGCCCAGTGCCTGCCCGTTCGTCACTGGAATGTCGGCCTCGTCCGGTCCGGCCGCAGGGGGCACGACGGTGACGCTGTCGGGCGAGAACCTCGGCAGCGTGGGTGAGGTCGACTTCGGGACCGGCAACCCGGCGTCCATCGTCTCGAATTCGGGTTCGGCCATCATCGTGACCCCGCCCGCGTCGCCGACGCGGGGCTGGGCCGACGTCAAGGTGACGGCGCGCGCCGGCAACGACGTGCTCGGGCTCGACGGCAGCCTGCCCTACACGTACGTCGGGCCCACCGGTTACTGGACCGTGGCGGCGGACGGCGGCATCTTCGCCTTCGGCCAGATGGGCTTCTACGGATCGATGGGCGGCACGCGCCTCAACCAGCCGGTCGTCGCCATGGCGTCGACCGCCTCGTCGCAGGGCTACTGGATGGTCGCCACCGACGGGGGCATCTTCGCGTTCGGCGACGCCCAGTTCTACGGATCGATGGGCGGCACGCGGCTCAACCGACCAGTGGAGGGGATGGCGACGACGCCCGACGGTCGTGGTTACTGGCTGGTGGCGTCGGACGGCGGCATCTTCGCCTTCGGCGACGCGCCGTTCTACGGATCGATGGGCGGGACGCGCCTCAACAAGCCCGTGGTCGCCATGTCCCCTACGCCCGACGGGGGCGGTTACTGGCTCGTGGCGTCGGACGGCGGCATCTTCGCTTTCGGCGACGCGCCGTTCTACGGCTCGATGGGCGCGGTGCACCTCAATCGCCCCGTCGTCGGCATGGCCACCACGCCGGACGGCGGGGGGTACTGGATGGTCGCCACCGACGGCGGCATCTTCGCTTTCGGCGACGCGGGCTTTCACGGGTCCATGGGAGGTACGCCGCTCAACCAACCCGTGGTCGCCATGGCGCCCACCTTCGACGGCGGCGGCTACTGGCTCGTCGCGTCCGACGGCGGCATCTTCGCCTTCGGAGGCCGATACGGCGGGTTCTTCGGGTCCATGGGTGCGACGCACCTCAACCAGCCCATGGTGGGGATCGGCGCGCCCTAGGGCGCGCCGTCCTAGGATCACTGGTCCGTGTCCGCCGACCACGTCGCCGTCCTGGTCGCCAGCATCGCCTCGGCGGTCGTGGCGATCGTCCTCGTCGTCACCGTGATCGTGCTGGCCCGCCGGGTGCGCGATCTCGGATCGGCGGTGGCGGAGCTGCGTCACGAGACGGTACCGCTCGTGCGCGACGCCCGGGTCATGGCCGACCAGGCCGCTACCGAGCTCACCCGCGTCGGAGACGTCCTCGGGTCGGCCGAGGCGGTGTCGACCACGGTGGACTCGGCCTCGCGTCTCGCCTACCGGCTGTTCGCGAACCCGGTGGTGAAGGTGCTCGCGTACGGCACCGGGGCGGGCAGCGCGCTACGGCGCCTCCTCGGACGCAGCCCCCGCCGTCCGGTCCGGACCGCGGTGGTGTCCAACGGGCACGCATCGGCGAACGGACAATCGCGCCGAGCGGAACCGAGCGCCGGGGTGGGGCCGCGCCGTCCCCGTCGGCGACGTCTCGCGGCCCGGCGATGATGAGGCGCCCGCTGTGGCTCGCCGCGGGCGTGGCGCTCGGGGCGGGGGGGACGATGTGGACTCGCCGCCGCTTCGAGCGCTTGACCCGCCGGCTCGAACGCCGCACCGTGGCCGCCGACCTCGTCTCATTGGCGGACCGCTCCGCCCACGGCGCCATGGGCCGAGTGCGCGACGCCGTCGACGCCGGTCGCGACGCGGCCCGTCGTCGTGAGGACCACCTGTGGCACGAGCTCGGCAATGGACGTGCGCCGGGTGAGCGCGGCTGAATCCCCAGCTACGAGGCCCAATCTGCGCGTCGATCAGGATCGAGTCGCCCAGAGCGACCGGTAGGATCGCTCCACCATGGACGCCCATCAGCTGCGCGAGACGTTCACCGGCTTCTACGCCGAGCGAGGCCACGTCGTGGTGCCGTCGGCCCCCCTCATCCCGCACGATCCCACCGTGCTGTTCACGATCGCGGGCATGGTGCCGTTCAAGCCCTACCTCACGGGGGAAGAGCCCGCCCCGTGGCGGCGTGCCACGTCGGTGCAGAAGTGCTTCCGGACCAACGACATCGACATCATCGGGGCCACCTCGCGGCACTGCACCTTCTTCGAGATGCTCGGGAACTTCAGCTTCGGCGACTACTTCAAGGCCGAGGCGATCGCCTACGCGTGGGAGCTGATGACCGACGTCCTCGGCCTCGACCCCGAGCGGTTGTGGATGACCGTCCACGTGAGCGACGACGAGGCGCACGACATCTGGCTGGACGTCGCCCGCATGACGCCCGGGCACCTACAGCGGATGGACGCGGACAACTGGTGGGGGATGGGCGCGACCGGTCCGTGCGGACCGAGCTCCGAGCTCTTCTACGACCGGGGTGAGGCCTACGGGACGGGCGGAGGGCCGGCCAACGGGAGCGAGGAACGCTACGTCGAGATCTACAACCTCGTCTTCATGCAGCACAACCGGCTCGCCGACGGCACGCTGGTCGACCTTCCCCAGAAGAACATCGACACCGGCGCCGGGCTCGAGCGCAACCTTCCCATGCTCCAGGGCGTCGAGTCGCTGTTCGAGACGGACGTGTTCCGTCCCGTCGTGGCCGAGGCGGAGGAGATCACGGGCGTGCGTTACGGCGCCGACCCCCACACCGACGTCTCGCTGCGCATCCTGGCCGACCACGGACGGGCCATGGCCATGGTCGTGGCCGACGGGGTCGTCCCCTCGAACGAGGGGCGCGGGTATGTCCTGCGCCGGGTGATCCGACGAGCCGTGCGGCGCGCCTTTCAGCTCGGGGTGTTCGAGCCTGTCACTCCCCGTCTCGTGGCGGCCGCCGCGGACGTGCTCGGGCCGGCGTACGCGAACGTCGTCCAGGAGCTGGACCGTATCCAGGAGACGGTCGAACGGGAGGAGGGCAACTTCCGTCGAACGCTCGACGCCGGGTCGGTGATCCTCGAGCAGGAGCTGCGCAAGGGCAACCGCCGCGTGCCGGGTGACGTCGCCTTCCGGCTCCACGACACACACGGCTTTCCCATCGAGCTGACCATGGAGATGGCCGCCGAGGCGGGTGCCGAAGTCGACGTGGAGGGCTTCGAGCGCGAGATGGCAGAACAGCGCGAACGCGCCCGGGCCGACGGGCGCGCCCGGCGCGCCGCGCTGGGCGACGAGGCCACCTACCGGGAGATGCTCGACGCCGCGGGGCCCACCCGGTTCACCGGCTACGAGCACTACGAGGAACCCGCCACCGTGGTGGCGGTCATGGCGGGGGAGAAGCCGGGCACGGCCGAGATCGTCCTCGACCGGACGCCGTTCTACGCCGAGTCGGGTGGACAGGTGGGCGACACCGGCGTGATCACCACCGAGTCGGGCCGGGCCAAGGTGTTCGACACCCAGAACGCCCTCCCCGGACTGATCGTGCACCGGGCGAAGGTCGAGGGCGAGCTGTTCCAAGGCCAGGACGCGCTGGCCGTGATCGACGCGCCCCGACGGGAGTCCACCCGGCGCCACCACACCGGGACGCACCTGTTGCACAGCGCACTGCGCCAGGTGCTGGGCGACCACGTCCGCCAGCAGGGCTCGTCGGTCGCACCGGACCGTCTTCATTTCGACTTCTCCCACCACGAGGCCCTTCGTCCCGAGGAGCTGGCGGAGGTGGCCGAGGCGGCCAACCAAGACGTCCTCACCGACGCGGCGGTCGAGGTGATCGAGACGTCGCGGGCCGAGGCCGACGCTATGGGAGCACTGGCGTTCTTCGACGAGAAGTACGGCGACCGGGTGCGCGTGGTGCGCGCCGGCGCGCACTCGACCGAGTTGTGCGGCGGGACCCACGTCGACGCGCTCGGCATGATCGGGCCCATCACGGTCGTGTCCGAGGGCTCGATCGGGTCCAACACGCGCCGGATCGAGGCCGTGGCCGGGGCCGGGGCCCTGGCGTTGCTGGCCAAGCGTCAGCGTGCCCTGGAGGAGGCGGCCCGTCTCCTCCACGTCGGCCCCGAGGGTGTGCCCGAGGCCATCGAGCGGGTGATCGAACGCCAGCGCCAGGCCGAGAAGGAGCTCCAACGTCTGAAGGGCGCTGGCCTCGAGGAGATCGCGGCCCGGGTGGCCCAGTCGACCGACGACGGTGTCGTCGTCCACCGCGAGGACGGCTTGACGCCCGACCAGGTGCGCGACCTCGCTCGGGCCGTGCAGCGGAGGGGCCCGCAGGTGGTCGTCGTGGCGGGAACGCCCGACGGGTCCAAGGTCGCCCTGGCAGTGGCATCAGCGGGACCGGTGGACGCGGGGGCGACGGTCCGGGAGCTGGCCCAGCTGGTGGGGGGCGGCGGCGGCGGCGGCCCCGAGCTGGCCCAGGCGGGTGGACGCGACGTCGACAAGATCGACGACATGCTGGCCGAGGCTCGGCGGCGCCTGAGCGCGGGCTGAGCCCGTGCGGGTGGTGGGGATCGACCTGGGCGAGCGCCGCATCGGCGTGGCGGTCTCTGATCCGTCGGGCACCCTGGCGTCCCCCTGGGGCGTCGTCGAACGAAGTGGCGACGAGCACCGCGACCTCGACGCGCTCGCCCAGGCGGCGGTGCAGCTGGCGGCCGAGCATGTCGTCGTCGGCCTTCCCCTCAGCCTCGACGGCCGGCGAGGGCGCGCCGCGCGTGCGGCCCAGGACGAAGCGGACCGCCTGGGTCAGGTGCTCGAGGCGCGGGGTATCCCGGTCGAGACCTTCGACGAGCGGCTGACCACGGTGAGCGCCGAACGAGCCCTGGCGAACGCGCACGGACGGGGCCCGAGGGGGCGCGCCCGCCGTCGCGCCCGGGTCGACCCCGCCGCCGCGGCCGTGCTCCTCCAGGCCTGGCTGGACGCCCGCGGCCCGAGCCGTGACTGAGCCGCAGGAAGGCCCAAGTCCCGGGCCGGCCCACGCCCGGCGGGTCGATCCGAACAGAGGGCGAGCGCTCGCCGCGATGCGCCGGCACCCGTGGCGCACCTCGCTCGCCGGTGTCGGAGCCGTCCTCATCGGTGTGGTGACGTGGGCGGTGGTGTGGTACGAGGGCGAGGTCAACCCGGGCTCGCGTGGCCCCGCCACCATCGTGACGGTGACGCGGGGTTCCTCGGTCAGCGCGGTGACCGCAGGACTCGCCCGTCAGCACGTCGTGCACAGCTCGCTCGCCTTCCGGATCTACCTGGTCCTGCACGGCACGCCGATCGTGCGGCCGGGGGGATACCTCCTGCACCGAAACGAGGCGTTCGCGGACGTGCGACACCACCTCGAGCGTGGGCCGGACGTGTTCCCGGTGACGGTGCTCCCCGGGTTCACGGTCAGGGAGGTGGCAACCCGCGTGGGAGAGGTGCCCGGTCACGACGCGACGCGCTTCCTCGCTCTCGCCACCTCGGGGTCGGTGCCGTCGCCGTACCAACCGACGGGGTCGACCACCCTCGAGGGCCTGCTCGGGAGCGGCACGTACCTGGTCCTCCCGGGCGAATCGGACCGAACGCTGCTGACCCAGATGACCACCCGCTTCAACGCCACCGCGGCCCAGGTCGGGTTGTCGAACGGCGCCGCGGCGCTCGGCGTGACGCCGTACCAGGCGGTGACGATCGCATCGATCGTCCAGAAAGAGGGCGTCTACCGTCAGAACGTGGGGAAGGTGGCGCGGGTG